>CEUV01040635.1_pt1 | contig 101239 bp, 74 predicted proteins | sample 356401 | NCBI WGS metagenome assembly CEUV01 (sample SAMEA2622710, study PRJEB7988) | marine metagenome | isolation source: saline water (ENVO:00002010), including
GTGAACACTTGATTGTGCATATGGTCCATGTTGTTTAATTTCATTCCAAAATCTACTTGATGCTTTAGGGTGGCAGTATCCGCACTTAAAATTACATTCATTACTAAAACTTATTTCTATGTATTCCGGATTGACGTTAAAGTCTGCGGCCTTTGTTTTTATTTCTTCTAATCTTTCTTCTGTGTAAATGCTTGTAGTTTTAATATGTCTATCACTGACATAGTCTTTACCCATTGACTCAATGTTCCAACAGTAACTACAACCGTCTGGCTTATGACCGTCAAGCATCATTTTACGTTGTGCTTTCTTTTCTAATGTATTGTGCAAAGCACTTGGATTATTTTTTAATTCTTCTAACGGTATTTTATGTGGAGCAGGGTGATAACAACTATGTGTTTCACCTGTTGCTAGATAAATTGTTGTATGGTGCCATTTAGCCAAACAGAATGTTGGCGAGGTTTTATCCTCGATAAACGGCATCAACTGTTTTATTTTATCTAGTTCACTCATTAAACCTTTCTGCCAAGAACCCTTTCTGTGTTTATGTAAACTGTTTTGAAAAATTCACTTTGCTTTTCATCTAACGGTTCTTTACTTATAGGCAATTCAAGTTCTTGTAATTGTTGTCCAAGATGACGTATGCGTTCAATAGCAGGTGACTCTTTAAAACATTTTTCTTCCCACAACTTGTTAAGTATTGTAAAATCTCTAGTTTGATTATGATCCCAATCTGTGCCTAAAACTTTATGACAACCTTCTCTTGCACCAAGAATAGCATATTCTCCATTCTTAACGTCCATTCCTACGTTCATCCATATCAATAATCTATGATAATTTTGCCACCAAGTTTCGTTTGCAACGTCTTGTACTTTGGCTCCTCTGTTTAAGCTCATCTTTACGCCTTCTCTAAATCCAGCTCTCCAGGCTTGATGTGGTGTGCTATTGATGATGCTTTCACTAAAGTTTTCATTCATTTGGTAATAATTATCAAAATAACAAAATTCTATTTGTGTATCGTCATTGCCATCTGTGTTTTCATGTGTTTTCATATTTTTTACAAAGTCTTTAGTCCACATCTTTAAACTACCATTGCCATACTTTAATCCGTTGATGTTAATTTTGCCACACCAACTAAACTGATAATCATCATCAACTCCTAGATCGTCCAAGTCTAAAACAACATTTAAGAATCTTGGATCAATAATAGTATCACCGTCAACTGTAACAAAGTGTTTTGTTTCTGATAAATCTGCACAGGCTTTGTGTGCCGCATCTGATCCTTCTACTCCATGTACACGTTTTGCCCATGGACATTTAGACACTAGATCTACATAGTTCTTTTCACAGTTAGGTTCATCATAACTTAAAAATATTATATCTTGTTCTGCAATATTAATCTTCATATTTCTATCCTTAATTTTACTCTACGTAAATCGCTTTCCGGATTACATACTGGAATACGTCCATAGTGTCTATAATAATTAATTAGCATCTGCATCTCTGCATTCTTTACTAAACTATTATGCATAGGCAAATATGCTTGATATACGTAATCTATGTATTCCTTGCCTATCTTTTCTTTAAATGCAGTACCACAACCGTATGGTGATAAACGATCATTACGCACAGTTCCCTTGAAATCTGTACGTCTACCTAACATACAGTTTCTAGTGGTAGCTCTGCTTTCGCCTATGTAGATAACACCACTATGAACAATGTCTACTTCTTGCGGTGGTCCGTCTTTGAACATACCATACAAATAACAACCTGCATCTTTTTTATCAAAGCCCCAACTTGGATCATATTTTTCATCTATGTGATGCCATTTTGTAAATTTATCAAAAGCAGGAGCGGCCAACATATATTTTTGCGTTGTAAGATAATTCTTACCACCATGCTCATATACTTTTTTAAGTGTGTATGCAAAGTCTTCTAGATTAGGAATATTATCAAAGATCTTTACAAGTTGATCTTCTTTAAGCCCGTGTCCTCCAGAACCTTTAACAATATTTTCTGCTAACACTTTTGATTTCATTTTATAACCTCATACATATATTTTTCAAATCGTTTGATAGTATACACTCCAATTGGTTCATTGTCAAACTCAAATTTATCACTAAACGGCACAACAATATACTTGCCATCTACCAATTTGTCAAATGTAAATTTAATTGTTTTGTACAAAATGTTTGGATCGTCTTTCTTTGTACAACTAAAACTAAACCTGCTATTGCCCAAACTTATTTTTTGTGCTAGTATGTTTTCATACAATTCACCGCCAATGGTAACTTTCCAACAAGTATCTTTTACATTTTTTGTAATTGTTATATCTGCATTTTTAATCTGTTTGTTTGGCACTTCATATATCAAGTCATCTACATAATAACTATCAATATCATGGTTAGCTCTTTGTCTAAGTTCATATGTTTTTGATCTTTTTAAATAATGCACATAATAAAATTGCATACTGTCTCTGCCCTCTAAAATAGGTTTTACATCTTCTTCAGCAACTGGTATGTAAGAACCTTGGGTTGGTTTTTCATTGGGCAGAGACAATAGCTCCCCTGTGTCTGGATTGAACACAGCGAATCTCTCATGTTTTACTGTTATTGACAGTTTCATATTTTTAAATATCTTTCGTATTTTTTAATTTTATTTTCGTCAAGGAATTCTTTTTCTGTGTAATGAAATATTCCCGACTGCAAATGATTGCCTATTTTTAATTGCAAATCATCTGTAAGATAAGAACCTATTCTGCTACGCCATGTAGCACTAGGATTCTTCCAACCTTGGATATGTGTTTTCATATGTGTGAATGTTGGAAACATTACACGTTTGTTTGTAATCTTGTCTTCACAATCTAATATCTTTGTCACAATGGCTGTGCTTGTATCAACACTTAAAAACTTTTGATACTGTTCTTTGGCATACTTGCCATAAAATAGTTCCCAGTTATTCATTACAAGTTCAAGCATTGTGTAAAAGTCTTTGGCAAAGTCACATTTTTTAAAATAATGAAAGCCGGCATATATGTTGGGCAGATCGTTTGCTTGGTATGTTTTGCGATAATAGTTGTCTACAACTGTATCTCCACGATAAGTTTGTACGTTGCTTACATAAAACACTTCGTAATTTTCTAAAAACTTCCACCAGCTGTCTAAATTTTGCAACACCAACATATCAGTATCCAACACAATGGTTTGATCATAAGGACTTGCATGATACAATTTCCATCTGTTGTCTACTTTCCAATCTTTGCTCTCTGCATCATCAGACCATGGTATAGGTTTGATAACATCAAACAATTCTGTGTACCTAGATGGCACTTTATCGTTGGTTATCAAACAAATGTTTGCTTCATTAGTAGCTTTAATACTCATAGCTAACGCACACGCCTGTTGTACGTAATCGTATTCGCTGTTTTGTGCTATTAATACAAATCCTTTAGTCATCTTTTTTCAAAATATATTTAATATTGCAATATCCACATATTGCTTCACCGTTCTTGAGTGTGTAATACACTTTAGGATGATCTCCATCTTCACCCATACAAGATATTTGTTCTTCTGTTACGTAAACAATTTTAAAACCGTTGTTATCTTGCTCAGACACTTTTGCTCCCAACTGGTTTACATACATATTCTATTGTGTCCCACTTACCGTCTGGTGGTATTTCCTTGTAGTATGTAAGCATGATGTTACATTCACGTTCGTTCTTGAACCATTGTACATCTTGCGTAAGACAATTACTACCTAAACATACAGTAAGTAATATATGCCACAAAAATTCCATTATAATTCTCCTCTATCAATAATCCTATTAAGACTAAACTTGTTCATTACGTGTACACTACTGCCTTTTATACGTAATGGTGTGTATTCCCCCAAATGATTTTGCTTTTCTAATAAAAAGAAAAAATTATCATCTTTTAAATCCCATAATATATCTCTGTCTGCTGTATAATATTTTTTGCCAGGCAGTTTGTTGGCAAAGTTTCCTTTTTGATATCCATTCATTATGTGTATGGCAATACTAAACACATGGTCGTTTCTAAATATGCCTTTGTTTACTTGAAATATGCTGTTGTAGTGATCCCAGTTTTCCTGTATGTGTTGTGTAAGGTCAAAGTATATTTTGTTTTGTTCACATTTTGTAAAATATATAACAGTGGCCCAATAAAAATCTACACTTGTATCACTTATTTTTTGAAACTCATCTGTTTCCCTATAATTTGTTAAATCCTTTGCGTCTTTGTAAATTAAAAAGTCATGGTCTGATGTAAAACAATGCTTAAACAGATCATTTGCAATGATATAATCACTGTCAAGCAAAATTGTTTCGTCATATGGGCTTAGATCATATGCTTTTGTGCGTAGATCATTTTTAAATTGCAAGTGTTTGAATACTCCACTACCGTCAAAATACTTTTTAGTTGTAAATTGTGTCTGGTATGGTACTTCTATTACTTGGTCAAAAACTTCCTTGTAGTCTGTGTAAGTTTCTTCCAAATACTTTACACTATCAGTGACTATGCTTGTAGGTATATCTAAATAACGTCTAATTCTTTTTGCTGAAAAGTGTGCTTGTTTTATATAATCAATCTGAGCATTGTTTCTTGCAAAGATTAAAGCACCTTTATTTGTCTTCTTCATAATCTACCAACCCAGGAACTTTTCTCTTAGTCCTAATTTTTTCAAATTCGGCATGATATTCATTTGAAGATTGAAAGTAGACATCCATAATGTCATCAAAGAACTCATTTAGATCAGGTATTTTAACAGGTATATCATTATCATCAATGATAGGGATATTTGTTGTGTCACCTTTTTCACATAGCATACCTACAAAAGACAACAATTCACTTGTTACGGAAAATTGTCCACCATTGTAGTAGTGTATCCTGTTTTCAAAATACTGTTCTTTGAGTACTCTTTTTTGGTTATTAAGAGTAACCATGTAATTTGAAAATTCTAATGCTTTTTGTAATCTTTCATCCATAGTAATATCCAGTTGCTACTACTATTTAGATAAAAAAGGTAGGTGTTAGGTTAAGTTTGAACCTGCGTTTGTTTGGTAAGTTGGTGTTGGAACAGCAACATATGAACCTGTTGCTCTAAATTGAGTAACTGTACTTGTCAATACACCTTCAACGTCCTCATCGTAGTTAGGATTTCCTGTGTTTGCATCGTTGAATTCTGCTCTCATTTGTATTTGATTGTTGCCAACAAGTCTTGCTTGTAACGTATAGTTGTTGGCCGCATACAAACCAGTACCATTTTTAGTAAACACGTCTTGGAAAGATGTTGTTAGATCATGAAATCCAACAGTTGTACCTGATCCAGAACCAGTAGCACTTGTTGAAGTGTAACCCATTTTAACTGTACCCATGTTTGACAACATGGTCATCCAGTCTAATGTTTTTGCTGGTGGACTATTTTTAGCAATATTTGCCGCTGTACGTATTTCTCCACCTGCATTGAAAAAATGTCTTCTGTGATTTGCGTCAACGAATGTAACATCAAACAAGTGTACCAATGTACCGTTCCAGTTAATTGAATATGTTGCTGAAATGGCCGCTTCTGCTGTACCTTGTGATGAGTGTATTTGAAACTTTTCGTTCTCTAATGTAGTTGTAAGATTTTCAAATTGTGCAACACCCTTTTTATTAATTGTGTCGCTGTCTAAAATGATGTCTGTGTTTCCGATGATTGCTATCTCTGTTGGTGTTGTACCTGTTTGGTGTACTCTACCATTTGCAATATCATCATACAAGGTAGACATATCAGTTGCGTTTACTGTTGCACTTGCGGCAACCTGAGCGGAATTTAATGTTTGACCATAACCGTCATCACCTGAACCGACTCCCATTACCGTAGCTACTCTTGATTGCAAGTTGTTGTACCTTGCCGCTGTAATAATATCACCAATTGCCATTGATTAAACCTTTAATAATACTTCAACTAATTTTTCTTCTTCGTCTTCTTTAGTTTCTAATGCAATACCAATCACTTGTCCGTCATCATGTATCTGTGTTCCTATACCATCAACGTTTGCATAGATTGGCTTACCTTTAAAAATTGGTCCTGTTGTTCTTACAGGCACTCTTCCTTTAAGTGCAACTGCTTGTCCTTCTGCTTCTGCGTTCATTAAGAAAGCTGGTTTCTCAGAAATAACACCTACTGGAACATCGTCCATCTCACATGGTTTTAATTCTGCATCTATTTCAGCATCTTCTAATCCATCTGCAACTGCAACAATAGTTCCTATTGCTAGATCACCTGTTGAAGTTGTGTATTTCTCTGCCAAGTCAGCGTATTGTGCCTGAGTCGCTGTACCTGTAAACAAGTTTGCTACCAAGTTTCCTGATCCATCTCTTACTGCAACTGTGTTGTTTGTTGCCGCAGTTGATCCTGAACGGAAGTTTGCACCTACTTGTAGTGTTGCCGCCTGTGTTGCAGTTCCACTAAATGAAGTTGCGTGTACTGTACTAAATGGTGCAGTATTTTTTCCTAAATTAAAAGTGTTTCCTAATGAAGGATGTAAACCTGTTGATTCTAATCTTACAGGCTCATGTACTGCGCCTTGTGAATCGTCTACCTTAAATTTAATCATTGTACCAACTTGGTTTTGTATTACACCTTCGTTGTCATTTTCAATGAAAATCTTAAGATCGTTTGAGTCACCTATTGAAACACCTGCGTCTGCAAAGTTAACAAGTGAAGTAAATGAACCAGAACCTGCTAAAGCAAAATCTGATGCACTAAATCCGCCAAGTTTTAATGAGTTACTTGCTGTTCCCCAGTAGTAATCAGTAGTGCTTGTCACACCACCTGTTGCATTCATTGTGTTTCTTAATGTAATTCCTTTTTTAACAACGTCAAATCCTGTTACTGCGTTGCTTGGGTCTGTGCTATCAATAGTAAATGATACAGCACTAATCATGAATATTACTTCGTCATTAACAATGGCTTGAATGACTAATCTGTTTGTGTTTGTAACATCTCTGATTGTAACTGATTTCATCTGTGTTACAGTTGTACCAGAACCTTGTGGGCCAATTAAAACAAATCCTGATCCGCTGTAAGCATATAATTGTTGGTTAGTTGAATCCCACCATAAATCACCTGAGGCTAATCCAGCTGGTTGTGTAGCACTTACTTCAGCACCACCTGTTGTTCTAAATCTAGAACCGTCATAAAACTTTAATTTACTTGCAGTTGCATCAAACCAAATTTGCCCTGAAATTGCTTTTGGTGGTTGACTTGTTCCGCTAAAATTCTCTAATAAATGTAAAAAATTCTCATTTTGTATTTCACCATATCCAGCATAATTCTTACCAACAAGTTTGATATCAGTAGTTTGATCTACTGTACCATCTTCAACTGTTGTTAAAGTTACTCCGCTGTATCTGTCTATAGTATATGCCATTGTTTAACCCCTATGTAACTATTTATCTTTTACCACAGTCCGCCGCTACTACCCAGATCCGTGTCAAATACCCATGTTCCTGCTTGTACTTTATACCTTTTTAGCCCTCTTGCAACTGAGGAACTTACAGTACCAGAGGCATTATTGAACGCAATATCCTGCAATACACTCTCATTTTGCACACCATTGGCATCAACAGCAATAAAAGATTTGTTTGCAACGGAGTTAATGTTAATACCACTTACTGTTGCACCAGTTAATGTTGATGTTGGCACATAAGCATACGATCCTGTTTTCTTATTTGCCGCTGGATAAATGTCTTCAATAATTGTAGCAATATTGGCATTTGTTAATCCTGTAATATCTAATGGCACAATTACTGGTTCGTCATCAAGACTGTCATCTACATAAAATTTAGTTGCCGCATCTTGATTGCTTGTAGGATTTGCCATTCCTGATATTTTTTGATTATTGGTAATTGTGATTGCACCATCACTTGTAATTTGCAATCCGCCACCTGATGTTGAAATAGCATAATCATTTAACGTAATATTGTCTACACTCAAAGTTGTGAGTGTACCTATTTGTGTTAAACCTAATGCACTTGAAACCTGTGAACCTAAAGCAGTTTCATTTAAAACTTCATTGCCATTAACCTTGTAACCTTTTGTTGGTGCCAAGTCAATGTTTTCACTTGATGTCCAAGATGCTGTGTTATTTCTCCAAAGAAATTCTTTGTCTAAATCTGAAGATTTTAATATAATACCACCGCCATCTACTGCGGCATTATTACCTGTTGTACTATCTGATTGAATTGCAAGTTCAATATTTTTATCTTCAATTCTTAAATTTTGTGTATCAATGCTTGTGGTTGTACCTTGTACAATTAATTGTCCGTCAATTTTTGCATCACCGCCTACGTGTAAAGTATACAATGGTTGTGATTTAAATATACCAACGTGACTTACATCTGTGTCAACAACTACTGCATCAACGTAACCTGTTGTTTTTCTAACTCTTACTTTCCAATCATGATTTGATAACTGATTTTCTGTTACGTATGAAGTACCAACAATTTTTTGTATGTTGTTTTGTGCTGTACCAATTGTTAATCCGCCGGAGTTACTTACTGTCAATGTACCTATTGTAGTTCCATTTGAATCTGCTGGTAAAAGCTGTGCAGGTGTTCTTCTATTTCCTTGGCTGTCTGTTAGTGATAATGCAGAGTCTGACGTGCCTCTGTATTGAAAATTAGCACCGTCAATTAAATTAAAACCTTTTTTGATGTTACCAGTGATACCTGGAACTGTGTAGCCAACTGCTGGAGTAAATTCTTCATTTGCAAATACTCCAATTAGATTGCCACCTATAAAAAATCTTATTGTTGTTTTACTGTTGTTTTGTGTATCTAATGCTGTTACTGTTTCAAATCCTGACTTACCTTGTTGTGCAGTATAAACTGGACCTGCAAGTGTTAAGTCTGTACCATCATAAAAGTAAAGTTGATTTGTTAAACTGTTAAGCCATAAATCTCCTGATACCATGTTAGCTGGTTCTGATTGTGATACAATAGGTCCACCACTTTCTTTAAATGATGTTCCGTCATAAACTTTGATTCTAGCTGATGCTGTGTCATACCATAATTGTCCTTTAAGTGGTACTGACGGTGCAGAAGTGTTGGCAAAGTTTTCCAACATCTTAATTAAGTTTTCGTTTAAGGTTTCACCAAAGCCTGTATAATTTTTTCCAATCAGACCGATGGAAGTAGTTGTAGTATCTAATTGTCCGTCAACTAAATCTACTAATAATGTTCCGTCTGTTTTGTTTAATTTATATCCCATAGTCTATCCTTAACTTGCTAGAAATGTGTTTTCTCCTGCGTATATAATATAGTTTACAGTCATGTAAGGATTCATTATATTAAATGAATTACCTAAACTACTGTTTGTCAACACACCACCTGAAGTAGGATATGCCTGGCCTGCACCTGTGCCTGTTGGAGCATCATAAGTTATACCCTGTGGATCGTTTGGAGTACCTGTTACATCTCTAATTGTGTAATATTGATCTCCACTTGGTCCTCTTAAATCGTGTTCGTGTTCTGGTAGATTGCCTGTTGATAAAGTTTGTGTTTGCTGTCCTGATACACTACCTAGTGTGTCTGCCGCTGAATCTGTAACAACATTTGCACTTCCACCGCCCATGTTATCTTTACCTAATGCAACTCTACCTCTTAAATCAGGTAAAGCAAATTTTCCTGCACTAACCAAAGATTGATCTTTAAATCCGTATTCTATTACATTAAACAAATTTTGATAGTCTGCAATAAACACTTCTTGTCCATAACACAATAACCAATTAGCAGGAGCAACTGTGCCTCCATATGGAGTAATCATTCCTACTGGTAAAGTTGGTATTGCTTTGAACAGGTTTGTTCTTGATATTTTATAAACGCCTGTATCGCCAGCTGTTCTGTTTATTAATAGTTCATCTGTTGATACTGAATCTGAAACTTCTGTTTTATTACTAATGAAAGCATTTGAAATACTTGTTGTAAATGTTTTTGTTGAGGCATCCTGTCCATCAAAAGTAAATGAATTAGCAGTAACATCTCCTGTCATTTGGAATGTTGTAGAACTTGCTAATTTATCTGTTGAACCTGATCTACCTGATACTGTACCTGTTACGTTTCCTGTTAGGTTTCCTACAAAATTTTGTGCATAAACATTTAACCATTGTTCGTTTGTTGTACCAAGATTTCTTGTTGTTGAAGCATTAGGTACAATGTTACCTGTTGTAAGTAAACCAGCAACATTTGTGTCACTGCCTACAAAAAGTTTTTTAGCAATTCCAACACCACCTTTTGTAATAATACTTCCTGTGTTGATTGTTGTTGCGTCTGTTGTACCGTCTACTAATAATGAATTAGAAACTTGTATGTTTCCTGTTACATCTAATGCTTGGTCTGGTGATAAATTATTAATTCCAACTTTTGCAGTTGAATCAATTCTCATCACTGTTTCTGTTGTTCCGTTGTTGTTAACTCTTATGTCAATATTTGATCCTGAAGTTTGGTGACTAATTACACCAGCTTGTCCTTCAACACCTACTGTCATAAAACTTGAAGCACCTACTGTGATACCACCGTTGTTTTTTACAGTGATAGGAAATAAACTTTGTGATAAAGCATCGTTACGTATAAAGTTACTTGCAGGAATAGTTTCATTTCCAATTACAAGTGCTTCTGCTTTTTCCGCCACACCATAATATTTTCCTGCACCTGCTCCAGTAATATCTGCTGTGCTTAAATTAAATCCTGGCTTGATGGTTGTAAATCCTTGAATAGTTGTCTTTGGTGTAAATGCCGCTGTGGCATATATAGCCAATGTCTTTGCACTTACTTCTACAATCAAACAAGTGTATGAAACATTGTTAGTTCCAACAATAGCTGTTGCTCTAACACCTGTTGAAAGTCCATCACTAAACGTTGGACCTACTAACACCCAACCTGATCCTGTGTACAAGTAAAGTTGTTGATTGTCTGTGTCTACCCAAAGGTCACCTGTCACTGATTGTGCGGCACCTGGGGCATTGGTTGCTTTCTTTAATCCTGATGCACTTATCCAAGTTGTACCATCATAAAGTTTTAATTGATCAACACCTGGTGTATTATCATACCAAAGTTGTCCTTCAACTGGATTGCCTGGTGCTGAACTATTTGTAAAATTCTCTAATAGATGTAAAAAGTTTTCAGCAATGGCTGTACCATATGCCGTTGTATTTCTACCTGGTATTGACAAAGACGTTTGTTGGTTGATAGTATTGTCTTCAACACTAATACTACCTTTATTAGCAACGTCTGTGTAATTTACAGTATAAGCCATTTATTACGCCTCGTTAAAACCAGTTAAACTTTGTACTCTAACTGTGTAGTCTATCTGTATTAATCTGTTTAAACTTTTTTGCACAGGATGGAATATTACGTGTGTTAGTAATCTACCTGTTCCTGATGTTGCAAAACTTACTAATCCTAATTCATCAAACACATACAAGCTGTCTGAACCAGTTGCGTTATCTAATGCATCTTGTCCTGACGGTTCTCCATAATCTAACAAACAAGTTGCAATTATGTCTGTGTAGTTTGTACCGCTTACGTGACGTGTTTCTATCTTGTTTCTTGTAGGATCTGTGTTGTTGATAGAATTATCGTCAATTACTTTGCTGTATGTTTGGTTGTACAAACTTGCATTTGTTCCTGTTGAATTTGGTGAAAGGTATGTAATTATACCCGTTGGATCGACGGATGTTCCACCATTACCAAAAGCCATTGAATATACCATTCCTTGCCCTTGGTTTGCTAATGATTCAGCTAATGAAATACTCATGTTTTCATAGTGAATAGCATTACGTTTATCAACCAGAACTTCTCCAGATTCTGGATTGTGTATCTTTATGTGTCCTTGCAAAAGAACTCCTGATTTGTCTTTAAAATTGTCTATCATGTTAATATCCTACAAGTGTATTTATTTAGGTAACGCCACCTCTTTGTTTCTTAAGAACCTGCCAATGTTATTTTCCGCTAATCTTAGTGGAGTTCCTGGATCAGTCCATCTTTTTCCTATACGTCTAACCACCATTATCTTGGTGTTAATAGGAGGTTGTTCAGTCAATGTTAAGGTAGTACTGCCTGCTGTCATACTAAATTCTGCTGGTAAAGTAGTATCTGCTTCAGGACTATCCAAATTAGTTGTTGGATCAAAGGAACTTATTGCATTTTTACGCAATCTTCTTCCGCCAACAAACACTTCAACTAAATCCATTACTGTACCAGATCCTGTTGGATCTTGTGGTACAAAGTCAAGTGTGTATGCTTTTGTTGAGCCATCTGACACAAAATTCAATGTCATTGTTTCGTCTTTGTAAGGTACAGTTTGGTCTCTGCTTTGATCTAACACTACACTACCCTGAGAGTGTTTTGTTTTGACTCCTGTTCCTAATGTACCTCTTCTCAACTGTCTTAAAGCACCATCTTCTTTCAAATAATATTCTATTCGCTCACCACCTATGAACAATACACCTGGCATTTGTTTTGCTTTGTTTGGTATAGGTAAGCTGTCTACATTGGTTACAAATATCTTAGTATCGTACCAATTTAAATCTTCTGCTAGTGTGTATTCTACATCATCACCCAAACGTTTGAAGTGTGTTCTGTTCAACATATCTTTGAACTGTCTGTAACCAAATTTTGGAACAATAGTGTTGTTTGAGAAGTGTATCAACTCAACTACATCATTTGCATTGATGTCTGTAACAACTCTTACAGTTTGTCTATCTTCTTCTAAGTAATAATCAACACTTGGTGTTAACAATGTTCCGTTGACAACAATCCAAACATATTCAGCGTCAATGGCAAGTGTGCGTAATTTTATTATTCCATTTGTAAGCTGATGATATTCTGTGTAGTTGCTTGTACCTACTGTTATAGGATTTCTTGTTACAACATCTAAATTAATTCTTTCTATTTTTCTAACATCATGTTTGCTAAACTGATAAACTGTAACTGCTGAACCGTTAGCAGGAGCATTATCAAAATAAATTTTGTTTGGTGTTGCGTTCCATAAACCGTTACCATCAAAGAAGCCAAATGAATAATCTCCATCGTTCCTGATGTACACGTTTAGAATATCACCTGCAACTCCTACGTCACTGAACAAGTTTACAGTTGCGTTGAAAGTATTCCAGCTCCAACTTTGCGTTATAGTAATTTCTTCTCCATTCAAGAATACTCTTACCTTGTTTGCATCAATACCAGCTTTTGGTATTTGATAATCTTTTAATGTATATTCTCTAGTTGCACTTACAACAAATCTTTGATTGTATCCTGCATTTAGAATATTGTTGTCTACTTTTACAATTACATTTTGCTCTAATGGCTCTTGCGTAAACGGAGCCTGTGCAAGTGTAAATGAAGTTGTGTTTCCGTCACCTGTAAATGTGTCTGTTGTAATTTGTGAGAAACTTGTACTTGCACTATCAAATATTGCATATTGTATTACAGCTCCATTCAAAGGTGCAGTTCCTAGTTTAAACACACTCATTCCTTTTTGTCCTGAGTAAGTATTGTCTGTTTCTGCAAGTGTTACATTTACAGTTTTACCATCAACAGTTAAGAAGTGACTTAATGTATTTTTGTATTTTACAGGGACAACAAATTGTGCTGTTGAACCATCTCCAATGAAAGTATCTATATCAAGTATTTTTTCACCATTGTTACTCATTGTAATAATATGTACTTGTTCATTTAGTCCTGGTGCATTTGTAAGTTTAATTTTTTTGTTTTGATAATCAACTTCAAACAATGTATCTGCTAAAATATTTCCATTAACTTTTATCCAAACATCACTTTGGCTCATTGGTACAAAGTTAATGTCAAAGTCTTTGTTGTTTCCGTCGCCCAAGTAATTGTAGCTGTGTAATATACTTGAACCGTCACCTGTTCTGTCATAAACTTTAATATCTAGTGTGTCAAGCACTTGTCCTGGTACAAGTTCTTCTGGACCTTTTGATGTTAAAGGTGTTACAAAACTGTCACCATCAACAACAATTTCTTCTGCTGATAATCCACGTGCAGTTTGATATACAAGATCTCCACCTTGTAGTAAAGTATCATATCCATCTGGATCTGGAATAAATGATCCGTCGCTTGTTGATTTTCTAATTACAATAACATCATTTGCTACTGTTGGAACTTTTGTTTCGTCAAGCTGTATAAATGTTTGACCTGCACCTGTAATACTTTCCATTACTGCATTTGGATTATTAGAAACAGTTGATCCGTCATATTGTGGATCATCTATTCTAACACCATTTTTATATACGTTATACACAACACCTGACTCTAAAGGTTTAGCAAGTGTAAACACATTTGTACTTCCGTCTAGTGTAAACACCTCATCTTCGTATGTGTTATCGTAAGTGTCATATGTTGTTGTGTAGTAAGGCTCACTTGACCAACCTGTACCTGCACCAAATGTAAAGCTCTTGACTTGAACTCCTCCATAATCAATTCCGTCCATAAGCTGAGATACATCTTTGCCTAACATACCTGTTGTTGGATCATAGAACATATTAATTCTATCTTGTGCTTGTAACATATCGATAGCTTTGCTGTAATTTACAACTATTGCAGAATTATTTGCAGGTGGTTCAGTAAATGTTACTCTACCTTTGCTTCTTGCATATGACTTTGTGTTGTCTGCAAGATTAGAAATTGTATATTCACTTTGTAGTGCTTCGATACCTGCCACAGTTACAGTGATTGTAGTTGTTCTCAAATCCATTGGAAACTTAAGATCATATTGTGTTTTACTACCTGTGCCTGTGAAGTTTTCTACTTCTGTAAGTGTTGTGATTAAGAAGTTACCAGTTGTTCTATCAAACTTACTTACTATATGATTTGATCTTACTTTGCTGTTTCCTAGTTGTGCTGATACTACTGCTTTGACTCCTGCTGGATCCTGTGTTCCTTCTACAGTTACAGTTGGAGCAGACAAGTATCCTTTACCTGGATTAGTTACTGTGATATATTTAATTGTACCGCCAGCACCTAATGTTGCTTTTGCAACTGCACCTGTACCACCGCCACCAACAAATTTGATTAATGGAGTTTCTAAATAAAGTGTACCGCCTGTTTTAATATTAATTTGTTTTACTTCAAAGCCAACACAGTCAGCCCAATACTTGTTAGGATATGTTGTTATTGAAGCATCTTGTCCTACTATTAAATCGTTTTGTACTTTTAAACTTGCAGGAACAATTTTACCATCATCTGAACTGTAAGCAGGTGGAATATCAAAGTCTGTGATACCACTTGCAGTTTCATCTGTGTTTGTATAGTTACTGATGTACTCTCTAATTTTTGTTTTGTATGGTTTTGTTTCCTTAACAAAATCCTCATAACTTGGTAAACTATCATTTTGGAAAGTAATTTTTTGTTGTAAATCACCAGCATTGTGTTTTGCTTTTATAAAGCTAGTCTTAAATGCCCAGTCAACATTTGCTTGTTCAGAAAATACATATCTTAAACTTGCAAAGAATAATTTATTGTATTCAACTGCAAGATCGTTAATAAAAATATCATCTCTTAATGACTGTAATATAATTCTTAATTCTCTTGTAGGTTGATTATCATAGAATGATGTATCATAACTTAATCCATCATATCCTATATTGCTGTTTGCACTATCAAACAAGCTGTTAGATAATTGTATGGTTCCATTTTCTCTACCAATAGTTTTGTATTTTGTTGTGTAATCACTGCCGTCATTACTAATTTTTTCAAGTAACAACCAACCGCCTGATCCTATTGTAGATATTTTTACTATATCTCCTACTGCATCGTCTAATGAATCTAATTCATATGAGAAATCAATCAAGAAATCTGTTTCAGTAAATTCACTGTAACCCACATCATACCAATCTTCATACGTCCACCATTGTGTAACATCATAAGATGAACTTGTAGTTCTTGCCCAAGTTTTAGAATTTTCTTGGTAAGCATATATAGACCATCTGCTGTTGACACTTTCGTCTACTGTTACCAACACACTATATTTTCTTACTTCAAGTGTTGTTTTTGGTCCATAATCATTACCTGTATTTTTGACCACAGCACTTGTAATTGTACCATGTGCGTCCATTGTAAGTGTAATCTCAGCACCAGATCCATTTCCTGTATTTCCAAATTCAACAGTTGGTATAGTTTTGTAACCTTTACCACCATTTGTAATATCAACTCTTGCAAGTCTGCCATTTTCAAACACAGGTGTTAATACTGCTGGAGAAATGTTTGACACTCCTACTGTAGATAATTCTGCATAAGTGTCTATTGCTTTATCAAACTTTCTACTTAATAAAGTAGGAGTAGGATCTTTGCTTAAGAACTTGCTTAGATCAAATTCATCTACAATTAAATTTTGTTTTAATGTTCTATTAGCTCTTTCAACAGTTTGCTTTAATGCTTCAGTTTTGTTTTTAAACATTCCTTGTCTTGGTCTGTCTAAAATACCATATGCTTGTTTAGGACTTAAAATTGTATCTGGAACTGCTCTTTCATTTACATCAACTCCAATTAAACTGTCATACCATTTGCGTTCTAAGTCTTTGTTTGGTCTGCTAGTATCAAGCCCTTCTGTAAGCAATTGGTACTGATTGTGTGCATTTATTTCTTTGTTCTCTATTGTCCAGTATCTAAAGTTAATTGCATTTTCTGGTCCACTTACAAGTGATTCACAGTTGTACAAACCAAATCTTGAATTGCTGTACATGGCAATAAATCTTTGTCCTTGTCCTGCAGGATCTTGTATCAATTGAGCAACGTCATACGCACTAGTTTTTCTAAACTCAAAGTGTGGTATAATTTTTTTATTTTTTACCCAGTAGTAATATTTGTTAAAGAAACTTTTTGCAACGTTATCAAATTTTTGTACCTGAACAAAAGTATTAAGATCCTTAGGCGTACCACTAATACCTTTTGTTAATCCTTCTTCAGTGTCAGCTTGTTGAGACCATTGTGTTGGAGTAAGTGTTGATTCTACCCACTCATAAACATCAATAGATGCACCTGTAAACAATTTGTTCCAATTAGCTGTATTGTAAATTATGTTGCCTTGGTATGGGTTTACAAATTTTGCTGTGCTTAGATCCCACCATAGTCTACCTACCCATTTGGTATCCCAATAATTATCTGCGTCAATTACAGTATTTTGTGAAGGAGTTCCATTTGTGTAAACTGCTGGATCATAATGTGTTTTGAATGTTAATTCTTCTTCCGCCGCACCTGCAATTTTTCCTTGTATTGGATCTATATAATCCACTGCCTGAGCAACAGGATTTTCATTAATTTCATAAATGAATATACCTTTGAATTTAGACAAGTCTACTTGATCCATTGGACTATGTAAAGTTGCCCACGGCATAACATCTCTTGTTCTCTTGAAATCTATAAGTGTTCCAATAAAATTATTATCAGTGATGGACAATTCTGGCATTGGCACATACACATGGTTTTCATTAAACAATAAGAACTCGCCAAATCTTTCTGTTGCAGGATTTTTGTAATTAAATTTCTCTGCATACAATAATTTGTTTCTTACCTTTTGATACATAAACACTTGTCCACTGTCAGCATTTACTTTTTCAAACTGCGTTAAGTTGTTGTCAAATGTTGTTGTAATGTTATCAAATGTTGTGCTTGTTACAAGGTCACCACCTTTAGAACTAATAACTAAATCATTGCCATTGAAATCTATTGCCGCTCCGAATCTTTCTGCAACATCTTTTTCAGGACTGTATAGTGTTTGCGTTAATTCAAATGTTCCTAAATTGTTTGTGTATACAAAAACCTTACCATTGTCATTAGATCTATCATCTGCCAAAGGAGCACCTACAGCCACCATTGATCCATCATCACTTACTGCAACACTTGATCCGAAACCTATTCCGGCAACTGGTGCTGGAATCATTTGTGAAAATCCATAATGTCCTTTGATAAATCTATAAATTATAACCTTAGGATCACTGTTGTTAAAGTCTGCCACTGTTGCAATCACTTCACCAAGTTTTGCTACTGCAAAAGGATGTGCGTAATTTGTAAGATTGGCTTTATCAAATGTGCTGTCATCACTTACAACAAGATTTGTATCATTTGGTAGGTATCCAATGTAATCTATAAATGCATCTATTACTGTCCAGAACGTTGGGTTCCATGCACCTGCTACAAGATTTGTGTTTGCTTGATAAAACTGTCCATTGTACAACACAATATCATTTGTGTAATAATCTTGTGAGTCACTAAATTCGCCTTTGAAGAAATAGTTTTTACTTCTTGCCCACTCATACGTTGTGCCATCAGTATCAGTACCATGCGTGACTAAATGTATTCTACCACTGTTGCTTGTTGTATTGTTGCCAGGAGCAGATACAAACAATCTGTACAATTCGCTTTGAGTTGATTTTGTTAATTTGATTATTGTACCTAAGAATCTATTTGATTCTCTTTGTGGATTTGTGTAACCATGTTGATATGAATACAATCCTGTACCCATTCTTTCATAAACAAAATATGCACCTTCATTTGTAAATGCACTTGGTGTACCTGTTGTATCTAATTTTAATGCACTAACTTGTTTCCAATCCTTGTTTAAAGGATTTGGAGTATTAGGCGTTCTTGCAACACCATTGACTGTTCTATTGTTGAACACATAAATTTCTAATTCATCTCTAAATGTTGGAGCAGTTACAGGCAACATTGTGCTATCTGTGTTTCTTACCACAACAAGTTTTCCTGCTATACTACCAGACATATTTGCGTTGTCTAATCTACCGGATAATCTATCAACACCTGCACTTACACCATCTTTGATTGCAATGGTACTTGTATCACTATGTTGATTACCAAACTTAAATGATCCATTTCTAGCTTTGACATACAATCTACAATCAAGTAACTGTTCTTGCAAATACACAACTTCTGCTGTTGCATTTGTAGACTGGTCGATAATTATATCACCTATTTGCGGAATAAAAGGATTACCATTGTTATCAAAGTTTGTAAATGTTACATCTACAAATCCGTCCCAAATATCATATACACTATGTAAAGTGTCATTCAGATAATCAAATCCTATTCCTAGTGTTGCAGGATCAAATACTGTTAAAGTGTTACCACCACGTATTTCATTTACACGCATGGTAAATGGAGTACCAGATACCAATGTGTCTGTCCAAGCCTTAGGTGCCCTGAAGAACCATAAAGGACTCAAGTCAGGCATACCTTGTTTGTTATAGAAACTTAAATGACCAAGTCTTCCTCCTTTTGTTGGATCTGACACTTGATTCAATGCATACACATCGTCCATTGTGTTGTAATAAATTTCTGGACTTTTGCTTTCTGCCTGTGTAATAATATCTTGTATTACAAACTGTGGTTCTGTAATTTCTTTGACTGTGGTATCAAATGCTGTTGTAACATTTATTCTCCACCAACCCCCGAAAGATGCTTGTGAGTTTGTTGGTTCTACTAATGCATATGAACCCATCGTCACTCCGCCTAATGTTGCGTTGTCATTAGCAAGGAATTGACCATTCATACCACTGATGTAAATCATTGCTTGGTTTACGTTCTGAACACTTATATGATTTACTGTTCCTATTGCAGTACTTGTACTAATTAAATCACCTACCTGTGGTGTTCTTAATAAATTATCAAAATATAATACAGCATCTACTTTTGCAACAATAGATTTGTTGCCTTCAAGTTCACTTAATACAGGTCCTTGTACTCCAAATGGAACAACACCGTTTGGATAGTTTTGTGAATACTGTTTCCAGTTAAATGCTAAAGTGTCGCCAACTGCTGAACCTTCGTACTGTGCCGTTGGTGCTCTTACAAGTATATGATCTGTAGGAACATTAAATCTATAATTTCCTCTTATTGCATATACTATTTGTGGGTAAGCGGTTCCAGTCCATGATGCTTTTGCAATTTGTGTTGGGTCATAAAAACTATTGAAAGTTAAAGTGCCTTGTGCCGCTGAAATAGGAAACTGTGCCTCCCAGAAGTTTTCTTGATATTGAATAATATCTTTTTCTGCGTAACTTACATTACTTGCAAATGTACCTTTGAATTTTGTTTTTGCGTTGCTGGCATTTGGTGCACCTATTACTAACCACTTGGCATCTGAACTTAAATCTAATCCAGTTCCAAACTTACCATCGCCTGTGTATAAATTTGCAGGAGCATCTATTGTTTGTGCATGATTGTATGTGGTGTTGTCATTTGTTCTTTGGAAAATATAAACTTTGTTAGATTCATTTGCACCAACGACTAATGTTGTGTTTCTTTCGTCTGCTCCTATTACTTTACCAAAGTTTGTGCTACTATCACCAGTTTCAACATTACTGATAACTTGTAATTCACTATGTTGTGGAGTATTTTTAAGAACAATCCAACGATTAGCACTATCGTCATCTACCCAAAGCAATTCACCAACTTGGAATTCACCAGCAAACAATCTTGTGTTTGCTTCTTCAAGGTTGGCAACTCTTGCAGACGTAAATGTTGTAAGAAAGCCATTTGCAGTTTCCACATCTGACGTTTCACCATTGTCTGTACAAAATACAGTATCTAATTCTGATCTAATAACTTTGAATAACTTTTCAGTGTCTGCAACATCAACAACACCTATGATATCATCTTTGACATAGTTTGCTTGATTGTTAAGTTTTATTTCAACTTCATTTGTTGTAGTGTTTTTTACGACTGATAAAATTTTATCATTTGTACGTGTATATTTTAAAACGTCCCAATCATCTATTTTGCTTGTACCTGTCCAAATATAATCACCTACATTTAAAGTTGTTAAAGTTAATCCTAATATGTCATCATATTTTGCAACTGTTTGTTTAACATCTGCACTATTAACATATCCAGCAGTTTGTATATAATCTTTGTCCTTGTATTTTGTAGGGAACGGTGCGTGATTATATCCATCTGGTTTTAAATATGTTTCAAAAGGTCTTTGTCTGTAAATTAAATCAGTTTCGTTTCCAGTTACAGTTTGTACTAATTCAACTGGTTGTGGACTTAATCTAAACTTTGCCTCATCTAATTTGTATTCTACTTCCTCAAAGGATTGCGATGATCCTAGTTGTCCTAGTCTTACTGCCCATTCTTCATAAAAGTTTACACTATCAGCATCTGTGTTTGATAACGCATCAAACAATTTAGTCAAACTGTTTTGTGTTCCTTTGTCTTGAATAAATCCTTGATAAAACTTATACTGACTTACATCATCATTGATAATGTTTTCTAAATATTTTCTTTTTTGATAACCAATTAAGTGTTGTGCAACTCTTTGTTGATCAATATCAAAATTGTCTGTGTCAAGATCGTAAAAGTCTGCAAATTGTTTTGCTTTGTAGTCTAAGTTTGCTTGTAAGCCCGACTTAGGTGCTTCTGATAATCTTTGCCAATCTACATCAACAAATACTTCTTTGCCAGGTAATTTACGTTTTGCAACATAAAAGAACTCTTTGTACTTGACGGTGTCTCCGATAGCATAATCTTTCCATGCTTCCCACTCTGTGATGTTTACTTCATCATATACAAATCCAGGTATGTTTAATCCGCCAGTCCAATCATCTGTTCTGTATCCAAGTACTTTAATTCTTTCTTGTCTGTAACCAGGCTCAAGATCATAAATGAAATCACTGAACACAGTTTTGTTATCTAAAAGACAAACGTGTTCAACTTGTATTAAAGGTATCTTAACAGCATATATTCCATCAGTTGTATTCTTAGTTGTTATACCTAAATTGTTATCATTGTCTCTGAAAACATTTAAATTAGCTTGTAATAATTTTTTACCATCTGCTTTGAATAGATTGTAACCATAGAAGCTATCAAACAAGTTGTCAGCTACATGATGTTTTTTATAAAACTGTAAATTAATTGCACCCGGACTTAAAGTTATAACACTATTGGCTTGCCAATTTTGTGTTGTCCAGAACATAAATTCTTTTGCACTCAAAGACCAATCTTCAACTTCATTTATTTCTTTGTTGTAATTTTGAAACACAAAACCTTGTGCTTTTAAATATCTTTCATAGCCAAGTAAAAAGTCAACCACACCTTGTATTGTTTTTATTTGTGTACCATATGCAAGTTCTACAGGCTCTTGATTTATTCCTTCATTCCATTCACGTCTAAAGAAAGCAGATCTGCCTCCTTCAACTGGTAGTTCAGCAAGTCTTACAAATTTTTCTTGTTCAAATTCAGATCCTGCAACGTGCAAGGTTTCTGTCATGTAAAAATCGTTACCAAACTTAACTACAAATCCAGGACTGTAAGTTTGTCCTTCATTCCATTGTACAAAGTCTGCACTTACGCCACCAACTCTTACTAATGGATCATCTGCAAGTGCAACTGGTGTGTAATATTTAAAATATGGATTATCATAATTGTAACCTTTTATAATAAAGCCACTTGCTACTTTTTCTATAATTACACCACTGTATGGTACCAAGTCTACAACACTTGATTTGTTTAAAAATATTTGATAGTTTTCTTCTGGAACAAAAACATTACCTTCGTTATAAGGAGTTCTACTGTCTAAAATTAATTTAAATTTAGCTTTCTCAGTAAATCCACCAATCTTTAATCCTAGTTGGTTAGTGATGTTTGCTATATCATCTTTGTACTGTGAATAAAATTTAACAGTTTTGCTGTTCATGTAGTCTGCTATGTAGTTTACAAGTCCAGCAGTTTGCACACGAGTTTCATCTTCTATTGTGTTTGGAAACACAATGTCTGCTAATCTTAAACGTTTATTTGTTTCAGTGTAAATTAATTCTTTAGCAAGATTTCTTTTTATTCTTGCTCTGTCAAATCCTGCACCTATAATTTTTGTTGGTTGGTTAAGCATCCAAGCAGTTATCAATGAGAACGGATATTCAGAACTTCTGCGCCATGCAGTTTCAGTTGGTGCTTGATCGCCAAACACAAATGGTTCTTGTGTTCTGTTGCTTATATAATTTTTAGCATAGTTACTGTCCAATGGACTTAATAAATTACCGCCATCATCAACTGGAATGTGTTTTGTAATATTTGTTCTTGCATATTTTTCATTATACACCATAGGCACATCAGGTATTCTGTAAGCACCCTTTTCAATGTCTTGCCACAATATTTTATTTTCACTTGTATAAGGAGCAGAACCGTACACTGATTGCCACCAAGTTGGTTCTTCTGAGTATCCTAGCATTTCCCAAGGGTGAGTGTGAGGACGATCAGTATCATATGCTTCTTTGTATACAGCTCTCCAATATCCTGGATTCTGTTTGCCTGAAGGAGAACTAGTGTTGCTGTAATTGTATGTAAAGCTGTTTGCTCTTGACCAAAAAGTAAAATCAGTATAATCTGGATCGCCTACTGCTCTGTTCCATTCTACAAAATCAGCCAACATGGCTTTGTCACGTGCATTTCTAGTATAACCTGTGTATCTAGATTCACCACCTATAAAGTCATGTATGTTTAAAATATCAACATCATAATTAATTTTTATATTGTTGTAAATTCTTTTTTCTAATTCAATTAAAAGGTCATCTCTGAAATCATTGTAAGCAACAAATATACTTCCATCATGTCCTTGTATAACTTTTGTAGGAGTTTGATAAGTGTTGTCTACGAATATTTCTGGTTTAAATTTAGGATACAAACCAAGTTTAGTTGGTGTTGGTGGAATATAACTTCCGTCTGTATTGTCGTATTCATATATTTCAATCAAGTCGTTAATGTTTTTAGTTTTTGTTATTGTAACAAATCCTGCAAACTCTGATTCAAATTTGTAATCAGTGCCATGTATTAACTGTACCCCATTGATATAAACGTTTACTGCCTTGTTAGTTAATTTTGTAAGATCAAAACTTGTAGCAAGTGGAAAATATTGTGTTGATGTGTTTTCAACTAAATGTTCTGACTTTTTAAAAGTTCCCACTCCAAGCATATCACTGAAGTAAAAAGGCATATCATTAGTCTTGTTTTCATTTAATTTTTGCATCACCTTGTCAAAATGAATTTTAGTTGCACCATCAAATCCTAAAGTAGTTGCTGTTTGTAAAAACATTTTTCTAAATTTACCATATTGTGATCTAGCATATCTCATTGCCAATATGATATTTGCTTGTTTGTTTGTGATGTGATAGTTTGCTAAATTAAAAGGTCCACTTGATTGTATAAACTTTGTTCCATAAGCAGACAAGTTTCCTAAATCACGTAAATTTCCTGTGCCTGGAAAAGTACCCGTAAAGTCTTCACGCATTTCAACAATGCTTGATACATGATCATTTACTTCACCAAGTGTAAACGATCCTATATTATTGTTAAGTGGATTTCTTTCTAAGTTACTTGCAATTTCATACACACCGTTTGCATTTTTCTGTGCATCACTTTTTGTTTTAATTACAAGTATGTCATCTTTTTTGAGATCTTTTACAAATCTTACAAATGCTGTTCCATTTAATCTATTGATTGTAAAGTCAGTGCCACTTTTCTTTGCTTTATTGTTTACATATATTCTAGTAAACAAATCATTTAAGTCACCGCTTCTATTATAAACATCTATGGCAAAATCATTTAGCTGTGTATCTACAACATAAATTCTTCGTACCAATTGTTTGCTGTCCTCATAACCTTTGATCCAACCAGATGCGTATGTGAATGTAGTTCTGTCTGTGTATCTTTTTAAAAGACCTACGTCTGTTTTTCCTGTAAGTGTAGCATTTAAATTTTGATATGTAAATGTGTCGTTGAGCAAATTAAAATCAAACACAATATCACCTGTGTTTACAAGAGCTCTGTATGTTAAAGGAAATCCTAATACAGCATCATTTGTGCCTGTGCCTTTCTTGTAACTGAATAATTTTGTCCCTGTAAAAGTCGAACTTGGATAAGTTGTTTTATCAGTAAAAGCATTTCCATTGACATCAAACAAATCAAAGGTTGGGCTTTGGTTTACAGAAGTCTTGTCTTGCCCTGCCAACCACTTGGTACCGTTGTAGTACCACATTTTTCCTTTGTACTCGTCACCTTGTTTAATTAACACACATTCATTTTCTAAAGGATTTGTGTCTGTTTCTTCAACTAAACTAATTTGTCTTACGTTATTATGCGTAATAAATTTTACTTTAAAAATTTTACCTGCTACTCTAGTGTCTGGATCTGCTGTAAACAAGATACGCATATTGTCGCCAACATCAACTCCATCAATGTTGTAACCTATGGAACCTTCTACTATACTAAACACATCATCTGTGAATGTGTCTAAAAGATCAACGTCTTTTTTTGCTTCGGTTCCAAAGTTAAAAAGTTTAATCTGTGATTCAAATTCTATAATTGGTCTTGCCGCTCTACCTGTTTGATTTATATCTGCAGGTTCGTCAAGTACTAATGCAACTGTTTCTAAAACAGATTTATGAAACCACTTGTTATATCTTGACCAAGGACTTCTGCTTGTTGCAGATCTGTTCTGTACAATATAATCATGTGTGTTTGCGTATGCACTTGCAGTACTAAATGGACTTCTATCAAAACCTTCTGAATCAAATGGATTAGCTCTGCTTGTTGAATAGGTTCCAGGGATCATTACTTCCTGTTCTGATATTAATTTAATTGCATCTCCTACACCTTCTACATACCAATTGCCTTCTGCATACTTGGCTGGTGTAACTGTGCCTTGAAAATCTACCTTCATACCATTTGACATTTCATAACCATTTGTCATCTTGTATGTTTTCTTGCCAACAATTTCTGCTTCTACATCTATTTCTGTATTTTCTTGCACATCATATACTTGTATCAATCCACTTGCATTAATGTCATTTCCGTTTACATAATATAATGTGTCTGGGGCAAGTAAATCAACTGTGAATTCAATTACGCCTACATCTGTTGTATGTGAACTATCACTTAATCCTTCGCTGTACAAATAATCATTGTCAAGTGTACGAGCAGTTCTAATTGACAAAGGCATACCCGGAGTGTTTACTTCAAACTTGTATGTCTGTCCTCTATATAATTTTAATGTTGGATTGTTTGTTTTTCCATCAGGTGTAAACACGTATGCTTTGTTATCCAAGTTGTCTATGCTTGTAACTTTGTATGTGCTTGTAATTCCTTTTGCTTGTCCTACCACAGGAATTGCTAATGGACCATTTGGTAACCAATAGTAATCTCTAAAATTGGTAAACTTATCCCAGTCTATATGAGGATTCCAAGAATAGTATTCTTGTTTAAAAGTTTTGCTGTCATCATCAACAGTACCATTGAATGCTTTTATTTGATTTTTTAAATCGTTGTAATCTTTATAAAAAGTTACATTGTTTAAATTATCTTTGATAACTGTTGCTGGTTCAAATTGATATTCTTCTCTTTCTGGACTTACATCAGGTACATAATTATCAGACGCCTTTCTTGCTGTTGCAATTCTTCTACCGTAGTAGGAACTGATTTTTTCAGCTACGCCTGGATTTAGTAATTGATCAAGTGTTGCACTTAAAAACTTTTTATTGTGTGCTGTGCGAAAATATTTAGGCAGATGTTCTGCACTAGTTCTTCTGTGCTGATCACTATTGCTTTGATCTCCTGCCGGTAATGGATATTCTTCTTGGTTAGCATTATAGGCCATTAGTATCCACTCCCAGAGCCGCCGCTATATCCACCACCTGAACCTGAACCACCTGATCCTCCAGAACCGCCAGAGCCACCTGAACCGCTTGATCCGGAGCCTGAACTAGAACTGCTAGAACTTGAAGTTGTTGTTCCTGATGAACCTGAACTATATGAACTTGCAACCGAACCTGATGAATAAGTTGTACCGCTTGTTACACCGGTTGTTCCACTTGCTGATGTAGTAACAACGTTGCCTGATGCTTTTAATTTACTTGCTGTAATGGCATCAATAATAGCAACATCATCTACAGTAGCACCACTTATAAAAATTTCATCTGCTTCTGATTTGATCTCATATAAACTTCCAAATGCTTGACTTTCTTGCTTTGGAACAATTACTAGATTTACAAGATCAGGCGCTGTTTTGTTCATAACGTAAGTAGCCATCTCTGAGAAATGAAAAGTATCACCAAAATCCCAATTTTCTAAAGCAAAATATTCATTCATTGCAGATACAACTCTTGCTTTTATGTCGTTGTCATTTACAACTTGATCTGGATTTTTAACAATCTTAATACTTGCCTGTAATCGAGCATCTGCTTTTGCTCCAAATAATACTTTGTACTTGACTGGATGATATATTACATCATCACTAATAGATTTAATTTTGCTTATTGCTGATCCATAGTTGTTAAACAAATTATCACTGCTAGGTGGTAAAGGCAAACTATCCAATGTACCGTCAAGGTATTTTCTAAAGTTTGTGTCATAAGTTCTTGTTAACAAGTACGTGTCAACAATGTTACTTGAACTTGGATCTATTCTGCTGTCATCGTCTGCAGAATGTATGTAATGAAATTTAAGTCCTGCTCTACCTACGTATGCTTTGTAGTCAGTTGTTAAAGCCAATGATGCACTAGTTTTACTGTAGATTTTAAATACTGCTTCTGTTACAAGATAAAACACTTGTCCGTCATCGTATTGACTTAACGCACCAACAAAACTTTCATTTTGTTTTACAAGAACTGTGCTTGTGGCGTTGTCCATGTATTTGTAATCTTCAATACCATCACTTGTTGTGTATTTTTTAAGAAATACATATTTTGTTAATGGATTAGTTGTTTCATCAACTAGTGTTACAAAAGTTTCTGGATCATCAACTACACCATCATCATCTGAATCAAAAAATGTTATTTCAACTTTTTTACTGTCTATGTATCCGTCACCGTCTCTATATTCTGCAGAAACTTCCCAAGGATAATCTACATTGAAAGGTGATGTTGAATCTGGTTGCGTGTTTATGTTTAACACTTTAATTTTATCTTTTATAATTTGTCCTGTTCTATTATCATAAATTTTTTGTGTGCTATCATAATAGAATCTTATTTCTTCATTACTTTCAAAAATATATCTTTGTCCTCTGGTTGTGATAGTATATTTTTCTCCGTCTGTTTCAAATAATAGTAACCAACTTGCATCTAATTGCTGATCTGTAACATCACCTGTTTTACCTGTGCTAAATGCACTTGATATATCTAGGTTGTTTTCAGTAATCATTCTCCACTGTCTTAAGTTACTGTCATATCTTAATCCAAAAGTTTTGTAAGCAAATATTTGATCCGTCATTTGTGATTGTACATCTGCTAATAAATTTTTACTGAACTTTGGTTTTAGTTCTGACAAAATAGCATTAGAATCTACTAGATCATTTAACACAATAGGTCCTGATCCATCTGCATTGTCAGTTCTTCCGTCACCAGTGACACTTACAACTTTTACCCATTTATAAGTAATTGCATTTTTATGGTTAGGCAATCCTTGCATTAGTTTGTGTGAATTATCTGCCATAAAGTGAAAACCTGTTGGAGCAGTAAATTTTAACAATGTTCCTGCTTCAATAAATTTTAATGCACTTGCAGTAAAACTTCCTACTTGTAAAGCTGTGCTGTTAGAGTCAACAAATTTACCTGTTGACATATTTGTTTTAGTTGTTGATCCTGACCATTTAGCACCCAAGTCTGCAACAAGTGTTTTTGCAAAATTTGTAAGATAATAATTTACCATTGACTTTTTACTCAACAATGGTGTTACAGTATTTGCAATAGTGCCTTGGATATCTGTTTTAGTTACAAAAGTAAAACTAGTTTTTTCTGTGAAACTGTCTTTGTACAATACACCGTCATCACCATACAAGTTTGTGCTTGAATATTTTCCTGTTGCATCTAATAAATCATAATATCTTGATATACCAGAACTTGTTCTGTTTACACTTTTTACTTTAATAATTTCTTGACTTATGCTTAATGGACTTACTTGATAATCCTCACCAGTAACCATTCTGTTTTGTGTGTAATAAGTTGCAGGTGCATTTTCTCTAATACTTGCATTACTTTCAGATATTGTTGCGTTGTCTACTGTGTATTTTAATTCTAGTGATAAACTTAATGACTCACTGTTTCCTGCTTTAGATGTGTAAGGAATGTTAATACTAATTGCAACTAGATCTGATGGATTAATATTGTATTGATCATTTAGTGATGTTCTGTAATAAGTTCTAAAAGATCCTTGTGGTAAGTTACCAAATGTTCCGTCACTAAAAATTAAATCAACTGCATCTTGTGTTTTACTTAATACGCCATAAATGTTTCTAACACTTTTACGCAAACTATTGTAAACAATATTGTTACCTTCAATAGCATCAACCTTTGTCCACAGTTGATCCTCAGCACCAATTGAATTTAATTTGTAAAGCCAAATGTCTGTGTTATTAATATTTGTTGCTTCTAAACCTACAGTTTGATTTGTGCTTGGATTATCAATAGTAAATGTTCCTGTGTCAAGTACACCTTGTCTGAAATGTGCAAAATATCCTGAGTTAGAACTGCCAGGTCCTCTGCCGTCATCTCTGTACAAGAATCCTAAACTGTTTCCTGGCAATGGTGCTTCTTCAGAAATAACACCATCGTTAACATCTGTTGACACAACTTGAAACTGCATATTCTTTCCATCAACATTTTTACTAAATGTGTAAACTGGCACATCTGAATTACTTGCATCAAATCTATATTGGAATGTGGGTACACCTTCAACATTGTCTTTCTTGATAGGTTTACCTACTATGCTGTTTGTTGGTAAAGCCGCATTCAGTACTTTTTCAAATTGTTCACGCCAGTTTGTGTTTGCAGGATCGTTCCATAAAACTGTTTGGTTTGCTAGATTAGTTCCATTGCTGTCAACAATATCTTCTGTTGTTGCAATAGATTCAAACTTTAGCAATCCGTTTGCTGTTTGATTTCTCTTTGGATTGTAAGAAAGAAGTCTAGCTAAACGCAGTATTGATTCTCTACGTTCAGCTAACTCTAAAAAGTTTTCTCTTGCATTTAAGTCAATTCTAAATGAAATGTTTTGACCGAGGAAAGCAATAAGATCAATTAATGCTAGATACTCACTTGATTCGATGTAATCGTTAAAATCTTCTGGATAATTTTGTCGCAAATAGTTGATCATTGTTCTACGCAGATTGTCAAAATCATATGACTTGAAGTCTGCGTTTCTAAATGACTGATAGACCTTTTTCCAGTCTTCAGCTAACAATAATCTGTTTTGTCTATTTGTCGATGACATTTGCTTTCCTTATTATAACTATTTATTTTAATCCATTAAGTGTGTACTTAATACTGTCCCGACTCTTCATCGAATTTAAGCCTCAAACGTTCGGAAATATTGTATGGTAGATATGTCAAATCCACGTCTACTAATATTCCACTTTCGTAACTATCACACTCTATGGAGTTTACAACAACACGTGGGTCGCTGTTTACTATATCACTTACATTTTTGGCTATTGCTTCTTTCATATCTTCTGTAAGTGGCTCATATATGGCGTCCCAAATAATTGTTCCAAATTCTGGATTCATCAGCTTTTCACCTTGTTTTATGTGAAAACTGTTGATAATATCTTGTTTGATCAACGAAATATCAAATAATGACTTGCTGTTGTTATCAGGGTTGACTGTGCTTATACCTTTGTATGCACGATTGGTTGTGCTAGGTTGCTTGTTCTTACCTGATGGAACTGTAATTTTTTTGTATAACTCTGCCATATCAATATTTACCTATGCGGAAAACTCCTTTTTAAACACATCTGGAGTCGTTGGTGTTGGCAACGGATTTGTTACAGTTGTTACTAAATCTCTATCAGTAACAGCAATCTTAAATGCCAACGGATTTAAATTTTCATGATGGTTCCAAGGTTCAGCTTGTGGCGACCTTTGTGAAAGAATACCAAGGGTCGTATGACCCGGTACGCGGTGCGTAGACAGAGCGGACGCGACAGCGGCCGTAGCCGCCTGCGGTCCATTCATATGGATTTCGGAAGCGGTTTCTGTATGGTTGCCTCCGCTGAGTATATCAGTTGTGGATCCAGCAGTGAGTTTGTTTGCTCCGCCTGTGTTAACATCAAAGTCTGAGGTTGTTGTGATCTTTGTGCTACCGCCTACCAATATGTTCGTGTTCTTGCTTGATTCTATCTGCACCCTGCCCTTGTTGATCTTGTCGCCAACATAATTGCCTGATGCTTTGATGCTGAGATTGGCACCTGCTTCTATTGTGATGTTTCTGTCTGCCGTAAAATTAAAATCATTTTTTGTGTGCATACTGATTGAATCTTCTGCAAATATATCAATCTTGCCATCTGAAGTTAATTCTATCCAAGCAGTTCCTCTGCTGTTGCCAATGTATATTAGGTCTTCTGTGTTGTGCAACAGTATTTGGTGTCCTGTACGTGTACGCAAACGCACCAACTCGTTGTGTGGTCTTGTGACATCACCATCTGTTTCTCCCAGGTTAACATTTGCATAATCTGGTGATTCTTCACTTGGAGATTTTTTTCTTAAAAATTTATCGTTACCATCATCAAATACCAAACTGGTTCCGCCCAATCTTGCTTTGAATATGTTGTTGAAGTTTTCATTTGTTCCTACTCTGACCTTAGGTGATCCTGATGTTTTGTCAATAGGTCCTGGAGTTGATAATCCAAACACAGCACTAGGAACTTCACGCCTTGCACTTGAACTGGTAATACCACGTGTTTCATCTTCCAACAATCCTTGTGATTGCAACATTTCTGTGATTAATTTTTGATAAGGCTTTTTAAATTTTGTTGGATCAATGCCAGTGCCTGTTTCAATTTGTTTGTTGTATTCAGTGACTGGTAGCTTTTTGCCCTTGAGATCGTCTGGTGTGCCGTCAGTGGTAAACGTTGATGCCGCATGATCCGGAACTGAATGGTTCATGAACTTGTCGTTCACACAACCTAACCAGTAACACAGATTAGGATTTCCTTCTGCAAAAATTACCAACACCTTGGTGCCCACATCAGGTGGCACAAACCACATACCATAACTTTGTTGACCGTCCTTGTATGTGTCATTCTTGGTGCTACCAAATGATGGAGTCTGTCCAGCAAAAGGTGATAGGTATCTTGCGATGTAAACCTGTCCTTCAGCAAACGCAACGTTACCGCTGGTATTTGTTTTGAGCAGTTGTACTGTCAATGCACCTTGATACTCTGGATCAAGATTGTTTATTACCCTTGCTTCATACGGTCCAGGTTTTGCAACAGGATTGGTAAACTTGGAATTCCTATCTATGTTGGTATTCTTTTGCGGTAAATCAGACATTACGTTATAGTTCCCCCTGATAGAAATACAGGTTTGGTGCTGGAACCACCTTCGTTGACGTCACCTGGTTTGTTGTTTTCCTTTGTAGAATCCTTTTGCTCCAAGCCACCTTGGTTGTCTGCTGAGTCAGGTTGATCATTGCGGTCTTCACCTGTTTGATTGATCTGTCTAAGTATCTCAAGTGTCTGCGTAAACTGTCCTTCACTAAAATCATGTTCTACTTTAGTTACCCTATACAAGCCACTGAATTGGGGAACTTTGGCTGATGCTTCTCCTACCATACCACCCTCCAACAATCCTCTGTTGCTGTAATCATAAGGTGTTCTAAAGTTCAACTGTATGTAAACAAAACTTCGCACGTAATCCATTGTGCCGTCCTTGTCATTGAACATTATTGCACTGGCTTCTGATTGGTAGTTGCCCATGCCACTGTCAGAAAGGAACCAAGGATCTCCCATTATCTTAAGTCTACATCTAACCAAATCTACATTTGAATTGATCAATGCTTGATGAAATTCCCTAGCAATGATGTCCTTGGTTGATGCATCAGTGCCACGCATACCAGTTGTGATCATAGGTATGTCACTGTCCTGTACACTCTTGATAGGAAATACTCTTTCTTCTGCTGTTTCTTCCTTACCGTCTTTTTGTGCCAACGTGGTTGACTCTGCATTTTGATTGTTGGTTGCACTATTACCATCACCTTCCTGTTGGTCTGGAGTATCCTTACCTTTGGTTAATGGCACGTTTGTTAAAAATCTTGTGTTGTATCTTATATCAAATTCTAAAACGTCTTTGTTTCTTCCTGTGTACAAATAATTGTAAACCTTGGACAGCTCTCTGCGTATTTTTGTTGTTCCTTTTGATGTTGTTGTCGGTGATTGCCAAATACTGCTATGCACCTTGAAAGGTATTACTTGGAACACATATATTCTAGGCTGTCTACCTTTTTTATTTGCAGTTGATTCAATTGGCACCATGTACATCTTTGTTTGTATGGTAAACCAATCTCTAAATCCTGCATCATCGGTTGGTCTATTTGTTACACCTTTGCCCCATTCACTGGACACAACCATTTCTTCAATAATTTGATTTACCTTTGTACCTTTTTCAAACTTGAATGCTCTCTTATCTTGTGGTATTGTAATTGCACCTTGTTCAAATACATTTTTTTCAGCATCGTAACTTGCAAAGTAGTTGCCTGGACGCACTCCGCCTTTGCCTAATTTGTCTGAAAGCAATAATCCTTTGCCTATTTCATTTATGTTTTCTTGTTTAAGTGTGTTTGCCTTTAGGGCATCTGATGTTTTAGATCTTTTAACAGCAAAACCTGTTACGTTTTTGACCCATGTTTCATAGTCTACTTCTCTGACGCTTGTTGTTTCGCCATATCGTGATGCATATTCTTTTTCAGGATCATAAGTTGCTTGTCCTTCTGCTTCTCCTGAAATGTCACCCCTAAATTTTTTACTTGCAAGATCTTTTGCTTTAGGAAATAATATAATGTATTCGTCTGAAAATGTTCCTTCTTCTTTTGATTCTCTTGCCAACAATGCACTATTAATAACTCTTGTCAAACTTTGTGATCCACTTTGTAACGCTTCTTCAACAGTACCGCCAATAATTGTAATATCTTGTTTGATAGTTTGTACTGAGTCAGCATTGGTTCCCATTGATGTTGATATTGCAGGACATTCGTAAACTGTACCACCTTGGTCAACTGTCATGTTTGATTGACTCAACAATATAGGAAAGAATCTTTTGCCAGCTCTTTCAATTCTGTCATCATCTGTGTGTCCTATAAATTCACACATCAAACAGAAAGGTGCTCCAATGTAACTTGGATATCCTGCCTGCATGGCCGCTATTTGGATCAGTTCTAAAAACTGCCCCATACTGTAAGGCTCTTTGACTGTAAAATTAAAATTATGTACAGGTGGCATTCTAGTAGGTCCACTTGATCCTATAACGGATTTAATGTTTACATCTTCAATATAATATTCTACTTTTCCGCCTTGCCTTTCTAATCTTGTTTTAGGACGTCTTTCACTTTGATAATTTTGTATTCCACCAGCACCTCTGATAACAACTGTTTGTGGTTCACTTGTCATGTAGGTGTTGTCTGGATCTTCCATTTCTTTGTGATTCAATACAAACATTGACCATACCGTGTTGAAAGATCTGTATTTGTGCAACACGTTTGGTTGCAAATTAACATTGTCAGGTTTATAATCTCTATTTTTAAAATAACTGTTTTCGTAGTCTACAGGATCAAGTTCTATGTCTTGATCGGCTCCAGTCTTGACAGTTTTCTTTTGTATGAAATCAGAGTTGGGTTTTGACTCTCCTGCAAAATTTGTAGCACTATTGTTAATGACATCAACATTAACAGTTGCTGATCCGCCTAATTCTTCTGTTTGAAATATTTCGTTTTTGGTTACGTCTAGTGCCTCGTTCATGACACTACCAATTGACTGTCCAGAATTTAGTTTACGTTCTATTTCGCTTTCTAACTTACCGGCTCTATCTAGGTCAACTATAATTCTAGTACTCATAGTCTATACTCCTAGTATATCTTTTAATGTAGCCCCTTTTGGAACATAAATTTTAGATCCTGATTTAAAATCATATATTGGATCTTCCATTGTGTCCATGTTACGTTGACAGAAAACCCACCATAGGTTTGGATTGCCATAGATGTCATAAGCAAACAAGTCTGGACGTTGATGATACTGAGGTTCTATTTGATACACCACATCATCACTTCCGGCAGGTACCGGTCTAATTCTAAAATTGCTTAGGTATTCCTTTGTATCGTTGTAGGGTGTTCTGAAGTAAGGACTTGATTGACTGTAAGTAGGCATTAAATAAATCCTCCACCTTCAGATATGTATCCACCGTTCACATATTTGTTTAAGCTGAACTGTGCAATTTCGTTTCTTGAGTAAACTGGTTGTACAGTTACAGTAATCAAAGATTGTGTAGGTGCCCAACCTGTCATTAGTTTTCCACCTGTTGCATAAGTTTCTGTGTATCTGCCTTGTGGCCCAACTGGTCTTGTTTGATTCTGTCCTGTTTGAAATCCTGTTGCTATGTAATCAACATCTTGTGGTAAGTCTGTTGTAAACTGTGTTACTATTACAGGCACATTGTTGAATATGTGATCACCATATCCATTTAGTTTTGCCACAGGCGGTGGAGCACCAATTGTAGTTGCTTCGCCACCAAAGTACATTTTTGACATACTTCTTAAGTAATGAAGTGCCGCCACCCAATATTGTGCTTCTAATCCATTCTGTACAAAAAAGTCACCTGTTATAACCAACTGATCCACTTGTGAGTTTTGATAAGCATAATAAGGATAATTAGTATGTGTAGGTGCAATAGCATTGTAGTTCGCACTATGCGACACAATTATTGAAGGTGTATATGGAAAACACAAACCGCCAGTCTGTCTTAAAGGTTGTAACAAGGCAGATGACTTAAATGGCTCAACATCAGGAATACTTAATTTGACTCTCCAATCTTGTTCAGTTGATTTTTTGAAACCTGCTGGTGCGGATTCTTTTACACGTTTAACACCGCTTATTCCATCTACAGGAGCATTTTTACTTCGTATGCTTTTTGCTAAATTTTTAGGATCCATAAAGTCCCTAACACCTTGTGGGACTTTAAACTTACTGCCAAAAAAACTACTGCCTGTAGGATCAGAACCGTCAACTGGATTTGACTTTGATATATCAAATTCATTGGCACGTTCCGCATCTGTGAAACCATCAGCTCGAACAATATTTCTGTTTGATATGATTCCGTTTCTAAATGTAGTCATTTTGGCTAACTCCTTACATATATTTAGTTGACAAAGTTAAGTACGTAGTTTATAATAATATTTATTTGCTTAAGACATCCCCGTCTATAACTCGGAAAGTTTGGAGAATAACATGAAGAGAATTAATTATCTCAATAATAGAGATATACTGGCGGAGATACATAAGTCAAAAAACACGTTTTGTAGTTATACAGACGATGATTTCGCCCAATATGATATAATTTTACCTAGTATTGAAAAGGTTAACATAAGAACCATAGCAGATGCCAAAAGAAGCCGTGCAAAACGCATGAGTTTGGCGGATTATGAGAAAAGAAAAGCAGATGGTGAACGTGTCAAGCAGGCAGATTGCGCCGTAGACTACAGAAAAATAGCAAAAACTGACGTTGTTTTCCGAATTATGACCTATGATCATATTCCAGAAGAAAAAGGTAGAAAGAAAAATCCTAAAAACGTAGCAGACACAAAGACAAAATTAAACTTTCCCCCATTCCAACATTACAAGTTTGATGACAACGACAAGTTGGTGTGTGTAGGCAAAAGCCATTGGGAAGGCGGAATGGAGAACGGCAGTTTCAACAAGGCTCACGGCATGGCAACCAACAAACTTGCTATGATGTGGATGAAACTATGTGAACGATATGCAACAAGAGGTAATGTAAGAGGTTATACTTACAACGATGAAATGAAAGGACAAGCTATTCTACAACTTACACAGATTGGTTTGCAATTTGATGAATCAAAGTCAAACAATCCTTTTGCATATTACACAGCCGCAGTGACTAATTCGTTTGTAAGAATTATTAATATTGAAAAACGTAACCAGAACATACGTGATGACATATTAGAAATGAATCACATGAATCCATCTTTTACAAGACAGAACCAAGGTGTTTGGGAACGTCAAGCAAAAGAGGCATACAACGAGGACAAAAAAGATTAATGTTTAAGAAAGCGGCAGTATTTACAGACATTCACTTTGGACTGAAGTCTAATTCTAAGGTCCATAATGATGACTGTGAAGAATTTGTTGATTGGTATATAGAACAAGCAAAAGAAAACGGTTGCGAAACTGGTATCTTCTGTGGTGACTGGCATCACAATAGAAACAGTTTAAATATGCTCACCATGGACGCAACCATAAGAAGTCTTGAAAAACTTGGAAAAGCATTTGAAAAGTTTTACTTCTTTCCTGGCAACCACGACTTGTATTACAAAGACAAGAGAGATATCAACTCAATTGACTTTGCAAGGCATATCCCAGGCATCACTATGGTCAATGAGATGATGACCGAAGGCGATGTTACTTTAATCCCATGGCTAGTTGGCGATGAATGGAAGAAAATTCCTAAAATAAAAAGCAAATACATATTTGGACACTTCGAACTTCCAAACTTTTATATGAATGCTATGGTTCAGATGCCTGACACAGGCGAACTACAAGCTGATCATTTTAAAAATCAAGAATACGTGTTCAGTGGACACTTCCATAAACGCCAAGTCAAGGGACCTATTCATTACATTGGTAACGCATTGCCACACAATTACGCTGATGCCTGGGATGATGAACGTGGTATGATGGTGTTGGAACATGGTGGAGAACCACAATACATCAACTGGTGGAACTGTCCTAAGTATAGAACTGTGAAACTATCAAGACTGCTTGATGAAAAAGAAACATTGTTAAAAAGCAAGATGTATTTGAGAGTAACACTTGACTTGCCTATTAGTTATGAAGAAGCAAACTTTATAAAAGAAACATTTATCAATCAATACAAGTGTAGAGAGATATCACTAATACCAAATACACAGGAAGAAGAAATTAATTCAGACATAGACATTACAAAATTTGAAAGTGTTGATGAAATAGTGGCAAAAGAAATAGAAGCAATAGAGTCAGAACAGTTTAACAAAAGCAAACTGCTACAGATATACAGAGATTTGAACAAAGATGATTAGAATACAGGACTTAACAGTTAAGAATTTTATGAGTGTAGGTAACACTACACAGGCAGTCGACTTCAACAAGCAACAACTTACATTGGTGTTAGGTGAGAACTTGGACCAAGGTGGTGATGACAGTGGGTCAAGAAACGGTACAGGTAAGACCACAATCATCAATGCACTGAGTTATGCGTTATATGGACAGGCACTAACCAACATAAGACGTGATAACTTGGTCAATAAAACAAACAACAAAGGTATGTTGGTGACACTTGCCTTTCAAAAAGGTGGTAAAGAATACAGAATAGAAAGAGGACGTAAACCTAACACACTTAAATTTTACATAGATCAGAAAGAACAAGAACTTACAGATGAAAGTCAAGGTGATTCACGTAAAACGCAAGAGGATATTAATGACTTGTTAGGTATGAGTCATGATATGTTCAAGCATATTGTGGCACTTAACACTTACACAGAGCCTTTCTTAGCACTAAAGCCCAATGATCAACGTGCTATAATAGAACAACTACTTGGTATTACAATACTTTCTGAAAAAGCTGACTTGTTAAGAGAAGCAACAAAGATTACCAGAGATAGACTCACTGAAGAAAACGCAAAAATACAAGCAATCACAAACAGCAACGATAAGATCAAAGAAAACATTGACAGATTGCACAGCAGGAAGAAGGCTTGGATTGCACAAAACAAACAAGACAGAGATAAACTAGACAAAGCCATACGTGAACTTGAACAACTTGACATTGACAGTGAACTTGAAGATCATGAAAAACTAAAAACATGGACTGAAGATAGCAAACATCTTGCAAACTTAACAAAAGAACGTGCTACTGTTGAACGTGCATTAGAACAAGCAGATAATAACGTAAACAAACTAGGTAAAGAGCTTGATGAACTTGAAACTGCCAAGTGTTATGCTTGTGGACAAGAACTGCACGATGACAAACTTGAAGAAATGAAGGACAAGTTACAAAAGGATTATGGTGATGCAACTGTCTATCAATTAAGCATGGCAGAAAAAATGCAAAAAGTTGAAAAACTAATTGAGGAAATTGGCACATTAGATTCTAAGCCAAACACATTTTATGAAACTGCCAAAGAAGCATATCAACACAGAAGTAATGTTGACAGTTTGAAACAAAGTCTCAAAGATAAAACAGATGAACTGGATCCATACTCCGAACAAATTGATGATTTAGAAAAAACTGCAATACAAGAAATCAATTGGGACACAGTTAACGAACTTACTGATACAAAAGAACATCAAGACTTCTTGTATAAACTATTAACCAACAAAGATTCGTTTATTAGAAAGAAAATTATTGATCAAAATCTTGCATACTTGAATAATAGACTTACACATTATTTGGATAGGCTACAACTGCCACACTCTGTTGTGTTTAAAAATGACTTATCTGTAGAAATTACACAGCTAGGACAGGATTTAGACTTTGACAACTTATCAAGAGGTGAAAGAAACAGACTTATACTAGGATTAAGTTGGGCATTTAGAGATGTATGGGAAAGTTTATATCAAAACATCAACTTACTGTTTATTGATGAGCTTGTTGATAGTGGTATGGATGCAAATGGTGTAGAAAATGCCATTGGTGTATTGAAGAAAATGGGTAGAGAACGACAGAAGAACATTTATCTGATATCGCACAAAGAAGAATTAGCAAGTCGTGTTACAAACGTGTTGAAAGTAATCAAAGAAAATGGATTTACTTCATATGATAATGATGTAGAGGTAATGACATAATGGATGATACACACGACAAACTTACAAAAGCATATCTTGAGTATTACAAAGCCAACGAAGCATGGGAAATACGCAAGAGTGAACGCACAAAACGTTCAGCAAGAAAATGGTTGAGTGAAATACGTAGCTTGGCCACAAACCGCAGAAAAGAAATAATAGAAGAATACAAAGCCAAAAAAGACGATCCAGAAAAAGATTAAGAGTAAGTATCTTAATAATGCACTGGACATATCAAGACAAAATCGTAGAATCATTACCTGAAGACTGTGAAGCATTTGTGTATCTTATCACAAATACAACCAATGGTATGAAATATGTCGGTAAAAAACTAGCAAAATTCAGAAAGACAAGGCCACCTCTTAAAGGCAAGATAAACAAACGTAGAAGCAAAGTTGAAAGTGACTGGAGAGACTACTGGGGATCATCAGATCACTTGCAATCAGACGTAGAAAAATTAGGCGCAGATAAATTTACCAGAGAAATATTACATTATTGTCCAAGCAGAGGCGTAGCAAGTTATCTAGAGGCTAGGGAACAGTTTGAACGCAGAGTGTTAGAAACAGATGAATACTACAATGGCATTATAAACGTGAGAGTAGGCGGATCTAAATTACTTAAAGAAGCACTCAAAGGCAAATAACAAATTCTATATAGCAACATTGTTTGGTCGGGATAGCTCGACTCACCTTGAGGTCATACGGATCTTATGACTAGAACTGGTGCGTTGCAAGGTTAATACTAACTTAGGTATTAAAAGATCGTGGCTCTGAGAAAAAGCAACCACAACGTTAACACATTTTGCTTAACTAGGGTGTGTTAGTGTTCCGTAACTTATGCGAAGGCTGAAGTAGGGGGTTGACGGGTTACCGCCTCCACGCAGAAATGCAATCTTCTTAGTTAAGATGGTAAGCTCATCTTACATGATGGCAACATATCTTTGCCCGGAGACGGGCGAAGTATGGCTCAACTATCTACATGATAGCAGTTGCTTCGCAACTTATCATATACAATATAATGTGTTGAGCGACAGCGATAACACAGATGAGCTTTAGCTCATCTACTAATGCAATTCGGGATTACGTCCAAGTCGAAATGCATCTTTATCATAAACAACAATCTCCTTGACTTCGTAACTTTTGCCAGGATTACAATCGATCAGTGTTTGTATGACGGAAAACGCTTCTCCATCAGAATCACACTGAATAACGATCTTGTCGTCGCCGCACTCTACGATATTATATTTCGTCGATGGCATAAGAGTATTTAGAGTATATAGATGATCAATTATGTATAAATATAAAGTAACAGGAGAGTAAACCATGAAAATAACGCAAATAACAAGCACAGATGCAGTTAACGAAGCTCCTGGTGGTAGTGCATTAGGTAACATAGCACGTAAAGTAGGCGCAAAAGTGGCTGGCGCCGTTGGTGCCAAAGGCACCGCCGCTGGAATGACTGGAAAAGTTGACGCAAACAAACGTGCCAAAGAAATATTCACACAATATCGTCAGTATATGGGACAAACGGGTGGCAATCCTAAAGCACCATCTGTAAACGCCTTACAGGACTTTATGCAAAAGCAAGGTCTTTCTACCACAAGACTTAAAGGAATGCAAGGACAAATAACTCCAAAACAGGTCGATGATATTTTACAAAAAACTGCACAGGATACATTCAAAGGTGATCTTGGCAAAGCACAGGCAGGAACTGATGATGAAGCACCGCAAACACTAGGACAAAAATTTGGTGGTGGCGATAAGCCAGCAGGCGGTACAGCTCAAGCAGATGCTCCAGCAAGTGGCGGAGCTCAAGGTGGTGCAGGAGGGATTCCGGCAAACATACAAAAGGCAATCGACAGCTTGAATCCAAAACAAAAGCAAGAACTTGTAAAATTATTGTAAGGAAGTGAAATGCAACTAGGCGAAGTTACATCATATAATTTAAAATCACAAACAATACTTGCAGAAGGTTGGCAAGAGCTTACTGAAGCACAACGCATTTACATTGGTAAATGGGAAAGAGATGTTTGGCCATTAGTTGAAAACATTAACACATTATTTGAAGCAGAACTTACTGACAAACAGATTGACGGTATCTTTACCAATGCAGAACAAGTTGCTGTACAAAGCGGTGACAACAAAACTGCACTAGGTAAAGCAGGAAAAGTTGTTGGCGACCAAGCAAAGAAATTACAAGCACAGATTGATCAATTATTAAAGGCGGCACAGAACAGTGGTCCTGTCAAAAACTTTGACGCACAGTTTGAAAAACTTAAAGCAGAATTAAAGAATAAACTCCAAGGCAATCCAATGGGTCAAAAGATCCTCAAGGTTGTTGATGGTTATGGTGGCTTTGCAAAAGAAAATCCTGCCAAGGCGGCATTTGTAATTGGTGCAATGACTTCAGTACTTGCTTTTGCAAGTGGAGGTATTGTTTCAGGTGCGGCAATTGGTTTCTTTTTAAAACTTGCAAGTAACACATTGAAAGGTGATCAACTTTCAACAGCAGTTGCTAAATCCGTAAAAGGTGCGGCAATTGGTGCGGCGGCAGGTGCATTAGGAGATGCTTTAGACAAGTTGTTACCAGCAGAAGTGACAAACACATTTATTAATGACGCATCAGGTGAAATTGATATTTCACAACTAGACGGTATGGATGCAACAAGCATGGCTGACCTAGATGCTGAATCGGCCAAAGAACTTATACAAACAAGAAGTGCAATGGAAGAATTGGTTGCACGAGGTAACCTTGATGCTGATGCAGAAGAAATTTTACAAAAACAACTTGATCAGGTAAATGATAAGATACGTGAAATAGGTGACGGTGCATCAATAAATGATACTGTTGATGCTATGCAAGATGAATTTGGTATCAAAGGTACAGATGTTGACCTACAAAAAACAACCACAACATCAGATCAAGACACCGACGGAGTAACAACCACAGAAGTTGTTGCTGAGCTTGATGCAGAACAATTAAATGACGCAGGAATAAATTCAGCAGACTATCCAGACAATCAATGGATTACTGACAACACACAAAAGTTGTTGGATGCTGGTTTAACGGAAGAACAAGTTGAAGCATTACAAAATGCACAAGGATTTAACAGAGCATTAGACCAAAGAGAATTCTTAGGCTTGAAAATATCTGCTTCAGATTCAATTATCACTGGAGACAGCATAGACGTTGAAGGTGTGCCAGATGATATCAGCGTTGGACAAGTATTCAAATCAACAGTCAGTAAAACATTACCAGACGGAACTGAATACACTGGATTAGTTGACACAATGATTGAAGGTGTTGATGCAGACGGAAATCCTGTGTATCAAATCAAAAGTGTTTTTGTAAATCCAAGCCCATTCACAGAAGAACTAGATGCGGCTTTAGAAAATTTACCTGAGGATTTAAGAAAAGATTTATACGATCAAGTATTCAAAAGAACAGTTTCAGGTTCAATGGAAGAAATTGTTGACAACTCAGCGGCCAACATTGTAAAAGCCGCGGCGGCAGTTGCACTAGGTGGTGCATTGGCAGGCATGGAAGTTAAAAAAGACGATGACAAAAAAGCTGATGCAAAAGAAGAATCCATAGACATAGAAAAATACAACAGCCTAGTTGAAGACTATAATGAATTTTTAGAAGACAATCTTGAAGAAGGTCCAGTACTAGACAAAATGAAAGCACTTGCAAAAGCAGGAGCCAACAAGGTCGGTGATGCTATGGACAAAGCAGGAGAAAAAGTTTCAGGTGCTGTAGGTAAAGCCGCAGGTGCAGTAAAAAGCGGAGCAAAACAATTAGCTAACAAAGTTACAAAAGAAAAATTAATGAAGATGTGGACCAAGATGGGCAAACCAACAGACATGGGATCCATTGTAAACATTTTATCAGACGCAGGATTATCAGATGAATCTATTGGCACAGTAGCAACAAACACAAAAATACCTTTGAAACCACAAGCAAAACCAGACGCAGGTGAAGATGATCCTGAAGCACCAACACCAGGTGGAGCAACAGCTAAACCAGGTGAAGAACCTAAGGCAACTGATGCAACTGCCAAACCCGTTGATGCAAACAAGGACGGCAAAGACGACAAGACAGGCAAAGTTATACAAATGCCTGGAACTAAACCAGCAGACGGTGTTGACGCTCCTAAGAGTGGCATAGGTAAAGCAATTGGTGATAAACAACCTAAGGTACCAGGCACAGCAGGTAAAACAGCAATAGGTGACAAACAACCTAAAGCACCTGGCACAGCTGGACAAAAAGGTTCAGCACCAGCAGTTGATGTTGACATACCAGGACTAGCTGATCAAATCAAGAAAGCCGGCATAGAGGATCAAGTCAAAAAACAAATTAATCAACCTCCTAAAGCAGGAGCAAGTGCAGGCAGTGGAAAAGATCTGGGAGCTGGAATGCAGGTTGATATTCCTACATTAGCAAGTCAAATTAGCGATGCTGGATTACAAAAAGCCGTTAAGGCACAACTCACACAAAAACAAGTAGCTTAAAAGAAAGGCATACTTGTCTTTTTAGCAACCTCAAGGTTTGCTTTGACAAGTTTTGCAAATATTTCTCTATCTTCAGGACCACACGCATACATTTCGTCAAGAGTCACTCCACCCCTCATATACCATACTAATTGTGCAAGGTCATACTTGAAGTTTTTTGTCTCTTTATCTAGTGCGTCAACTTCTTTTAGGATCTCTTCGAGAGACTTACTTAAGATCCTTATGCGAAAAAATTTGACTGATCAAAAGTAATTGGAACTTCGAACGTTTCAGGAGCACCTGCTTCACGTTCTTCTTCAGTTGTTTCTATCTTGAAAGGTTTAGTATCAAACTTTTGTTTCTGTGCTGACAAATGATCAACAACAGAAGTAAAGAAAGTTTTATCACCTTTGGCAATAAATTCAGCAATATGATCTTTATCCGCAACCACTGTATCACCAACTTGTATTTGTGTAATAGAATTAGTTACCATATCAATAGTAATGTTTGTAAGTTTATTAAACGACTGTGCAAACATTTCAAGTTTTTCTGTATCTGATATTGTTTGATCATTTACAACTGTATTGATTCTTTGTTCTTCAAAAGTCTTGATAGCTGTTCTTGTAAACTCTCTGTATGTTTGAGGTCTTACTGTGATAGACATCTCGTCAACTTTTAACAATGAGTCATAAGTTACATTTTGATATTTGTCTAACAGCATTCTTAAATCAAGATCAAATGCTCTATCTGTACCAGCACCTGGTACCTTAGTTTTGATTTCTAGTTTTTCACCATATGTTGCTATTCTGATTGCGATTAACAAAGCATCTACATCAATCGTTGGCATATTCCAAGCATCTTTGATATTTGGAAAACAGCTCTGTACAACTGTCACAACAGATTGTCCGTTTAACAAAGCATCTGGTGTTTTAAATGCAAGTTCATCTTTGGCCGTCATAGCAAACACTGGATACTCACCGTTCTCAGTTTTCTCAATAGCACCTTCAGGATACCAGTTACCATTGCTTGGTAAATTGATATAAATTTTAGGCTGTCTAAAATATTTCTGTAACGGGTTTGGTCCTGTCTGTTTTATATTAGGCATGATTTTCTCCGCATAAGTATTTTGTGTTCATATTACATATTTATGGTATGAAGTTAAGTGCGTACATAATTAATGGCTGATTTATTTTACGATATAAAGAATTACACAGATTTTGAAAAATTGGACAAGGCAAGAGTCATGATCAAGCAAGAACTTGACGCTTTTATCAAAGATTATGCAGTTGTCCAAGAAATTGGAATGGATTTTGACAGCTATTATAACACGGGTATCAAGGATAATTGGCGTACTATTGCTGTAAAATTAGGAGATAATCAAGATCCTGTTGAACACGCAGATAAGTTTCCTAACACATTAGAAATATTAAGTGAATGCAAAGGAGTTGAAAACTTCGGCATGAACTTTGTAAAGCCCTATGGCCGTATAATGCCACACACTGATCCCGAAGTAATAGTTGATGGCAAAGAAGTGCCATTCATAAATTGTTTGGCTGGAGTTGTGATTCCTTCACCTAATGTACATAAATGTGGTATGATGTTTGACAACAAAGAAGTATATGTAGCAGAGGGAGAATGGGTTACGTTTTTACCTAGCACAAAACATTCTGCCTGGAACTATACTGATCATTATAGATTAACTTGTATGTCAACTATTAATTTAGAATATTTCTCTTCTTAATCCTGCTCTACCTACATCAAGTGTTAAACAATGTATGCCGGCTTCCCAATATGTGCCGTGCCTGATAGGAACATAATCACAATCAATGTTGTGTTGTTTTAAGTATTGAAACAGTTCTGGAATATCTCTGCTAAACAAAATACAATCGTGATCTAAAACTAAAACATTTGTGTCAAAGGATATTTCTTGGTCGTATCCTCTCCACTTATCTAAGTATGTGTCCAACCATTGTTCGCTGTGCATTCCTCCTGTTGCGTTTAGATCTTTTTTGTAATCTTCCAACATGGTCATATGATCTTTGAGATATTGACCTATCTCAATTATTTTTTTATCTTGTAGATAGCTTGGTATCCATGCCTTGTGATCACAGATAATAGTTTCATCGTTAACAAAAAAGAATCCATGATCTATGTGTCCCCAACCGTTCATTACGGTGCTATCATTTGCAACTATTTCAACTTCTGTAATATTTTTTTTGCACCACTCTAATCCTTTTTGTGTGCCTGGACCTTGTGTGTTTGTAATTAGCTTGTCGCCTGTTTTATACATTGTAGCAGTATGCCATAACACTTTGTCTTTTAACTTGTTGTGATAAATGTCCTTGCCACCGTTCCACCATTTGGTTGTTGGATCTAAACTTATAAGTTGAGGACTTGGTTGTGCTATCCAGTTGTAACCTAAGTCGTTAAAACATTTATAAAAACTATGTCCATCAAAGTATCTGTCTGTCAAACTTGTATACGTTTGATATATTGTTTCGTTTATTACAATATATTGATCTCTTGGCACCATAGGACTGTTAGGAAACCTGATATCAAAACTTGGTAATGTTGTGCGTACTGGATCGATAGTCTCAGGACGTCTAATATGACAACCATAATCTTTGAGTTTGTTTGTAAGTGCTAGTAAGTCTTCTTTTGTTTCTTCTAGAATTAAGTTAAAATTATCTGTTGTTTTTCCAGGAGGTAATAAATGATCAAAACTGCCAGGACTATGACAGTCACCAACAATAACATCTGTAAGTTTATCCCACTCTGTCCAAATCGCCATAATTAAATATTTCTTGTAAGTATTCTTTGTCCCAATAAGAATAGTATTCAGTCTTACTTAACCGTTCTCTAGCTGACAAAAGTTCTGTCTTGGTTTGTGCTATAATCAAAGGTACGTGTCCGTTGCCAGTTTTTACTCCTTTGATGTATGTGGGCCTATCTGGATGATCAGGCAAGAATATGTGTGTGCTGTGTTTTTGTTGTAACGCATGGCACAGTTCATTTATTTGATCAAATGTTGAATTTACACTTGCTTCACAGTATATTGTGATTTCATCTGACAGATTATCAAACAATTTTTCAGTTAATTTTTCTGCTATTTTCACCTTGGGCAGTTCTTTAGCAAAAGGACAAATGCTGTAATTTCCTATTTCAGAACGTGGTTTCGTGATTCGTTCAAGCCAGAGTCCTAGATGTTTTTCAATATTTTCTGGCATGATTTTCCTTGGCTAAATAATAAAGTATTCACATATAATATTTATGGGTGCAGTATATAGGTTATAATACATATGGTTCAAGTTACATATCAAGGCGGAGGAATGGATGGAGTTACATCTAATGCCGCTTCGGAAGCCACATTACAGCTACTTTTAAAGGCCATTAGTGGTCAGGGTGGCAATACGGGTGGGGCTCAAGGAGCTTTTGATGGAGCTAATGCCAAGGGCTTGATAGGTGCTCAGAAACAACAAACTAAGGCAACAAAAGGGGCAACATCTGCCACACAAGATTACACTAAAAGCACAAACTTTGCCAAAGACGCAGTCAAAAAAATGGGTCAAATGGCATCACGTGTTGGGGGTATGCTTGTTGGTGGACTTACAAACGTAGGAGCAACAGTAGGCAGTTTAGGTAAAGAACTGTTGATGGGCGGTAATAGGCTCAGCGATTTTTCACAACACGTCACAGGACTTATAAGCACAGTTCCGTTGTTAGGACCAGTGCTTGGAGGTGCAATTCAATCATTAGTAAACTTTATTGATATGAGCATTGACTCGTTTAGACAAGTTAGTGATGCTGGTATTGACTTTGGCGGAGGATTGTTTGAAATACAGAAACAAGCGACACAAACTTCTTTTAACTTAGAAACATTCGCAGGTGCATTGGCAGATGGATCAAACAACCTTGCGGCTTTGTTTGGAGGAGCAAGTGCTGGTGCTAGAGCATTTACAGATTTACAAAAAGAACTTAAACCAAGTATTAAAAATTTAAATGCACTTGGTGTAAGTAATGAACAGGTTGCAGAATTTACCAACGATTATTTAGAGCTACAAAAGATGAGAGGTGGTGTTGAAGGAAGAACTTCAAGACAACTTGCTCAAGGAACCACCGATTACATTCAACAACTTGATAGACTTTCTAAAATAACTGGTATGACAAGAAAGCAGGCGGCTGAAGCATTACGTGAACAAATGGCTGATAAAAGAATACAGGCTTTGATGGCGGCAGTTGATCCAAAGGTGCGTGAAAACATGGAAGGAACTTTTGTTGCATTAGGTAACGTAGGACCTGCGTTCAAAGATGGTATCATGGAGTTGGTTGCAACAGGTGGTGTACCTATGAGTGAGATGGGTGAAAGTATTGCGGCAATGATGCCGGAAGTTGTACAAGCAACAAAAGATTTAAAATCAGGTGCAATTGATCAAGATGAATTTACAAGAATTTTACAGGCTAGTCAGAAAAAAGCACAAGAAAGATTAAAAGAAGAAGGTGTAAACATAGCGACACAAAAACAAATGGGTGTTACACTTTTTGATTCAGTTTTAGATTTAGCAAAAGCTGGTAAGATAGCAGGACAAGACTCTGAGGCAAGACAACAACAACTTGAAGCACAACAAAATATACAAAGAGCTTTGCTAAACTTTGAACAAGTAATACAAGATATAAGAAATAAAATTTACAATAGATTAATTGAAAGCGGATTGTTTGATAAGTTCTCAGAACTTATGGGTAAGTTACAAACCAAGTTTACACAATTCATGGATAGCAAAGGACTTGACTTAATTGAAACGTATGTTGATAAACTTGTAGATTATATAGGTAGGTTTATAGATGATCTCGGCAAACTTAACTTCAATGAAATGCTTACAAAATATTTAATAGATCCTATCAAAGGATTATTTGGCTTTAAGAAAAGTGGAGGAGATGCAAGTGCAGGAATAGACGGCCCAGGTGGCGAAGCACAAGGCGATGTCAAAGCTGGATTCTTACAACCAATAGTAGATGCGTTCAAAGATTTTGCAAAATATCTTGTAATAGGTGGAGTTGGCCTTGCAGTTATACTTGGCGGAATAGGTGTAGCTTTAGGATTATTGGCGGCACCGGCCGCGGCGGCATCACCTGGATTATTAGCAATAGGAGCCGCGTTTGCAGGAATAGGTGTAGCGGCAGGTGGTATTGCTATGCTTATAGAAGCTATCACAAGTTCAGTAGGAAACTTGGCCGATGGTGCTAAAAAGTTTGAAGAACTTGATGCTGATCAATTAAAATTAGTAGGTGGCGGACTTAAAGAACTTACAGGTCCAATCATGGATCTTGCCAAAGGTGGTATTGTTGCAAACTTTGTTGGTTCAGGTGCGTTTGAAAATCTTGCAAATGGTATTAGAGAATTTGAAAATGTGGATCCAACCAAACTACACGCAGTTGGACCTGCATTAGTAAGTTTACACAAAGGAATGAGTGCGTTCACAGGCGACGGTGTGCTTGACAGTATTGGTAAAGCATTAGGAAGTTTATTTGGAGGCAGTTCGGGTAGCATATCAGATCTTGCAGACGATGTAAAAGAATTTGCTGACGTTGATGCACAAGGTTTGAAAGCAATTGGAGAAGGTTTACAAGGTATTGCAAACTTTATTGAGTCGATGGACGGAGCCAATTTAAGAAACGTTTCTAAATCACTCACAGAACTTACAAAACAACTAGGTGACTATCAAGCTCAGTACAGTAAATTGGATTCTGAAGCAAAAGCAAATCTCGTTAGCAACTTTTCTTCTTTTGGTGAAGGCCAGAAGGGTGCCGCAGATAAGTTAGATCAGTTAAATACTAGTGTTAACCAAATGTTAGCAGAATTAAGAAAAATAGCAAGTACGTCAAGAGATACTGCTGACAATTTGGTATAGGAAAATAAATGAGTTGGAAAAGATATTTCAATCCGGTTAAAGCAGAACAAGGTGGTTCCGGAAATTATAGTCCGTTGGGTGGTACTGGTAATTCCGGTATGGGTCCGGCTCAAGCAAATTATTCTTCATATCTTCCAGATGTATATGTAGGTTCACCTAATCGTGTTGAACGTTATGGACAATACAACACAATGGATTTGGATTCAGAAGTAAATGCCGCTCTTGACATATTAGCAGAATTTTGTACACAAAAAAACAAAGCAAACAACTCACCTTTTATAATTGACTTCAAACAAAAAGCAACAAATTCAGAAGTACAAACACTTAAATTGTATATGCAACAATGGTGCAAGATACAAAACTTTGAAACAAAAATGTTTCGTGTTATGCGTAACGTATTCAAATATGGTGATGCATTTTTTATTAGAGATCCTGAAACTAAAAAATGGTTTTATTGTGATCCAGCAAACGTTTCACGTATAATTGTAAACGAATCACGCGGTAAAGAACCAGAACAATACATCATAAGAAATGTAAATTTAAATTTTAAAGATGCAGTAGCAACAACGCCACATCAAACATCAGGTAACGTTACAGGTGGTGGCAGTGGTTATCAGCAAGGCGGTGTGCGTGGTTATGTTGGTGCACCTAATCAAGGTTTATCAGGAGGTAGATTCCAAAAAGACGTACAAGAAATTGCTATCGCGGCAGAGAACGTTGTACACTTGAGTTTATCAGAAGGGCTTGATAACAACTTTCCATTTGGTAACAGTTTATTAGAAGGTATATTTAAAGTATACAAACAAAAAGAATTACTTGAAGATGCAATTATAATTTATAGGGTACAAAGAGCACCAGAACGTAGAGTTTTTTACGTTGACGTGGGTAATATGCCATCACACTTGGCAATGCAATTTGTAGAACGTGTAAAAACAGACATACACCAAAGAAGAATACCAAGTTCAACAGGAGGTGGTAACAATGTTATTGATAGTGCATACAATCCATTGTCAATCAATGAAGATTACTTCTTCCCACAAACAGCAGAAGGTAGAGGATCTAAAGTAGAAACATTACCAGGTGGTACAAACTTAGGTGAAATTGATGATCTAAAATACTTTACAAACAAACTTGTTAGAGGTTTACGTATACCAAGTAGTTATTTGCCAACAGGACCAGATGACGGAGCAACACAGTTCCAAGATGGTAGGGTTGGTACAGCTTATATACAGGAACTAAGATTCAATACTTACTGTGAAAGATTACAAAATTTAGTTGTAGAAGAATTTGATCAAGAATTTAAACGTTATCTTTTAGAAAAAGGAATCAACATAGATACAGCTATGTTTGATCTAAAATTCCAACCACCACAAAACTTTGCGGCTTACAGACAAAGTGAAATTGACAATGCAAGGGTACCAACTTATACACAAATGAGTGCTATACCTTACATATCTAATAGATTTGCATTGAAACGTTTCTTAGGCATGACTGAAGAAGAACTTGCTGAAAACGAAAGACTGTGGAGAGAAGAAAATGATGAAAACATTACTCCTCCACCAACAGATGCCGCAGGTGAATTACGTGGCGGAGGTATTAGTGCCGCAGGTATTGGTGCTGACTTAGGAGGAGCAGGAGCCGGTGAAGACGTTGCCGGAGGAGATGAACCTGCACCAGTTGATGGCGGATCAGCAACACCACCAGACACAGCCACAGGCGGAGGAGCACCTGGGGGCGGGGCAACACCACCAGCAGGAGTATAAATAGTATTATGCAGTTACGTGAACTATTTTATTTTGACAAAGACACTTTAGAGCCTGTAGAGAAAAAAGGTTATGACCCTGACTACGACCACTCTATTGTCACAAAAGATGACACACGTAAAACAAGATTAAACTTACGCCAAATCAACAAAATTCGTAAAGCATCAGAACTACATAAAGAAGAGCAGGAAAAGGAATTGCACTTTGTTCGTCAAATGTACGGACTAGCCGCTAACGCCGAACCGGCATAGAGCTTTACGGAGAATTAAATGACCACAGCCTTTATAATAGGTAATGGCAAATCAAGACAACACATAGACTTACACAAACTTAAAGACCACGGTAAGATATATGCCTGTAATGCGGTTTATAGGACATTTGATCCTGACTATCTGGTTGCTGTAGACACAAAGATGATTGCAGAAATAGATAGGCACAAATGGCAGTACACACACGAAGTTTGGACCAATCCCAACAAAGTATTTGATAAAATGAACAAGCTAAACTTCTTTGCGGAGCCACAGGGTTGGAGTAGCGGACCAACAGCACTATGGTTAGCAACTTATGGTGATCCAGCAAATCCTCATGCACATCAAAATGACCCAATTTACATACTTGGATTTGACTTTGAAGGATCGGGTGGACTGCTCAACAACATATATGCTGACAGCGAAAACTATAAAAAATCAAGCGACCCAGCAACATACCACGGCAACTGGGCCAGACAAACTGGCATAGTGATACAGAAAAATCCACAAAAGAGATATATACGTGTAGTAGTGAACTTGGACGATTATTGCCCAGACAATTTACAGCAATTAATCAACCTAGAACACATAACGATAGCAGAATTCAAAAATCGCTTACAGATTCTATAATCATAATGTAAAATAGGCGATTTTTGGCGTATATCTACGCATATTTCCTCTAAAAGTGTAAATACAAGTGACAGCCTTACCATCTAAACAACAGGAGAGGAGAAAACAATGGCAAATCAATCTAAATTTGAAGCGATGCTAGAAAAGTTAATCGCAGAAGACAAAGCGGGAGCTGAAGAGCTATTTCATGAAATAGTTGTAGAAAAATCTCGTTCAATTTACGAACAATTAATCGAAGACGATGTTGCAGACGTAGAAGTTGACGAAGCTTCTAAATCTGAGGACGAAAAAGTTGACGAAAAAGAAGCAAAAGCTGACGACGAAGCAGTTGACGAAGCATCAAAAGAAGATGCTGACGACAAAGTTGAAGAAAAAGCTGATGCTAAAGACGAAGACAAAGTCGAAGAAAAAACTGACGAAAAAGCTGAAGATAAAGTAGAAGAAGCTGATGCAGAAGCTACTGATGAAAAAGCTAACGAAGACTTCGAAGATGTAATTACACCAGAAGCAGATGCAGACATGAAAATGGGTGGCGATGCCGCTGATGACATGATCGCTGACATCGAAGATGACGGTGAAGACAAAGAAGACGACGACGATGCTGACGACAAAGATATGGAAGACAGAGTTGTTGACTTAGAAGATGCTCTTGATGACCTTAAAGCTGAGTTTGACTCAATGATGTCAGATAAAAAAGATGACGACATGGGTGACGAAGACAAAGGCGACATGGATGACATGGACGACGAAGGTGATGAAGAGAAGGAAGACGAAGCAATTGAAGTTGCTCCGGAAGCCGAGCTTGACATAGAACAACCAGCAATGGAAACTAAAGTAGCTCAGTCTAGTGCAGAGTTAATGAGAGAGTATGTAACGAAAGTAAGTGCTCCATCAAACAACGATGCGGCTGACAACAAAAAGTCTACAGTAGCTGGTAAAAACGACATGGGCGGAGATGCTAGTAACATCGTCAAAGGTGGCGAAGAAACTGGTGGAAAAGCAGAGTCACCAAAAGAAGATTCAGCAGGAAACGTGAATGTTCCAGGTGGTAAAGCAAGTAAGTCAATGTCAGCTATGCCAAAAGGCCACGGCGCTGAGAAAAAAGGCGCAGGCGAAGGTGCTGATAATAAGAAATCAACTATCGGTTCCTAATTGTTAAGGAGTTTAAAGAATGTTAAACTTAACTGAGAACTTATCGTTCGACCAAGCTAAGATGGTCATCGAGACTACTGAAAACGATAAAGGGGGCAAAGACCTTTACATGAAAGGTATTTGTATCCAAGGTGGTGTGCGTAATGCAAACCAACGTGTTTACCCTGTTACCGAGATAGGTAGAGCTGTCGAAACACTCAATGATCAAATTAGTGGTGGATATAGTGTTCTAGGAGAAGTAGATCATCCTGAAGGACTTAACATAAACTTAGACCGTGTGAGCCATATGATCACAGAAATGTGGATGGATGGACCAAACGGTTACGGGAAACTTAAAGTATTACCTACGCCGATGGGCAACCTAGTTAAAACAATGCTGGAAAGCGGAGTCAAACTAGGTGTCTCATCACGTGGGAGCGGAAACGTTACAGAAGACGGTTCCGGACAAGTTAGTGATTACGAGATTATCACGGTCGACGTAGTTGCTCAACCCAGTGCTCCAGGTGCCTACCCAACACCAATTTACGAGCATTTATTAAATGCCCGTGGGGGGTATCAGGCACTTAGAATAGCACGTGAAGTTCAAGGCGACGCCAAGGCACAAAACTATTTGAAGGAATCTTTGATTAATATAATCAAAGGCCTCCAGTAATAAGGAGAAAACATTATGTTGGAAGCACTGAAATCACTCTTTGAAAACAATGCAATTTCTGAAGAGATCAGAGCCGACATCCAAAAAGCATGGGACGATCAGATTGCTGAAAACAAACTGAACGTTACTGCCGAACTTCGCGAAGAGTTCGCACAAAAGTACGAACACGACAAGGCTACTATGGTTGAAGCAATCGACAAAATGGTAACTGAAAAGTTAAGCGAAGAAATTTCCGAGTTTGCAGAAGATAGAAAACAATTAGCAGAAGCAAGAGCAAAATATGCCGTTGCTATGCGTGAAAACGCAGGTGTGCTAAAAAGTTTTGTATTTGAGCAACTTAAAAAGGAAGTGGGTGAGTTACACGAAGACCAAAAAGTAATGTCAGACAAGTTTGGCAAACTAGAGGAATTTGTTGTAGAGGCTCTAGCTAAAGAAATAGCAGAGTTCCACGAAGATAAAAAAGACCTTGCTGAAACTAAAGTTAAGTTAATTAGAGAAGCTAAGGAACATCTCGCAAAAGTACGTAAGTCTTTTGTTGAGAAGAGTGCAAAAATTGTATCCGAAGGAGTTAGTAAAAATCTTAATAAAGAAATTTCACAGCTCAAAGAAGATATTGATTCAGCACGTAGAAACGATTTTGGTCGCAAAATTTTCGAAACTTTCGCAGGAGAGTATGCTAATTCATACTTGAATGAGAAATCAGAAACAGCGAAGTTAATGAAAGTAGTTGAGTTGAAAGACAAAGCTATTGCAGATGCTAAAGCTGAAGCTGAAGAAAGCAAGAAAATCGTCGAGAGTAAAGACGCAGAAATCAATAAGATTAATGATGCGGCTAAGAGAGAAAAAGTAATGCACGAACTTACTGGACCTTTGAGCAAGGACCAGCGTGAGATTATGGTAGACTTACTGGAAAATGTACAGACAGATGGATTACAAAAAGCATTTGACAAGTACATACCGGCAGTTATTGACGGGAAGACTCCAGCGAAGAAGAAGGCTACTCTTACAGAGTCAGAGGCAAAAGCAATTACAGGCAATAAAGAATCACAAGTTAGTAGAGTAAGTCAAGAAGCTAGTGACAATATCATTAGTATTCAAAAACTTGCTGGATTGAAATAAGGAGAAAACAATGTCAGAACTACTAGAAAGTCGCTGGCAGGATACCAAAACTGCTCTTTTAGAAGGCCTAAATGGTAACAAAAAGGCTGTAATGGCAAGTACTCTAGAAAACACACGCAAGTGGTTGAATGAGACTGCAACAGCTGGTTCTACAAGCGCCGGTAATGTAGCGACTCTTAACAGAGTTATCCTACCAGTAATCAGAAGGGTTATGCCTACGGTTATAGCCAACGAAATCGTTGGTGTACAACCTATGACAGGACCAGTGGGTCAAATCCACACACTAAGAGTTCGTTATGCAGATTCATCTGATGGTAACGAAATTGGAGAAGAAGCTCTATCTCCATTCAAGATCGCGGCGGCATACTCAGGTAATGCCACTGATGCAACTCCAAAAGGTGCGGCTACGGCTGGACTAGAAGGGGACGCTGGAAAGAGATTATCTATCCAGATCTTAAAACAAACAGTCGAAGCAAAAACCAGAAAGCTATCAGCTAGATGGACTTTTGAAGCGGCTCAAGATGCACAAGCACAACAAGGTATTGACATCGAAGCAGAAATTATGGCGGCATTAGCTCAAGAAATTACTGCTGAGATTGACCAAGAGATCCTAGCATCTCTACGTGCTTTAGCAGGTTCTACAAACCAACAAGCATATGATCAAAACGCTGTATCAGGAACAGCAACTTTCGTCGGTGATGAACACGCGGCGTTGGCTGTAATGATAAACAGAGTTGCGAACAACATCGCTCAAAGAACAAGACGTGGAGCAGGTAACTGGGCTGTGGTATCACCACATACGTTAACTATTCTTCAGTCTGCAACAACTTCAGCGTTCGCAAGAACAACTGAAGGTGCTTTTGAGGCTCCAACAAATACTAAATTTGTAGGAACACTTAACGGTGCAATGAGAGTATATGTTGATTCATACGCAACAGACTCAACTGCTGTACTAGTTGGTTACAAAGGATCAAGCGAATCTGATGCGGCGGCGTTCTACTGCCCATACATTCCACTTATGTCAAGTGGCGTGGTGTTAGATCCGTCTACATTTGAGCCAGTAGTAAGCTTCATGACAAGATATGGCTATATTGAATTAAACAATACAGCTTCATCTCTTGGTAATGCGGCAGACTACTTAGGTACTGTAACTATCAGTAACGTAACATTCTCTTAATCCTTAGGATTAAGGTTGAAGACTAGAAAGGCCCTTCGGGGCCTTTCTTTTTGACTACACTATCAATATCAATTAAATACTTTATGCCTAGTAAAATACTCATGATGGGTGATAGTTGGGGCGATTGGCGCCTATTAGATAAAGAAGATCACCACACCACAGGAATGCTTAAACGTTTTGGTTACACAGTGGCCAACTGTTGTGAGGCAGGAAGTTCAAACATTACGGCTATCAAAAGAGCAGACCACATAGCAACAGAAGAATATGATTGGGTCATATGGTTTCACACAGAAGTTTTAAGAGATGATCATATGTATGATTCCGATCAACCTTTTATACTGAGAGAAATGGCTAGAGCAGTTGCACGTGAACAATATAAAGAATTTGAAAAGTTTAGAAAACGTTACAATCTAAAAGCCATAGTGATTGGTGGACAGGCACCCACTTTTGATTTTATACAAGATTACATCAAAATCCAAATGCTTATTCCAGACTGGACTTCTGAAATTTTGGACAACAAACTTCCATTCTGTCATATAGGTTTGCTGAAAGAGTTTGAAGATATACTGCAAAAACCTAATTGTCTTGACACAGCAAAACAAAAAAACGCATTATTAGATGAAGTAGAACTAAGATGGAGTATGTGTGCAAGGCGAACAGATCTATTTCCAGATAAAGTACATCCAGGAGAAGGTCCTCATATTGAACTTTCTAATAGATTGCACAACTTTATGGCTAAATACTAATACGTTCATCCCACTCTGGGACGGAAGTAGCATAATGCGAAGGAACGCACTCAAACTTTAACAGGGGAGGGTGTTATGAACAGATTCGATCATTTACATAAGCAGTACCGTGAGGCAAAAATGAAAGAACGCAAAGAGCGTCTTTTACAAAGCTCACGTCCTACCATTGATACTAATGGCGGAGGTACTTCAGGATATCGTTTCAAACAGGGTCCAAATACGGGTGCTGTTGCCGGACATATATCGGTAGATCATCAAAATAGATCAATTTAACTATTTTGGTAAACCTTTTTGCATTTTCTGGTTGATTTATTTAACTAGTGGTGCTATATTAGTAACATAAGCATTAGTAGAGTAATTAACTACTAATTATAGTGCAAGGAAGAGCTCTTTACCAGAAGGGGCGAACTTGACTAACCAGGGGTGGTACCCAGGGCTTGTAGGAGAAATCCGCAGGTTCACATCGCAGTCACTAGCGGGGTTAGGTTGTACGTATTAGAATGGTATTCCGGTACGTGCTTGTAGGTGTAACCAAGTCCTACCTATTTTGCTTATACTTTCCTTTACCCATTCCCCAAACTTTGATAAATACTTGTGTCTATAAAAGCGAGCCGCATTTACGGCGGACTTATGGGGACATAACCCCGTAGACCTAGAACGTCAAAGGAGAAACAAATGGGAAGACCAATTAATAAAAGATTTTTCGGAACACCTACAGCGGGTGGAAACGAGATCAAAGTAGACTTTCATGATGGCTCAGCTGTTACTGAAGGTTACATCGTTAAGCAGTTAGGATCAAAAAAGTTCCGTGTTAAAGAAATCGGTGGCTCAACAGAGTACGATCGTTTCTTAACTACAGGTAAATTAGCATCAGCACTTACAGGTACAGAAATGTGTATTACTGTAAAAGGTGATGATAATGAAACTTATCAGATCTCAAAAATCGCTGGTAGAAAAGCTACTGTGATTGCACCAGATGGTACAGGTTCAAATGCACTATCAGGAACATCATTAGCTTGGACATTTACAGCATCTGGATCAGACGGAGCCGCTCAAATTGAAGAAGCTGGTGACGATGATACAAAAGCAGGTACTGACGACGACGATTTCAGTAACGCATAATTGATTTGTTTGTGGGGGCTTTGGTCCCCACAACACCATAAGGGAATTGTAAATGACAAAGTATGTAGTAACATCAGGTGATTATCACATTAAGACAAATGATGCTGGAACTATCTTTCTGGATACAGGTAATCAGATAGGACAAGTATTCATGACAGGTAATCTTGTTGTGAAAGGTACTACTACTCAAGTTGATGCAACAAATTTAGATTTAAAAGACAACATCATTGTATTGAATGCAGGTGAGCAAGGTGCAGGAGTTACACTAAACACTTCAGGTATTGAAATTGATAGAGGTAGTAAACCTAACACGCAATTTGTATTTGATGAAACTGTAAGTTGGAACGATCCAGTTACACAAACAGTTAAACAAGGTGGATTTAAAACTAGAGACATCAACGGTGGAAACATTGGCTTAGAAGTAAGAAGTATTTCTACAGGCGGTGGAGACTTATATTTGATTAACGCAGGTACAGGTGTTATAAGTGTAAGTGGTACAAACAATTACGAAAATCAAGTTACAGATGATGACGATATTCCAAACAAAAAATATGTTGACGTAGAAATTGCGGCACAGGTTGCGGCATCAGACTTCCAGAAAATTAGAGATGGAAGTACTTCTTTTACGGAAATGGTTGTTGCAGATTTTGAAACAACTGGCGTATCAAGTGTTGCAAAAATTACAGTTGACGGAAACAACAACATAAACTTTTTTGATAATAGATCTGAATTACATGACTTGCGAATAGACGGTTCAAGAATAAGCACTACTACTAGTAATGCAGATTTAACTTTATCCGCTCCAGGAACAGGTTCAGTGGTAATTGACGATCAATTACAAATACTTACAACACCAAGTCCAGATGATAGTGCTGTTGATCCAGCACAACCTACAGACGGTTTAAAAATTTATGCAAAAACCCAAGGAACTGGTAAAACAGGTTTATATTATGTAAATAGTAATAATATAAGAGACGAAATAATTAGTAAAAACAGATCATTACTATTTGGAATGATCTTTTAAGGATAGAAAATGGCAATAGCACAAGCGGCAATAGGAAACACAGATACAGTAGTATTAACAGTACCAGCAAGTACTTCTTATGCAGTTACAACTATTATGGTTTGTAACCACGCAGGATACAATAATTCAGGTACTAATGATACGTCATTTGATTTACACTTTGTTAAGAGTGGCCAAGCAAAAGGCAACACTAACATGGTTGTAAAGGAAATGCCAGTGCCAGGTGGTGAAACATTTACACTTGATACTGAAAAAATAATTCTAGAAGCTGGCGACAAAGTAACAGTACTTGGTCAAGCGCCTTTGAATTTAAGTATTACTGTAAGTTACTTGGAAGTATAATATGAGATTTCTTAGAGGACAATCAACTAATGCTCGTGGGATCTATGGAAACAAAGACATCCGTAGAGACATAAATGGTCAAGTGGTTTTAGACAGCACTGACATGATGCTAGTGCCCAAAGGTACAACTTCAGACAAAGTTACAAGTCCAGTAAACGGACACATGAGATATAACACAACAACAAACGTGTTTGAAAATTATCAAGGCGGCAGTTGGGCACCTATAAGAAGATTTGAACCAGCAAATATTGTTATGCAAAGTTTAGGCAATGGTAATGATGTTGAAACAAAATTTGGTCCATTAAACAATGGAGACACTTACAATCCAGCACCAGCGGCGGCTGAAAATTTAATAGTGCTTGTTGAAAACGTTTTCCAACTTCCAACAACAAACTTTACATTAGAACAAAATCCAAGCGGTTATGCGGCAGGTTGGTATGTAGTATTTGGTACAGCAGTACCAACAGGAAAACCTGTTACAGTTCTACACAACTACGACAAATAATGAGCGCCAACGGTATATCACATTTAGAATTTAAAAGACAAAGGCAAGAACAAAAATTAAAACTTGCCAAAGAGAAACGTGCCGCAACTGGCAAAAGATCTACCCTTAAAAAAGGACTTATGCCTACGTTATACACAGCAGGTGATAACCGCACAGGAAACAAAAAACAAATCACAACAGGTACTTTAAAGACTGGTCGTCCTTGGACATAATTTTCCGATAAATACTTAAAAGAGGAAAAGCATGGCTCAAGTAGCACGTATATCAGGACCATTATTAGCGGCAAATTTAAAAAGAACGCTTTCTAATCTTGCGTTTGAAACAGATCTATTATACATTGGTGCTTTAAATGGCAGAGTAGGAATTAGAACTTCTAGTCCTAATGCTGAACTAAATGTCAATGGTCAAATAGAAACTCCTAATTTTTATGCAACAAGATTGACAGGCGGTAATGTCAGATTTAGTACAACTGGTGCAGAAGCAGTGGTTGGAGATATTAATTTAAATGCTGTTGAAAAAATTAAAATAGATAATCTAAAAACAGATAATTTACAAGTAAATGGAAGACTGATATCTAGCTTGGGAGGATTTGATATTGTGTTTGATCCTAATCAAACAGGAACAACGCAATTTAAAAAGAACACAACTGTAACTGGTAATGTAAGTGCAACAGGAAACGTAACTGTGCCTGGGAATGTTTTAGTAGGTGGAAACTTTGACATAGGTGATCAAGCAACAGATACTATTGATTTTGATTTTGTAAACTTTTCACAAGATTTATTACCAAGAAGAACTGAAGATTTATTAAATTTAGGAAGTGCTACAAAAACTTGGAAAGATATAAACACAGGCAAAGGACAGATTGGTGACATAGAAATAGACACTAATTTTATTTCAACTTCTACATTTAACAACAACTTGTTTATTAGAGCATCAGGCACAGGTGCTATTGTAATGGACGATATTAGAATAAGTGGCAGTACTTTGTCAACAACTGGATCAAATGATTTAGAATTAGTTCCGGGTGGAGGTTCAGTTAATATTGCATCTACAAAAGTTTTAAAAGTGCCTGTTGGTACAGAAGCACAAAGACCTAGTGCATACAGAGATGTAAGATACAATTCTACAACTAATTTCTTTGAATTATTTTCAACTGCATATACTCCTTTGCGTGGTATATGGAGTGAAGATAGAAAAACTTACGTATTAGCTAATGCAGACAACAGCTTTAGTTTTGTAACAAATGACGCAACAAATACAACACTAACAGCGGCTGGATTAGAAACTGTAAAACTTGTTTCACAGGATAATATTACTATAGATAATGCAAATATTTCAAGTGCATCAACTAATGCAGATATTGTTTTAACTGCAACAGGAAACGTTGTGATAGGTTCTTATGCAATAAGTGGAAATACAATTACTAATACAGGATCTGGAAACATGACATTTTCAACCATAGGCGCAGGCAATCTAGGTGTTGTTAAGTTTGGCGGAACTGGTGGATTTGTTATTCCATCAGGAGGAGTAGCAGACAGACCTGCAAACGTTCCTATAGGTGCAACCAGATATAACACCACGTTAAAATACCTTGAAACATGGGAAGGTACACAGTGGGCAAACGTGTCAGGTGCTGGTGATTCTGTGACCACAGAATATATGGAAGAATTAACTAATATCTATACCTTAGCACTTGGATAATTCCAAAAACGATAAATACTATTAACATAAAGCAAGACCATCTGAGGGAGAGATGCCCTTAGACGTTTTATGGGACATACTGTGGTCAACCGGCAATGCAATCAGGTTGGAGGGACAGGATCCCCGTATTAGGAGAAAAAGGTGGCTGTAGGTCGTATATCAGGTCCGCTACTTAAGGCTAATCTCTTGCGTAATGGCGTAGATTTAGCTTTTGAGACGGATTTACTTTACTTGGATGTTAACAACAGTAGGATAGGTATTAAAACTACTACTCCTCAATACGAATTAGATGTTAACGGCACTACAAGATCAACCGATATAATCACAACAGGAACAGCATACGTAGGTGATGTTAGAATTTCTGGCAACACTATTGATACAGTTGCAAACACACTAAATTTAACAACTGTAGGTTCAGACAAAGTTACAGCATTAAAAACTCTTGAGATTGATGATTTAAGATTTGAAACAAATGTAATTAGCACAACAGTTTCTAATGCAGATATAGATATTGTACCGTCTGGATCAGGTAAAGTTGATGTACAAGGTAATCTAGCTGTTACTGGAAACTTAGATATTACAGGAAATTTAACTGCTGATGGAGACATTACCATATCAGGAAATGTACAGATTGGTGATGAAGCTACTGACACAATTAGTATTACAGCAGGAATTACATCAGACCTAAAACCTGATGCAAGTGCGACATATAACTTAGGTACTCCAGGAAGAAAATGGAATAGTGTACACGCCGGTGCGGCTTACATAGATGATATTGTAATTGATTCAAACGTAATTAAAAATACAACTTCTAATGCTGACTTAGAATTAAGAACAAATGGTAGTGGTGCTATTGTAATAGACGATTTTGTTATGAAAAATAACAGGATTGAAACTGCAAGTTCTGATGTAACTATTGCTCCAGGCAGTGGTACAATGAACATTGAAGGCACAGGAGCAGTTAGAATACCAGCAGGTACTACTGCACAAAGACCAAATGTACCAGCAGTTGGTATGGTGCGTTACAACACAACTACACAAAAATTTGAAGGTTATGACGGCAACTGGATTGTATTGACAGGTGTATATGACTTAGATGCTGACACATATATTACAGCAGAATTAACACCAGGTGCTAATGATAACACAATTAGATTTTATTCAAATGGTAATCAAATTGCAAGTATAACACAAACAGAATTTAACGTTGCAAAAATCAACGTAGATAGCATACAAATTGATGGAAATACCATCAGCACAACCACTCCAAACACGGATTTAAACCTTATTCCTAACGGTACAGGTGGTGTGCAAATAGACAATTTCAATATCAGCGGATCTACAATAAATAACACTAGCAGTGGTGCTGTCAGTGTCTTAGATCCAGGTACTGGGTACTTTCAAATCCAAGGTACAGACGCATTTATTGTTCCGGCTGGTACTGGTTCTCAACGTCACAGCAGTCCTGTTTTAGGAATGACACGTTGGAATACAACAGACGGTAGATTAGAAATTTACGATGGTAGTGCTTGGGATACGGTTGCAGGTAGTTCAGGTGCTGTTTCACAAACAGATGCACAAAACATCGCATTGGAGTTAGTCTTAAGTTTAGGATAATAATATGGCAACGTTTTTTAGAAATAAAATTATAAAAGAAGTAGGAACTGTACCAGTAGATATTGTTACTGTGGCAACAGGTTCCAAAGTTACTGCCATTGGATTATCAATAGCAAATCTATTAGACGGAAATACTAGAGTAAGTATCACTGTAAAAGATGATACAAGCATCACTGGGTTTTATGTTAAAGACGTAATGATTGCCCCCAGTGCCAGTTTACGTGCAATCAATGGAGGTGAAAAATTAATTTTGCCTCAGGGCAATACTTTAATTGTAACAGCAGATCAAGATAATGCTGTTGATGTAATTTTAAGTTATGTGGAGATAGTGTAATATGAGTTTTAACTTTGTAGGACAAGCACCGTTAGAAGGTGATACAAGCGAACGTTATTTTTATGCTTTACGTAGAGATGATGATGGACAACTTTTCATTGCGAAAGTAGATAAAGCATCTCCAACTGACGTTATACAAATTAACAGACCAGGTGGTGTTGATGGAAACTATACTGAGTTCCAAGCAGGAGAAAGTTTCTTTGAAGGAAGAAATCCAAATCACGTTTTAGTTTTTGACAACTTGGTATTTGAACAAATGCGTTGGGACGATCAAAACATTTATTATTATATTAACGATGAAGGTGAAGTTGTTTTAAGAGTTAACACTAGATACACATATCCAGAAGGAACTGCAAGTGATCATTTACCTTTTGGAACTAACGCAACAGGATACGCAGGATAATGGCACAGCAATTTAACATAGCAAGAATCAGATACACTTGGAAAAATGTTTGGCTGAAAGGTGCCACTTACATAAAAGATGACATTGTAAGAAATGGTGGTAATGTTTATATTTGTATGGTTGGACACGTTTCCGATCAAACTTCTTTTGCTACAGATTTAAACGCAACTCCAGGCAAGTGGTTAAAAAACACAGAAGGTTATCAATGGAAAGGTGACTGGCAAGTTGAAACAAGATATCTACCAAATGATATTTTCAAATACAATGGAGTAATTTACAGAGTACTAACAGAATTTTTATCTCCAAGCACACAAACAAGTGGAATATCAAATGATATTGATAAAATTACACCTTATGCAAAAACACCAAATTGGAGAGTTGAATGGGCACCTGCTACAAGATACAGAGTAGATGATGTTGTCAAGTATGGTGGTTATGTTTACCAATGTTTAACAGAACACACATCAGCAACAATAGTTGCAGGATTAGAAAACGATCAATCAAAATGGGACCTAGTTGTAAAAACAGATGACTGGAGAACTGATTGGAATGTACTTACAAGATACAAAGTAAATGATTTTGTTAGATATGGTGCTAGATTATACAGATGTAATCAAGGACACACTTCAGCGGCAACAACAATTTTAGGTTTAGAAGATGACTTATCTAAATGGGATGTCATACTTGATGGTATTTGTTACAAAGGTGAATGGCAAAGTAATTTAGATTCAAGTGGTGTCAAATACAAGATAGGTGATATAGTTATGTACGGTCCAACGTTATGGCGTTGTAAGACTGCACACCAATCATTACAAAATTTCGACGAAGCAAAATTTGATATATGGTGTCCTGGTTTAGGATATGAAGCTGTATGGAATAATTCAGCAACTTATCAACCAGGTGACATTGTAGTATATGGTGGATACACTTATGTTGCAATGAAGAACAACACAGGTAGTCCACCAAGTGTAACAGGTGTGTTCTACGAAGGAGAAAGTTTACAAGGTCAATACGATTGGGAATTAATGTTGACTGGTTACAATATGAAAGGCGACTGGGATCAGGCTGTTTCATATAGAACTGGTGACGTTGTTAGAAACAATGGTTTTGTTTACATAGCTGTAAGAGATAGTTTAAATCAACAACCAGATGCATTAGATCCTGAGTCAAGAGGTTATTACGATCCAGGTTCAACTAGATCCACAGAAGGATCTATCAATATGTTCTGGCAACTTGTAATTACAGGAACATATTATAGAGGTGAATGGTTTGGATCACAAAGTTACGTATTAGGTGACATTGTTGTTTACAAAGGAACTTCATACAAATGTGTACAAGCACACGCAGGAGATGATTCAACTCTTGTAACACCAGACTTAGATGTAACAAATAGTTATTGGGTAAAAATGATTGTTGGAAATACCAACAACGTTTTAGCTTACAGAGGTGACCTAAGAACACATGACGGCACTAATCACACAAGACTACCAATAGGTTCTCCAGGACAAGCATTAAAAGTTGTTAATGGAACAGGAACTTGGGAAAGATTAGGTGAAGTTGCAAAAGTTTATTATGTTGCAATGAATGGTAAAGACGATGCAGGATTTGGTTTAACAATATCGGCTCCTTTTGCAAGTATAAAATATGCAACACAATATATTTTAGCAGATGAGGCCAACAGAGCTCCTGCAACAATTTTTGTAAGCACAGGAATATACAGCGAGATTACTCCTATAAATGTTCCAAGTGGTGTTGCTATTGTAGGTGATGAATTAAGAAGTACAACTGTTCAACCAAGAGTTGGTTACGAAACTAATGATATGTTTAGAGTAAGAAACGGTTGTGGTATTAGAAATATGACCTTGCAAGGTATGAAAGGCCAACTAGGTTCAGCAGACAACTACGGTGCACAGATTCCAAACACAGGAGCATACGTGGCACTAGATCCAGGTTCAGGGCCTGCAGATACAACTGTTTGGGTAACAAACAAATCAACTTATGTTCAGAACGTAACAACATTAGGAACAGCTTGTATTGGAATGAAGATTGACGGAACATTACATAACGGTGGTAACAGATCTATTGTTGCTAACGACTTTACGCAAGTTTTAAGTGATGGTATAGGTGTATGGTGTAACGATGATGGTAAGGCAGAGCTTGTATCTGTGTTTACATATTATTGTCACATTGGTTACTATTGTACAGGCGGAGGAAAAATACGTGCAACTAACGGAAACAATTCATATGGAAAATATGGATCATTCGCAGAAGGTGAGTACGCATTAGAAACTCCAATCACAGCAACATTGAACAACAGATACTATGATGCAGAAGCACCAGTAGTTTATAATGATGGTAACCAAATTTTTGCATTAGGTTACACACACGCAGGTGAACAATACACAGATGCAACATTTACAATTACAGGTTCTGGTTCAGGAGTTGAAGTTGACAATGAATTTATTGATACAAGAAATGCAGGTATTAGTGAAATAAGATTGTTGGATCCAGGTGATTCATCTTTACCAGGTGGTAGAGGACACACAACAGCAGTTAGAAACTCTGCACAAGAAGGAACAAATATTAATATTAAAATTGCACAGTCTGACACAGGAGATGCCGCAAAATATGTTGGTAGAGCGATACTAACAATTAATAATATTTCAGGTGCAGATGCAAACAGAGTACAAAATGCATTAGATCATCCTATCACATACACAGGTGTTGAAGGAACTTCTAACAATCCATTTGCTGGTGTAACTAATATGAGATTTACAGTGGTTGTTGACAACACAGGAAATTGTACAGTGACAATAACAAATGGCGGTGACAGTCACAGAGTAGGTGACACAATTACTATTGCTGATTCACAATTAGGAAACTTTGGCGGTGCTCCATTAACATTTAAGGTTGCAACTATATCTGAATCAATGAGAATATTCATTGAAGAAGGAAAAGGTGTAGGACAATTTGCAATTATAGATGAATTTTTTCCAAGTACAAAATTAATAAATGTTATCAAAGAGTCAGACGGACTTAGAGGTTTTGATCATATAGTTCCAGGACAACCAATTGAAACTGAACTAGATGGATCAACTACATATAGAATTGAACCAAGAATAAGAGTTGCGGAACCGGCATATTCTTCAAATGCACATAACACAAACAATTCAAATGTTTGGCAACCATGTGCAGGTGTACACAACTCAACAGTATTTGCTTTCCCTGGCAGTGGAACAGATGTTGCATTGTACAGTGATTCATCACAATCATCATGGTCTGCGGCAACAGTTGACGCAGGATTTGTAAGACCAAATTGTGTTGTAAAATGTAAAGGAAAATTAAAATATTTTATTGCACTAGGAAATGGAGACAGAGCAAACTTATCCACAGCCGCAACAGCGTGGGGATCGAATCCATATCCTATCAATCAACGTAACTGGGTTGACATAGCAGAAGGTCCATTCAGTGCAACAACTCATACTGTTATTGCAGTTGCAGATGACTCAGATGAATTAGCTGTATCAACAACAGACGGAACATCATGGACTTATGTATCATCAGGAATGGGAACAGGATTAAAACATATCAGATACGGTAATGGTAAATGGATGGCCGTGAAAGCTGATGGAAGTGCATATGAAAGTTTAGACAATGGTCAAAACTGGTCATCTACAAATAATGTATGTCCATCAACGTACAGCGTCACAGACTTTACTTATGGTAATGGAAGATTTGTAGCGGCTTGTAAACCAAACGGCACAGCATCATTTCCATTTAATCCAGCTAATCCTTCAACAATGATTAGTGATGGTACTTCTACAACAACAGCAACATTTGGCTTACCATCAACATTCTTTATTAGCTTTACAAATTATTCTGAAGGAGCCAACAACGCAACTTGGAGACAAGTAGAATCTTCAAATATTGTAAATGAAAATGATTGGGGTGTTGATTATTCCGACGGTATATTCATTGCAGTAGACACAGCAGGTAACGTAAGACAAAGTGATGGCGGTGATACTTGGGTAGTAAAAACTTCTATTACTCCACCAGTAGGACAATTTAGACCAAAAGTAAATCCAGGAACAGGAGACAAAGGTCCACAGTTTGTATTCATTGACACAGGATCAACTGCAACTGTAAACTCTATCAAGACAGGTAGACAAGCACAAATGAGAGCAACTGTTGATACAGGAAGAATTACAAGATTTGTAATGACTGATCCAGGTTCAGGATATGACGCAACTAATCCTCCGGTGCTTGATGTTATTGATACACAAAAAACACAAGAGGTTACAAAACAAATTAGAATTAAAAATAGTGTGTTAGCACAACCGTCATTCAAGAACAGAGGATCATTATATGTAAGATTTAATGCTGTTACAATTACAGGTGACGGATTTATTGACAAATATCAATTAGGTGGAAAAATTATTGTTGACGACTTATCATTATTACCAAGTCCAGGTGACAACTTGAGATTCTCAAGTATTACAGATATCATTTATAAAGTAGGAAGTGCAACAGTTATTTCAGGATCTGCTCCAAACATAAGAGCAGAAATTAGTATTGCACCAACAATGGGTGTTCAAGAATCTCCTGAACATAATGAGTCAGTTACAATTAGACAAAAATACAGTCAGGTAAGATTAACATTCCATGATTTCCTAGACATAGGTACTGGTAACTTTAATAATACTGATTATCCAAAACTTTATCTTGAAGGATTTGGTTCAATTAATCCACCAGAGCAAATGTGGGAAGCCAACGAATACAATGGTGGAAGGGTTTTCTACGCATCAACTGACCAAGACGGAAACTTTAGAGTTGGAGAATTATTTAAAGTTGAACAAAGCACAGGTATTGTATCAATCAGTGCATCACAGTTTGATTTATCAGGATTAGATGAATTAAGATTAGGTGCTTTTGTACTTGGTGGAACAAATGCTGTAATTAGAGAATTTTCAAAAGAACAAACTTTTGTTGCTAATAGTAACAGTATTGTACCAACACAGAGAGCTATTGCGGCATATATTGCTTCAAGAATATCAGGTGGTGGTGCTAACGTGGCCGCAAACGCAGTTGTGGCTGGAACTTGTAAATTTAGTGATATTAATCACCTGTCAAATACTGGTGATTTACCAATTAATATTCCAGTACCATTGAGCAGTTCTAAGATTCCAGGTGGAACTATGGTAGCTCAAGCATACAATAACTTGGGTATGGAGGCTCTTACACTTATAGATTCTCAGGATGATTATGAGGGTGATGGGCTTTATTACAATGACGCAGGTAACGGATATAATAGTAATGGATAACACAATGATAAATATAAACAACAAGGATTTATTACACAATGGCTGAGTTTAAACTAGGTAGAATTAGATTTGTTTGGAAGGGTGCATGGTCATCTGGCACCGTTTATTACAAAGACGATATTGTAAGACATGGTGGTAGAACTTATTACTGTGCGGTTGGACATACTGCAAGTACGTTATTCACTACTGATGAAGCAACAAAATGGAATCTGTTTACAGATGGTTCAGCATTTTTAGGTGACTGGGTTGCAGGAACAGTATACAAACAAAACGATATTGTAAAATACGGTGGTTACATTTACATTGCCAACACAGGTCATACAGCAGAAGCTGATGGCGGCTCACCAGGAAAATTAGAAACTGATCAAGCTAAATGGGATTTATTCGCAGAAGGTTTTGATTGGAAAAACGTTTGGACAACAGCAACAACTTACAAAGTAAACGACCTAGTAAAATATGGTGGTACAGTTTATCTTTGTAACACAGCACATACTTCAAGTTCAACTTTTGCCGCAGACGCAGATGGATTAGAAGCAGATCAAAGCAAGTGGGATGTCTTTGCAAAAGGCATAGATTGGAAACAAGATTGGGCCGCGGCAACAAAATACAGAGTCAATGATACAGTTAAGTATGGTGGACAACTTTACATCTGTAACGAAGCTCACTTATCAGCCGCGAACACTACATTAGGACTTGAAGCAGATCAAAGCAAATGGGATTATGCACACAAAGGTATTGAATACAAATCAGTACACCAAACAAACACAAGATATAAAGTAAATGATGTTGTCAAGTATGGTGGCGGTTTATGGATTGCTACAAGAGAACACACATCAGGTGGAACTAACCTTGCTTCTGACAATGCAGTATCAGGAGTAATTGCAACAGTTGGATCTATATCGGCCGCTGATGCAAGTAGAACAGCAGGAACATACAGAGACATAGCAGGTTCATCAGGCGGTTCAGGTGTAGGACAAAGATTCAATGTTGTTGTTGATGGATCAGGTGGCTGTAACGTAACAGTTGTTAAAGGTGGTTCAGGACACTCAGCAACAGATGTTATAACAATTTCAGACGGCGACTTAGGTACAGGTGGCGGAGCGGCTTTAACTTTCCAAGTTGCAACAATTACACAAACAACAAACTGGTCACAGTTTGTTCCAGGTTTAGAATTTGAAGATTCATGGAACGCGGCAACAAGTTACCAACCAGGTGACTTTGTAACATACGGTGGTTATGGTTATGTGTCAAGAACAAATCACACTAACGTAATACCTTACAACAATGCGGCAACATGGGATTTATTTACAACAGGATTTAGTTTAAAAGGTGACTATGCAAGTGCAACAGCAAAAGTAAATGGTGCAACATCAAGTTCAACTGCTTTAGTAGTTGACACAAACGTTGGCACTATTGTACAAGGCATGGTAGTAACTGGTACAGGTATTTCTGGAACAGTAACAGTACAAACAGTAACAGATCAAAATAATTTAGTATTAAGTTCAGCACAAACATTAGGTAACAATGTTGACTTGGCTTTCAACACAGCATACAGAACAGGTGATGTTGTTAGAGTTGGAGGTTACACATACCTAGCTACTGCTGACACAACAGGTAATAGACCACCTAATGCAAGTTACTGGGAAAAATTAAACGAAGGTATCAATTGGAAAGATGCTTGGTCAAACGGAACTTATTATGATGTAGGTGATGCTGTAAGAGGTATCAACAACGTCAACTCATACATTTGTGTAACAGCACACACAGCCGATCAAACAGGTGCACAAAACAGACCAGATCAAGACACAGATGGCAGTGAATGGAAATTATTGTCAGGTGGTGCTGAATCAGGCAACTTAACAACTGCTGGTGATTTAGTTTACTACGGTGGATCAGGTCCAACTAGATTACCAATAGGAATTGCAGGACAGGTATTAAAAGTTAACGATGCCGGTAATGCTCCAGAATGGGCATACTTCGGTCAGGTTGATCAAGTTTACTATGTAGGCAAAACAGGTGCTGATGAAAACGCACCAGGTTATGGTGTAACTATTGACAAACCTTGGAAAACAATTAGACACGCAATGAGAGAAATAAGATTTGGACCAAGAAATCCACTTACAAAAGATCTTATTTTGCGTAACAAAATGTTTATCATGCGTGAAGCAGGTAAATCATATGTTGACTATCAAGTAGCAAACGCAGGTGGTAGTGGAATATGGAACGGCTTTACATATGATGCGGCAAAATATCAAGAATTAGTAGGTTTACTTGTAGATGCTATTGCTTATGACATAAGCCATGGTGGTAATGAACGTTCAAGAGAAAGAGCTCAGTCTTATTTCTCAACAGGTTCTTTTGCACCAGCCTCTCAAGCATCACAAATAAGTGCAGTTAACAGTTATGTTGACACAATGTTACAAAGAATTGTACAAAACTTAACTGTTACAACAAATTATCAAACAACAAACGGTGAGTCTAACACAGTTCCACAATACACACCAGCAGGTGTTGTACCAGAAGGAATCGGAACACAGATTACAACATTAATTAATTTAGTAAACGAAGTAGTTGATGCAGGTGATTTGACAGGATTAGATGCAAAAGTAAAACCAAACACAACTGTTTTTGTTAAAACAGGACAATACACAGAAGTTTGTCCAATAGTTATACCGGCAGACACAGCTCTAGTAGGAGATGAATTACGTTCAACTGACATTGGAGTATATCCAACAGGAATTACTTTGACTTCAGACGCAACTTTATCAATGGCGGCTCTTACAAGAATATCAGCTATAATGAGTGACTTGATACAAAACAATTCAATTACAAAAACACCAGCAGGTGCACACGTAAAAATGGATAACTTTGGTGCCGCAGATGCAAGTAGAACACCAGGAACTTACAATGCAGTAACAGGTGCATCAGCAGGATCAGGGACAGTAGGAACATTTAACATTACTGTTGGAGCCGGCGGTGCAGTTACAGGTGTTGTAGTTGTAACAGGTGGAACTGGTCATACTGTAAATGACACAATTACAATTCAAGATAGTGCATTAGGCGGCGGTGGTGCGGCAAACTTTACAATGGATGTTGAAGAAATTGCAACAGGTAACACAAAAACACAAAATACTGATAGAGAGCCAGGTGATGCAACATCAGTAACAAACACAACAGACTTAATTACAGAAATAAAGGCTTACATTGATTACGGTGTTAACGGTGTAGGTTCAGCTTATCCAGAAAAAACAGGACAAACAACTACAAATAGTAGAGCTGGTGATGTATATGCAAGAGGAAGAATACTTGCAAACTTAGACTTTATTATACATGAAGGACAGGAATACATCAAAGCAAATAATACTAAATTGTACATGGAAAAAGAAGCTCTATATGGTTCTAAGCATGGAGCAAAATGTAGAGATGACTTGCAACGTTACATGGAAGGTATTATGTGGGACTTAGAAAACTTTGGAAACTATATGTCCTTAACATCAGCAAGATATCTTGTAAATTCAATTATGGGATCTTCAACAGAAGATATGTTCTATATGCAGAACGGAACTGGATTAAGAAACTGTACTGTTAGAGGTTTGTCAGGAACACTAGGTTCTGCAAACTCATTTGGAACTAAACGTCCAACAGCAGGTGCTTTTGTTTCATTAGATCCAAGTTGGGGACCACAAGACACTAGAGCTTGGATTAGCACACGTTCACCATACGTACAAAACGTAACAACTTTTGGAGCAAAATGTATTGGAATGAAAGTTGACGGTGACATACACGCAGGTGGTAATGACTCAATCGTTGCTAACGACTTTACACAAATTTTAGATCAAGGTATTGGTGCTTGGGTAACAAACCTAGGTAGAGCAGAACTTGTTTCCGTGTTCTCATACTATGGACACATGGGATATCTAGCTGAGAACGGTGGAAAAATTAGAGCAACAAACGGTAACTCATCATATGGTGACTTTGGTACAGTTGCAGAAGGTGTTGACCTAACTGAAACTCCAATCAAAGCATACGTTGATAACAGATCATTTGATGCTATTGTTACAGGAACAATAACAGACAACAATAATATTATTGCACTAGAATATGCAAATGCGGGAAGAGATTATAATGTATCCACAACAACTATTACTTTAAGTGGTGACGGTTATGGCGTAACAGGTTTAACGCCTGTAACAGTAACTGGCGGTGTTATGGAAATTAGAATGACAGGAGATTCAAGCACATTTGGTGGTGCTGATTATAAATTTGCAACAAACACACCTCAGGCAGGAACAAATACACAAATTACATTATCCAACACTGACACAGCCTTAAGTGCGGCGTATGTTGGAATGGCAGTATTCCTAACAGGTGGTAAAGGTGCTGGACAGTATGGTTACATAAACACATATAACGCAGGTACAAAAATTGCTACAATTAAAAAATATTCAGACGGTAGTGATGGTTGGGATCAAATTGTAAGTGGTAGAGCAATTGAAGCCGCTTTAGACAACACAACAGTTTATAGTGTTGAACCAAGAGTAAACATTAGTGCTCCGGGTAATGATGGATCAACTGCAACTGCTCAAGCATTGGCAAGAGCCAAAGTTGCAGACGGTAAAATTAGTGAAGTAAGAATTATACACCCAGGTGCTTCTTACACATCACCACCAACAGTAACATTTACTGATCCTAATAATACAGCAGATGCTCCATTAGAAGTATTCATTGGAGACGGTGTACTTGCTCAACCGGCATTTACTTCAAGAGGAACTGGATTTACAACTTTAACTGCAACTATTGATGATGCAGGACAAGAGAAAAATATTACTGGAGTTTCATTCAGCACAAATCCATACGCAAACACATTGTTAACAGCTAACAAAGAATATGTTAAAGATGAAGTTATTGCTTGGATTGATCAACAAGTTTCAAACACAGGTGGCACATTATGGAGTGGATTCATTTATGATAAAGCTCAATGGGAAACTGACACAGGAACTTTAATTGACGCACTTGCAAATGATGTCAAGTTCGGAGGAACAAAAGATACATCTGCGGCGGCAAGAGCATATTGGATTGGAACACAAACACAATTACCAAATGCACAGCAACAAAGAATTGCAAGTTTCATACAAATGAAAACTATATTATTAGATTACATTTTAGATAATGCTTCATACAGTTCTTTACAGTCAGTTACTTCACAAACTACAAATAGTAACAACGGTGAAGCAGGAGCTCAAACTAAAGTTGGAGAATTAATTGATTTAGTTACAGAAACTATTGCTAATGGATTAGCAAGTATGCCAACTAATGGTGGAGAAGGAATTGTAAATATTACAGTTGCTAGTCACAATATTTTAGAAAGAACAAAAATTACAATTAGTGAAATAGTTGGTACAACTCAACTTAATGCAAACTCATACTTTGTAAAAGTAGTTGATGCAAACACGTTACAATTATATTTGGATAACGATTTGTTATTCCCAGCAGTTTACAAAAATGGAACTGCTTATGTATCCAACGGTAAAATTAAATACGGAGCAGGATACAGAGATGCTAAACAATCAGGAAAATATGTAAAAGTTGAAGGAATGGAAGCTATTCCACAACCAGGTGCAAACGTAGTATTTGCTCATAAACCAAATACTGTTTTCAAACTTGTTAGTGTAACAGGATTAACAGGATCAAATCCATATTCAGCATTATTACAACTTTCACCAGACATGGCGATAGACGATGCACCAGCACATGGAATATCTGTGGAGATGAGAATAAGATATTCACAGGTTAGATTGACTGGTCATGACTTCCTAGACGTTGGTACTGGTGGATTTACATCTACAAATTACCCAGGAACACCTAATACACCAGCTGATCCAAATGATGAAACAGTAACTGGTGGAGGTGGAAGAGTGTTCTTTACATCAACTGACCAAGATGGTAACTTTAGAGTTGGTGGATTGTTCAACGTTGAACAGGCAACAGGTGTTGCTACATTGAACGCAGATGCATTTAGCATCACAGGGTTACAAGAACTACAACTTGGAAGTGTTGCACTTGGTGGAACAGGAGCAACAGTTAACGAGTTTAGTACAGACGGTACTTTTGCGGCAAACTCTGATAGTATTGTGCCAACACAAAAAGCAATTAAGACATTTATTACGTCCCAAATTGGTGGTGGTGCTTCAGAATTGAACGTAAATACTGTAACAGCAGGGGTAGTACATATTTCGGGCAATACGATTACTACAACAACGAATGTTCCGATAAATATAACTGCAACAATGAACTTTACTGGTGGTATAAGTGGATCACCAGTAGCGATGCAACAATTTTTATTGAGTTAAAAAGGAGAAACTAAATGGCCACAGGAAGACTAGGACACGCAGACTTGACAGCGGCTACTAATACTTCTCTGTACACAGTACCAGCTAACACCTTCGGGATCGTGACGCTATCTGTCTGCAATAGAGGGAATAGTGCTGTGTCAATAAGAGTTGCGGTCGCAAGTGCGGGAACACCGCAAAATAGCGAATACATCGAGTACGATGTAGAACTTTTACCCAAAGGGGTATTAGAAAGATCAGGAATTGCAATGGCGGCAGGGCAAATTCTGGTAGTTTATTCATCCGCCGAAAATGTAAGCGCCGTTGCGTTAGGTATTGAGACCTCTACGGGCTAAAAGATAAATACATAAAAGGAAGATAAAATGGGAAGATATATATCAACAACTGGAACTGCAAGTAGTGTTATAAGAAATGTATCAACTACCTTCACCGCCACAGTTAATGATAGAATTCTTGCTAATTCATCGGGGGGAGCATTTACGGTGACTTTCCCACTTTCAACAAGTTTGTTAGTAAACGATGTTATTCAAGTCGTTGATGTAACTGGTAACTTTAATACAAATAATGTTACTATTGCAAGGAACGGAGCAAAAATTCAGAATTTAAGTGAGGATTTGGTATTAGATATTAATAACATCGCTGTTACTTTTATATACACTGGACCAACTTACGGTTGGATAATTTCAGGTACGTAATATTATAGAGGAGAAGGTTACATGGCAAGATTAAGAACATTGATGGCCGACACAGTAGAAGGCGCTTCTATACCTACTAGATATTTCTATGTTTACAATAACAATAGAGGTATTAACAATGGTGGGTGCTGTTGTCTATGGACTGTGCCAACAGACATCAAGAATGTAACTTTTGAATTATGGGGAGCAGGCGCGGCAGGAGCCGGCGGCTGTTGCTGTATGTGGAGTTCACAAAATGCAGGAGGCGGTTCTTATGCAATTAGAAGTGTGAACACACAGGCAGGTTGCCAATATACAATTTGTGCGGCAGGTAACGGAAACTGTTGCGAAAGAGATTGTTTGGGATACGATGGTTCAACGTCATACGTGACAGGATCAAGTATCGCAACAACGTGTGCAAGGGGAGGATGTACAGGAAGAACAAACTGTCATGCTCACTATGCCTATAACTGTTGTTACGGATGTTCTTGTATTTCAGGCGGAACACAAGGTGACTTCAGATTAGGACACTCACGAAATTCTACTTTTCATACTCACTATTGTCACAACCAAATGTGGGATTATGTAAGTGGACCACCGAAAGGTGGAATGACAAGACACGGCAAGGATTACTGCGGTAAGCCAATGACGTGTTCAGGTTGTGGATGGGGTTGTGCTCAACCATATCCAGGAGACGGTGGATACAACGGTACAGGCTGTGGAGGCGGATGCTGTTGGGGACACTGGGGCTCAGGTGGAATGGTAAAAGTATCATACTCTTAAGGAAACTAAATACAAAGGAAGAGACATAAAATGGCTACAGAAATAACAAAGCAATTTACATATGATATCCCCGATGATTATTTGTCTCAAACAAATTCAAAGGGAGATACTGCTACTGCAACGTATACAGGTCCAGATAAACTGTATGTGTTCGTAGACGAAGCTACTGGTAGAAATACAGAAGCACAAACACCACCAGATGAAGATTTTCATTACAATCCAAGTACAGATACAGCACCGGACGGGGAACGTGTTGTAATTTTGGATTGTGAAGGTGCTGATACCTTAATGTGTGCAATATTTTTACCACACACAATAACACTAACTCAAACAGATCAAGACGTAGAATTACCAACAGGTTATGGTAAGTATTCTTATCCTTGGCCACCATATCCAGATCACGCATATGAGAGAACATTATCAACTCATGATGAAGCATCAGGAAATTGGACTTTGACTTGGAAACAACCTTGGATGACTTGGGAAACTATCACACAGTTAAGAAATGATAGATTAGATACTACTGATTCAAAAGTAGCAAGTGATTCACCGGATGCGATCAAGAATCCATGGATTGAGTTTAGACAAAAATTAAGAGATTTACCTGTCACTTATAAAAAAGGTGAAGCAGACGAATTTCCAGCACACATGGTTAAGTTTCCAGAAGAACCAGTGACTGGTGGATACGCTGAACCACCTGCAGATGACGGGGTAGGAATAGGTTAATAGGGAGATATAGATGTCTGCATTAAGAACTTTGTTACAATTAGGAGGCGGTGAAACTGCTTTGAACTTGCGTTCTATCTATGTATATCATACAAGCATGGATACTACACGTAACAGTAACCCAGGATGTTGTTGTTTATGGACTGCCAGCTCAGATGTTAAATGGGCGGCATTTGAAACATGGGGTGCAGGCGGAGACGGCGGTGGAGGTTGTTGTTGTATGGCAGGCTTCCCAGGCGGATCAGGTTCCTATGGAAGAAAAATTGCAGAAATTACACCAGGCGCAGGCTTTACTTTATGTGCGGGAGCAAGAGGTTGCTGTCGTCCAGTAATGGGCTGTCCAGGTTGCGGTAGTTATGCTTGTTCATCAAATGGATGTTGTGACGGAACTTACTTCTGTTTATGTTCATCAGGTGGTGGATACGGTTGTGCTACTTGCGGATTTGGAACTGCATGGGGCGGACATTGTGGATGTCCTAACTATGTATGTGGTTGTGTAAAAGGAGCAGATTTTAGTATTTGTGGTTTCAACGGTGGTGGAGCAGGAACATCAATGTGTTCAAGTTCATCATGGGAGAATATGACGTCAGCACCATACGGTGGTCAAGGTGCTAGAATGACTAGAGATAATTGTTATAAAACGCATGGACGTGAAGCAGATGGACCAGCTGACTTCCCAGGTGGAGGTGGTGGTACACTTCACACACACAACGGTACTTGTTACTGCGGTGGTCCAGGTGCAGGCGGATTAGTAGTAGTTTACTATCAATCCGATATAGGTTAAGGAGGAGTATAGATGTCAAGTTTAAGATCTTTTGTACCAGGTTATGATACAGGTGTTAAGGCTCCTCAGGCATTTACAGTAAGTTATGCTTGGAACAGAGACCATAACGAAGCGTGGCCGGCTCAGGCAAGAGGCGTTCCACCAGCATCAAGATTCTGTTGCAATAATAACGGAGGTAAATGTTGTTTATTTACAGTTCCAAACGGAGCAACTTTTGTTGTATTTGAAATGTGGGGCGGTGGTGCTTCAGGAACAGGTGGCTGTTGCTGTATGCAAGGTATGCCAGCTGACTCAGGTGGATACGCAATTAAATCTACAAACGTAACAAGTGGTGACCAGTTTACTATTTGTGCAGGTAGATCAGGATGTTGTTTATACGCAGGTAACAACTATGCAGGACACAATAGTTTTGTAATGGGAACACCAACAGGTGGCTCATGTTTCTGTGCAGTTGCTTGTGGTGGGTATTGTAGTAACTGTACTCACTGTCATGGATACTTTGGTTGTTACGGTTGTTGTATGAGTTGTTACAACTGTCAAATTCAACCAAACAACGTTGACTTTGGAATAGCAAGTTACACAGGATCCTCACAAAGATCACAGCATTGTGGAGATAGAGGATTACAATTTACACCGGTTGCGCCAATGGCACAATCAGGACCAAGAATAGGACCAAACGGTTGTTGTACACGTGGAGGTGATCAATTTGGATCATGGCCAGGTGGAGGTGGAGTACACGGATCTGCTTATGGAGGTGGATGTTGTTGTGGATCACCAGGTGCCGAAGGTGCTGTATATGTGGTATACTACTAGGATATAGATATGGGACACGGATTAGACGCAGTAAACAGAAAAAACGAAATTGAAGTTCAATTTTCTTATGATATGCCTGATGCATACTTGTATCAAACTACCAAAGAAGGTAAAGTAGGTACATGGACTTATAAAGGCCCAGAAAAAATGTGGGTGTTTATGAGAAAAGCAGACAACAAACGTTCAGGTGAAATAAGATATTCTTATGAAATTGAAGACGATTTTGTGCCATCAGCAAGTGAGTACATGGTATTAGTTGACTGTAAAGAGAATCCATTGTTATGTGAACTTATGGAAGTACACCAAGACACACTATTCTTAGAAGGAAGAGAAAACGTAACTGAAACATTACCACAAAAAGATATCAAAGGTAACTATTTCAAACACATTGAACCAAAAGTTCCTACACCAGATCATACATATGACAGAGATGAAATTACTTATGATCCAGTGAAAAAAGAATGGAACACACCATATCCTTTCTTAAAGCCACACGTAAATTATGATGACATTAAGAAAACACGTTGGTCACAACTTTCATGGTCAGACTCACACGTAGCAGATGATATGCCTACAGAACTTGCTAAAAAGTGGACAGATTTTAGAAAAGAATTAAGAGATTTACCAGAAACATATGGTGCGGCATGGAAAGTTACAATCAAAGCGGCAGGCACAGGTTACAGCAAAGATGAAAAAATAACAGTACCAGCAACGGCATTAGGTTTTTCAGATGCACAAATAGGTACACTTGATGATTTATGTGCACCGATGGGTAAAAGACCAGGGTTTGATTTTGAAGATGGATCATTAGATACAACAAGTCCAATGAATCCAAATGAATCAGACAACTTAGATATTACAATTATTATTACAAGCGTCGACGGTGACGGTGCTATCACAGGTGTTAGAACACGTAACGCCTTTAATGCTCGTCATATTAAAGAAGCAAAAACTATTGACGAACCAGCAACAAATTATTCAGGATCAGGTAGCGGAGCAAAATTTACTTTAGAAAAAGCTGTGCGTATTGATCCTTGGAAAGTAAGAATTCCACAATCACCAAAAGCATTACAACCAGGTATTTGGGGTGAAAATGATCAATTCCCTGGAGCAACTGGACGTTATGGTGCAGTTGTAGACGGTATGAGTGCTGACTCAACACTTGGTGACAATGTGCCAGATGGTACAAAAATAGCAAACAGAGACGATCCATCAGATGGTTGGTTAATGGAACACACATATCACCCAGCAACTTGTCACTTTATTCCACCGGAAATGGGTGGTAATTATTCTGCAGATGATTTAAGTCGCTTAAATTTAAGCACAAATGACACATCATTTGACGATGGTATTGATGATGGGCTACCTAAAGCACCTACAGATGCTAAAGGAAACAGCAGAGTCATTGGTACTATTACTGCCAGAAAACAAACTTCCTAATACATTATTCTTTAAATAATTGTGTAGTGCAGTATGCACACGAATTACGCAAATTAAAGGATAATAAATGTCAAAAGATAAAAGAAACTCAGCCATATTTGTTAATGGCGGCGCCGGTAGACTTATTGCATCAATTCCTGCATTAGAATTATTTGAAAAAGAGAATCCTGATGATGATTTTGTTATAGTATGTGAAGGCGGCACAGACTTTTACAAAGGACATCCAACACTTTTCAAACGTGCATATGATCATTGGCACAAAGGCTTATTTGAGGATAAGCTAAAAGATAGAAACTTACTTACACCAGAACCTTATAGAGTGTTTGAATACTACAATCAAAAGTGTAGTATTGCACAGGCATATGATATTGCAATCAACAACAAAGGATTAAGAGAATTACCAAGACCAAGAATCAGATTAAGCAGAGAAGAAATGATGTTTGGCAAAAAATTAGTTGATGAAGTCAAGGAAAAAACAAAAAAAGATAAGGTATTAGTGTTTCAACCATTTGGTAGAACAGTACATCATGAAAATAGTATGATATCTGATTATAGTGGTAGAAGTTTTGAGGCTGAAAATGCCGTTGCTCTTGTTAAAAAGTTATCTAAAAAGTTTGGCGTAATACATATGGCAGAGTTTGGCATTGATTTTTCAAAGCATGGCATTAAAGATCCTGTTGCAAGTCCAATGGGAGCAAGTTTAAGGCATTGGTGTGGTATTATTGCAAGTGCAGATTACTTCTTAGGTTGTGATAGTTCAGGACAACACATGGTTCACGCATTAGATAAGAAATGTACAGTCGTAATAGGATCAACATATCCTATAAATGTGTCTTATCCCGACGATGAAAACTTTGATATACTTGATATGGGTGAAGGTGCTAGAGTTTATTCCCCAATTAGAGTGACACACGATGAATATTCAGATAGAGTTAACGATGGTATCATGGCTATGAATGATAAAGTAGAAGACATTATCGTAGAAAGCGTATCTAACGGCTTGAACGGTAAAGAAAGAATAGGCCATAAGTACAAGGAAGATTAATGCGAAGACTGTACACATTCGGTTGTTCGTATACTTCATGGAACTGGCCTACTTGGGCAGACCTACTTGGCTTAGAAGTTGAACACTTTGAAAACTGGGGTCACGCTGGTTTAGGCAACAGAGGTATAGCCGAACGTGTTGCAGAATGTCATATAAAAAATAAAATCACAAAAGATGATCAAGTTATGGTACAATGGACAAGCCATTTACGCCATGACTACTTAAAATTTAATAAAAAAGAACCTTGGCAGACAAAAGGTAGTGTGTTTAGCTACCAAAATGAAGAAATATTTGATAAAAAGTGGATTAATAACTTCTATGATGAAAAAGCATTCTTCTTGCACACGTTACATCACATAGAATTGACAAAAGGTTTGTTAGAATCAATAGGTTGTGAGTTTTATTTCACAAGTATAAGCGATTTAAAAACATTAGGTACAGATATTCCACACCAAAAAGGACATGGTGAAAATTTAAGAAACACTCCTGAACTTGCAGATGCATTTGTAGAATTTAATTTAGAAGAATACCGACACGTACTCAAAGGTAAGCATTGGCTTTGTTCATTAGGACTTCATGCTTGGAATAGACCAAGTGATAGTTGGTGGTTTACTGATGAAGATGGTAATAAATGGTTAGAATTACATCCTAGTCCAGATCAACATCTTAGTTGGGTAAAAGACCACAATCAGATTCCAAGTTTAGACCAAGAAAATTTGATAGATAAAGTTAACTACTTAAAAAGTGATGACTACAAAGAAACTATTGCAAAAATTTCGCAAAATGTTCAGTGGGACAGAACTTACAGAGGATTTTAAATGAAAAAGAAACCAGTATGGATAGCAGGAATAGCCAGAGGACACAACGCAGGGGTGTGTTTGTTGAAAGATGGAGAAATAATTTTTGCTATTGAAGAAGAAAGACTAACAAGGCAAAAGTATGACGGTGGTCCATACGCCAGTATGTTGAAAATTTTAGAATATACTGACACACTTGATTGGTTAGTGGTTGCACATACACAAAACTTAGAAGCAACAGCAGGAAAAGTTGATTTTAGTGGTGATGATGTTTATACTGGACTTGCAAGAAAGCTAGGCTTAATAAGTAGAAAGCCATATGACGGTACAAGTCACCCACAAGTGGTTGATATGAGTCATATACATCACAAACTACACGCCGCCTGTGCCTTTTATAGGTCAGGATTTGATACAGCGGCGGCATTGATAGTAGATGGTGCAGGAACTTTCATAGATTTACAAACAAATCAACAACCTATGACTGTTTGGGAAACAGAAACAATTTTTGATTGCAATTATCCTGATACTTTTACTACAAAATACAAACACTTAGGTACTAATGGACCTTTGACAACACAATATCTTAAAAATATGTCAAGTGAAATGTATGATGAACCTACAAGCGAAACACATGATGTACTTTTGACTGAAAATGCAGGAATTGTAAAGGCATATGAAGCTGTAACAGAATACTGTGGCTTTAGTTTTATAGAAGCAGGAAAAACTATGGGACTTTTTCCTTATGGAGATAAGAATATTAGTGTTCCGCCTATATTTAGAGAAGATACTTTATGGCCAATACCTGATAGACAGGTAATTGTACCAACATACCCTAATGGTGCTCACGTAAATTACAATTTCTTTGACTATTTACAAACACACGATAATGAAGATGTAAGTAAATTAGAAAATAGACGTGATATGGCTTACGCAATTCAGACAGAAACACAAAGCCAAGTTGCAAAACTTATAAAACGTGCCGCAGAAATTACAGGAAAAAACAAAGTAGTGATAAGTGGTGGTTATGGACTTAACTGTGTTGCAAATTATCATTATTTAGAAGAACTTAAAGACACTGACATTGAAATATATGTTGAACCTGTGTCAAATGATGCAGGAACGGCCATGGGTGCGGCCATGTTGATGCACAGAAAACTTACAAAGGACATAACAAGACAAACACAACAGGATACTTTGTATGAAGGTCCTGCATATGATCATTCATTGAATGAAATTGAGGACATAGTAAACAAATACAATGCAACATGGGAAGATGCAGATGACGAAAAAGTTGTTGGCATACTCAAAGATAGAAAAATTTGTACCATTTGGCAAGGACGTTCAGAAAATGGACCACGTGCATTGGGTAATAGAACAATAATGTATGACCCAAGTGATCCAAATGGCAAAGACCATGTTAATATAATCAAACGCAGAGAATATTTTAGGCCTTTTGCAGGAAGTATACTTGAAGAAGATGCACTTGAATGGTTTGATCTACGTGGTATGAAGTCTTCACCAACAATGATGTATGCTGTAAACTGTCAAGAAGGTGTTGCAGAAAAGATTCCTAGTATCATACACGTTGACGGAACTTGTAGAATACAAACAGTTAGTGAAAAACAAAATCCAAACTACTATAAATTGATCAAGGCGTGGAAAGACGCTACTGGATTACCGATTATTTTCAATACAAGTTTTAATTTAGGTGGAGAACCTTTAGTAGAAACTTTAGATGATGCAGTTCGCACTTTAGCCAACAGTCAAATTGAGTATCTATATCTACCTGAATACAAAAAACTTGTTACATTGAAAAATGCCGGATAAACACACACAATACTTCGATAGAAAAATTTACTGGACCGATGATATAGATGGTTGTGGCAACACAATGATTGATGATTTTCTAGATGCCACACAATTCATCTCAGGAAATAGAAATTTTAGTAATGCTTTAGAGTGGTGCAGTGGTCCTGGCTTCTGGGGATTTGGTTTATTGTTTACACAAACAACAGAAAAGATAACTTTATCAGATATTTACGAGCCAAATCAAAAACCTGTGTTACATACAATACTTGATAACCAATTAGACGAACAGGCAAGTTTTGTTTTAAGCGATAATTTCAAAAATATTCCTAAACAAAAGTTTGATTTGATAGTTGCAAATCCTCCACATTTCAATATGGATCCTTATGTTGCACATTATGACGATCCAAGAAAATATAAAGACAAAGATTGGAAAATACACCAAGATTTTTTTAACAATGTAGGTGAATATTTGACACAAGATGGTGTAATAGTTTTAGCTGAAAACGTATGGGGTTCAAATCCTGATATTTTTAGGCCTATGATTGAAAAAAATAACTTAAAAATCACACACGATTTCACTAGCAAACAGTATCCGTTAGATATGTGGTACTTGGGTGTTATGCGGGAATCCGCGGAGCGGTAAAAAGCAATTTTAGGACCGCGAAGCGGTAAAAAGCGGTAAAACGATTTTGAGCAGTGACCTCTGTTAATTAGGTAAATATACTAAAGAGGATTATTAATGGCTTTTGATATCACAAAGTTCTTAAGAAGAGGACAAAATAACACAGTAGAATTCAGAGATGGTGCTAATCTATCATATGCAGGACCATCAGCTACACTTGTGGAAGCGGGTACTGAAATCGATCGTTGGTATGTTGGCTCTTATTTTGGTGTTGAATACACCATTGCTTGTGATGTAAATTCAGCACGTAAAGAGATAATAAAATGCCTATGTACAGCAAGTACAAGCACAGCAAACATAGTGATTTATGGCCGTAGTAATCTAGGAGACGATTTATTACAGCTAGAAGTTGAAGTTACTGACGCATACTTTAAGCTGATGGCTTATCCAAGAATTCAAGAAGATTCTACAACCATAGTTGGTGCAAAAATCATACATAGTGCAAACTATTATGCAACATTGAACGAACCAGGACCAGTTATTGCTGGATCAAGTTCAAGTGCATACACTCCAACATACACATTGTCACGTTCAACTTCAAGTGTAAACGAAGGAGGATCTTTCAACATCACATTGATCACAACAAATGTTAATGCAGGCACGGTGGTACCTTTCACAATCACTGGTGTTCAGAGTGCAGATATTGGTGGTGCTAATCTAACAGGAAACTTTATAGTAGGCACAACTGAAACATTTACATATCCGGTGTCAGCAGATCTTTCATCAGAGGGTACAGAAACTTTTACAATGACATTGGACGGCAAAACAACCAGTGCCTCTGTCACAATCAATGACACTTCACAAACTCCTGCAATAACTTATCAATTGACCAGTAGTGTTACAAGTGCTGATGAAGGTGACACATTTAGAGTCACACTTGCAACCACAAACGTTTCTGCAGGCACACAATTAAATTACACAGTTACAGGCGTTGATGCCAGTGATTTAACAGCAGGTGATTTGACTGGCACGTTCGTGATAGGCACAACAGAATTTTTTGACTTCACATTGGCCAGTGATGTCACAACAGAAGGACAGGAAACTTTCAATCTTGCACTGGACAACGGTGAAGCACAGGTACAGGTAACTGTAAATGATACATCACAAGCGGCGGCTGTGGAAAGTTACGCACTAACACGTTCAGCATCAACAGTCAATGAAGGCGGTACGTTTACAATCACACTCACAACAACAAACGTTGCCAATGGTACAAGCATTCCATACACAATCAGTGGTGTACAAACTGCTGACATAGGCGGTACTGCACTTACAGGAGACTTTATTGTTGGTTCACAAGAGTCAAGAGTGTTTAATGTTACAGCAGATGCAACCACTGAAGGCACAGAAACATTCTCACTCGCTTTGGACAATGGTGAAGCCACTGTGGGTGTAACCATCAATGATACCAGCATAACTCCAGGCAACAACTACACCATCACAATGGTGAACGTGGGTGCTGGTGCTTATTCATTGTCAGGTACAGATAGAAATGGTGCTGTAAGCGGAAACAACGCAACGATCAATTTACAAACAAATGATAATTTAACTATCAATGTCAGTGCACCAGGCCATCCGGTGTATTTAAAAACAACCAACAGTACTGGTACATCTTTCCAGGTTACAAATCCAACAGCAAGTGGTCAAGGTGCTGTAAGTGGTGCAATTACTTGGACACCTGCCGCAACAGGAACGTATCATTACAACTGTCAATTCCATAGCTCAATGCATGGATTAATTGTGGTGAGTTAGATGCAGATAAATATGTATGGAGGACTGTAATGGCTGTTGTAAAATCACCTTTTGAAGCACAACATGGATTTAAATCACCTGGATTCACAGTAGACGCTGAAGGTAATGTAACACTTAAAAGTGTAACGTATACCGTAACTGAAGAAACTGTTGATGTATCAGGAGATTATCTTGTAAGAGATGCAGGTGGTAGTTTTACTTTTGATGGACAATTTCAAGAAGACGGTCAAACGTTGGCACAAAATCCTGCCGTTGAATTGATCAGAGGTAGTGCATACGTATTCAACTTAAAATTAAGAAGCACAAACCAAGCAGGACAAACACTTGGTAATCTAACTTTTAACATTGTTACATCAGACGGATCATCTTACACAAATTATAACAGTGGTGTAACACATTTAGCTACAGACGGGACTACTAAAAAAGAAGGTTCAGAAGCACAAGGATTATTTGAAGGCAAGGTAACTTTCACAGTACCAACAAATGCACCAAATATTTTGTACTATGCTGATGGAGATTTTAATCCAATAGGAACACTCAACATCATTGATCCAACAATCACTGGTGTAGGAAGTTTCTCCAGCATATTAACAACAGGCAATATCACAGCACAAGGTGAAAATGCTGTGATTACATTGTCACCAACAGGCAGTTCGGGTACGGTTGTTATTAATCCATCTAATGGTGGTACAATTAGCAACATGGATATCACTGCACAAAGATTAACAGCATTAGACAATGTAACACTTTCTGGCATCAATGCTGATATTAGAATTGCTCCAACCGGAAGTGCTGGTACTTTATTGGTTAATCCAGCGGCGGGCGGCACCATAGACAACATGAATATTGGTGTATCAACACCGGGATCAGTGTCAACAAACAATCTAACAGCTACCGCAGGTACGATAAATAATACAGTAATTGGAGATACAACACCAACTACTGCTGAATTTACTAGTGCAAAAGTGCAGGCAACACCTACAGTTAAAACAAACGTAGCAAATAAAAGATACGTGGACAGTAGAGCAACTGCATTAGCAATAGCATTGGGAACATAGGATATGGCTAAACAAAAAGTAGAAACGTTTATATTTCAACCAGGAATTCCACTTTCGGGTAATAGGTTTCCCAACGCATATGAACTGATCAAAAACAATATAGAATTTATTAAAGATGAAACTGTGGCTTGGATTGCTTCACAGGTTACTGCAAATGGCAGTGATCCTACAAGCATCTGGTACAACTACACATACAATTCACCCAAGTGTGAAAGAGACACAGGTTATAATTTAGAAGGAACTGACGGCAACGGTGGTATAATATTTGACATGAGATATGGCGGAAACGCCCAAGCAAGATTTCTTGCAAGTAAGTATTGGATCAATTCAACACCACAGCTTGATGGTACAAGAGAAACTGAAATTGCGGCAAAAAACTTTGTTGTAAGTTTAATTAATAATTATCTTTTACCACAGTTAACATATACAAGTTTACAAAGTCCTGTTGTAACAACACAATACAAAAACAGTGGTATTGCATATGAGTCAGGAGCAGATACAAGGGTAACTAATTTATTCTTTATCATTACAGACGTAATACAAAACGGTTTAGACAACGTACCTGCACTTCAAAGATCACAAATTTCTAGTGTGAAGATGCAGACTCGTGTACCAACAAACGATTTATTGTTGATCACAGACACAACTAACAATGAAGTTTTATTTAATTTTAGTGATCCAGAACTTGGTGCAAGTACTAGTTTCCAAACAGACGACACAACTTTATTAACAAAAGGTGTTGAAGAAGACTTTCCAAAGTTTTTAGAAAAAACAGGAACGGTTACAACTGTATTTTTAAACAAGTCTACAGATAATCCAAGTTATTCACCTAAGGCAGTTGCAGTATTAAATCAAAACAAAAGTTTCTTACAAAAAGAAACACTTGCCTATGTGGCGAATGCTGTATCAACAGCAACAGCAGGATCAACATTTGATGGTTATTCATACAATAGTGTTGCAATGGAGAGAGACATTGGTCAAGAAATTACTGCAATGGTCAACGATATACAATATGGCGGTAATGGTTACATTTATGATCAAGTAAAAACATATTGGGTACAAACTACTCCGATGATTACAGGAACAAGAACTCCTGAAGTAACTATTAGAAATTGGTTAAAAGATTTAATAAACAATTATGTTTTAAAAAATACTTTATGGACAACTTTGCAAACAGGTGGCGGTGCAGTAACACAAAATACTATTTTATCTTTACCTGAAAACGGTGTTGACACAAGAGTAACACAAACTTATAAAATTGTAACAGACGTTATCACAAACGGACTTGATGCTTTACCAACAGTAGAAAGAATACCTTTATATCACACTACTGATGATATACAAATTTTCATTGATCAAGGTGAAATGAGAGTAAGACCATTTGACTTTGGTACTGATGCAATTGAACGTATGAGAGTTAGTAACTCCATATCGATGCTTGACGCTGACTTTGAATATGGATTACAGCCAACAAAATGGCAAGCCATTGCTATGCAAAGAGGATATCCAAGTATCTATGAGGTACCAGGTACTGATAAAGAAGTTGCAAGTGTTAAAACAGATGCTTCAACTGGTACAGGTGGAGTTGGTCAAAGTTTAATCACAGTAACAACAGTTGGTGCTCATGGTATTGAAACAGGAACACCTATAACAATCAAAGCATTAGAAAATAGTGTGCAAGGGGCAAGTAGAGCAGAAGGATCATTTATTGTATCAACTGTTCCTACAAATAATACTTTTACATATTTTGCAAAATCTAAAGTTGGTACAAGTAACAATCAAATACTTTCAACTTACTACACACAGTTAAGAGAAGGTGGATTTTACACAGGAGCGGCAATTGGTACTCCAACATTTACAATACTTTCTCAAGGTACAGCAGGTGTATTTACAAACCCATTAGGTGCTTTGAACGGCAGTGATAAAGTTACATGGATAGGTAACACACCAGAAATTGGTGCTCCGATGCAAAATGTTTCAGGACAAATTGCAACGGTCAATACTTATTCGGCGGCAAACGCATCAAGAACACCAGGAACTTATACAGTTACAAATGCAAACTCTTCAAGTGTTGTTGCAGAATTAATTGTTGGTTCGTTTACAGTGGTTGTTGATGGCTCAGGAGCCGCAACGGCAAGTAATTTCAAAGGTGGTAGAAACAACCAGGTTGGTGACACTATCACAGTACCTGACAATGCATTAGGCGGAGGTGGTGCTCCTGACTTAACATTCTTAGTTGCAACTGTAAATGCAGGAACAGGAATTGCCTCAGGTGCTCAGGTATCGGTTGTCACAGGCGGTGGTGGTGAAATTGCAACACTTTCAGTCGCTAGTGATTTAACAAGTGGGGTTAATCAAATACCAGTAAGTGATGTAACAGGAATTTTAGTAGGACAAGCTATTGATAGAGGTGACGGTAATGCTGTACACGTTTCAAGCATTGTTGGAAATAATGTAAATTTAGACGGTAACACAACAACAGACATTGTTGGAAACAATGTTAACTACACAGGCGTTGCAGGTGTTAACGTTGTACCACAAGGTAACGGTGCAACATTTGACATTGACAGAGCAGGCGGTAGTTATACTGCGGTGTTAAACGGCTTGGGTGGTAACAACTATGCAGTTGGTGATGTTATTATTGTACTTGGTAACTTACTAGGTGGACAAGCAACAACAAATGATTGTAGAATTACTGTAGACTCAACTGATTCAAGTGGATCTGTTGTAACATTTACAGTGGCTGGTACAGCTTTTGACGGAACAGGAAGTTATGCAAACGTGGCAGGTGATAATCTAAACGGTCAAGGTTTAGGTGCAATATTCGATCTTACGTATACAAACAATGCGTTTTCAGTAAGTTTAGCACAACCAACTTATGCAAACAATGGTACTGGTGTAACACAAGGTGGTACAGGTACTGGTGCCGCTTGGGATATTACCTTAGCAAGTAACAACTATACTGTAACAGAAAACTCAGGTGCCACTGATGCAGGTTACGTGGTTGGTGATGCAATTAAAATTAATGGTACAGAATTTGGTGGTGATGCAACAAATGATTTAACTATTTCAATTACAGGTGTTGACGGATCAGGTGGTATTACATCATTTACATCTGCAGGTACAGGACCAGATGCATCAAATCAGTTTACAGAACCAGCATACTCATATGGTGGTATTGGAACAAATGCATCTGTAAACGTAAACTTTACAGGATCAACTTACGGTGTAACACTGGTAAATCCAGGTTCAGGATATAGTGCATCAGAAACTTTAGTAATTGCAGGAACAAATTTAGGTGGACAAAGTCCTGCCAATGATGCAACTGTAACAATTGATGCAGTTGACGGTTCGGGTGTTATTACAACAATTAGTATTACAGGTACAGCAGTAAACTCAAGAGATTACTCAAACATTACTTCAGGACAAAATCTTGTAGGTGCGGCGGCAACATTTAACGTAACTGTAAATTACAATAATAGTTACACAGTAACACAAGGAAATGAACCAGGACAAAATTACGCCAACGGAAATACTATTGTTATTGCAGGTAACAACTTAGGTGGTACAACACCAGCAAACGATTTAACAATAACTGTCACAGGAATAAATGCATCAACTGGTGCAATTACATCATTTAGTTCATCAGGTACGGCCGCAGATGCAACTTCAGGATATGCCGCAGGTGACAGATTAAAAATATTAGGAACTTCATTAGGTGGAGCAAGTCCAGCCAACGATGCTCTCGTAAAAGTTGATGCAGTAAGTGGTACAGGACGTATTAATACAATTAGTGTTACTGGTACTGCTCCAGATGCCACAGAAAGTTATACTAATCCATCATACACATCAAACACAATTGGTGGAGCAGGTGCAGAATTCCTTGTAACAAGATTAGATACTGCCTATTCGGCAACAATATCTGCAGGTGGTACAGGGTATTTGACAGGTGAAGAATTTGTTGTACTAGGAAGTGCATTAGGTGGTATTGATGTAACCCACAATGCAACCATAACAATATCTGCCGTTGACGCAGGTACTGGTGAAGTTACTGGAGTCACAGTAGCAGGAACAGCCTTAGACACAAAAACAATTACACAATTAAGCCAATTTGATGGAGAAGCAATTAATCAAACTGGATCAACAGCAACATTTGATGTAAGTTTAAGTGCAGGGTCATATACTGTAACAGTTAATACTCCAGGCTTAGGATACTATGTTGATCAATCAATTAGAATTCAAGGTGCAACATTAGGAGGAGCAAGTCCAGCCAATGATGTTACAATAAGTATTACCTCTGTTGATGCCTCAGGAGCAATAACAGGCATTAGTTCTACAGGTACAGCACCAGGTGGAACAGCAAGTTACACAGCAATTGGTGGACAAAACTTAGACAACTTAGGTGAACAAGCAACGTTTAATATTACAAGAAATGGTGGATCATATTCTACAGCACAGATTGCCGTTGATGGTATTAACTATCAAGTAGGAAATAAAATTAAAGTTGTTGGAAGTGCATTAGGTGGTACTGATGTTACCAATGATGTTATCATAAACATAACAGAAGTTGCAACAGACGGTGGTATAGTTGCTGTAACAAGCACAGGTACAGCGGTAGCAGGTACAGTTGTAAAAACTTATTCCACAGTAACAATGACAGAGAATTTGGTTGCGGCAATTCCTCAAAATTATACTTTACAATTTAGTGCATTGGCAACAGTTGAAGTTACATTTACAACAGCACATGGTTTAATACCAGGCGATTCATTCTTGGTAACAGTAAGTACAGATGATGGCACTAATAATCATACATTGTTAGAAGGTCCATTCTTTGCACAACAAGTTCCAACAGTGACATCATTAAGATATCAGTGTAGAGCGGCTGGAGCCATTAGTGCAGTTGGAGACATTAATGCTGTGTTGTATCCAAGACCAGATTCATTCTTTGTACACAGACCATATGATGGTGGTGTGCAGTTAGGTACAGGTGGTCCACAACACGGTGCTCAAGCAATTAGACAGAGTAAAAAATATATTAGATACCAATCAGGTAAGGGTATCATGTATACAACTGGTGCCTTGTTTGCACCAAGTTACGACTTGTTAAATGTATCAGCAGACGCAGTTACAACTGGTTCATTTATTAATGTTACAACTGATGATGTTGACCACGGATTACAGGTTGGTGGACAAATTAAATTAATAGGAATTGAAACACCAGGTTATAATGGTGAATATACAGTATCAGCTATTGTAAGTGAAAGAGAATTTAAGGTAATTGCACAAACAGATTTAGGATCTACTACTCCAATATTAAGTCCAAAAGCCCAAGTATCATTGTTATACTGGCATGGTGCAACTGTACGTTCAGGTGCATTTGATGATCAAAATGGTATCTTTATGGAGTATGATGGTTCTAACTTTAATGCTGTACAAAGAACTGCAACACTTCAATTATCAGGAGTGATTTCAATTGGTGTTGATAGTAACGCAGTAACAGGTATAGGAACAAGATTTAGAGATCAAGTTAAAGCAGGTGACAGAATTGTTATCAAAGGTATGACACACGTTGTATCACAGGTAAACAGTCAAACATCAATGAACGTAACACCAGACTTTAGAGGTGTAACACCAGCAAGTGGTGCCAAGTTATGTTTGGTTGCAGATAAAAAATCTAAACAAGCTGATTTCAACGGTGACGTATTAGACGGTACAGGATCATCAGGATATATTATGGATATATCTAAGATGCAGATGATAGGAATACAATACAGTTGGTACGGAGCTGGATTTATCGATTGGATGCTCAGAGGTGATGATGGTAACTTTATTTTCTATCACAGAATGAGAAACTCCAACGTAAACACAGAGGCATTTATGAGAACAGGTAATATGCCGGTACGTTATGAGGTTACCAACGAAGGACCTAATGATAGATTAGGTGCTGATATGACAGATAGCCAAACAACTATACCGTTAGAAAATGCTTCGTTCTTCCCAACAAGCGGTGGTACTGTAATGATTGATAACGAGATGATTCAGTACACAGGTATAAATGGAGATACGTTGACAGGTTGTACTAGAAGTGCTCCATTAACAAACTTTGCCGCAGGAGCAACAAGAACTTATACGGCAGGTGTTGCCGCAACACACACAGCACGTACTGGTGTTATATTGATTAGTAATACTATTACACCTATTATATCACACTGGGGATCAGCTTTCCAAACAGATGGTGGATTTGACAGTGATAGAGGTTACATCTTTTCATATACATCTACAGGAAACGTTATTACTTCAACAAGAAATACTGTGTTCATGTTAAGATTAGCACCAAGTGTATCAAATGCTATTGTTGGTGACTTGGGTGAAAGAGAATTGTTAAACAGAGCCCAGTTGTTACTTGAAGGTATTGAGATCACATCAGATGGTGTTGACGGAAGTAACAATCCAATTTCAGGAGGAATTGTTGTTGAAGGAATACTTAATCCGCAAAACTATCCACTTGATCCAGGTGACGTTGGTTGGGCACCGTTAACAGGTGCGGCGGCTGGTGGTCAGCCTTCATTTGCACAGGTGGCACCAGGTGGATCGGTAACATGGTCAACGGGTGCAACACAGGTAATTAGAAATGCAACAACTGTTGCAGAGATGACATTAGATGTAACATCAAGTTATAGTAGAAACAATACAAACTATCACTTTGTATCAAGTGCATCTTTCAACAATGCAAACAACGAAGGATTACAAACTGGTATAACAGTTACAGCAACAAGTAATGCTCAGTCAGGAAATTCAGACTTCCCAGCTGGTACAACACTTGCACAAATTTACAGTTACTACAATCCACCACTATTAAGATTTAGTAATAGAAACACAGCTACAATTAGCTCAGGTGAAACTATTACAATGTCTATTAACCCAACTGGTGCATTAGAAAAAACAAACTTCTTGTACTTTACAAAAGCAAGTTGGGAGGCAACGGGTGCAATATCAGGCACTGAGGTAAGTGATAGCAAGTTTCCAGGAGGAACATACGTTTCTGGTGTGTCAGGACCATTAACATTTGGTGGAGTAGAATATTACAGAATTACATTTACACAGAGTTCGTTGCAGAATATTACAGCAGGAAGTACTGTTGGGTTCTTATTTGGACAACCACCTTACGCACTTCCAGGTGAAACTGTATTTTCATTTATTGCAACACCAGGTGAACAGTCATCCTTGATGTTAGGTACTTTGAAAGAATTAACTAATACAACATTGGGTGGTAGAGGTACATTCCCGAATGGACCAGACGTATTGGCAATTAACGTTTATAAAGCCAGTGGTGCTCAAACAAATGCGAACATCATTATACGTTGGGGTGAAGCACAGGCGTAATTATCTTACGTTGAATGCAATAACAGTTCTTACACAATCTTTTTTACTAGGCAAAACTTGATGTTTCAAGTAACTTGGAAACATTAAAATTCTTCCCTTGATAGGTTGATAAACATATTCTTGCCAAGAGTAAGGCGCTGTATCTCTCATTGTGTGACCGTATTCTGTGAAAGGATTAGGATTTCTAAAACTAATACCACCTGCATTTTCGTTTGCACGTACATAATAGACACCACTTATTTGTCCTACATTATGATGATGTTCACTATGTACGTCACCTTCTATGTAATCTTGTGTCCAATAATTATATGAATAGCCTTCGTGTATTCTATTCATTGCATTTTTGTTTTGATAATCCCTTACACACATATCTATTTCAGAATAAAGATTAGGTGTATCGTATCTTAGATCTATAATCTTGTCTTTTTCAAAATAATCTGTGGCATGGGGAGCATTGTCATCTGGTCTTTGTAATTGATCAATGCGATCTACTACAAGTTTTTCAACTTCATCTGCTATGCTGTTAGGTACATCGTGTACTAATATTCCTACTGGAAATATATTTTCGTATTTCATTACTACCCCTCAGGTGTAGTATCTGGAATTGCTTGTCGCTGTGTTTGACTGTCACCAGGAGCAATTCTATAATTGTCCTCGATTGAATCAGGTGTACTAACCTCTGTGATTGAACTACCGTCTTCTAGTGCTTCAAGTTGATGTGGCATTAATGGCAAATTAGTCCATGTGTCTCCTGCCTTTATTTCAACTTCCATTGGAGTTGCTGTTTGCGTATCCAAATATCTTAACTTAAATCTGCCTTGATTTACAAACCAAGTTTCATGCTTTTCTTTGTGAAAATGCATTGACATTTTCTTACCAGCTTTGTCAAAAACCAAAATTTTGCCACAGTATAAATCATTGGTAGCCCAAATTAATTCATAACCCCAACCTTTTTCTACTTTTCCACTATGTCTTGCTGGCATCTATATACTCCTGCACCGTTTTAAATTTATACGATCCTATACTATTAGTTAGTTTACTATTATCCGCACACGTGAAGAACTGATACTGTCCTTGTATGTGTGGTGGAATTGGTATGTATTGTATTTCTGCGTTGTATTTGTCAGCATAAATCTTAGCAATATCATAAAAGCTAGGTGCAACACCTGTGCCTACATTCCATATATCTGTTGCATCAACATCAAACATTTTTTCAATAATTTGACACACGTCACCAACCCAAATAAAGTCACGCATTATGTTTTCACTACCTTCAAACAATGTAATTTTCTTTAAATTTTTTGCTTGTAATTCAAACTTACCAAACACACTTTGTTGTTCACCTTTGTGTTGTTCTCCTTGGCCGTAAACATTAAACAATCTTAAACCTTGTACGTTAATGTTGTATTCAGGTACTTCTAACATTAGTTTGTCAAACAAATATTTGCTCCATGAATATGGGCTCATTGGGTATTTCGGATCATTTTCTTTTATCTTTTTTATGTCTTTGTCTAATTGAATGTTACCATACACACTGGCACTTGAAGCATATATTAATGTTGTGCCTGTCTGATTACAAAGTTGTAAAAGTCTTGTGCTAAATTCTAAATTTTGTTTCAATACTTTTTCTACATCACGTTCTGTTGTGCTACTAATGGCTCCAAGATGCACAATTCTATCATAATTTTGAGGATCTGGAACTTTGTTTTCTAACCATTCCCAACCTTCTACTTGGTGACCTTTGTGCAACAAATAACTACACAAATTTTGTCCAATAAATCCTTTGTGTCCTGTAACTAATACTCTCATGTTTTTAAACTTTCAATTATTTTGGTTGTTGAATAATCAGACACAGTTGGAAATATTTCAACTTTTGCAATATCATTTCCCACTACTTGGTCAACTGTATAGTCCCCGCCTTTTACTATCACATCAGGTCTTATTTCCTTTATTTTTTCATATGGTGTGTCTTCTTCAAATATCACAACGTCATCAACGAAACCCAATTCTAGTAGCTGTGCTTTGCGTTTGTTCTGGTCGTTTATGGGTCTTAAATCGCCTTTTAAACGCTTGACCGAAGAATCACTATTAATGCCCACCACAAGGCGTTTTCCCAGCGTGTGTGCGTGTCTAAGTAGCTTTAAATGGCCAGTATGAAGTATATCAAACACCCCATTAGTCCATACGATATTACGTTCCAAATCATCATGTTGTATTATAGCTACACCACGTTTTTCTACTATTCTAGCCGCGGCATAACAAGCCAATTTACAAGCATCAAAAATATTATTTCCTTGGTTTATACAATGGGCAATCACAGCCATTACTGTATCACCTGCACCAGTTACATCTGCAACTTCTTTTACCGGTTCTACAAAATGTTTGTATTCACCTTTGCTATTCAAAACGTGCATTCCGTTGGCTCCGTCAGTTACTACCAACCATGTCCAATCTAATCTCTGCATTTGTTTTTGAGCATTGCCTTTGTTCCATTTACCAAACCAACTTTCATATTCTTTCATATTTGGTTTGACTAAAAACGCACCATGGTAAAAATGTGCTTCTTGTTTTGGATCTACTAAAATTTTTGCATCTTTGTCTAATAGATTTCCAACTGTATCTCTTCTGACTACACCTTTGTTGTAATCGCTTATGCAGATAATATCGCCTTTTTCTACATGATTGAATAATCTATGAAATGCTTGATCACCTTTGTAAGTTTCTTCTCTGTCCCAACGTACAATGTGTTGTCCTTGTTGCCCTATTAATCTTGTTTTAGTTGTTGTTACATTTAAATCACCTGTAAGTCCACAATCTAAATCAGTTTCATTAATTAAATCAAGTAATTTAAATCCTTCTTTGTCTTGTCCTGTTACTCCGTAAAGTGTAACGTCTTTTGTAAGGCTAAAAATATTAAGTGCAAGATTGCCTGCACCACCTATACTGTATTCTTGGTGATCTTCTAACAACACAGGCACTGGTGCTTCTGGTGACATCCTTTCAGCAGTACCGATAATCCATCGGTCCAACATAATGTCGCCATATACTTTAATCATATTATTTCTCCATTAAGGAAATTAATTGAAATACAGTTTGTAATTTTAACAGGTTTTGTTTGTTTTGTAAAGTGTTTCTTAAACCTTGGTGTAATGGCTTCGGCCAATTTTCAAAAGATACCCAAGCATATCCGTTGTGTTCACCATTTAATTTAGGAATAAATTCTTCCTTGACAACACAAAGATATGTATGAAAATTAAATTTTTCATCGTTGCTTACAAAAGTTTCTAATGGAATAGATTTGACTATGTCAGGAGTTTGACCAATTTCTTCTTCAATTTCTCTTAATAATGCTTGGTACGGAATCTCTTCTGTTTCATTAGTTCCACCCACTAATCCCCAAACATTTGGTTGTTTGCTTTGTGTTCTATGTAAAAACAAAAACCTGTTTGTGGAAAGCGAATAGAATAGACCTCCGCTACAAATAATCTTATCCATGTAATTACTTATTTTAAAGTACTAGACGCCAGGTTCCTTTTCGATACTCACCTTCGAACGTCAATGTCCATGACAAACCGTCCCATTTATATTGGATACCTGTTTTTAAATTGGTAGTGTATACTGGTTCTACTGCTGTTGAATCATGTCCATCATTACCACTTGCATCAAACACTATACGCCAGTTGTTTCCGTCCCATTCAACAATATCATTTTCACTTGCAATCAAGTCACCTTCTGTGCCTTTCCATGCATCAGCACCATCAGTATTTGAAGCATCTCCTATATCTCCTAACAACAATACCCTTATACCATCACCTTTGATGTCCGTTGGATTTGTCTTAAGTGGATCTATGATGTAATCAATAGTGCCTTTTGTTGCTTGTGGACCAACTATAACTGTATTTGTTGGTATAGTATCTTCGTCCCAATTAACAATAATTTGTGTTTCATCTAAACTGTTTAGAGCAAAAGTTCCTACTACTGGAGCAGTAAATCCAGCTCTATCTAAGAATATTTTACTTAATGAAGCTCTGTACATACCTGGAGTAGAGTCTAAAACTTCACGCCAATTAATTTCACCTGCAATACCATTCTTACCAAGTTGAACTATGTTGTTCATTACTATTGCATCGTAACCACTTGCAGTTGATACTGCCAAGTGTGCAGTTGATTTACTTGCACTTCCACTGCCTTCTTTACCAACTGTTGAACTGTCTGAACCTTTCATTGTGTTTGCATAGCTATCGTCATATGCTTGTAGCTCTGGCATTGTTTGACTTAAATCAACTGTGCCACGTTTTTCATCAAATATACTCATCACAACATTTGTAATAACTCCTAACTTTTTGACCTTTGCAGGAGGTGATATGTATATTGGTGTGCTAAAATTTAATGTACATACGTCTATGTCTGATTCTGTACCAACTGGTATGCTTCTTGAACTAAAAGTCATTGACTCTAAATTAACAACTGACAAACTTGTCCAGTCAACATAGTTGTCTGTGGTTTGTATTTCTAAACTTGGATTGAACAACATCAATATTTGTTCTAGTATTTGTAATTTTTGTTCTGTGTTTGTTGACCATATATCTGCCTGTGCTGTAAGTGTATATGGTGTAGGCATCATTCTTTCAACAGTATAATTCTTTCCTTGTGTGTTAAGATATTCCTTGCCATTTTCATCAAATTCTCTTTCTCTAATATGCACTTTACCTGTGAAGGAAGCATCTGCTGTTCTTGTTCTGTCCATTTCAAGATTGTTTACAAACACACCTATACGTGGAGCAGAAGGTATCTTGTTTTCTGAATTATCTCTGATGATATGTCCAACCTGTCTTGTAATGTCACCATACATAACAGGTACTTGCACCAAGGCATCCTTGCCGTCCTTGTAAGAGAAGTTACTTAACAGTCTGATTATCTGCGTAATGTATCTTCTTATCTGTCCATCATAAAAATGTAGCATTATTTTTTACACCCACAATCATTAAGGAAGAAATGTACAACTG
>CEUV01013974.1_pt1 | contig 85538 bp, 56 predicted proteins | sample 356401 | NCBI WGS metagenome assembly CEUV01 (sample SAMEA2622710, study PRJEB7988) | marine metagenome | isolation source: saline water (ENVO:00002010), including
AGGTCGCGGGTTGAGATATGGCGTCCAGCATCCAGCCCAGGTCCAGCCCCAGTTCGACGATCGCGAGAAACCTCACTGCTCGACTCGGGAAGGCGCGCTGGGGGCGAAAGGCGTCGGACGGCGACGAAAACGCTCTGGCACGCGCGTTCGGAGTGTCCGCGAACGCGCTCGCGGGTGAGATTGAATTCAAACGAGCTCGCGCGGCGTTGAATTCACGAGGCGGGCATGACGGCAGATGCACCGATGGACGTCGTCGAGGGCGCCGCCGTGAAGAAGAAGGAGGTTGAACGAGGGAATAAGGTGCTGGTGACGCCACTGTATGGAGTGAAAGGTGCGCGCGCGCGCGTTCTCCTCGCGATCGCTCTCGATGATGTGATCTTTGAAATCGTTCGTCGACTGACTGTGAAAACACGAAACAGGCGAGCAACCGATGTGTTACCACGTATCCATAGATGGGTGTAACATCTTGCTGGACTGCGGATGGAACGATCAATTTGATGTCGACATGCTCGCGCCTTTGGCGGCGATTGCACCGGAAGTAGATGCGGTTTTGATCTCGCATCCGGACACGGCACACTTGGGCGCGCTGCCCTACGCGTTTGGGAAGTTGGGCATGAATTGCAAGGTTTACGCGACGCTTCCCGTGCACAAGATGGGACAGATGTACATGTATGATCATTTCTTGACGAGACAAGATCAAGGCGACTTTCAAAACGTTTTTTCTCTAGACGATGTGGACACTGCGTTCGCCGCGTTTATGCCGGTCAAGTACATGCAGCTCTCCATGTTGCGAGGAAAGGGGGATGGAATATCTGTGATGGCTTACGCCGCGGGACACACTCTTGGTGGAGCGGTGTGGAAAATAGGCAAGGATGCAGAAGACGTCGTGTACGCGGTGGACTATAACGTACGCAAGGAGAGACACTTGAACGGAACGTCGTTCGATGCCATTCACAGACCGGCGCTGCTCATCACAGATGCGAGCAGTATCGAGCGAGAAGTGCCCAACAAAACCACGCGAGACGCAAAGATAGTTGATTCGATTTTATCCAGTTTGCGCATGAACGGAAATGTGCTCATTCCAATAGATCCGGCGGGCCGAGTGCTCGAGTTGATTTTGATGCTCGAAGAGAAGTGGGCGCAACGGCAGTTGGGCTCCTATCAGATAGTCCTCTTGACGAACGTGGCCTACAACACGATTGACTTCGCGAAATCGCACTTAGAATGGATGGGTGATCACGTCACGAATGCGTTCGAGCGCAAGCGTGAGAACCCATTCAACACAAAGTTTCTCACTCTTTGTCACTCCATCGATGAGCTCAAAGACTTGCCACCTGGTCCAAAGGTGGTGCTGGCATCCTTCGGTAGCTTAGAAGCGGGACCGGCCAGACATCTGTTCGCTGAATGGGCCGAAGATAAGAGCAACTTAGTCATCTTAACGGGTCAAGCAGAACATGGCTCGCTCACGGAGCAAGTCTTGCAGCTTAGCTCAAAGGCGGCGGCGAAGAAAAAGGTGAAATTGACATTGTCAAGACGAGTGCCACTCGAAGGTGACGAGCTTGCCGAGCACGAAAGCTCTCAGAAAACGAATACGATCGAAGAAAAGAAGGAAAAGGATAGTCAGTCCGCGTCGGCTCCGGTGACCGAAAAAGTCGCCGATATACAACCAGTAGAGCAAGAAGCAGAACCCATGGATGTTCTCTTCGGAGTAACTACGGTCGGTTCAACTCAAGAGGCTGATTTGCGACGCCGCGAAACGTTAACCGAGGGTTTTACCCCTATCATGACGTCTGGTGGACCCATGTTCCCGGAGGAGGTGTGGGAACCGACGATGACCGATTATGGGCAGGAGATCGATATCGAAATGTTTCATCGCATCTCACAGAACGCAAGCGGTACAACTGTGGAGCCAGTGCACGATACTCCGATGATGGAGGAAAATCCAATCGAAAAGGTGGAAGAGAAAGTGGAGGAAGAAGAAGAGGTGCATGAAGTTCCGACAAAGCTCGTTTCTGAGACGTGTGAAGTGATTATTCGAGCCACGATCCTCAGCATAGACTTTGAAGGCAAAGCGGATGGAAAGAGCGTTCGTACTCTCATCACGCAAACCGCTCCGCGCCGGGTTGTCTTGGTGCATGGAAACGCTAAGCAAACAAAAATGTTGAAAGATCAACTTGTCACCAGTTTACCCGGAGTCGAAATCGATGCTCCTGATGTTGGGAAGACGGTTGAATGCACTTCAGCGTCAGCAACTTACAAGATTCGTGTATCTGACGCACTCTTCCAGAAGGCGAAGATGCGTGATATGGCAGGCTACAAGGTTGGTTGGATAAACGGTATCGTCGGTAAAGCCTTGGAAGAAGGCGGTGCTCCAATGTTACTTCCTGTTTCCAATTTGAGCTCAAACGCCGATGGTACGGCTCTCGTGACGACGAACGACGCAATAATGAAAAAGGCTTCATCGCAACCTGGCTCGGTTTTTTTGGGAGATCTTAGATTGTCGGATTTCCGACAAGCGCTCGCGCAGCAAGGAATTGCGGCAGAATTCGCCGATGGCGTGTTAGTTTGCGCCAATGGTCGCGTCACCGTAAGAAAAGACGGAGAAAAACTCGTCGTCGAAGGCTCGTTGTCTCAGGATTACTTTGACATCAGACAGATTTTGTACAGTCAGTACCAAATCTTATAGTAGTTCGCATTGTTTGCGTGATAGAATGTATAATGAATACAATAGATTCAACCTAAGCGGCAGAAGACAGTTTCGCCTCGAGCTCTACAATTTGTTCCTGTATCAAACTCAAGTCGCGCGCCACTCTCTCTGAGTTGTTGGGCTGCTTTGAGAGGGCGGTCAACTTTCGCTGTATGTCGGTCTGCGCGCGACGAGCGGCCCCTGTTGCTTCAACTTTCACTAATAAATCGGCAAAGCCACTGTGCATGCCGTGGAGATGTTTGTAAGCTTGTCTGCACAAGTCATCCGATCGAGCCTCTCTGAAGAGAGTCTCTTCGACCACTGTGTACGTTCTCTCCAGCAACTCCTGCGCAGACTGGATCTCGCGCTGAACAGTGCGTGTATCACCGACTATTTTATTAATTTCACCCTCCTGCTTCTTGATGTTCTTTATGATTTCATTCACTCGTCGAACGAAGGACGGACGATGCACATTCTTTGGAGCAGATTCATACTCTTCAAGAAGTTGTCTCTGTTTGTGTTCCTTTGCGCGTAACAAAGCACTCGTTTCTTTCCCTTCTGACCGCCACTTTTCAATCTCTTCCAGCTGAATCTTTGCGTTCGCACGCTTTTCATCAGCCGCTTTCGCGTGCGCGTCGATGGCTTGCAAGAGTGGAGCTTTCGCTGCCTCCCACTCCTTTTGAAGTTGTTCCATTCTCTCCTTCGCCACGGCGAGCACCTTATTCAACTCTGCTTCGCTCTCTTCGACAGGGCGTTCCGAGCTAATCACTATGCCCAGCGCTTGCTTGTGTAGCAAATAATTCGACTCCAAGTCAGCGGTGAGCGCATGCTTTTCTTTGGTCGCCTCCATCGCTTCTTTCACCTTGTCGGCGCACGAAGCGATTTCGTCATCCGCCGCCGAAACAACGGAAATCGCTTCGTCAATTCTGCGCTGTATATCCTCGACGGCGCGCTCACGAGCGCTGAGACGTCCCTCGAGAGATTCAATAGTATCCTCTTCTATTTTTTCCACCGTTTCAATCACCTTGGACTCGCGCATCGGCGCCGCATCAAGATCGCGTCGAGCTGTTCTCGCCTGCTGCTCCGAATAAAATCCTCCTCGCAATGCAAGCGCGAATATCTCCGCAACTAAACCCCGCAATCCCCCTCTTTTACGTAAATCGAAAGGTTTTCCATCGGGTCCGATGATTTCCAAGCGCTCAACCCCGCCGAATCTCAATCGCTGCGCGTCTTCGTCTCGCTCCCTCTCGGCTCGACTTTGAGTGGAAAATTCCAAAATCGACGGCAACGCCTTCAACCCCGAATCGCGCAAATTCCCGAAAAACCCACCCTCAGCGGTCGTCTCGAGGCGAACGGTTTGGAAGTTTTTCGCCTCTTCGAAATCATCCATCCTCTTCTTAGCGTTCGCCGCCGCCACGATACTCGAGAATCCGGCCAACGCTTGCGCCCTCCCCCACGCCTCACCAGCGCGCGTCGATTTCGCCACCGCTCTCCTCGCCCTTCCCCGATCGTTCCTACGTCCCTCTCCATTCACCGTCCCATCGTTCATCGATGTTCCAACATCTCCTCGCATCGCCGCCTCCGTCTCCTTCCTCGGCAATTTCTCCAATAAAAACTTCAACATCCCGCGCGCGCTCGCCTCCGTCGGATACAAAAACTGTTGAAATCCAATCCCATCCCCGTCCTCGCCCTCGTACCCTATCCCTCGCATCGCCTCCGCGTACGCACCCGCGCACCGAAACCGCTCCCCGACGCTCTCGTCATCGCTCGGAAACGTCTCCGCCAGCCTTCCCCGCCACGTCTCGTCCACCCGCACGACGCACGCCCGCACGACGCGCACCAACTCCCCCGCGTTCTCTTCGTACGCGCGCACGTCGTCCAGCGTCTCCGAGATTCCCGCCGCTCGAAGCGCGACGACGAGCACCTCATCCGCGTCCGCGCCTCGCACCTCCGCCGTCATGCCTCGTTCCACGCGCGCGCGCGCACCAGAGTGTCGACGACGCGCGCCATCGCATTCGCACCGAGATTCCGCGGTGGTGAAAACGCGTCGCGTCGTCTTCGTCGCCGTCCTCGTCGACGGGGACGGTGAGGCGATGACAGAACGAGAGCGCGAGACGGTGGAGGAGCGGGAAGAGGATGTTGACGACGCGGATGACTTGGCGGCGCTCGTGCCGAAGATGCTCACGAGAGGGGAGCCCGTGGAAACGGGAAATAACGACGATGAGAGCGGAGAGAGTTTGGTGTGGAAGGAGACCGCGGGATTGCGTACGGCGCAGGCGAGGGAACACACGGCCGTTTTGGCTTGGATTGCACTGGATACGCTCTGGTCGCAAGAGAGCGAGTGGGTGTTCGCGCCGATGGTGATTGTGTGCGTGTACTTTACTCACAGCGCGTGGGCCTCGTGGCGAGAGGATGCGAAGGATTTTCCACACGCGCTGGCGGTGTTTCTGTGGTTGGTCGGTGCGAATACGGTCTGGGTGTGGATGGATGTCCTCGGTTCGTCGCACGCCCTGTTGAAGGCGTGGTGCATAGTTTGTTTCGCATGGAGCATTCTGATCGAGACCGTGCAGCTCTCATCCCTGGTCGTAGACATCAGAGACGTGAGCGCGAGAGATTTGTCGGATGCATTTGAATCGCTCGTCATTTTATCGTGGGCTGCGCACGACTTGGTGAATTTCGTGTATTATAGCTTCAGCGGCACAACGCGATTTTACATCCTCTTCATGTGGTGGCTGTTCTCTGTCATCATCATCGTGCAGTCGACGTACTATCTACTCGTGCAGATTCGTATATTTTGCAGTCGTCCACGTAGTCATAGCGTGGAGTACGCTCTGGCGTTGTTTGCGTGGTCCGTCGGGGTGATGCTGTGGGAATTTGGAGATTTTTACGCCCCTGAAGACCAAGACCCGGAGAACATATTTGAAGAGCCTACGAATTCTAGAAACATGCGGTGGTATTGCTTCTGGACCATTGTGGCGGGTGCGTTCCCTCTTCTCGTGTGGTGCGCGCGGCGGTGGAGGTATATCTTCCAGGAAAAAAGTGAATAGAACCGCCAACACTAGTAATGTCCGCGACGTCAAGGCTGGTATTATGTAATCGTATGTATTAGTTAGAATTTGAATCGACTACGCCATCGCACTAGGTAAGCACAAACTCTCACAACGTCGATTGTCACGTATGCACGCGTCGTCTGGAATCTCTCTTTGCAAGCTGCGCCTGGTAACATGCTTCGAGTTGAATCTCAAAGATGTCCGTTCGCACGGAGATTCCTTTTTCCCGCATGAGGTCTAGCATTGAGACTCTCTCTTTCACTGTGAAAACTTTTTGTAAAGAATCGATACCAATCAGCCATAGCGTTTTGTTCCAAGGAACTGCGTTGATTGCCCGCAAGAAAACAGTTTTTGCGCTCGACAGCTGACCTGACTCTAGGTACGCGCGCATGTACATTAACCATAACATCGGTGACTGAGCTGTGGATTTTGTCTGCTCGAGCGCTCGCTCAAAGATCGAGACAGCTCGAGGATTTGATGCGAAGGGTTTGTTCGCTTCCAAGCCTAAAGCATACAGGATTGGACCAAGAGCGTTCTTACGCTCGAATTCCATTTCCAAGTATCTATGCATCCGTTGTGTGCCTTGCACCTCCAATTCAAGTTCACAAAGTTTGAGCAGGAAAATCGGAGAGCTGGGGAAAATTTTCAGTGCATACTGAATACTAGAGCGGCGAGTCGCCATATGTCTCATCTGTAACAGATCTAAATGCAGCTCGTGCCAAAAGCGCACATTCCCTTCGCCCCGTTGTACGTCTCTCGGAATCAACCGAATCGCATCATCAATATCGTTGAAAGGTCGTTTTGTTAACCTTTTAAACAATGCAAAACAAAGGATTAGAGCGACACCGTGAGGTAGCAATCCTAGTTTCCTGTCGTCTGGCCAGGCACCGCCTCCTTCAAACGCAAAGATCATTTTTTCTTTGAAGAACTTGTCCGCACGTAGAAAACTGACTGCGTCTGTTGGGGCACTCTCGAGAGTGATCTCTTGGTCCGTCCCTAAGAATGCCAACACCAGCAGTATTTTCAATACATTGTCCGTGTTGTCATGGTTTTGCGTCGCGAGTTCACAGTTGATCCACGAAAATGCCAAATGAGAAATATCTTGCATCTTTGATGAGAACGCAATCTGAAACGCTCTTGAATAAATTTTGCGTGCTGAAGTACTTCTTGAAGATTTCCATTCCATTTCCGCAAGATGAGACCAAAGTTTTAAAGAGTTACCATAATAACCCGCAAGCAATTCTTTTGCTTCCTCTTTCGTCTGAACGATTCGACAAGATTGTGCTGTTGGATCGTGACTTGCAAAAACTCGAAAAACATTCGATCCGAATGCGCGTCTCCCGGACTCAGCAGACAGCCACGCACACTCGAGTCCATCTGTGGAAGAGAACCATGAACGTACTTCCTGATTGACATTTCTTCCGCTAGACAAATCGAAAGCTTCTCTGTGCGGACCAAAGGCGCTCTCCCTGAGAATAAGATGCTCATCTTCATCCAAATCGGTTGGCAACGTTTCAACTGCACCGACAAGACGAAGCGTTTGTGTCCACAATTTTTCTCTCGCCAATTCATCTTCAAGGCGAGTTAAACCATCTCTAACGTCATCGAAACAGACTTTTGATGACGTAGGTGCGTCCATTTCTCCTGCGATCGTATCTACTAATCGAGTTGGCTTCCAGTGTTTTAGACTGCGCTTCCATTCCTTTGCGACCCACTTACGAAGAATTTCGCCATCTATCTCCACATCGCTCGCTGAGTCGAGCTGATCTTCGAGGCGCGAAATGGCGTGTGTATCATTATCTCCTCCTTTATAGCCCACTTCTTCCTCTTCTGACTCTACGTCCTCCTCGAAATGTTCCCATCCACCACTGAGGATGACTTTTGCTTTATCCATTGCACTTGCAGGTGGAGGGGGCGGAACCTGTCGGGGCGCTTGATCTGTATGCATCTGAGACTTGATTTGGTGCGATGTATCTTTGATCATTCGATTTTTAGTCATCCAATCAGCCCAGCCCGTGGCCGTTGGTTCACCTATTCGAGGTTCTTCACACTCCCAGAAGGATTCAAACATGTCTAGGAGCTCATCTTCGGCCTGTGTAGTTTTGGGAGAGAGGCAGCAAAACTCCAAAGCAGCTTGCATTCTTGCTACGGCGAGCTCTGTTGAGCCTGACTGGATGTCGAAAGAACAAATATCGATTATTAACCCAACGATCGCTCGCTCAAGCTGTGCGACATCTGTTGACATGACTCCATGCTTGCGTTTGAGCTCACCTTTTGCAGAGACCAAAGAGCTGAGAGCGTTATTGTATACTTTCCGCACGCCATCTACACTGAAATTAGTGAAATCTCGAAGACAATATCGAATGAATGCGTTCCATATCGCAGGGTTTCCTGGATTTTGAGCGCACGCATACTCCCAGCGCGACTTGATTGACGGAGACTCTTCCACCTTCTCATACTCAATGAGTAACATGATGACTAGAGTGGACTCATGGGGATGATATCGCAAAGCATCCTCCAATATTGCGATTTTCTTCTCGATCATCTGAGAGATTTCCACCTTCTTCCTTGTAAGTGTCATGAATTCATCTTGAAACTGCGCGAATTCTATCCACAGCGCGACATTCTCTGGATTCGCCTGAATATTTTCATTGTATGATTTTGTTCTCTGCATGAGCCTGGCGTTCAAGCTCTCGAAATCGTCTTCATGTGCTCGTTCTTCACATCCTCCTTCGGACAGTTTCAGGAAGTCCGAGGTGTCACTGGGATGGTTGACTTCATTCGATACACTCTTTCGTAGGTACACAGCCTCCTGTTCAGTTTTCCGCGTGGCGGCACCGCGTGTGAAATATCTTTCCTTCTTTTGCTCATGTTTCGCCGCCAACTGTAGCCCGTGGAAGTCGCCTCTGATTTTTGCAGCATCTTTATACCACTGCGTGGCTAGATCTATGACACGTTTGAATTTGACCGCACGCGAAAGACCTCCGTAAGTCGCATTGTCGACGTCTCGGTGGCAGTCCTCGTAAGTCCCATTCACGTGATGCAGCCTATCCATCGCGGATGAATTCGTCGCTTGACTGCGTCGTTCGCGATGCAAGCGATCGTGGCTTTCTTCCATCGCATCACGCTTCGCGTCACGTCCACGAATCCCGAAGTCATCATCGTCATCGCGCGCCGCGCACCTCGTGCGCTTCTTTTCCTCCTTGTATCTCTTCTCCTTCCGCTCTTTTCTCTCCTTCCTCTTCGCGCGTTTCCGTCGCTTTGAATGTTCACCCCTTGACTGCGACCCAGATTCTGAACACGAAAGCGTCGGATTGCTCGTTTTATCGCCGGTCTCGTCCCTCGAAAGCCCGGTCTCGCGCGGTTGGAAAGAGTGCAATCGTAACCACCGCTCAGAGCTTTCCTCGCGCGACACGGACGCGTCACCGCGGTTTCTCGGGGGATCGTCCACGGGGAAGAGCGGTGGTGGTGACATCCTCAAACGCGCGCCGCACCGAGGCGCGCGAGTCACACACTGAAGACGCGTCCTCGCGGTCGAAGCGAAAAAATAAGCGGTGGTGCGAGCAAAAGATTCGCGTGCCCACGCGTAATTTGACTACGACATAGATCTATTCAATAAAAGATTGTACGGGTCCTATGGTGTGGTTCGTGTGAGTTTTCTCGCTTCGCTTCGCCCATCTCCCACAATAACCAATCTATGACGACGCTGCTCACCGGCGTCGAGTGACGTTCTTCGAAGCGTCGCCGTATTGCTTCCACCGCGACGACGGTGGCGGCTCGGATCTCGATCTCAACTTCGCTGTTCGAAGGAATCTCTTGCTTCGAAACTATGGCATTTCTAACTTCATCTGCGTACTCTAACATACCGAACTCACGCAGGGTCACAGGCACGCGATAATCTGCAAACATCGTCAGTTTGGCAATGTCTGCGAATTCGCCCAAGCCGCCGCCCCGAAAAGTGCCCCATAGGTCGCCCACAAAAATCTGTGCGCGCTTGTAGAAAAATACTTGTCTACCTCGATACACGCTCGTGTCGCGAAATCCAGGAAAATATCGCACGACCAAGTCGACTAATTTCGCCGCGGAACCTTCGGCGGCGCGAATCAGCTCGACGACTGAACCGTGAAAGTGCGTCTCCAGACCTTCACCAATTTCTCGCAACAAGCGAGCCCTCTCATCCTCGCCGGGCAAAGGTCTCGGCCACGATATCATCGCGCGCAGTTCCTCTCCCGTGAGATTTCTCAGACGCGCAGTCGTGAAAACGCCCGGATCGCGTTCGCCCGCCGCGCGCAAGCCCCTCGTCAGGTGCTCGTACTCGAGCTTCCCCTTCCCCTCGACGTCGTGATCCGGCCAGAAACAAAAATTAATCGCGTCGACGCACATCGTAAACATCGCCAACGTCGCATCGTCGCGCGTCGACTCGTTCCTCTCGCCGTCACCGTGCCAGCCATCGGCGTCGAACGCGCCGCACCCCGCGCGCAGTCGATTCACATCCGCTTCGCGCAGCGCGTCCACGAACGCATCGACGGCGCGTTCCGACACGCGCACGCGCTCAGCGCACGCGCGCGTCACCTCTCCACACGTTCGTCGCACCTCATCGCACGCGCTCGCCATCGACGTCCGACGTCCGACGGACGACGACGACGGACGACGACGACGACGACGACGACGACGAATGCAGCCGGCCGGTCGCCGCGCCCCGCGCGGCTGTTTTTTGAAAAAACGCGACAGCCCGCGACAGACGGTGACGCGGAGCGACGAGACGCGACGAGAGGAGACGCGACGAGAGGAGCGAGAGAGAGAGTGAGAGGGAGCGTCGCCGACCGCGCGTCGAGACCGAGGCGTCGGTCGAACGAGAACGGAACGCGACGCGACGCGACGGGTGGGTGTTCGTGTCGACGAGATCGAGACGACGGACGAAGGGCGAACCGGAGACGAAGGGTGGTGAGGCTCGCGTCGCGGTCGTCTCGAGCGGTGTGAAACCGTCGACCGACGTCGGAGGTTTCGTGGAACGTCGCGATGACGTCGGTGAACGTGAACGTGCAGGGAAGCGACGAGGTACGGAGGAGGTTTTTGTCATTTTTGAATGATTACGTGTACGACCCGAGTGAGGACGGACTCGAGGACGGACCGTTGTTGAGTCCGGGGTTTCGTGATGAGGCTCGGCAGGCTCGTCGAAGAGTGTATGTGGAAGCGTTGGATTACATGGACAACAGAACGACGTTGACGGTCGATTTTTCGCACCTGATGGCTACCGACGACGAGCTCGCCACGGAGGCTGTGCAGTCGAACTTCTACATGTATCAGCCCTTCTTGAACGAAGCCGTGGGTATGTTCGTGCGACAACATCGGCCGGACTTGATCCGATACGGAGGTGGAATAGAGAAAGAGTTTTGGGTCAAGTTTGTGAATTTACCGCGCGTTGATCGTTTAAGAAGTTTGAAGGCGAACAATATTGGTCAGCTCACGAGTTTCAGCGGAACAGTCACGCGCACGTCTGACGTTCGCCCGGAGCTACTCTTGGGGTGTTTTAAGTGTGGAGAATGTGGCTGCTTAGTACCCAACGTCGAACAACAGTGTCGGTACACAGAACCGTCCATTTGTCTGAGTGAGACGTGCGGAAACAGGAATAAATGGACACTCGAGAGAGATGGTTGTAAATTTGTGGATTGGCAACGAGTGCGTGTACAGGAGAATGCGGATGAGGTTCCAGCTGGTTCGTTACCTAGAAGTATGGATGTGATTTTGCGCCACGAAATCGTGGAAGAGGCACGAGCTGGTGACAAAGCAATTTTCACGGGAACCTTGCTCGTGGTCCCAGAAGTTGCTCCCAAGAATATGGCTGGTGATCGCACTGAACTCCAGTCCTCTGTTAAAGGACGAAGCGATGGTATCACTGGTCTGCGTCAACTTGGCTGCAGAGAACTGTTTTACCGAATGGTTTTCGTCGCTCAAAGCGTTGTGAGCACTACCGAACCTACCGCTGGTGGAGCTATTGACGTGCGAGGAGAAGACGAGGAAGAAATTGTGAAAACATTCTCGTCGCAAGAGAAACGCGAGATCACAGAGATGGCTCAAGATCCTCATTTATATGATAAATTTGTTCGTTCCATTGCACCGACTGTACATGGACATGCTGACATCAAGCGGGCGATCACCCTGATGCTATTTGGTGGCGTGCACAAAGACACCGGTCAAACCAAGTTGAGAGGCGATATCAACGTACTCATTGTCGGTGATCCGTCCTGCGCTAAGAGCCAGTTTTTGAAGTACATCACAGCATTCTTGCCACGCGCAGTTTATACCTCAGGGAAAAGTTCTTCCGCGGCTGGTCTAACGGCCACGGTGGCGAAGGACGTGGAGACGGGTGAATACTGTATTGAAGCTGGTGCACTCATGCTCGCAGACAACGGTATTTGCTGCATCGATGAGTTTGATAAGATGGACGTGAAAGATCAAGTCGCGATCCATGAGGCGATGGAGCAACAGACCATCAGCATCGCTAAAGCCGGCATTCACGCGTCCCTGAACGCTAGAACGAGTATTCTGGCCGCAGCCAATCCAAACGGAGGACGCTACGATCGAAGTAAGAGGTTGAGACACAATCTTTCGCTACCTCCTGCGATCCTTTCACGTTTCGATCTGGTACACGTTATGATTGACGAACCAGATGAGTTCCATGATTACACACTGGCTCGACATATCGTGAGCTTGCACCAAAGGCGTGAGACCGCCGTCAACGTGGATTACTCGTTGGAAAAACTCCAGCGATACATCAGGTATGCGCGAACAATCAAACCAAAAATGACTCCCGAAGCACAGAAAGAAATCGTCAATGCATACGTAAGCCTTCGAACGGGAGACGGACAACCGGGAACGCAAACTGCGTACCGGATCACCGTCCGACAGCTGGAAGCTATTGTTCGCTTGTCGGAGGCTCTTGCGCGCCTTCACTGTCGAGCAGAGGTGCACCCAAAACATGTACGAGAAGCTCGAAGGCTGTTGTCAGAGTCCATCATAGCAGTTGAGCCGCGTGCCGTGCAAATCGATGCTGATGATATGGAGTTAGAGAACGACACCAGCGATCCGATCCTACCGGAGCAGGTTCTCGCCAGTCTGCGGGCAAGGCGTGAAGCACAAGAGCGCGAAGCGCAACAGCAGCAGGTGGGCGCTGGAGACGACGGTGATGTTCTAGCGCCGTCCAAACCAGAACCAGTCCGTGAGACACGAAGGACAACGGTGAGTTATGACAGATACAATCAAGTGAAACAACGCCTACTGGGGCACATGCGACAGTGCGAGCGAGACGGCCAGGAAAATGGCATATTGCAAAAGGATTTGATAAGTTGGTACATCGACAATGTCGTCGTTACGTCCGGTGTTTCCGACCCTTCGCAACTTTTGTCCGAGTATAAAGAGGTCAGAAATATTGTCAGCCATCTCATTAGGAGAGAGGAGACGCTCGTGGTTGTGCAGGAGGCGGAAATCGCACCTATGTTGGCAGAGGATGGTGCAGAGATGGATCCCGTCCAAGTCGCTTCACGCGAGCGTCGGCGAGCGATTGAAGAACGAGTGCTCGCCATTAACCAGAACTATGATGACGAGCATTGAATAGACAAAATATTGCATGTAATGAATAGAGACATTCGTGAATTCGTACGTCCAAAAGCCAAGCGATCCTCTCTAGTTGACATACATGGTGTGCATCAAGGTAAGTGTAAGGCAGCAACCGACGGAAACAGGCTGAACGTCAGAACCCGGACGGATTCTCGCAGCTGACCGCATGGATGAAACGCAGGAGTATCCGAGTGAAAACGATGCGACGGTTTCCATCGAGCGCTTGGTCAGACTCGAGCGAGACAGTGCGCTGATGCTGTCCTACATCCTCGACGCGAAGCGTCTGGAGATCGTTCTTCCGAAGGGGGTAGCTGTCGAAGACGTCAACTTCGGCGAGATCGACGTCCCGAGCATGATAGAACGGTTGCGCCGTGGAGAATCCGTTGACTTGAGTTACGCCATCACTGAGTCGGCAACGACGAGGCGCTCAGCTCAACAAACAGCACGCGAAGAAGAGAAACCAACAACTTCAGCACACGCAGAGACAAGCACTACGTTGAGACATCAGGAGTGCACGGACACATCGAATCTGTGCGAGAACCATACTATAAATGAGCAGGATTTGAGTGCGGCACAAGTGAACGGACAGTTGACCAACCCGAATTCGGGAGTGAACGAAACTGTTGATTCAACTCTTGCTCGAATGGTCACAGACGCGAACGTGATTACATCTGAACTTAGACTGCCGGATTCATACGCGTGTATGAATGAATATGATTCACGTGAGGTAGCGTTTGATATCGTTGCGGTATCAAGTTCGGATGCTGAACAGCTAGAGACGGTTCGAATCGCGTTGCATATAGGCAATGAGCGCGCTCAGTCTATCATTCGTTATGCAGAAAGTTGCAGAACATCAATTGTACACGAAGGGATTTCAGCACGCCTGCATTTAAGGATAATGCTTTCTGCGATACGAGATGGGAATCTGTGTGAAGATGCGGAATTTTATAAAAGACGGTGCAGACTTTTGAGTGAACTGCTTTGGTCGTTACAGCACTCTGAGGAGAAACAAACTGCAGAAGAGAAGATAACGGATGTCGAATACCCTGAGCTAAATGCAAAGAATACGTTATCAGAGATTAATAGAATGCTAACGAGCGCTGAAGTCGATTGTTCATGGGTAGAATCTGCCGTTGAGATGATTGAATCTGTTCTAGATGAGAAAGGTGGATTTCACTACCCGGGCTTTGTCGGTATCAAACTGTACATGGAACTTTTGAGTGCGGCTTTCGACCAAGTCGAAGACTATACGCTTGCTTATGATGCTGCAAGCACGATAAAGAATCTGGAACCGATTGCGTGCACGTTAGGTTTAAAGGACGAAATGGCGAGAAAAGTGGTGCTTGCATTTGCAGTTACGAAACAAGCTATCGCTGCATACAAGTCGTTGGGTGTAGATTACGACGGAGAGTCGCCAGTTCTCAATCTTTTAATCAAAGTACGCGAGGAGATGCATGATGACGCCGTCACGATGCCATCACATACGACTTTTATGGTTCGTATCCTCCTGGACTGGGGTAGATTCATGCTGCAAGACTTCATGCGTACCGTTACTCCGCCCGCAAAACAGGATCAAAGTGTAACACAAATTGAGGCGGAAGTATTTGACATCATTGTGGATATTACTTTCAGCGCAGCACAAATGCTAAATGAAGATGGCGCTAAAGTTATTCGAGAAGCTTGCCAGAAGTCAGCATGTGCTGAGTACGACCGCTTGAGAGCTGCTGCGATGGAGAACTCGAGCCTGAAAGATACGACTGACACTACGTGTATAGCGCTATATTCGATAGCACAGTCGACGGCGGCGGCGGCTGACTCGTTCTCTGCGCATCTCGAACGGTACATAGCGAATTCTCCTGGTATGAATACGGCTGTCACTGGATGTTTTGCCGCTCGATTAGGTGAACGCTTCAGGAATGATTTGTTCGCCTGGCTCGAATCTGGACCGAAGTTGACGGTGCAATCCCTAGAAACCATTCGATCTGTCGGGGATTTACAAAACGCACTCGTTGCCACAGGCGGAGACGCGGTTGAACCGATGAATCTCGATGAGCACACATCCGTACTTGTATTCACCTGGTTGAATGAAAAAGTTGATGCTCTGGGTGAAATAGTCAACCGTTGCATTTCAGTGGAAAAATGGAACGTAACCAGAAACTCTGATCCAGTTCCAAGTGCTATCGACTTTCTACGGGCCGTAAACGAAACACTGGATGGATTCTTTCGTCTGAAACTTCCAGCACACGTGAGCGCTTTAAGAGCTCTCACGGAAGGTATTGACGCAGCAGTCGGGAAATATTCTAGAGCTGCGGTTGATTCTCTCGGTCACACGGGGAGCATTGTGCCATCAATACCAGTGATGACGCGATATAAAAAAGCGATTGTAGCTGATCTACATGCCAAGTTTGTGCCCGAGCAGCCGCCCAGGGGGCGTCTTGAAGACGGCTGTGTTGGTACTGCGACGGTTCGTTTAATCTCGTTGAAATTTCTCATGGATAAGATGTGCTCGCTTGAGAAGGAAATTGAACCCAAGTGGCACGAGATGCAGCGTGCTGCTTCACTCCTGACGCATCCCAATGCGAGGAACAGAGCTTCTGGTTCCGAATGGTTTGAAGGAATGATGGCTGGTGCAAGACAGGCACTTGGCCAGGGTGTGCAGCAGGTGGCAAACCAAATGGCCTACAGCGTGATATATCGTGATTTGTGCGGTGTCGTGACCCACAATATTTATGCACAAGGAGTACACAGAAGTTCCAATAATATAAGCACTGAAATTCTGCCATACATCGATGGTGTCCTCGGGTACGTAGCACATCGTCTTGACAGTCGAATACGAAATACGGTCGCAGAGTGCCTACTTGAGGCTGTCGTGTCTGGTTGGATGCGTGCATTATTGAACGGAGGTCCAAGTCGTGTCTTTGTACCAGCCGATGTGGAACTATTCGAGGAAGAAATGCAGATTCTCACAGACTTTTTTGTCGCGGGCGGTAGAGGACTCAGCGTTGAAACCGTTTCCTCTCGCACCGCACCAGTATCTGCAGTTTTGTCTTTGATGAGTCTCTCAACGGATGATTTGTGCAGGAACTTTCAGGAACTCAACGATAAAGAAAAGCTTCAGTTGGGTTCTACGGTCCAGACGGCACCGAATGAATTCGACGTGTTCAACTCTGACGTCGTCCTGCGCATTCTCTGCCACAGAGCCGAGCACGCCGCTAGCAAGTGGATCAAAGCGCATTTCTCCATCGGCAAGACCGAATCCACGGGATTCGGATTTGGATTTTTGTAATTGTAGCTTTTTTAGTCTTTTCGCGTTCTCGAAATCGATAAACGTCTCGCGGGGGACAAGTTTGGCAAAGTTTGCGACTTTGCGACCCAGGCTGGGTCACCCAGCGGAGTATTCATATGGTGTTACGCTTCAGAGGATGGCGACGGAGTCGCGTCCTTTGCTCGACGTCGTTGTCCACGACGACGAGACCGATGACGGCGCAAGCGTTGAGTCATTGTCATTGATCCCTCGACGCACGAAAGTGGCCACCATCGGCGCGGTCACGCTACTCGTCGCCGCTCTGTTATTTTTGCTCGCCCACGACGCGGTGCGATCGGAATCTCTCGGACGCCAAGCCGGCGTGCGATGGAGGCGGCAGAGGTTTGACGTTTCGAACGGCGAGCAAACCGACATCGAAGAAATCTCACCCGCAGGAAACCAGGCATCCGCGGGAGGAAAGGCCAGACTCGGCGCTGAGCAGGTGTCTTCGAGCGCGGCCCTGGCGGATCGCTTGGAGCTCATTGAGGAGACCGCTAATACGGATGTAGCTGGACGAGCCACCGTAGAAGTTGAGAGAGAACATGATCACGTAAAAGTTCGAGTGCCAAAGTTTTTGAGAAAATGGGCGACGGCGCCGTTTTGGAACTCGAACAAATACGTAAACGTACATGAAAGTCCGCAGTCAGGCAAAGGCAAGGTGTTCGTCACCGGGCACGCAACCAATGTAAAGGAATACGCGAGGTATTGGTTGGCATCAGCGACACATTGGGGGTTGCCTGTGCGACTCACGGGAAAAGGTACGACGTGGAGTAATTGGGAGGATAAGACGATGGGGCTGAGAACGAACCTGGAACACATGGAAGGTGATCCAGTTGTCATTACCTCAGACACTGGCGATGTGTTCTTCTCGTGCGGGCAAAAAGAACTTCTTAGAAGATTTGAACAAACTGGTGCGGATATGGTAGTGAGTGGAGAAACGCAACTTTATCCTGAGATAATGAGCTACTACTTTGATCTGCGGAAAGACATAGACTGGATGGATAAACAGAACAACATGGGTGACATAGGTCGAGTCGCTAAAGCCAAGCCGTTCCGTGGAGATAAGGATCCGCGCCCGTATCGCTGGCCGAACGCTGGACTGATGATGGGACGGAAAAGTGCGTTACTCAAATACTTTGATTACTTGGAAGAAAGCTTTATCAAGACTATTCGGTTGCCTTCGTCTGACACGCGTTTCCGATTCTCGTGTAAGCCCTTCAATCATACCACAGCGAAGGCGAAGATCGAGCGCATGAATGATGGGTTTTACGACGATCAACTCTGTCTTGGGGCTTACGCCATGTCAAGAATCGCGGCACATGATAAGAAATTCAAAGTCGACCTTGATGGTTCTATACTTCACTCGCCGGGCGGTATGGATATAAGAATGATGCGCCGCGATGAACGAACCGGTCGGGTCTATAACGCCGAGACTGGCAAGGCTCCTTGTGCGTGGCATTTTAACAATCCCGACGCGAAGAAAGTTTTGAAGCCTGCGGTCAAGAAATTTCCAAATTACTTTATGAGTAGCGCAGTTGGTGAAGAGTTTCTTAGCCAACCGGCGCAAGACGTGTTATGAAGTTGGCAAACGCCAGAGTGACAGTTTGTCGTCTAGAAACTGATATGATTAGTAAGAGAAGCTTAGTTACGATAGTACGTTACTTGTACTTGTAGTTGTGTATATGTAATGCATCGAAGCAGAGTCTCGTAATCTGAACGAAACCTTTCGCACGTGGTTGGCACAGGTATCAACCTGATTACTTCAGATTACTTTACTAGCTCGCGCGCGCGCGAAAGCGTCACGTGAAAAACAAAACGAAAAACAAAAAGCAAAAAACGTAGATGGAATCAAAAGAAAATGCCGCACAGGTGCACGATGATGAGCCCGTGGAGGCGCTCCTTCGAGATCCTTTTGGCTTCATCCAGGACCGCTTTCGAACCGCCCTCACGGAAGAGCGGGCGCCTCGAGATGGAGATTGGGGAATACGTGAAGTCGCGCACAGATTGACTGCGGATGCGATAAAGTTCAACTCCCTACCAGAAATCAACGCGAGCGGCGGCATCGAGACGATACGTGAGAACGTACTGGTGAGATTTCGTGGACTTGTGCAGGACATGTATGAACCAGAGTACTACGTCGGCGCTTATGAGATGGACGAAAAGAATAAAGGAGCGGGTGGCACGTGGATAACGACAAAGTTCAAAGAATCTATCGATGTTCGCGGCGAAATTCGTGATACTGTTCTGTTCGAAAGGCGGGTCTTGTATTGCGTGCCAGTTCCAGGCGAGCAACCGTGGGTTGGAGCTCAAGTAAATAACAGAGGTGACTCGGCTGCACATTTGATCAGTGGAAATAGCGGAACGAAGCGTGTACGGGAAATGGATTCAATGGAGACGTGTGAAGCATCACCCCCGGTACCAGCTGAGGTTAAGGCAATGTTAATCAGGCCTGATATCGAGCGTATCAAGAAGGCAAATGCTGGAGAACACATCGCACCAGATACTCCTGAGCAAATCGGCGATGGGGAGGTGCAAGAAGAATCTATAGAGCAACTGTTGAATTTCCCCTTGGTTCCAGAGACGCGCTCGCCGTGTATTGTTAAGCTCTACGGCGAAATGGACGACAATTTAAAACTAAACGATGTCGTTGAATTTGTCGGTATGCTGTACTACGCCCCTGAATTAGGCATTGAAAAGCGAGATCAAGAAATGCAGCATGACAGTGCCGACGCGTTTGCCACGTCTTCATTTTCTGAGGAAGCTAGTTCACGCAATCCGGTCACTAGCTTAGTACCTAGATTTCATGCGTTGTCGTACAAGGTGGTTTCACAAAATACGTTTGTTGATTCAACACCGACAGAAAGATTTGATGATGGCTTGGAAAAAGTGCGCGACATTTCTTTAGAACAAGCACAGAGAGCGCGCACTAAGCTCCTTGAGATGATCTCTGGTGCGCTGGGTGGTGATAGTTTTGCTGCAGAGTTGGTATTGATGACATTGATATCGCGCGTGCATACACGAACAGATTTGCTCACGCTTGGTAAATTCTCTCTCAATCTTTCGGGATGCAAAATGGACTCTAACGAGCAACATACTGTATCGGGGGCTCTCTCGGCAGTCATAGGCAAAATTTGTCCAAGTCTAGCTCATCTTCCGTTATCTGTACCTTCGTTAAATGCTCGCTCATGGACACCAAAGAAGGACTATGTTTACAACAGACTACGCTCTGGGCCATTGCAACTCGCTGCGAGTACAATTCTTTTACTAGATGAAACAATGCTCGAGGCGGGAACATTGACACAAATTGGCATTCGCAACGTTGAGTCGCTGAAGTCGCTGTCCACGCTACAAGATCTTGAGTATGATTTCCAGTATCATCAAATGCGCATTCCAGTGGACATCCCCTTGATAGTCCTCTCAGACACGAAGAGCATCATCCCTGTCGATGTCAGCATAACATTGCGTAGAACGAGTGCCCCGGTTATTGTGGACGTGAGTGATGACGATTTGAAACTCATTCGAAGCTTCGTTGTAGGAGCGAGGATGACAGCACACAAGATCTCCGACGACGCCTCTGCCGATATTGAAGCTGAAATCATCACTGCACGCAAGAATGATAAATGTCTTACGCAAGATGTCTTGCATTTGATGCTCACGATGGCACGTCTCCACGCGCTCTCTTCCGGTGAGAAGGAGATCACAAAGCGCAGATGGATCGAGATGGTAGAAATGAACAGGTTGATAGCTGAAAGAGCTCGAGTAATGTAGCAAACTTGTTGTGATTGTGACCCTCCTCACTCACGCGCTCATACGTTGGCCACGCTTCTTCTGAAATCAAAACAGAGTTTCCAACATGCGTCGAAGACTCCTAGATATCTCTCTTCGCGCAACGGCCGTCCTCACGCGCGAAGTACCTCGAACTCCCGTGCGAGCTTTCACCGCAACTTTTGCGACGCGCTGCGATCACATGCGTCGCACCACGCGTGCACATGCAACGGACCGGAAAAAACCACCGCCTCCTGCGTCTGCGCAGCCCGTGGCGTCCATAGCTTCCGAAGAAACTACGAGTACGAGCTCTTCAGCGAACGCGAGAAAAGACTTGTACATGATGTTCACCTGTGCAAAATGTGAAACGCGAGCAGCTCGGGGGTTCAGTCGCCAGGCGTTCGAAAACGGTGTCGTCATCGTGACTTGTCCGGGATGTCAAGTCAAGCACGTGATTGCCGATCGAATGGGTTGGTTTGGTGAACCTGGTAGCGTGGAGGATTTCATAGCTCAGAAAACGAAAGACGGAGGACAGAGTAAGGCTCGCGCTACTCGTGGCTCCTTGCAGTTAGTTGAAGGTGAAGACGGCACTTTAGAGATAGATGAAAACGAGTTGAAGGAGTGGTTGAAAACATTTACTTCTAAAAAGGCTTAGGATAGGGATAGATTGTGTGCATTGACATCACGTCGCACCAACTGAAAAGTAGCCGCGTCCGCCATGTATGTTATGTAATGTTGCCAGAGTTGGCCACGTAGGCACTCATGTCGAACCAACCCATCGTCGAAATAATCGAAGTCGAACCGCGTTGGATAACTGCGCAGCGCGTTCGCGACGAACTCGTGGCTTCCGAGCGTGCCGCTGCTCGAGAGAGTGGCCTCCCAACTAACTTCGACCGTCGCGACTTGGACGAGTGGCTCGACGCGCTCGCGTTTGACATTGCACCCGTAGGGGAGTGGCTGGAATCAGTTCGTGTTTTTGAAGCTTTTAAGGTGCACTTGACGACACGTGAGCGCAGATCTGTGCACATCGCGCAAGGGGAGTTCCTGACTTGTCTTGGGTCTCACCTCCGTGAGAGATTTCTCCACTGCCAGGGGGAATTTAAGAAATTTAAATCACGCTACAACATCACGTCGAAAACTTCGGAATCATTGAAGAGTCGAGCGATCGAATATAGAACTAACAGAAAGATGACGCGAGCCAAGCAAAAAGAAAGTGGACACTCAGGTCAGCCTAGCGTGGTTGCATCCGAGTCAAGAAAATACATGAACGAGTTTCTCAAGACTAAGTGTTCGATAATTTTGCTGGAGAACGAACTTTTTCCGGACGCAAAAGAGTTATCCGAGAGTTTTGGTGCATTCAATGCGTGCCGAAAGCACCTTGGTGAATTTAAGATGGACGACGAAAGTATTTCACTCATCTCTGTTGGAGATGGTATGACGCCTCGCACCGCTGCGTTATTTGCACTTCGCACCAGCTGGCATTGCATCGCCATTGATCCAAAGATGGGTTTATCAAAGAAATCGAAACAGAAGTATGACATCGCACGATTGCAGTTCCATCGTGCTAAAATTGAAGAGGTGAGAATCCGAGCCAAAAAAGCAATCATAGTCATGGTTCACGCCCATATTTCACTGGCGAAAACCTTAGCAAGCGTTACGAGTGATGATGGAACCGCTGCGTGTATTGCTCTACCATGCTGCAATTATTACGCGTCCATCGACGCACCGAATAGGATCGAGTACTCAGATATTGCAGTTTTGTCGCCGCACCGCACAGTTCGAGTGTGGAAGAGACTCAGTTGCAGTCGTCACGCTAATGACTGACGTCGTCGATTGTTGTTTTAATCTGTGTATAATTTGAAATCTCTGATTTTGGCAACCCAAACGGCGCATCCCAAGCCTTCGACATTTTCTGCCTAGTGTTAACCTCAGCGTATAACCTCAACGAGGCTGTCTACTACAAGTTGCCTCAAAAGGTCGAACGCGGCGCCACTTCCCGGCGACGCGATGGAGGAGCTTCAAAGGAGCATCATCAAACTTCAAGATGATCTCGACGTCAAGGTTTTTCGCCCGCTCCAAAAGCGTGCGTTCGATGCGTCGTCCGAGTGCTGTAACGGAGAGAAATCACGCGAGAATTTCCAGGCGTGTCTGGAACATGCAGGGCGAGCGACTGCGCAAGCTGAGCATGCTGTCATGCATGAGTTGAATGCATTTCAACAGCGCGTCCAACGATGTGTGGTTCAGTGTCAAGATAAAGCACAGTCGACCGTGGAGGCAAAAGGGTTGGATGTTGCTCAGGGACAGATGGAGAAGTGCGTAAACGAGTGTGGGACGTTTTATAAAAAAGAGTTGGCCGGGATCGGAAGTAAGCTTATGAAGTACAAACCGTAAATACTGTAGAATTTTGTAGTTGGTTAGTGAAGATCGGTTGAAGACAGGCATTCTTATTGTTACAAACTATGCAGCCCCCTCAGCTTGACTTTTTCTCGCGTACCAAAGCTTCTCCGGCGCAACGGCGACGGACCTGGAAATGGCGAACTTCTCGAACCGATCTAAATAGAAGTGGCATAATCGTGGGAAGCAATATTGGCATGATTGCGGCGATTTTATACTCGAAAGGGTACGCCTCAAGGCCACCCAGGGAGAAAGGATGAAAGAACGCCACCTCTGCGGCTGCGTGCGCACGGCGCGCACTCAACGAGGCCTCGTCATACTTCAGATCCCTTGCTTGTGAAAAAGCTTTTGCCAAAGCATCTGCTGAAATTGAAATTCCATCCGCTATGACCTCTGGTACAGCAATATCAGTTATACTGGTGATGACTTGGTCGACCGACTTGAGTGTCGAGAGCGCTAACTGCGCATCGGATACAAGCCTTTCGTGGACCATTGCGTCCACTTCCCAAGTTGCGAAACCAGATATTTCAGGGTGTAGAAAGTATTTTTCACTCTCTTGTAGAACATCTTCTACGCCCAAGTGCATCCTTAATTGTTGTATGAAGGTGCGCACGACATTCAAAATTTCGTCTTGAAGTAAGTGCCGTTCATTCAAATTGTTGGAAACGCTGCATTGCGAAGGGTTGAATATTACCACTCCTCCCCAACCCTCCACGAAAAAGGAATTAGAAATAGAAACTTCGCCAGTTGGATCGAGCACATATAAGGGGCACTCATTTCTAGGGGGTATGTAAACCACAAATTGTAACGGCTTGCCATCCAGAGGCGTGTAAGTGACAGAAGTATCAATAGGCCAGTCCGAATCGATGAAGAAAGACGCAGTTTTTGCATTCAGCAGGTAGCCCTGATGGTCTTCCGACCATTTTGGTCGTATGCGACTCGGCGCATGGCGAATTACTTGAGCTTCAATGCGTAATTCTAAAACTCTCGATAGTGCTTTTGGCAGCTGTCCAAGAAAAGGTTCCTCTACTTCACTTTGAAAGTCCCAGGTGAATGAGTATCCAATTGTGGGTTCCGCATTCACTAAACTAAACGATGCGAGTAACACCCCGTCCGATGTAGTGAGAGCAGGCGCCGCATTACGTGAAGTAGACTTGTGCGGTGTAAACACGTGGTGAAGATTCTCCTCCAGCAAATGTGAGCACTGTTGTACACTTCGCGGGCTGCATCTCATCCACGCCGCACGATGTTTACCTATCACGAAATTTGAATCCGAAGTGCCACCACTTATGATGAAGACGTCGTAGACTGGACTGGTGCCTTCTTGCGCTTCGCACGCATGCTCAAAAATCCAGTTGTCAATTTCTACATCTGAAAGCATGGTGAGCATGTCACTCCAATATTCTCTCACAACTCCACAAACGCTCGATCTCTGAGTGATCATACGATATGAAGCGTGCGTTAGATTTTCTACGTTTCTAAGAGCATTTGCCACGAACACTTCGCTTTCCATGTCCGTCCATACGCGTACCAATATTTTTCTTTCCAAAGCCTGAGAAAAGTCTTGGGCGAGCTTCTTGTAATCTCTTCGCCCGACGTTCGTTCGCGTCGCGACGGTCACCTTGTAGGCAGCTGCTGATAAAAGAATGCATACACCGATAAGTGCGATGAACATGATTCGAAGACGCTTCGCTCTGGGTGGCTGTCCACCCTTCTCAAACGCAGCGCGCTCTCTTTCCACTGTCCACGTTCCCACTCCCTTCGCGTCCCATCGAAACTTCAACACCGAGAGGATCGAGAAGCGCGTGCGCGCATCGGCCTGTGGCGTCGATGCCTGTTTAGGTCCGTAAGCACACGCGCGCTTTATCTCTATAATGGTACGTAGAAAGAGGATCCCAAACACTGCGTAGAGCGCGAGTCGGTCATCTGTCATCTACGCCTTGAAACGACGAATTGACTGCGCGCGCACGATCGGACACGCAATATGACAGGACGAGCGGGAGAGCGGGCGCTCGTCGGCGTGCAACCACCCTCGTGATAGATGCACGACGCGCCGAAGTGTGGGATTCTTTTTCTTCGCTATCGTGCGTTTGGTTGTTAGAAATTTTAGAGATGATCGCTACGCTTTAAAGCTTTGAAACGCCAAAGTTTCCGCGGCTGAGTTTTGGTTGTAGTAATTCAGCGTACCCCGGAGGCGTGTGCTTCTTGTTCAAGGGTGCGTCCTGAACTTCGTCATACAGTCGACGATAGACGTCACCATCTTTCGCACCCAGCGCAGAGTTCAAGAAGTAGTCATTTAAGCCGAAAGCGTCCACGAGCGCGGCAGCGTCTGGCCGAATTTCCTTGAGCAGTTTGAAGATTTCATCTCGAATATCCGAAGCCTGCTCGCCGTCAATATGCGCGTCTTCGAGAAATTCACCCATCGTATCATCAATACCACAAAGACCATGTAGACAAACAAGACGGTGTAGCACACGAAGGGTATCCGCACTGACGCGCGGACGTGTCTCTTCGTATGCAAGAATGAAGTTGTACATGACTACGAAAGCACAATGGGCTTTGGTGGCTGTGATCCATTGCACCATGTGCACCCGCATTGCATCGTCTGGTGTTAACTCCCCCGACACTTTGCATGCTTCGGTAACGAGACGCCATGCGCGGTGTGCGTACGCGTCCAAAATGGCTTTCTCATCTCGTAAAGTCGCACCGAGAGCGAGAGAGCTGCGAGAACTCGCACCGGTGAGATAACCAAGTACTTGAGGGGGAGTCTCGCCTGTGAGCATTTTGCGGTAGACTTTCAGCAAGTAACGAGCAGTTTGCAAACATAAGACGTTGTTGTCTCCTTCGTACGTCACGTTCGGAGCGTATGACGCGAGTGTAGTGCCGAATCCTGCCAGGTTCATGTAACCATGCCCGCCGCACGTTAACCGACACGCCTCAATCGCATCTTTTGTAGCCCAGGAACAGTACGCCTTCAAACCACTGGATGTGGCGTGCAGCTCTGGAAGCGCCGAAAAATCATTCTTTTTGCGTGAATTCTTTTGGAATTCGAAGTACATACGACGCATGTAATCAGATGTAACGTGAAAGGCAAAAGCTTTGGCGAGAATCGGGAAGAGGGTGCGCTGGCTGTGTTGATAATCAATGACCTGGCACTCCTTGCCAGTCGCCGTATCCGGATTTGACTGCCTTCTTACCAAGTTGTATCGAATTGCGATCGTTACTGCTTTCTTCATATAGAGTGCAGCATTCATGACGATATCAGAACGAATAAAAACCATTGTACCGTAAGAGACTTTCGATACGGGTGCTGGCACATACATACCATCCGGCTCAACTCTTGAGTGTCCCATCAGCATGGCGCGTCGCGGTATACGAACGTGATCGAAACGCAAGAACCCGTTGTCGACTGCGTTGTAGCCCATCTTGTTTCCTATATCACCTATTGTGCATCCTGGTAATGGCTGGTGGTTCTTATTGTCACGAATCTGTACCACGAAAGGGTGGACTCCGTGATCCTTGCCCTGAGTGAAGAGCCTTGCCATGACTACCGCATGCGTAGACGTTTTTCCTAAACCTCCCGGCCACCACTTCGTACTCGTCAGTGTTGGTGAATGCACGATGAATTCTTCTGTTGATTGGTCGTAAGTTGCGGTCGTCTCCAAACCTCGAAGAAACGTGCCATGACCTAGCTCAGTCTGTGCGTATGTCCCGATGCACTCCAACTTGACACATTTTGGTATCCAATACTTTCGTTGCTCCTCGTCGCCTTGCCCTTGAATGGTCGGAATGAACATACCAAGATGCAAGTCCAGTCCTCCTGGTTCATCAATAAACTCTCTCATAATACGTGCCACCGCGATTGGGTCTTTCTCATTCATGCTTGAGATGGCTTTTGGCAAAGCCAGATACATCTTGAGCGTGCGAACGTATAACTCGTCCCGTTCGTCAAAATATTTTCCACGCTTACTAAACGTAGCGTTTTTAGTCATCATTTCAGCGATGCGCCGTCTCAAAGCTACATTTTCGGGTCCACCGGCGAGCAAGTTTTCCAACTCGCAGGCATCGAAAGTGGCCCGCGTGCGCTCCCGCTGCAAATCTTTCTTCGGGTCACTCGTGCTCGCTAGAATGCGCACTGTGCTCTGTTCGACGAGAGAGCGCGTGTTTTCATCGACGCGCTCTAGAGACATGATCGCGTCGCTACGCGGTAGCGAAGTGCGAAGACCGACAGCGCCCAGCAGTGGAGGAAGCGAGAGAACCAAACAACAGTGGCTTCTGTGACGCGCGAGAGTAGCTCAAGCAGCTAAAGTCTACTTTTCCTACCCATTTTTTCATAACAAAATTAGGAGCATTGCGCAAGACTACACTATTTTTGCAGCGCTTAATCAGCCTCGCGTCCGAGCATCGAGAACCGCAAGAATGCGTCTCAGGGTGATCCCCTCTCCAGCGCCATAACCGTCAACGACGGAATCAACTCCAGGAAACTCTCCTCCGCGTTGCATGCGATTACGTACCATTACAGAGAATCCACCAGCCGCAGTTGCTTCGGAGCATGTCGATAGCGCTCCACCGATAAATATGACGTTCGTAGGATCAAATCCACGCTGAACAGCAAGCTGTGAGATAACCTCTGCCGTTAGCATCGAGCGACGACTGTTCGAGAAAACACCAGAGTCGATGATAACATCGGAATTGAAGTTTTGACGCTGTAAATCACCGCCAACTTCGGGCGCGAGTAGCTCACCTTTTTTCTTTTTCATCATCTTTGAAGCTTCTCTTCTTGCCTGTGTTGCGAGATCGTTTGTATTATCGAAGCTCTCAGGAGCGCCAGTTATGGAAATAGCTGCAGAACGCAACGGACCCAGTCCATTTAATGCGGCTTCTAATACGCGTTCTTCACTTAGAGAAGCGGTTTCTGAGATGATCAGAACCTGCAACTTATCATTCTCACGGATGCAGTCGTCTACAAAACGTTGGACGCCGCTTCGAAGCTTGAGAGCACCTTCATCAATCATCATCTGGAACTGCTTTTCCTTCTCTTCTATCAGCCCGTTGAGAAATACTTGTCTCATACGCGCCTCGTCTTCCTTAGAAATGCCCTCATTTCCATCTGCCGAGTCCACAGGCTCAGACACAGACGCGAGCGGAACAAGATCAGACAAACGCTTCAACGCCGACGTGTACTCATCGCTGTCTATGGATCTATTAGCCCTCGCGCTCACCTCACTCGGATATCCATAAAAGTGAAAATAACGCTCCAGCATACCGTTCGCGCTCCCTCCGCCGCTTCGCAGCAATGACGCGTATTCGGCGTGGTCCCAGTGAGCGCTCACCACCCCTTTCGCCTGAAAGGCTCGGTTGAAAGCCACCCTGTGCCCGTCTCCATGCACATCCACGAGCGCGCCGTCGCACTCAATCATCACCAACGTCGTTTTTTGTCCATTCTCAGACCCCGAGCCTCGTCCGACGACGCCCCGAGTCGTTCTCTCTCCGCCTCTTCGCGGCGCGCGCCGTTGCGCCTTCAAATTTCCTCGACGCGCCCAGCCTCTCGGGGACGTCTCCCCCGACGCCACCGACAGCGCCCCGAACGCGCGCGTCGCTTCCGTCGACGCGAGCATCGAATTTCTCGTCCTCGCCTCGCGCGACGGACGCTGCGGGCGCCCTCACCGCGGCGAGCGCCCTCGCGCGCGCGTCTGTCCGTTTGTCCGGTACAACGCGCGCGCCCACTCACCCGAGTGTCCGAACTTTTGTCGACGCGCTGGCGATTGCGAGTGGCGCGACGAGACGAGCGACGACAGAGCGAGGAGTGCGACAGACGACGAGGAAACGAGACGACGCGTCGTCACATTCCTCGGCGCCTCGACTGGGGGCCGATCGTCGACGTGCGCGCGACGACCGGTGGAACGGCGAGGAGAAATCGACGCGAACGCGGTGGGCGACCAACGGACCGGATAGAGAACGCGTTCGAGAGAGGCTGGTGACGCGGAGACGAGAGAAATGGAGTACGAGGATTACAGACCGGATAGTAAAAACTATTTGTTGAAGAATAAGTCGGCGTATCGGTTGTTTGGGCACACGGCTGCGACGTATCAGCAATACGTGGTGTACATCGCAGAGGGCTTGGCGAAAAATACGTACAACGCGCTTCGCGGCATAAAAGACTGGCGCACTGATGATGAGAACGGGGAGAAAAACGATCTGGCGCTGCTGTCGGCTGGGAAAGTTAAAGATTTCTTTTACATTGCAAACTTGTACGGAAACATCGAGGATACTTTCAATCGACCGATTTACTCTTCTCCAGAGGACTTTATCGATGTAGCTATTCGTGCTCCGGAACACCACCGTGGTTTTTTTGCGCGTTTACGAGCGACACCAGAATCACGACGCTGTCTCAACTTGGGAAGTTACAATTACTTGGGATTCGGTGGTGTCAATGAGCACTGCACACCGATTGTGGAAGAATCTCTGCAAAAGTATCCTGTAACGAGCGGATCCCCTGCGGCAGAACTCGGGCGAGATGTCAACCTACGAGAGGTTGAAGAATACGTCGCAAGATTCATTGGGAAAGAGAGTGCTTGCGTCGTGGGCATGGGTTTTGCGACAAACAGTACGGTCATCCCTGCACTCTGCTCCAAAGGAGATTTAATCATTTCTGACGCCTTGAATCATGCGTCTATTGTCGAAGGTGCTCGTCTCAGTGGTGCTAAAATCAGACCATTCAAGCACCAATGCGTGGGTGATTTAGAACTGATTTTGCAAGAAGCTGTGCTAGGTGGGTACAACTACAACAAGATTGTTATCATCGTAGAAGGTATCTACTCCATGGAAGGAGAGGTATGCAAACTGAAACCTATTGTGCAGGTGGCCAAACTTTACGGTGCTCATATTTATTTGGATGAGGCTCATTCCATTGGGGCTGTGGGTCCAACAGGGCGAGGTGTCTGCGAAGAGCTCGGAGTAGATGTAGCCGATATCACCGTCATGATGGGTACGTTTACCAAGTCGTTTGGCGCTGCAGGTGGATATGTTGCGGGTTCAAGAGAAGTTGTTGATGCGGTGAAGCGCTTCTCTCTGGGCTACACAGAAGCAGTCTCAATGGCACCTGCAGTTTGCGCTCAAGTACTTTCTTCTTTAAGAATTATTTCTGGAGATGATGGTACTGATGTTGGCAAGGAAAAACTTATCGCACTACGTGAAAATTCCAAGTTTTTCCGCGATGGTCTGATTGCTCTCGGTCTTGAGGTTCTTGGAGATGACCCATCTCCGATCATGCCAGTCATGTTGTATCAACCTTACAAGATCGGCGATTTTTCACGTCTAGCATTCAATCGTGGTTTAGCCGTTGTCGTTGTTGGCTCACCTGCCACACCAGTGACACTTCCAAGGGTTCGATTCTGCATCTCTGCCGCCCACAAGAAGAAAGACTTGGAGAACGCACTGCATGTGATTTCTGAAATTGCAGATGAATTGTGCTTGAAATTCAAGAAATTTCCAGCGAATCGATTTTTTCCAGGATCTATAGAAGAACTCGAAGCGCGAGAGCGAAGAGAAAGCGAACGAAGAATAAAGCAAGCGTTGGAACACAGAGGAAAGGCGTTAGAATCTGCTTCTAGACAACACTGGGTACCTGTTTTTGTTGGTAGCAAGGTAAACGAGGAGATGAAGTTGGAAGATGCCAAGGTAGAGCAATTCGCCAAATCTGAGTTGAAAGAAAATTATGATATGGTTCTGAGTTCACAAGACTTTTTGGACTTGACTACCGATGAGACGATGCGGGCGCAGTGTGCTGATACCATTCATCGATACGGCCTTGGGTCGTGTTCTCCGCGTGGCTTCTATGGAACTTTTAGACCACACATGGAATTGGAAGACAAGGTTGCGAGATTTCTCGGCGTGGGTGAGGCTGTGCTATACTCGTTCGGAGTGTGTACGGCCTCAAGTGTCATTCAAGCATTGGCGTCGAAGGGTGATGTAGCAGTTGTAGATAGAGGTGTTGGTCCAGGTATCATCGCTGGTTTACGCTTGGCAAAGCTTGAGGTTCGATGGTATGACCATGCCAACCCAGCCGACGCCGCACGTGTATTTGCGCAGCTTGAAACTGAAGATGGTGCTACATCTGCTAGGTTAACGCGTCCTGTCAGACGTCGTTGGCTCATCACTGAGGCATGTTTTGGTTCAACGGGACGCTGTGCTCCGCTTCGTGAACTTGTAGCTTTGAAAGATCATCATCACGCACGCATGATCTTGGATGAATCTTTGTCTTTTGGTGCTATGGGTGAAACTGGTCGAGGTCTGACTGAGCATGTTGGATTGAGCAGCAGCGCTATCGATGTCATCTGCGCTTCTCTTGAAAATGCTTGTGCATCTGTTGGAGGTTTTGTTGCTGGAGATACTGGGGTCGTCGCTTACCAGCGCCTCATGGGAAGCGGCTACGTCTTTTCTGCATCATTACCACCGTATCTCGCTACAGCTTCGTTACATGCAATCAATCGCATCGAAGCTGAGCCTGCTATGATTGGTAAGTTGCATGATGCTGCACGTCGCATTCGCAGCGCTTTGATAAGCGGTGATATTCCTGGTCTCACCACTGATGCTGATGCTGATTCGCCTGTCCTACCTGTCAAGCTTTGCGCTGGAGTTGGAAGCGGTGATGAAAATATTATCCTGCATCGTATCGCAGCGCGAATGCGAAGCAAAGGTTTCGGTGTCTGTGTTGCAAGAGTAAGTCCAGTCGTTCTCCCCTCTCATCGTCCGGCGCCTGCTCTTCGTCTCTATGCGCACTCCAAACATACATCTGAGATTATCGACAAGATGCTGAATGCACTTCGTGAAGCCGCATTTGATATTCTTCCTGAGCACGCCTTGGCATCCCCGATGCCCAAAAAGAGACCATCTGTAGATCATCAGGTCCAGGCATCAGCGCGGACACTGTTCACATCGCAGTCATACTCTCCAGAAAGATCTCAGGCTCCTGTGTATGATAGCAAAGAACTTGAGGATATTAGGAAAAAGATGATGATTGAAGAGGAAATCGAAGAAACCAAGGCGTGGAAACTGTCACTGTTAGATAATGACCTTGACGAAGAACCGAAGAGTCTATCTGTACCTCTTCTGGTTGCGTTACTCTGGTGTCACAATCTATTCCGTCGATACATCATCGGTCAGATTAACATTACGAAGCACTTAGTCCCAAATATTCTCACCAAGATAGGTTTGCATCCAGATCAAGTTGGAACCATCGGTCGAACGTTTCACGTGATTTCGATGTGGTTGGGTAGTCGAAACTTCTATTACTTAGTTCTACCTGTCATTGTTTGGGTTCTGGATAGTAGCAACGCCCAGCTGATGACCATTTTTTACTGCATGAGTTGCGCATACGGCTGCCTGACGAAGGGAACGATGAGCACCCAGAGCTCGAGTAAGAGACCAGTTCATAGTATGCTTGGCGCTCTTGCGCCACACAAAGTGCACGCTTGGCCATCAATTGCCGGTATGAATGCGTCAGCTATCCCCTTTTTCATTCTCAGGTGGAGGTATGGAAGTGTTCCGCTTTGGGAGATGGAGCATCCTGGTCACGTTGTCTTCGAATATTTGCTCGCGTTTGCATATATGATGGCAGTCGTGATAAGCCGTTTGGCAACTGGTGAGTCCCCTGCAAACATGCAAGGCGGTGTCGTACTCGGTGCCATTGGGTTGAGGCTTGTTCTGCCGGTGGTGGACTGGTGTGATGTTGGGCTCAACGCAGGCACGATCATGACAGTGCAAGGGGCATATTTTTTAACCTTAACATCGGCTGCCATTCTACTGTTTCCTGTGCCGTTGAATAGTCGTGGACAAATATTGGTAGCCGCACAGACTTGCTACCGTCGAATGTGGCGAACACTTTTTCACATGCTTGCTTTTTCGATGGGTGCAATTTGGCGCAACCAAGCAAAGACATCGATATCACTTCCAGAAAAGCCGCAGAAATGGTTGAGTCTGATCATCGTTAAAGGTGTGATTGGTCACGTCGTTCTTTATAGTGTTGTCCTGATATTTGGTTCTGTCGCTAAGATTATTTTTGAAGGAGCACTTCGAGTCTACGTGAGTGAGATCAAGCCTCGTGTTCAGAAGCCAGGTGTCAAAAGTGGCTCCGTCGGCACAGTTCACATGCGACGTGCAGCGCTGTACTTCGTAGAACTTGCTCAAGATATCACTGCTGGTTTGACAATTGCGAATGTCGTTCCAAGAATATTCGATATACTAGCGATTTAATTTGTACAAAACGTCTTTACATCTTCAAGCTACTTGCTAGAGCCCTGTCATCGCGTGAAGATGACGGCACAAACAATCGCGCTGGAACTCGTATTCGAATCAGATGGTGGCTTCTAGCGCAAATGTGGTGAGTCGTATCCACTGTATGCCCGGTACACAAAAGCGCCGCGCAGCCGCCTCCCCTTTGCGCGCTATTCCGGTCCCGAAAGAGGAAAACTACGTCACCGCTTCCCTCACGAACGCCGGTCAAGACTCTGCCACGAAGTCGAACATCTACGCACTAGCTGCGGGCACAAAGCGAGGTGAATTCAGCACATCGAAACAGCGTGAAAGAATGCGCGCACTCATCGAGTCGCTCGACAACCCCACGAAAGATCCCGCAGTCCATCCAACACTGATTGGAACCTGGGAGCTGCTGTACGAGTCCAGCGGATTTCCTTTCCGCTCGTCGCCGTTTTTTTGGGCGGTAGGAAAGTTGCTAGGCGAACAGGCTGACTTTTTCTACAGCGCGCATGATCACCAAACGAGCATCTTTGGTGGGGGAGTGGGCGCCTGTTTGCAGCGAATTGGCACTGGCACTTTGGAGTCCGACTGCGTTGTGCAAGCCTCTCTCGGTGTGCCCCTAATTGGCTTCTCGCCGATATTTGCTGGGTACGGTTCAGTTATAACGAAGGGCACGACTCGCACCGTTGATGGAGACACCATAGGAATGACTTTAGCCTCTCTGTCGACGACTGTGCGGCAAGATGACGCTAGCGTGCTTCCAGCGCTCAATTTCCTCAACGGCACCACGGTACCGGTTGGCGAAGTTATGAATCGAATCACCGATGGATCTTCAGAGGTAAAGATGCGCATTACCTATCTGGACGACGAGCTTCGCATAAGTGAACTAGAAGATGGCACGAAATTAGTGTATCGCCGCGTGGAGGAGTGACTCTAAAAAGATTTTGTAATAGATGAGGCGCCAGTAGCGGGCGCGCCGTCCACAGCGACGATGCTACGTACATATCAGCCTTCACGTAGGCCGCCGCGTTTTGTTCCCAGTCGCGTGTGTGACGACAAACGGCGAAGTCCGTGGTGCGCTGCTTCGAAGAGTGATGCAGACGTTGTCGTCATCGGGGGTGGTCTTGCGGGGCTTGCTGCATGCAACGAACTCGAGAAGCGTAATGTGGACTATTTATTACTTGAGTCAAGCGACGGAGTGGGTGGTCGTGTGCGAACGGACGAAGTCGACGGGTTCTTACTTGATCGGGGCTTCGCAATCTTTCTCACTGGTTACCCTGAGGCACAACATGTCTTGGATTATGACGGATTGGATCTCAAACCATTCTACGCGGGTGCTGATGTGCGATTCAATGGTTCGTTTCATCGAGTAGCAGATCCATTTCGTCATCCGATGGATGGCGTGAGATCTTTGAACAACCCAATCGGAAGTGTTGCTGATAAAATCCTCGTTGGTTTGGTACGGTTTCAAACTGTCTTGGGAACAGGCACCGTAGACGAGATGATGTCAGGTACAGGTGAAACAACGATCATCGGCCGTTTGAAAGATTTCGGTTTCAGCGATGCGATGATTGATCGATTTTTCCGCCCGTTCATGGCTGGGATTTTCTTCAACAGGGAGTTGACAACTTCGAGTAGGCTATTTGATTTCGTTATGCGTATGCTTGCAACGGGGCAAAACTGCTTGCCAGCGAAAGGTATTGGGGCTGTGAGTACACAGTTATGCGACAACTTGGCACCAGAACGTGTCCGGCTGAACGCAAAGGTAGAGACTGTGGGCAAACGCGGTGATGATATGACTAGAATACTCAGTCTTGCGAGTGGCGAATTGATTACGGCAAAGAAATCAATAATTGTAGCTTGTGAGGGGCCAGAAGCTGTAAACTTACTTGGGCACTCTATGAAAGCTAGCCCGAGCAAGAATGAGCCCGCAGTTGGCACCACGTGTTTGTATTTTGCCATGGATACGGCTCCAACCAATGATGCTATTTTGTACTTGGACGGTGAAAACAAAGGTGGTATCGTGAACAATTGCTGCTTTCCGAGTAACGTTGCGAGTTCATACGCGCCAGCTGGAAAAGCTCTGGCGTCTGTGTCGCTAATCGGCGTTCCAGACCAGGATGATGCGTCTATTGAGGCTTGCGTGAGGAAAGAACTTTCTTCATGGTTTGGACCAAACAATGTTGCAACCTGGCGCCTGTTACGTGTCTACCGCATTCCGTACGCGCAGCCTAATCAGGAACCTCCAACAGACTTTTTCAGATCGAGTATCGTTGATGATGGCTTATACATTGCTGGCGATCATCGCAGCTCAGCTACCTTTGACGGCGCCCTTGTAAGTGGACGAAAGGCCGCTGAAGCTGCGGCTGCTGCGTTCTGCTGCGGCGATAAACCATAAAGGTGGTTCGTACGGTGCTGGCGCCCTTTAAAAAGCGTAGTAGTTTCCTAATCCGTTTGTTGTTTAGTAGCGTACAAGAATCCGGTCCGAATCAACATCGAACGAATCGAATGCATGTGATATATATTCCAATTGCTGGGTGGTCAAAACCCGCACACGAGTACTTGCGTGGATGCGCGTGCGCATTGTGTTTCGAAGAACGCAAAGCATACATCAGAACGTATTTTGTGTCTCCAATCGTATAAATCATCGACATCATCGCGCCTATGAGATAACTGGGATGACAAGCAGTTCGGTCGTACGCGTCACGACCAACTTTCTCAACCCATTGCGTGCGTGCGAAGACCTCGAAAAGGATGAACAACAGAACGATGCGGTGATCCTGCTCAACTATGACTTACCCCCGAACGCACTATCTTTTTGGATGTCGTGTTCGTACCGGATATGCGCTGACGGCGGGGCGAATCGAATACAAGGCTTGTGGGATGAGTACAAGAGAGCAGTAAGTGAGCTCGAGTACACTGGAAGAGATTCGTTCAAGCACCCGCATCGTATCGTCGGGGATATGGATAGTATTGAATCGAGTGTCGCCGCGATTTACCGCGAAAACAAAGAATTAGGTTGTTTCATAGACGACGAAAGTGAAAATCAGGACTCGACTGATTTCACAAAGTGTCTCGAGGCGATTGTGAAACATAAGCCTGAAATAAAGCGTGTATTCACCTTGGGTGCGCTTGGAGGACGTCTTGACCATGTATTGTACAACATGAAGGTTTTGTTTGACTATCCAAACTTGGAAATCATCCTTATTGGTGATGATTCAACTGCGCAAGCCATTCCAGCAGGAAAAACCGTCATCAAGTGCGAATCGGAGTATGAAAAAACGTGTTGTGGACTGATTCCTTTACAAGGTGATGCACGTGTATCAACAATAGGATTAAAATGGAATCTTGAGGACGATGTAATGTCCTTCAATGCAGGTGGACTCATCTCAACAAGCAATCAGTTTGTAAGCGATGAGGTTGTCGTTCACACTGACACGCCACTGCTTTTCACATTTTCGTCTACTAGCACATCAAATAGCGCCGCAAGGATGGCCATGTAGTCATGCAATAGATATTAGTGTTGCTTCTTTAAGCGTTCGAGAACGAGCCTTGCTGGAACTGACAACCACACGCATGCCTCCGGCTCGAGTTTGCAAACACTTTTTTTCATCTCAAATGGGCTTGATCTTCATATGCAAAGTAATGAGGGAGAAGACAAAACATTTCAAATCCTGAACCAAGTAGTAGAAGTTTCTAAATCCGTCAGGATCCTTGCTATTCTGAACATCTAAAAGAGAGCCAATTTTGGACGTCGTAAACGACGTGTGCTCATCACCATATACTATTTCCAATTCTTGTCGACCTTCGCGATCAGGTTCTGGCCAATTACTATCATCTTCTTTCATCACCTCACTTTGCTGAATAATTTTCGACACTTCTTCCAGGACCTGTGGTGACACGGTCATTTCTTTGCGGATGCACGTATCTTTCTTGTAGTTCGAGTTGTTTGCATAACGTAGTTTCCCGTCTGGGCGGAATTCAAACTCCAAGAACTCATGCCCAAATCTCCCCTTGTGGCCCTGTGATGATGGACAAAAGATTCTAAGGTCAGTGACAAGTGCTCGTCCTAGAAACGCGGAGGTAAACACGTGATCGCTGCTCCGTGCAAGTGAGGAAGCGAGGAAGAACGAAAGAAAGGATACGGATCACTCTTATCGAATCGACGCACCACGTAGTATCGAACGTAGAAATCATCCATCTGCCCTTTGCACCCCTTTGACGCACAACTTTGCCACCGTTGACCAGACTCTGACGTATTCGTGTTCCGAGTGAAGCCAAAAAAGCGTAATTAAGTTAATTGTCGAGTGGAAACGACTTCATCGCTGACACTCCGCGCCACATTCTTACGAGCTCAACACTTTGGGATATGTGGAAGCCACATGACCCTCGAAGCTGGTGACGCCAGTGTTATCATCATCAACGCATCAGTAGACGGCGTCGAACCTGCAATATTAGTGACGGCTTCGGATGGGAGCCAATACTTGTTCAACGTTCCCGAAGGCTTCGCACGCTTGGCATTAGAGTGTAAAATTCGCCCAACTGGGAAGTTTAGAGCATGTTTTGCCATTGATTGCACACCGAGCTCTCTGGGTGGGCTCACCGGACTTATATTGAGACTGTCAACCGACGGACATGAGCGGTTTGCCGTTGTTGGGCCAAGTGGAGCAAGCGCTGAGGTCACGGGAGCGTACAAGTGCGCGCGATGGTTGCACCCAACAGTGGAGGATGTTGAATTGAGTCCTAATTCCAAGTTTAATGGGGGTATTGGATGCTATGCAGACCGTGCTCTCACGGTTTGGCCAATATTTCTCGATGAGGAGGGAGAATGTATGCTTTGTGAGTGGGAAAAATATCAAAAAACCATAGCTAGGAACGAAGCGGAGGGTGAACATGAAGACCTGTACACTTCCGAGGACTCAAATACCTTGACAAAGCAAATGAGGGTGTCCTCACCGCTTAAAGCGGATGCAGACAATTCTTCAATTTGTGCGGGTTACCTCTGTGAGATGAGGGGTGAAGGCTCCAAGCCAGGTGTAAGATTTATGGTCATCAACCTGAAGGGTTGCGATCTCATCGATAAAATGATTACAAATCCAATTCTGACTTGTTTTCTTGGCAAGACCCAGCACTCGCTCCGCGCGATATTTCATTTCACCACAGACAAAATTGTACGTGGTCCGAAATATCTAAGTTGGATGAAGAAAATGGACTGTGAGCATTTTATTTGCCGTGCGTCTCACGAGCTAGGGTATCGCGCAAGCGCAAGGAATATTCTACGTCTGAATGTAGTCGACTCTGACTCTTTTCCTGTTCCGCGGGTTTTCGGAAACGTGGTGAGAAGCCATAGTGAGTACACTCAGCTTGGCCTTTGTGCGTCAGTGCACATTCGGAACGGTCAGAAGACATGCAGCGTGGATCATCATACGCTACGTCCCGATGATGTAAATCCTCAATCGATATTATCTCAGCTTGTGTTAAAGCACCCCGATCTTTCTGAGGCCGCGGAGAGATCTCTAGCTAATATTGAAGCCAGAAAGAACCTGGATCTAGAGGAAACTGAGACGACCCCAAAGGTCTGTAAAACCAGTCAGCAGGTGGCACAGGATTTGAAGTCTACACTCATGCAAGATATAAAAAGCAAAATGAAGCGCAAAGCAGATGCTGATCCGGAAATTATATTTTTAGGAACTGGGTCTGCTGAACCAAACAAATATCGCGGAAGTAGTGGTATTTTGGTTGAGCTCCCACATTCTGTGTCAGAAGACGTGCAGAAGTCGTGGATATTACTTGACTGCGGTGAAGGTACTTTGGGCTCTATGCACAGAATATTTGGCGAATCCGCGACAAAGGAGATCGTCAAGAATCTGAAGATGGTGTGGATTTCACATCATCACGCTGATCACATGCTCGGTGTCCGCGGCTTGTTGGATTTTCATGCACGTGTTTGCAGCCGGGCTTTGACTCTGATTGGACCAACCAAATTAAAAGAATGGCTGGAAGTTTCCAAGTTTCCTGAAAGTTATTATCGGTTTATGCATTCACGACATCTATTCAATGGTCCTTTTGGTCGTTTACCGCCGCCGCCTCCTTCAACAACCCGTGCACAGCGCAGTGAGTTATCGACGTCAGCGAATTATGGATCGGACTCACTCTGCTTCCAACCTTGCAGAAATCTAAGCGTGAATGAGCTCGCTATATTGACTGGCCTCAGTCGAATCGAAGCAATACCTGTGGAACATTGCCGAGACGCAGCAGCCATCGTTCTGGCATCACCGTGTGGTTGGAGTCTGGCTTACTCTGGTGATGGTCGACCATCACAAAAGTTTGCCTATGCCGCAAAGCACTGCATGATGATGATTCATGAAGCAACATTTGACGATCACCTCGTAGAACATGCGCTACAGAAGCGACATTCAACCACATCTGAGGCGATTCAAGTTGCCAAGGCAGCGCAGGTCAAGTATGTTATCTTGACACACTTCAGTCAAAGGTATCCAAAAGCGATAGATGTCGAAAATGTCGAGTTTAAACCAATTATTGCCTTTGATGGATTGAGACTCCGTTTCAGTCAACTAGATCGAATGCTCGGATTGCAAGGTTTAATTGCGACTGTGAACGCGTGTAGCACATAAAGATTGATTTTTTTATCGGAATCCACAATCTCTTCACAAAACGTCTGTCGACTTCGTTGGCACGCGTCAGCGACGCCAAAGACTTAGACTTGTACGCAAGGCACGTAAACAACTCCACCAGACAGTCGATCACTCATTCGAACGGTTTTTGTGTACATGCTGCTGAGGGTATTGAGCAAAAGAGCAATTTTCTCCTCTTTCCATCAACGAAAATTTTCCTCTTCCTCTTGTCCTGTTTACTTTCTGGCCGACGCATGCCATGGGCAAGGATACAACCTAGCTCACGCACTTCTCAATCGCACGAGCTCATGCGCTCTTTTAGCAGCTGTGACCCAGTCGAGCAGTTGTGAAGTGGACTTAAAACAGAAATTTTGGGATGGCGACAAAATTTTCACGTCCACAATTTTTGACTTGTCAAGTGACGAAAATGCGATCGCAAAGTTCCTCCATCGAGTGGAATATGGTTTCGGACCAATTGATGTACTCTTGGCGAATTGTGGAGAAGTCCCGTCTAGATGGCGGCGGGATTTTGCAACAAGGGCGCCTTGCATTCATGAGATACATGCCTCTGAGTGGGTGCGTCTGTACAAAGACGTAGCAGCTGTTGGGATTTTGTTGCGTAATTTGTTGCCAGGTATGCTCAAAAACCAGGACAAAACATCGACTCGTAGAGTCGTCGCTGTGTTCACTCACCAAGCACCGTCTCACACCATCAATGCTGTAGCACTCAAATCTGCTCATAGAGCTTTACATGAGCTCGTCAAGGGAGCAGGGGACGAGCTCACAGCGCACAACGTCACGACTGTTCTTGTTGAGACCCCAAATTTGCAGCCTGAGCAAGCATTAAGATGGGCAACAGAGGTGGCAAAAAGCTTAGAGAGATTGCGCAACGATAACGATTTTGCGTCCAAAAATAACGGCCAGATACTGGACGTAATGGAGTTTCCGCGTGAACGAGAAGATGAAAAATACTGAGGGTGACTAAAACGGGATAGAAATTACACGATTTGTAGCACGATTTGTAGCAAACCTTAATGGCACAAATCTCATGTGTATGGTTGCCAGTCGAACGCAATGTCCAACTCACCAGATTTTGCGTTGCCAATTTTAAATCTAGCTTCCATCGATCCACCGTGCTGTATGACAGTAGTAATTGGAACTTCAAGATTACCCATAAAATTGCTCTTCTTTCCAACCGGGAAAGTTTGATCCACGTCATACAGTTCAATCAAAACTTTTGCATCTTCACTTGTAGGTGAGAATTCAAATTTAGCGTTGAACTCTGGGTTTAGAGTTTTGTAATGGATCTTTGAAGTATACACGACATAATCCTGATCTTTGCGCTTACTCTTGCTTGAACTCTTCTTCATTTTTTTTGTGTTCACGGGAACGACACCTGCCCCCATCGCGTGCACTGGAATTTTCACCTTCACGTAAGGATCTGAAAGCCCGTTGGAGTCCATAACCTGCAGGTTGACACCGCGAAGAATATGAACAGTCAATAGACCAAGACCGGCGAAAATGTCTTTGGCAGCTTCACTACCAAACATGATGAATTGCGTGTTCAGCAGCAAGCGCATTGGCGGTTTCTTTACATTTCCTTTGACTTGCTCAGGGAAATCAACCCAAATAGTTTGTTCACTCTCATCGGCTGTTGCATCTTTGATTTCATCAATGTTGAGTTCAGCGACAGCAAGACGTTCATCACTACTAAAGGGATCAGAATCCGAATCAAAGACATTCACCTTCAGTTTTCTTAGGTGAACATCATCAACAGGAATGTAAAAGGTCTCTTCCCATACTGGATCTTCGTCGTTAGTCTTTGTCGTTGTTTTTACGTGCACACCGTGCTTCTTAACGAACATTTGCACATATGGGTCCGTTTTCGAGAACATGTCAGTTTTCGGAACATTCTCTGCTCGTACGACTGTCACTTTCAAAACACCTGTGCTGCGAAGTTGAAGAACTTGTGTATCATACCACTTGAATGGCTTCACTTCACCATCTGGCATGACGATTGGATCATAATTAAAGCTGAGAGGCACGATGAGACGTTCAGGCTGAATAAACATGTCCCCAAGAAGATCCGAGACGAATTCCTCCAACCATTTATCAATTGCATTGTACAGCCACTCCAGCCCAGTTGGGAGCTCGACGTGGAACTCCACCACTGGTCGTTGAGTCATCGAAATCACTAAACCACCAATTGGGCTGGGTAACGGCACCAATGGGTTCATTGTGACTCTGAGATTACTATATATCTCCAGATCCTTTACTGCAATATTTATGTCGGCCCCGATGTGCGTTTTTGCAGCAAGGACGATGTTTGATTTTCCTGCCCAAGCGAAATCTATATCAATGCTTGTTGCCATATCACTCCCCTTCTTGCCAACATATTTTATGTTTCTCACTACGAATGGGTTTGATCCAAAATCTAGCTGTTTGAATGTGAGTCTTTTCAGCATAGAAGGCCGAGAAGCTTCCATCAAGGGATCTAGTATTTCACGCAACATATCGCTGACAGCCTTGTTATAGAAGGGCCAGACTTGGGTCAAGAAATTGTTAAGCCAAGGGACGAGCTCATCTGGACGATATCTAGCCCAAACTGGAGCAGCATTCATAAACTGCATTTCTGCTGTGCGTACGGCTGGTAGACCCATGAGCTCAGCCATTCTCCCACTATTCTTTTCGATTTCCAAGAAGGTTGAAAGCACCACATCGAGCTCTGCTCTTTTTGTTAAACGGAGGTTGTGTCTTGTCACAGCAAGCCATCCAGCTACAAAAGCAAACAGAAAAGAGAAAATACCTCTATTGACGCTTAAATAAGAGACACCATAGATCACTGTAGTTTGCCACAGAAAGCTGAGTAAGCCAAGGAAAACACAGAAACCGATGGAATTAAGCATGGTTCCACGCCAGAAAATGCGCTTCAGTCCTAATTTTGAACTCAACGTCAGGGATGCCGAGAGGATATTGCAGGAAAAGGCAAACAAGATTCGTAACCACCCTTGCATTGAACCATTGACTTCCAATTTTCGAATGAAAATCAAGTTCGGTGCAGATGATAGTAACAGGATACCCAGCAGCCCAAACTGACTAAGTCGTAAACCTGACTCCTTTGCGCCGCCTTCCATCATACTTGGCGTCGGTCCATTAAATAAAGGACCAGTGCCTGGTATGTAAGTGGAAAAATCAGCTCGTTCAAACACGCCTCGAGTTTCAATAACATGGTCTCCTCGAACGAGGTCGCCCAAATTGTAATCCTTCGGTTTCTGCACCCCAGCCTTCTTCACATCTGGAGGCGCTAGCCATGCTGGGCCGTCAATGAAAGGTGTCTCATTGGGGGCTAGTTTGGGCTCATTTTCATACCGCTTGAGTTTTGCGCTCACTTCAGCGTGCGCCGCAGCGCTCTGCTTTTCCTGTTCCTTCTGCTTTCGCACAGCGTCAGCAGCAGAAGATACGCGGAGAGATGACGCTAGATCCGTTACAGTATCATCTTCATTCGTAATTTTACGAGCACTTACAGTCAGTGAGTCAAGCCTGTTTAGACCGCCGGCGAGGGCGTCGTCCTCGTCGTTCTCGACTGGTTTAGTTTGCTCCTTTCTCGCCTTGATGTCTTTCCTATTCAGACTTTTCAACTTTGATGCAGCCCCTACCTCATCGCTCGAACTCAAAATGGCGCTCAACTCGCTCTTCATTTGTGTAACTTCTGAGTCGTTCTGTAATAAACTTGCCGGCGACAAGGATTTGCGTGACTCCTCGCTCTTCAATCGTCGGCCATCCGAAGTCTTGCGTAATCGGAATTCGGTCTCTCCCGCGACAGGCACAACCTCTTTCTTCGAGCAACAAGCGCCCATCGCTCAATAATATACAGTTAAAGATACTAGAACACCGCGGTGCTACCGAAGTCCATAACCCGGCGTGAGTTTGTGCTGTCACTGCGCACAGAATTATGATCGGGATGTTGGACAGGCTGACCGGTGGGCAGCCACAAGATATTCAAGATGGCGGTGCGAGAAGTACAGGCGGAAAGTTTAAAGCGTAAGACAGACAACAAAATTTAAACGCATGGAGTTGAATTGCATCCTTAGCTTACAAACTGAAAAATGTTACAGCGAAGCTGTAGCAGTCGCGAAACGCACTAGGCGCTTCAGCGCTGGAAACCAATAAGATACCTCTTCCCAGTGAGTTTGAGAGAGAAATAAAAGGATAGAGTTTACCCCAGGCACATTTCTAGATTCTAAATTGTTGACAAGAACGATCAAGGCCTCCACTACGGGCTCTGTGATAGAGTTTTCCGTGTGTTCAGGTGCGCCCGAATTATTCAAGAAGACAAACAAACCACCGATTTTGTTCGAGATACCCTCTAACTCCTTCATTCGACTTGCAGGTGCACTTTGTGTCGCCTCGTGATATTTCTTTCGCAATACATTCACGATTTGAAGGTGGTTTGATCTCACTTGAGAGACGTCAGTATTTTCTATGGTTGCTGTCGGTGGAGGTTTTGGCCAGCCTGGTGCCGGCCCAACCCACGCCCCTCCGCTACAATATCTTTCTCTGCCTCTCAATGAAGTTGATGTACTTGAGCTTTTAGTGGAGACACTCGGACCAACCGGTGTCTCAGAGGAGCCCTGCACTAAAGTAGATGAAACACTCGCGGAGAGTGGACCCACTACTTGAGCTGAAATTGCGTTCGTTGGAGTCTGAAAGGATTGAACGCCAGCCCCAGATGTCGCAACGGGATTGAACATCCTCGCGTTCATCGGGTTCGTATGAGGTGGCTCGAGTGGAGTGGGGTACGATGCTGTGGAAGGAGCGTGAGGTGTCGGAAGTCCTTGAAGCGCTGCGGGCGTTTGTGAAGGTTTATCCTCGCATCGAGCGCCTGACGACGACGGGCTTGGGATAAACGCGCCACTACCCGATCCGCCGAGAGCACTTAGCGGTGGTTGACTCGCGAATCCCATCGCGCAGGACGAAGGAAGGTGAGAAAATGGCGACAGAGCTGTGAGACAGAGGGGATCTATGCTCAAGGGCGGCCTTCGGGCAGTTGTCGATCGGGCCCAGCTAGAAGATTGAAACAGCGCTAAGACTAATTATTAACACAATAGTTGAAAACTTTTCTATCCAAATGAGAACACCATCTCGACATTGCCATGTACTAAATGAAGCTGACGCGGCTTGACAAAAATTAGTGAGCAGTTCACATCAGACGTGTTACTTGACTTGGTATCATTTAGAGGCTGTTCTGACGGAATGCAGGGCATTTCATACGAAGTTCTGAGAGATAATGCTCCACGACTGAACGTTTGACGCCATGATGGAGTCAAATCCCAAATGTAGACAAAACATAGTCTATCCAAGTAAGCGGCAACTTGATTTCCTTCTGAGTCAAAAGAAACCGCTTTAACAGATAGCTCTGACATGCCACGTTTGTGTTCAAAGGACTCAGTCATAGTATTATCAGAGCCAGGTGCTCGGTCAGAATGCTGTTTGGTATGTGAAAGAAGATTCAACGAATTTGACCATTCATCTACTGCCGCCGATGAGTCACCTTGGTTGGTGCGATTACCTTCTAACATTCGCCATTTTGTTGCACTTTGTAGGTCATAGATGACTAGCACCGTACCATTCTTACCACTTTCATCGTTTGCCAGCGCAAATCGATGTGTCTCGCGGTGGAATGCCATCGAAGAAGATTTACCAAGCTCTACCATTAGAGCGTAAACGCCTTGCTGACAGTGTTGTCGCAGCGTAGCGTTTGAAGGACTCAACATGATCATCAATGTTTCCATCAAATGGGTACAATTCACCTTCAATATTTGTATATTGGTTTGAGCAACACGAATCAGAGCCATAAGGGCGAGCATGTGTGCTGGATCATCTGCTTTGAGGGTGCATAGGCTATTGTTCATGTGCTTGAAGAAGGAACACGGGCTAGTTCCGATGAAAGCCGCAAGCAAATCACTCAGAGTCTCACGCTTCATCATTGACTCAGTTGGGCTAGTCGATGTTAACAGTGCGGACGAACATAAACGGAAAACATCGTTCAAAGTTTTGTCTGAGTCAGGTAAACGGGAGCTCCAATTTAGCTGCTTAATACCTGCAGTTAGAAAGGATGCAGAGGTAAAGGCAACAGTTTTACTTGAGGATTGAAGATTCTTGAGAAGAGCACATGCTACCTGAGAATGCCAGGTGTCGTGAACAGTCGCGCCCGTAGTCAAGCACATGGTGCTTGAGATAATTAATCCAAGAAATTCATGCGAAAAATCAGCTGTTAGTGATGATCCACTCCACTCTGCAAACTGTCTGCAATTTAAAATGTCTTCCGGTGCAGGGCTATGAAAACAAGATGGCACTGATTTTTTCAGACAGGCAGACAATGACCGTTTTGAAGCCCGGCGAACGCAGTCGATCTCGTGCACAAAATACTTAGCGTAGAACAACAAATCTTCCTCTTCAGATAACTCAATCACATCTTCGATCGTTTGCAACAGTGCGTAACATTGAGACACGTCTGATTCCTCACATAATTGAATGATCCTCATTATGATAGCCACCGAGATCAAACTATTTTCACAAGCAAACGAGCTACCGCAACTCCGTACGCTCGGTAGTGGGAAGGTCGCTGCACCATGAGAACCGGGAAGTCCTATACTGATGCCCCTTAATGAATACGTGGAAAATTGATCATAAATTTGGTCGCGGAGCTTATCAAACGTTGCTGTGTATACGCCAAGTAAGAGATGAAGAGCCCGCAGTTCTTCGTCGCCGAAAGATTTGTGCATCGGTGCTAATTCAGATTGAGTGTGAACATCAACAATTTGACGTTTGTTCCCACGTGTAGGTAGACCGTGTGATGCTGGTTCCAACAGTGAGTCCATATTCACACCGAGAGAAAAAATATTTTGAGCAGATCGCCACTCAAGTGCTCGTGAACGTTTTCTCTTGTACTTCCATTGACCACATGGAAGATCCACTGAACCATAAAGTGAAACATGGAAGGAACCATCCCGAAGGCTGTCCATCATCATGGATGCAGACCTACCAGTCAAGTGGCGCTCCAAAACTCCTGTTAAAATATCCCAAATATGTAAACTCTCATCCTTACTCAAAACAGCCAAGATTCCTCTAGGGGCGTTCCATATCATTTCTTTCACCATGGATCCGGTGCCAGACATCGTGAAATTCACAGTCCATGTATTTCCAGAGACCAATCCCACGACTCCATCATCCCCAATAGTGATGAACATATGTTTCCAACTGGCATCACGTATATTCGTTGGCACAGGGAGGATTGATCGGATTGGCCCTTGATGATGACGTAGCACGGCAACATTTACTGGGTTGTGAAGGTAGCTCCATGCTCGGATTGTTCCGTCTTTCCCTCCTGATATCAAAAATCTTTCGTTGTCATGCCGTACCCACTGTAGCAAAGACAAAACAGCTCCGTCATGCCCAGATAATACTGATAGCTTGTCTGAATTTCCAAGTAATGGGTACAAACGTATCGTGCCATCAGAGTATCCATATATTCGAGATTCCGGTGCGTAGTGCTCACCGTTAGACGGTGCACATGAAGTGATCGTAATAGACTCCTTAGAATTCCATCGATCTGCTAAAGAAAATACATCCGTGGGCAGTGAAATAACACAACTTGTCTCATTACCTTTCACTTGGATACAGCCAATTGGTGTAGAGTAGGAGTAGTCGAAACTCTCTTGGTCTTGTAAGGGGCCGATGTTCGATTCATTCCACAATTGAATTATAGATTCGCCACTGTCACTCCAACCGGTCAAGTCAAACGCACTAGAGGTTAAGTCCAAACTTGCTCCACGCGGTGCTGACCATCCTTCTAGTTTTGCCCATCCTTGGGTCCTGCCATTTTTATCACGAACACTTAGTGTTCCATCTGAGTCCACGTAAAGATCTTCGATTTCGTCGATTTCGTGAGGTATTGCTAAATCGATACTATCCGTGCTGAAAGGATCTACAACACAACATCGGTGGTTATGAGGCTCGCAGATCAATGCGAGGACTAATCTGTCATCTTCACCAACTTTGACGCTTATTTTACGGAAAAGTTTAATCTTCTTCTGTCCAATTGCTCGTTTATGCAAACACAAGCCCGTAAAATGATCCCAGGTACACATGACTCCAGCTTCATCAATACTTACAACTGCCTTCCAGACTCGCACAAGCAACACTATTGCAGCGTCATGTCCAGAGCAGTGGTTAACCGCGCCTACGTTGCCCACGCGTCTAGCTGCACTCTCGTTCAGAGACCAGCGAACAATTCCGCCGTCTTTGGCCCCTGTCCAGGCCCAGCATTCCGGTGTTTCACCGCAATCATTCGCCGTCTCACGGTCGGCAGTGCTGGCTTGTGCCTGTGCCCTGGTCTGACTCGCGTCATCGTTCACGATATCTAAGTACACGGCAGTGACGAAGTGTACAAATGGTACGTCTCCCCAAGCCACGATCGTCTGTTCCCTCATGACGCGCCTCACTGTGGAACAGACGAGGGCGTTGTGGAACAGACGGAGGGCTGGCATCCGCACGCCTCGGCCTTCACTTGGCCACTCCCGAGCGAGCCAACTCGTAACAGGGCCTCACCATGATAACAACCACTTTGGCTTGGAACCGAACTTTATGTTCATCATCGTGCTTGCGTTCGGCGAACATTGGTCGCGAACTGCGTGCGCGTTCGTCGATAAGTTTCAACGGGCACCAGGCTCGAGGGGCGTTGACGGCGGAGAATTACACGCTGAGACGCGATCGAGGAAGGAATACAAGCAATGGAGGCGGGTCGAATAACGTGAAAGCATTAGTGCAAATCGATCTTGGCCCTTCGGTTGTCCTTGGATCGTCACTTATGGTCAGTGCGATTGCTTTGTATCAAGTGCGAGCGTCCCGGCCAGAGGTGTCAAGAGATAAAGATGTCTTCTTTAGCTCTATAGGTTTGTTGTGTGGGGGGATTTTGATCTTTCAAGGTTGGCGATTAGATCCGCTGATGTTGTTCGGGCAATTGCTCACAACGGCGACCGCTGTGGCGTTCGCAACGGAGACAATATCTTTGAGACAGGAGCTCCTTGACACGGAGGTTTTGGGGGGGAACTCTTCCAGGGTTAGACCAGGACGAGGCCGAGGTGGACGAAGATCTGGTCGGACGCGTTCACTACCACAGGTTGTTGATCGAGAGATAGAATCTAGGGTAGACTACGCTCGTTCTGGCTATTTGGCTGACAATTCGTTTGACGCTGATGAACAATACACACGTGCAGGAGAGTACGACCGAACAAATGCATCACTCAGTTTCAATCGTGGCTCCACCGACGCGTATTTCAGCGATGATGGAGAGGATTCTCGTGCAAATAACGACGTCTCAGACACGGATGACGCTGACAGCCCCTATCGGGATGGTTTCCGCGCGGCTGCCGGCAACCCGACCACAAATCCAAATCTTCCGCGTCCTTCCAGCAAAAACTGGGAAGACGATGCATGGGATTTCGAATAAAAATTGGTAGCGTCTTGTAAAGGCGTAATTTGTACTAGTACTTGTCCAAGTAGTGTCGTTTAACCCGGTCGCACAAGCTCGCCGCGAGAGTGAGTCAGTCATACCTAAACCCTACCCTGAGCCCTAAGCCCAACCCCCCGCCCAACCCTCAACCAACCATCACAGAACAGATAAGCATCGGGGACTGACTACTTCACCGTTCGTGAACGGTGAAAACGAAACCGATGACTAATCAAACGACTCCTTCGCAGTCAGCATCCATCGCGAAGGCGCCTGGGCTTCCGCATAGACGCGCCCGTCGTTGGCCGCCATGGGCGCGCCCGTGAGCGGCACGATCGTCGAGTCGAAAAATTTTCCAGAAGGCTTGAGCGTGCTCGTCGTCGATGATGACTTGCTGTGCTTGAAAGTTGTGGAGAAAATGTTGAAGACGTGCAAGTATAAAGGTGCGTCGGGGTTTGGATCGATGGGATCGCGTGGTTTGATGACGCACGCTACGCACGGATTGAGCACGATCTCGTGCTCGAACCTCCGGCGAACTTTGTATGAAATTTGTTCGGGTGTCTTCAGAGGCCAAACCGCCCCAAAAAAGAACGAGCGAGCGTCACGCCACGCCACGCCGTTCGTTCTGTACGAAGGGACACTGATTCGACCCTTGGATGAGGGTTTAGCCTCTGTGCGAACCGCAAAGCTTACCTTTCGCCACTTAGTGCGCAAGCACGATAGAGAACGAATACACGATGACTGACGTTATATATCTACTTGTCGTTAACAGTCACCGCGTGCTCGAACGCGGAATCTGCTCTCAAAATTCTTCGGTCCAAGAAAAACAAGATTGACATTGTGTTGAGTGATGTACACATGCCAGATATGGATGGTTTTAAACTTTTGGAGATCATCCAATTCGAGCTCTCTATACCGGTGTTGATGATGAGCGCAAACTCGGATTCGAGTGTGGTATTAAGGGGCATCATTCACGGTGCGGTGGATTATTTGTTGAAGCCAGTGCGTATTGAAGAGCTGCGCAATATATGGCAACACATAGTCCGGCGTGACTACACAACAAAGAGCCCTGGATCAGACGAGGCGACTACTTCATCTCCGAATAAACGTTTGAAACTGTCAAACTCGAAAAGTGATGAAATTGATCGATCCATGAACGAAGCCGCTTCTTCTAGCAAGCGTAAGAAGCCGGCAAAGAAGGGTGGTAAGACCGGCAAAGAGTCAGAGAAGAGGGAAGAAGGTGCGGAGAAGAAGAGTGCCGAAGGCGCTGGCGCGAAGAAACCTCGTGTCGTATGGAGTCCAGAACTTCATGCTCAGTTCGTGACGGCGGTAAACCAGCTCGGTATCGATAAAGCTGTGCCCAAACGTATTTTAGACCTCATGGGAGTTCAGGGCCTGACGAGAGAGAATGTAGCAAGTCATCTGCAAAAGTACAGATTATACCTCAAACGCATACAGGGCACTGAGAGTAACAGTCGAAATGGTACAAATGCAGCTCGACACGCGTCGAATGACGGCATGCCTCAATCACGTCCGAAAGATGTGCCTGAGAAGAGTACGAAGACGCGTGCAGAGGCATTTTCCGCGGACGACACCATTTTCCGCGGTGACGACTTGAGTCTCCCAGGAGACCTTCTTGTTGGAGATGAAGTTGGATACGACGACCCAGGTTTTGATCCGGCTTTACTAACCCCATTAGATATAGATAAGGTTGGCAAAGGCGACGGCCTCGGCGCTACAGACCAGATGCTCAATTTCTTCCTTTCTGGAGACTAGCTGTTGACTATTTGTTCCGCAATTCCGCAAACTGTCTATTAGACATGCACGCCCCAACACCTCCATAGCGCGCTCTTGTAGTCAGTAAATATACTTTCTACAAGCGTTTAATTCTTCGCGGTCACGTGATGGTGTCCATTTCCCCCTGTGTCGAAGTTACTCGGTCCCCCGCATTCCCAGACATGCGCACGACGCTTCGAAGAATTATCACTTCGCGCGTCAATCTCATGAAATTAGCATCCCCCTCTGATTTTATACGCCCTCGTATGGCACCAGCTACGCTGACAATTAGAACCTCGTGCCTGGCACCTTGTTCATCGCACAGAAAGTCGTTATGCGGCCGAAAGGCGATGTTGCCTGGCGTGCGCGCGCGATCGTCGGCGTCGCAACTTAGGAATGGTTCAAACAATGATCATCATTCGTTTGAGCCAAGCGCGCATGTTCTTACCTCTTACGAGCTGGGCTCAGCCGTGGGGGCCTCCACGTTACCTGCTCTGACAGTCGTTCCACTCGAGCTGACGGACGACTCGGGCAAACGCTGTGTGCAGCCTTTGTGGAGTGCTATTCGATTACTTCGCGAGAGTGATCGAGTCCAGAAAGCGAGCGAATTCGGACCGTTTCAAATGAATGCAGGCGTTGGTATTGAACTTTTTGCACAGGCTGGTTTTCGTGACGAAGGAGAAGTCCTAAGATACGGTGTGCCACAAACCAATAGGCGAGACCTCGCCACGAGGGCGCTTGGACGAGGTTCGAGCAGGGAAGTAGTCGAGGGTGAACCATTCGATCTCTCACCATCGACATCTCCGACTTCTAGCACAGCGTATGGAGAAATTCTTCGCGAAGCTCTTTACGCGCACGCCTTAAATGTGATGGGGAAATTATTTCATGTCTCACGAGTGGGCCGGAGTGGGGTGCTGCTCACCGCTAAGTTAGAGAATGGGTCATGGGCGGCAACGCAGGTGAGCGACGCTGTGGCAGTTTTAGATCAATATACGTTGGATATAGAAATAAGTGATGATGGTACAGGCCAGATACTTTGTACATTAGGTCATGAATTAAGAAGTCCGTTGAGTGTTCGCCAAATTCTTGATGATCCGACTCTGATGGACTTACCTGAAGGTGCTGAAGTTGTTGCCCTGGGAGGACCTCATCTTCAAGGTAAACTGTCTTACGCAAACATTGGCGGTAAAAACATTGGAGAAGCCAGAGATGAATTGAAAGGTGAGAGCCTGTTGAATTACCACAGGGATCGGTATCCAGCAAGAGTGAAATTATTAGAGAACGCACGTGACAGTGACGCTGCGGTGCAGCTAGTTCAACCTGGTAGACCACCAAGTGCTTATCCAGCAGAATTACTGTCACCGGTTATTCAAATGAATACTGTGGACGCTAACACTCGCGATGCAATTTCTCATGTATGCACAGGAACGCCGAGTGATTTGCAGAGGCGCATTACGACAGTTCGATCGATGCTTGGTCAACCATTTGTACCCAAGTTGCACTTGGAAGAAAAAATGCGTAGACTCAATGCCACAAAAGGGCTGACTTTGTCTGAAGCAACGCGCCAGGGCGACTTGCAAATGGGACCGGCAATCATACCATCATTCCAATCCTTACACTCTGTGGATTTACCATCGTTAAATATACTGTTTGGAAATTCTAAAAACATTCAAAGTATGAGGGAAACGTACGTTGCGAGTCTTGTTGCAAGCGTCGAGTCTGCGCTGCACAGTTGGAATACGTGTATAGACGTAATCAACGTAATCAAGGGTGATATCCAGTCGGCTACAGTAATATGGTACGACGATACTTCGTTGAAATCGGTCACTTCTGATTTTGCACGAGTATTTCGCACTTCAGCATCCGCGACATACCTGTTACCGCTTTCCACGGAGAGAGAATTCATAAAAGTGGGCGCGCATCAAGCGTGTTCGAGATTTGCCAAAAACTCGACTCTTCGTTGGGTAGGAGATGCGTCTGATGCCAGACGTCTCTGTTTTTCCCTTCTCTCTCGCCGTGGTGGCCAATCAACGGTTTATAGAGATTCCATTGCTCCCCGAGGCGCACACGTTATCGGAGCCGGGACGACGTCAGGTCTACCGGTTGTGGATGAGTTCGGTCGAGTAATCGTGAGGCAGTCTGGGGCGCCTTCCGGTGCTACAGTCACGAATGCAGTGCGCACAGCGATCGATTTGGATTTAGAAGCGATCATAATCCACCACGCCGGTGCCTCGGATTCAGAGGATATCTATGCAGCGAAAAAATTGGCGCAAGACGGTGGCGTAGCGCTTTTGAGCCTAGTTGACATTTTTGAGAACGATTTCGGACGTGTACTTGGATGGAACAAGGAAGCCAGAGCGGTTACTCAGCCCGAACGTGGATTTTGGTCTCTCATCGGTGAATCTGGTGACGATGCGGTAGTTGTTACGACAAATATAGATGCAAAGCTTATCCGTGGTGTTGCCAGACCTCTCAGACTGCGTAAACGTCTCGGTGACACAAACATCAGCATCGCTGTTGATCAAATTTTAAAGCTGTCCAACATTGATGCGAACTACACTAAAAGTACTAGTTCATTTCGTTTACCTTTAACTTTACGTCCGACACAGACCGATGGGTTGGAAGTTTTGTTGATAGGAGATGGAGCATGAGACCAACCACAGTTGTAGTACCAAGCATCGCGCCTCACCCTTCCACCGCACTCCGCGCGCGCTGCATGCCCGTTGAAAAAGATGGATCCTCACGGATCAAACTGAGGGTGAACATCCCGCGAGTCGAATATGAACGAGAAAGACTATCGTTACAAAAGACAACGGACTCGCCGCGTACAGATTCCCGCAGCATCAGCGAGGTGGACGTCGACGTCGCGTCCATGTCTATGAGTTTAGGGGAAGATAATGGTGATGAAGCGACGCAAGGGGCGGCGACAATCATTTCTTCACCGTCATCGAACGTGTTTGAGGCGCGATACTACAAGGCACGAGGTGGCTCAACGCCTGTGAGCGCTGGGGCTCCGATGTCTACAGAACGGGCACCGCTACCACCAGTTTCTCCCTACGGTCGCGTGTCACCGAGAATGTCATCAAAACGACCGAGGTACAGTAATGATTGGGTTGAGGACGAGGTTCATCCCATGAAAGCCTTGCAGGGCCCTCCAGGGAGCGGTAGAACGATGGGCAAAAGACTCGTATCTGAGATGATTGCAACCACTATGCGGACTTCACTGCAAGTGTCGCCGATCCCTTCGAGCTCGACGCGCGCGAACGGCCGTGCTGGCACAGAAGAAGAGGACATCACAGCGGTTGAGAGAACGAGTCACCGACCCTCTTGCACGGTTGGAGATTCCTCCTGGCCACCGCCGCCGCCGCCGCCGACGACGACGACGACGACGACGATGTCCTTTGAACAGGGAGCCGGCGAGAGCTCTTTGTTGAAGCGAACTCTGAGCGGAACGTACTCCAACGACCTATGCTCGTTGTCTTCACCAATGGCATTGTCGACGTCGGGCACGACTCCTGCAGCGCTGAATAGTCTTTCTCATCGTTCTCAAAATCAGAACGTGTTTCATCATGTCCAACAAAGTAGTGGCTCGACTTTTGGTGTCAATGGCATGCCGCCTTCGTCGCCATCGGATCCTTCTCCTTTGCATGACTTGCGAAAGGCAGCCCTGATGCGCTCCAGGTTGTTAAACAACGCGTCTTCAAGTCAAATTGCACAGTCGTCCTCTCTACCGGCGAGGAGGGTGGGTTGGTCGAGGCCGAGCGACAAAAAGATTGATTGATTAGGACATCTGGTACATACTGTAACATAAAATGAAGTTTATAGGCGCATACTCAGACATATGGTACGTACTATAACATAAAATAAAATATCAAAAAAAAGATACTCAATTCCGGGATTGAACCGGAGACCTTCTGCGTATTACCATGGCTGCTCGCCACGAGAAGGCTGAACGAATGTTTTGCATGTAAACGCGCGATGTGACTCGCGCTTTATCGCTGTGTTAAGCAGACGTCATAACCACTAGACCAATCGAGCATGCTTGTTGTATATGGGTCGTTTTGCGCGAAAGATGTATTTCGATTAAACCTTAGAAATGACACGGCACACTTATGGGTCTACTCGAATTCCCGAACTCTGTTTTTTTCCTCAAAACGACGAATCATAACTCAAAATGGGGGACTCGAGCCCCGCAGCTGGGTTTCATTCACAAGAAACGCTCGAGTTTCCTTCACAAGAAACGCTCGAAGGAGGAAGGTGAGGAGGGATTGGCGAAACCTCCTTCACCATCCTCACAAACCATCGTATGGAGATTTCGTCGATGCATCGTCGATGATCTCCCACGCAAACCCTCTCCATGAGCTGGCGGGATGGACGACGCGAACGAAGAACGAAGACGAGATCGTCGCGACGAACCAACTCGGCAGAGGCCACCAACGTGATCCACATCTTCCCCCTCGTCAAAGACTTCATCAGGAGACCATGCGACGAGACGATTCGCGCGCGCATTCGCTTCGTTCCGCGACCACTTCATTGTTAAAGACGCTGCTTCCGAATCTAGAAAACCGGTCTTGTACTTCATGTTGTGGATCAGGCAATCCTCTCGACTCGACTGCGCGCGTCGAGATGTCTTTGGCTGAGTTGATGGATCGTGTGGAGGTGCTAGAACGGAAACTCGGCGACACAGCGATGAGCGTACCGATGCCAAATTCTCCGTGTCGTCTCGTCCGAGCCTCGCCTTCGAGTCGACTTGTGGACACGTTCGTGGAACTCCACCTCGAAACAAAAACGACGTGACCCGCGGCGCGACGCGTCTGAGCAGACGAACGACGTGAGTGCGAGCCAACCGAATGGTGGATGGATCGATGTCGCTTGTTACAAAGTTTACTTCAGATGGATTGCAGTGTCTCAAAAGTGGGAGCCAACCGTATGCAACCTCGTCGCGTCGGTGAAACATGCTCATTACAGTTGCATAAACACCGTGGCATGAGCGCCACAAGATGGCATCCGTGTGTCTGAGAGCGTGTGTCGCCGACATATTGTGGAGCCGAAACACCTTGGCGATGGTGTTTGTCACCCAGAAACTCAATCACATCTTCGTGGATGAGGATATCTTCTCCAATGCCCCCGGTAAACGTGGGCAAGCTGAACTTCGTATTATAAAGGTTCAGCGAGCGGATTCCGTTTTTGTTGACCCGAACATCATGAACTAGCACAGATGTGTGATATAACTAAGAGAGCTAGACTGCTCGTCACACTCAACTAAACATTGGCTCGGCGTCGAATCCGCCATCCTCTTGCACCGACTCCACGAGAGCTGGAAGCTTTGTGACACCGTCGACAACACTCTCGCAGTCTATCGACACCTTGACGATCTTTGTGTCAAGATCGACGTCTACCGCGGCTACATTTACACCTTTCGTGTTATTCATTAGCCTCTTCGTCACATTCTCCGCGCAGCCTTCGCACATCATGCCTTCCACTTTTAATTCCACCACCACGGGCTCAGGGGAGGACGAGGCGCGTGCGGAGTGACCACGCGCGTGCGCTGCCACTCCGGCGACGCCTCGATAGTCACGCGAGGCAACCAGACGCCACGATCTGAATCGCTCTGCAGCTCGGTTCGGAGTCGGAGTCGGAATCCGCGTCATCGGCGCCGGCTTGGTATGGAGGGAGACTCGAAGCGAGAGGACTGCGTGCATTTCAAGGTCAAGGAGGAATTCCTCGGACAAAGCAGAGTTCCTAGGTGAGTAGCGTCACAAACCGGTGGGAGAGTCGCCGAGATACGGGGTAAAAGTAAAAAACAAAAAAAATGATGAACTGTTTTAAAACATCACTCCTTGCACTTTTAGTCACAACGCTCCCCTTTCGCGCTGGAAAAGCCGCCAGAGTGAACTCGTCCAAGTGTAAAGAAATCTCCATCCTCGACCCATTCAATCTGACAGAGTATGTCGCTCATGAGTGGTATTCGATAGAGCAGAGACCGACATCTTTTCAACCGAGGCGTGATATGTTCTGCGTTCGCGCAAATTATACACTTGAAGGCGAGAAATCGATCTCAATTTGGAACACGGCGACTCGAGACGGAGTATCTGGAGCTGTTAGGAACGCCGACGGCTTGTTCAAACTTCGTGGCATTATCAAGGATCCGGACGTGAGTTCAAAACTTGTGGTTGGTCTTCCATTTTTACCTCTTTCTATGTACGAGCCCTATTGGATTGTCGCCGCTGACTTGGAAAAAGAGGGAGCTAAGTGGGCTTTCATTTCCGGAGGTCCACTCACAACCCCTAAGAGTTCCGGTCTTTGCGAGCCCTCAGGAGGACTTTGGCTCCTTGCTAGCGATCCATTCGTATCTGAGAACATTATCAGCGAGATTAAAAGCCGGGTTCGTGATCTCGGTATCGATTGCACCGCACTTGTACGAGTGGCACACCGAGGTTGCAATTACCCAACTCTGTAGCGTCGGCTTTCAATTGTCACGTTGTCTTGTCGAACTCAAGGAGATATACTCATTTTACTCATTTTACGATATACTCATTTACCAGGCATCTACAAAGTATCGACCATTTGTGTCCATTTTCGTCATGTAAATCGAACTTTCCTTTTCGCTGCGAGACCCTTGTGATTGAACAACTTTCTGTATCGCTTCGCGCACAGCTGTGGGCATCTTTTCTGCAGCGCCTGCGACAAAAATTTTTGCTCCAGCCTCAAGAAACGACCACACACGTTTCTCTTCATCAGTTATACGATTTTGCACGTACTTCTTCTTCTCATTTTGAGTTGGACGAGAAAATGCAACAACGATTCCTCCAAAGGCATTCTTTCTTGCAAAGAAACCACTCTTCTGCAGTTCTTTCCATTCATCCTCATATAGATAATCGTGGAGTGCGTTTCTACATCCGAAAAACACAAGCACGTCTCCTACTGGGCCTTTATCGCTTGCCTGTGACTGGAACAACCGAGTTCGCACAAAGGAACGAAAAGGGGCTATCCCGGTGCCTGGTCCTATGAGAATCATGGGGACGTCAGGGGGGGGTAGACTAATGTTCCCTTTACTCACGAAATATGAGATTTTTGTTCCTGGCGTTAGGGAACTCAACCAAGATGAGCACAGACCCTTGCGTTTACGCTTCATGGGTGTAACCCATTCAACTGAAGCAACTGTAATATGCGTTGCTCTTGTCTGGACAGTGTCGTAAGGTGAAGACGAGATTGAATACAGTCTCGGATGTAAGTGCGGAGCAACGTGGAGAAACCATTCAAGAGAAGGCTTCAAGGATGGAAAGTCGTCAAAGATTTCGAACACAGTTCTTCGTTCACGCTGATTGTACTTGTATAAATCCACTGCCCCCTCGCCTGAGGCAAAGTATTGAAGGCGCTCTTTTTCATGCTCACTCGCCGTGAAGTGACTCATCACTTCGAAAAAGTAACGTCTAGGAGAAGCAGAGTTGACATCAATTCCTCCTGCGATCAAATATTTTAACGGTATGACAGGAAATGAATCTCTTTTTTCAGGAGTTGCCAAAGGGTAAATTCGCACTCTCACGTTTGGAGCGAAGCCCATGCGTTTCAATAAGCCGGTCAGATTATCATCATCTGGATGCAGTGAATGTGGCAGTACGCCCAATACATCTCCAGAATCGTATGACGTCGATGTTGAAGAGTCCATTGGTTCCAACTCCAGATGGTGAACCTGCTTTACCGCTTCCTTGGTGGTCAATTGGCGATTCGCACAAACTACACCACTATAATATGTCCGCCCTTGAGACTGGCGTGCTCTATGTGCGCTCTGAGAAAATGATAGCGCGGCATCGTGAGCATCGGCAGCCGCGACAGCCAGTCGAAACGCCCAATACCCCTCCATCAGCTGCTTGCCGTGCTCCTTGCTCTCGGAGTGCTCCTTGCTCTCGTCAAGGTTTTCTAATGTTTCTATCACATCCACGCAGAATCTCGATCCAGGGAGCGGCAGTTTCGAGATTTCGTCTTCACTTAGCTCTTTCAAATACGATGGTAAAGGAAACATCTGCCGCATCGATTTCCAGACTTCTTGCAACCATGGATTCAAGGCGGCCTCGTATCCGAGTGGGTGCTGGTCGTCACCAAGTCCAAGTGGCTGGATCGCGCGTGCACCTAAGCTCGACAGCCGTCTGAAGAGTTTTTTTGCCGTGATGTTAAATTTCTGGTATCCCGAGTCCCCCAAACCAAACACGCAGTACGACACATTCGTGAGAGAAGTTTCAGACAAACTTTTTCGCAGCAAGAATCTCCAAAAACTCTTCATGTTCCGCGGCTCTTCGCCTTGACCAGTCGTGGAAGTTACGAAGACGACGCAGCTTTCATTTGGCAACGTTTTGATGTCATAACTCTCCATAGACATCAATATCGGTGCGTAATGCTTCAGTTTGGCTTCGCGAACGATGCGCTCCGCCACGTCCTGAGAGTTGCCAGTTTCTGAGCCGTAGAGTACTAGCACGCGACGAAATGGCCTATGAAGGACCTCCGCATCACTTGAGCTTAAGTCTTTCATTTTTTAGGACCCGCGTGTCAGCAGTATCCGACGATGTGCACCGCAACCTGACGGTGCTGCGACCGAGTGAAAATGAAAAACCGTCAGTGTGAGGTAGGCGGTCGTGACGCTCGTCGCGAGAGAGGACATAGAGTATCTGAGTATGCGTCGAGATGGACGAGTAGATCCACACCCCTTGCTATCTTCGGATCACGCGTTATCTCAACGATTTCCACCGGTGAAAATACGCGCGGCCTCTCTGGAAAGCGTTCAGGCTAGAGCCGTACATCACCAATCGACGGACGAGATTGTAAAGGACCTACTGAAATACAACGAGGTACCGGGGATCACAAACTTTTCCCAGGTTGCTTTGCCCCCAGGCGATATTATTGCTCGACACTCTCACCCGAGTAAATATGAAATCTTCTTTGTGCAGAGTGGTGCGGGAGTTCTTCATGTGTGGCCGCAAAAGCCAACTGAAGGCGTCGGTGCGCGTGAGATGATTGAACTGAAACCTGGTATGAGCGTCCACGTCGGACCAGAAGAATGGCATGAAATCACAAATCTTGGCGATATCACAGAACCACTCGTGATGCTGTATTTTGGTATCATTGCACCTGACTCACCCACCTGGTCTCTTGAGACGAACTGAGGTGAAGTGAGTCGTTTTTCGCTCATGCGGATGACGATGATGAATGATGATTGATATTGATGTGCAACAGGACCAGTCTGACTCTAATCCAAACCTGGCATAACGATTATGATTGAGACTTCGGCTGATCACATTGCGCAATTAACATGGGCGAATGTGTTGATTGTGAGACCCTCATACAGTGTTCATCAAAAACGAATTCTTGAACGTTGAAGTCACACTTGTCAGAAATTAATTTCCTAATTTTCCTGTAAAGATTTGATCCATGCTTCGAATCTTAGTTGATAGGTACCCAAATTCCGCGAGATATTGTTGCTGAAGTAAACGTGCTTCAGCGATCCGTTGCAAAGAATGCAGCCAACGTGTCCACAGGTGCGCTGATACAAGTCGATGAATTAATTGTAATTAATAAGCGTTGCTGAAACGAGATTGAAACGCACTTTCCATCCTAGCACACACCCCGAACAGGTAACGATATTGATGTGCATCACTCTTCCCAGCTCGTTGGACTAAAACCACAAAGATAACAACCGGTATCATTGACTGTGGCGGACGTCTCTTCATCAATACTGTGCCAAGGATTCTTCGGTGCTACAAGAAATAAGTTTCACGATATTTCTCACGAATTTCGTGTCTCAATCGTCACGTCAGTGCCGCACAGTTGTGATGAACGTAGTTTGCGATCACTATCTCGATATCATCGCACCTATGCTTCGTACATGGAAATCAATAATTAATTAATTAATTAATTAATACCGTGGAACTCGCTGACTCCTACCTCAGCGTGCACCCTGTGGCCCCTAGTTGTCGCATAATGGTGTGTCCACCGTAAAAGCAGGCTCGTTGAATGAGTTGTAAACAGCTGAACTGCGGTGAATTGGCAGAAAACATTCTGCTTCGGATTTATTTCCTGAGACAAGAAATTATGTGCAGAAGAATATCATCACCTAAGTTATTTCGCCTCGCTTTGAGCTGAGTTAGCATTAAGAGAGCCGTCTTGAGCTATCTCAAGTGAGCACAATTTTCTGTGCTAGTTATTGCCTAATCCGTGACGCGTTTGGCATGAAATAAGAATGAGAATAAAATAATTATTGATGAAACGATTTTTCAGCGATAGTGAGTGATGACTCATTTCTACTGAGATAAATCAATCTTCACTTCGATACCCACGGGCGAATCGCACCCACCCACGATCCACCTGTACAAAAATGATTTCCATCGTATATACTATCGGGAGTTTTTCTTTTCTGGGAAGGAGCCAAGCTGTAACTTGCAATCGAACTTTTCTTTGCCAGTCTCTTCCACCATGCAACGGCAAAGAGTTGACTTCCATGCACGTTTCGATCGAACAAGATTTTTCGATCGGCACGTGATATTACAAAAATAGAATTTCATTCATCTCACGTTCCCAAATCACCTCTGTAGTCTCGATTCTCCGTGAGCGCCTCTAGCTTTTGCAGTGCGTCAAGAAGTTCTCCAGTGAGTGTCCGCTCGTTGTCGCCTAACAGTTTGATCACATCATCACGCCTTTTGATGACATCAATATTTTTGCGAATATTAACTAACTTTGTTTCGAATACCGTCGACCACACATTGATATCCTCCGTGGAGTTCTCCACCACAGAAACGTACTCGTTCAACGAGGCCACTGTGCCACCGGACTTCTCCAAGGCGTGGGAAAGCAACTTTTCGGTATCTTTGAGCTCACTCCACAGTACCCTATCGAGGCTTGTAATACCAGGAATCGTGATATTATGCAGGCCTTCAAAAAGTTCATTGATCTCGCGCTCCTCCTCATCCGTGAATATGCGAGTGGGCGCAACCCGCATCGTGTAGTTCGTTGGTGGGGACCAGACCCGTTTTTGGAATGATACGACTCTTTGCCTCTTTCTGCGTCGCAACGGGCACTGGATGGTTGTACTAGTCGACAGTGTTGATGCTACACCTGTCTTTTTCCTTTGTCGGGCAATTACGTTCAAGATGCCTCGTTCGAAAATCAGCGTCAAAATTTCACTCCGCGCGGAAGTGGCGTTGTGTTCATCATCATTTCACGACGCGATGATGGACGATTCGCGCGAGTCGAATCGTTCTGACAGTGCAGTGATGGTAAGGAGTGGTAATGTGTGCGAACTTTCTGCACTTCACCCCCCACATCAGCCTATGTGCGTCGAGGTGACCTCGCGCGAACTCCACGAACGACGAGCGCTCGAGTCGGTCCGCCGAGCAGCGGTGAAATCAACGTTAGAGGAATTGAAGAAAGTGGCTCGAGGATTAGATAGAGACACATGGATGTATCTCTGACCTTCTGTAGGTTGAACTATAAGTAGAAGCGTCGTGCACGGAACGTGACGTTCCACAGCGTTCAGCTTTCGACCCCGACTAGTAATAGTTAGTAATTGTTTAATTGCCACCAAATAGTACAATATATGGAGTAAATGTGAAATAAATGTTGTGAACGACCGCGGAGAGTACGAAGGGGAACGATTTGTTTCGCGCGCCGTCCAACGGCCTCCGCACTCGACGGTGCGCGCGGACAGGCATGTCAGGGATATTAACCCCACATAACCAGAAAATTAAACGCGGTGGGCGAAAGAAAACTCCACTGAGTAGCTCACCACATCCTGTGGGCTTACTTTCCCCCAACGATGACCAGCTGGAAAGGCAGAAATCGCTCTTGTCTCGAGAAGTGACGGAAGAACTGCGTCGAGAGTTCACCGCAGAATTGGATACGAACGCGGAATCCATTCCTCTAAAACAGAAGGTGAGCAGGCTCGAAGAACTGACGGCTGCTCCTCAGCCCCCAGCGAAGCCGGTCAAAAAGCTTTCTGCAGATGCGGTGCTGAACCTGTACACCAACTGCATCAAGCTTGCTTCTGAGAACAAAATCAATGCGAAAAACACCTGGAGTCTGGCACTCATTGATCATATTAGTGACATCGTACAGAACGAGCGAGATGATGACAATCAGACCAATTTTCAAAAGGCCAGCTGCACTCTTGAGGCCGGTGTAAAGATATATGCATCACGTGTGGACTCTTTCCACAGCGAAACTTTCAAGATGCTTGGTGGTATGAACAAGGTTGCTTCAAATGATGCAGAAGACGATCGACGGCAAGGTCTCGGCGACGGCGCAGAAGGGAGTCAAATACCGGCAGACACCGAAGGCATGCGTGTGAAAAAACGTCGCGCGACCGTAAACACGTTGGAGGTGCCAGAAGCTCATTCACTCAAGCAACTCGATGAGTCGCTTGTCGTTGATCCTTTGTTCCAAAAGACCAGTGCCATGTTTGATGAAGGAGGTGCTTCTGGTCTTTTATTAACAAATCTGGCCGTACATAAGGGTTGCAATATTTGTTTTGACTCAGAAGAGGTCCCAGATTATACCAAAGGTGAAGATGCACCGCTCGCAGGAACGCTGGACCTGTCTTCCCTACGATCTTCAGTCGAAGCGGCCAGTTCAGCACTGGCAACCGCATCACGGATCACCCCATCTGTCGACGAAATTCGCAATATGCTAACCGAAGTTACTGGTGTGGTCTCTACCAAAGTGGATGAACAAGGCACTGATGGTACTGGGTCGTTCTTCACAGGTTCCTCATTGGAAGGAATCAACTTTGCAGAATATGATGATGAAGATGAAGACGTCGCTGCGGAGGATCCAGAAGATTGGAACATCGGTGCAGATACGTTCGATGAAAACTGGCTAGAAAGTAGCGATCAAGGCATGTCTAAGGAAAGAGATGCGATCTTGTCTACACAAGAGGATGGTCTGGAGTGGGTTGTCTCATCTGCCTTGGGCGGTAAGATGGGTTGGGCTGGTCCAACACATTGGCAGTTTAGGGCACCATCTCGCCCAAAACCTTCAGAACATGCACCAGATTCGGCTGAAAATAGAGTTCAGAGAAAGCGAGGCAAGGGGGAGCTCTATTATGACTTTGAAAGCCCAAGCAAACTTGATGAAAAAAGATTTGAACTCGCTGTTGACGAGGATGATTTATTACTGGCATCGGTACCAAGTGCTTCTGACACCCTACTTCCACCAGATCTGGGTTATGAAGGATCAAACCTGATCAAACTCTTCCTTAAATCCAAGAATGTGACAAGTCTCGTGAACGATGATTCTACGTTGGAAAAAAATGAAGAACATGACAGTCTATTCAATGCAGAAGAAGACGCGCCAACCTATGGAGATGAAGAACTTGTAGGTGAAGCCGGCGGTTGGTACGAACCTGGAACACAAGAAGATGAAGATTTCATTGATGCACCGAGAAGAGTTGAAAAGATTGAGGTGAATTATGCTAGGACCACCAAACAAGTAAATGTCCGTGCTCTGAAACAGACACTTTGGGCGAACCTTGAAAAATCGGACACGTCACGAGAGGTGCACTCTTTCAATAAAATGCTTCGCGAGTTCCCGATAAATAATCCAGCTGGGGATGTGGAAGATATCAGCGTTCATATGGCTTTCATTTGTGCACTTCATCTAGCCAATGAACACGGCTTAGTCATCACAAGTGTGCCAGAAATGAATGACTTGGAGATCAACTTGGACAAAGGTTCCGACTAGACTGACTTGCGCTGTGGCGTTGGTGATGGCACTGGAGAACCAGTTAACCAGTTAAATGTTGTAAACGTGCGTATGATAGATTTAATAATCAGCGCGTAGTCAATTAAAATATCTAGCGGACTACGAAAGAGACCCTCAACCACGTGGACTTCCTTTTCACTGTGCAGCAAACTTGACTCACCTTGCCCCCCTCCTTAACCAACAGTCTTCATTGCATCCTCCTCTGTCTTCCATGCCTCACTGGAATGATTCACGAGAGCACGTACGATATCCCCTTTGGCGCAACCCGCTTCATTGAACTTAGCGACCGCTGCGTCTGCGTCATCTTTCCAGGCGTCCACAGCGCGAGCGTGCTTCACTTGCGACTTCTCGTACAAGACGTTACCCCAGAGAATCAAAATTTGCGCTTTGACTCCGTTGGACTCTTCGCTCTTTTCCGTAAGAACAGCGTCTCTCTCAGCTGGGGGCAACATACCCATGGCATCTTGATACTTGGTGATGGCTAGAGCAAACATTTCATCAGAAATCTTTTCTGCGTGACTCTTCTCACTGGCGTCCACTTGTTTTGAAAGTTGATGATAAAGCTTGCCTCGCTCAAACGCCTGCTGACCCCATGTGATCGGGGCCTCAAAGTATGTCGGCTTGATCTCAAGAGCAGCGGTCAAGCGCTCACAACAGGCTTCGTAATCTACATCAAGAGCGGTCATGTGCTTTTTTGCGGCTTCTGCGAGCGCTTCATCGCTGGAACCGGCACTGTCTTCATCGGGGGAACTACACGAGTCAACAATTCTCCGAGAGTTGCAGACGTACACGTTACCCCAGTTGAAGACAGCAGTCGCTGCAGCTTCTTGGAACTTTTCACTGGCTGCAGTAAGCAAGCCATGTGCCTCCGGCATCGCGACCGTCTTTTCCAACACTTCGCAACACCTTTCAAGACCAACAGAACGGAGTTCAAGAGGACCATCCTTGGGTACCTCGTCACCGAGCACTTTACGGAAGAGCGTGGCAAAACTAAGTAACCACTCGTCGATTTCAATCACGTCTTCGTTGTACTCGTCATTTTCTTGGAGCTCTTGCGGTTGAACCTGCTCTGGGGTCTCTTCAACCTTGACGTCGGATGCAAAAGCAGTAACGTGAATTACTGGTATCTCAGTTTCTTTCTTTTCATTCTTTTCTTTAGCCTCTTGATCAGCGATTGTGGCAAAGTTTGTCAAAGCCGCTCTTAAATCCATACGAGAAGTGATGGTTATCATGTCCCCATCGAAATCTTTGTACTTGAGCTTGATGTGCTGTTCAATATCAAACTCCTTTTTTATGGCTTCCGTCAGGTCGTTATATCGTAACGAGACTGGAAGTTGAATCGTTTTTGTCTCACCCTCGTGAGTCACGCTAAACGTGAATTTGGTTTGATTTGCCGCTTGTTGTTGACGTATGAACTGTTCTCGAATCGCGGCAATCTGTTCCTTGGTGTACTTCTGGGTGTTCTGTCTTCCAACACCACCTCCACCCAACCCAGCAGGCCGAGCCGCTCGCTTCACCTGATCGGCTAAACCCCTAATTTTGTCCAGGCGATTCTTCACGCTTTCATCGGAGGGATCCAAGGTCAAAGCTCGCTCGATATCAGCCTTCGCTTTTGCGTAATCCTGAAATTTTTCATATCCAGTCGCTCGTCTGAGCAAAGCCGGCTTGAAGTCCGGCTGTACCTCGAGAGCCAAATCACACTCTCTGATGGCGGCGGTGGGATTTTGGGCTTTCAAATGAACAGCGGCTTTATTTGCTGCGATTGCGACGAAATCAACGCTGTCTCTAAGAGCGAGTTGTTGGGCCTTGTTATACGTGTTCAGAGCTCCTCCAAGATCGCCTTTGGCGAAGAGTACATCAGCCTCAAGTCGCAGTTGCTGTGACTTCTTCGCAAATGCCGCGATTTCGCCCGTAGGTCCGTTCTTTTTCTTAGAAACGGTCACCATTCGTCGGAGTTATTGTTCTTTTTGTTCGCTGAGTTGGTCGAACGCTTTCTTTGCGTTGTCGAGCTTACTGAGGACGTTCTCGAGTTCGTTGCGGGTCAGCTCGAGGGATATTTGTCGTGTATTCGATGACGACGACTCTTCAATTTGAAGTTGAACTCTGACCAAAGATGTATCAGAATCCGCGATTTTGTCACTAGACAATACTCGATGAAGCTGCAAAGGGAACGACTGTTGGTCAGTCCTAGAACTTCTCTCTTTTCTTCGTCTGGAAAACGAATCTTAACTGCAACTCCTGTGTAGCGTCCTTCGACGTGCGCGTTCGCGTGCCGTCGAAGTCGTGGATTTTAAGGTAATTTCAGCGCCATGGAAAGGCCCCAGAGTCCACGCTCGCACCCTATCTTCCCACTCGATGAAAAACACTTTGGGAGACCCTACGTGTCGAGGGTTCCGCGAGCTCATCCGCTCACTTGCAGTCTCACGGGACGAGAACGCGCTGGCGCCCGAGGATTCAGACGGACGCGAAGTCGTGGAACATAATTTTACCTTCCAATCGATATCTGCGAGAGTACAAGATTGGCGCCCCTCTGACTTGTAGTCTGGCATCAACCGACACTCTTTGTCGACGCGTCCTCGTTGGTCTGCCCCTTCTTGCTTGAATGAACATTTTTTTACAACGGGTTCATGGTGAATCTTTGGGTTACGTGGTGCTAAAAACCGTCGATGGAGTTCCAAATATCACTATGTCAATACATGGGTCATGAACCGTGACGATGGGGACTGAATCCGTAGGGTTTGGGGGGGAACCCTGGAACGATTCAAAACTTGTCAAGTTCCGAGCTCGTTCATTGCAGAATCCCATCGTTTAACGATTCCAGGGATGTGAGCAGCACCACAAATCATCAAGATGGTGATAGGACTCGATGTGATAGGTGCTTGATTTCGGCCCGAGAAATCTAGTGCAGGAGTGTTGTAAGAGTATTCAAATGTGTGACTTGTCTTCAGCTGGAAACATGGTCGATCAACAGCTTCGCCTGAAGCAACTTTCCAAAGACAATCGAACATCACATCATCGCGTCGCTTGATGAACACATCATGCATTGCAGGTGGCATATCAACAGCCCCTGTGTGCATCAACTCTAAGCGTTCAGTTTCTATTGCCCCCAGCAACTGGTCTCGTGTTTTGAAATTGACTTGGAGCAACGCTCTGAGAGAACTTGCGAAGTAACAGAATAAAGATCTTTTCGTTCCTGGTGCGCTTTCCTTGACCTTTTCTTCGAGTAATTCGAACGTTTTAGACATCTCCAAATCGGACAAACATATTCGCGCTGTACCCATTTCAAATGCAGTTGAGAGTCCAGCGACAATTTCTGCACCATCTTTTTCTTCCAACTTACTCGTTGTCGCCATCTCGACAAAGCTCATGAATTTTCTCAGAATTGCAACAATCAAAGATGAGAATCTCCAGATATCTACATTCAACAATACATCGCTGAATGATAGTGATAGTGCTTGATGAGTGTCTATGACAATACTTCCATTCTGCTTGTATTTCCATGCGTCTCCTCTATTTTGTACGCTAAGCGTTATCATGCTTGTCTCCTCATTCGCATCCAAGACGGCTGTGTGGTGCTCGGGATCTATTTCGTCTTGAAGAGCCAGTAATAATGACCCATGCAGAGCCGAGGTTTGCCAGGCTTCCATTTCACCTTGCCCTCCACCGCAGTCACTCTCATGGAGGAGTTCTGCTGCACGGCGCACTACTCGAGTCTCAATGTCACTAGAGTCGAAAACAGGGCTTGAAGCGTGATATTCGTTCCAAGCAAAATGAATATTTGATGTCAGGTTCGCAGTAACTGGTTTGACGGTAAAAAAAATTTCCGAAACGGAGACCTCAAATATTGCCATCCCTTCCCTCCAGACAAGTGCTCGCTCACCATCCTGAATGTTTTTATTTACGTGCACGTGCACTGCTTCAAACAGACCCGTTTGCACTAGTAGTTCCGCATCCTTTTCCAGAGTTTTTCTAGATACTTTCGATCCCCTCTTAGTATTCAAACGTGCTAATAAACTCTCTTCTCTCACCCCACCAGGGAGCATTCCCGTCGGTAGCCCGCTAATTCGTACTGAGGAGGGTATCATAACGTCTTCCTCAAACGTCCTAAGTCGTTCCATCACACCATTTATGCGCTCATCGCACACTTCTAGAAGTAGAACATCTGGTTGAATCGTTTCCAAGACTGATTTAGCGTCGAGAGCTGACTGTGTACCGACGTGAGCAGTGGGTAACAGAATCACTCTGGCCCCAGGACGCTCAGTCGTGGACGGTTCGTTTAAAACTATCGTCGGTATCGATTCGCGCTCGGAAATGACAAACTCACCGCTGTACTCATGGGAGCACGTGCGAAGATGTCTCAGTCCATGAAACCAAAGGCCCTCACGACGTCGCTCGAATCGCCTTGGACGGCGGGGTCCGACAGGTCGATTCCTCGGGGTACACGCTGTCTGGGCAACCTCTCGAACGTCGGCTGACAGATGAACGTGAGCTATCCCCACAGACATGGAATACCACAGCCCTACTCTAAGTGCTAATTATATCATGAACGTGCGCGTGCGTGATACTGGGGAACTAGACGCGTGCAAGCGTTGCCTTCCAATTTCCGATTCCATACGAACAACTCTCACTCAAGCGAAAAAAGTGGTCGTCGAGGACATGGGGACTCGTCAAAAAAGGGATGATGGAGAGCTTCAGCGGAATCAAATCGCCTCAGTGGGTCATAGGTGAGCATACGGTTCAGTAGCTCGAAACCTTTGTCAGATAAACCAGTCGTGTCACACGGAAACTTCTGACGCAACTTGTTGTAAGGTTGTTCGACAAAAGTCACTTTCTGTGTACTCGGAAGTGAAGGAAAGTCTGGCCATATTCTCTCATTGGGTGTACCGAGGAGTTTGAACATCTTCTGCAGTTGATCAATTTCAGTTCGTCCGTTAAACAAAGGAGCTCCTGCGAGAAGTTCACCAAATATGCAACCAAGACTCCAGACATCAACAGCAGCTCCGTAAACAGTTGCACCGAGCAAGAGCTCTGGAGCTCGATACCACAGTGTAACCACGAGTTGAGTGTACTTCCCTGGACCACCGAACTGGCGTGCCAGTCCAAAGTCACAAATTTTCAACTCGCCAGAGTTTGTCACCAGAATATTGGACATTTTTAGATCTCTATGCATGATCCAGTTTTCGTGCAAATACGAAATTCCGCTTAGAAGCTGCAACATTAAAGCTTTCACTTCTGGGATTGTGAACTTCGGGTTCGTCGATTCAGCCATCTGATCCATTACTCCTTTGAGATCATTTTCAACGTATTCCATCACCATGAACACAGAGTTTAATTTCCATCCGATAACCACCTCATTGACATTTACGATACTTGGATGGTTCAAAGAGAGGAGAATGTTAACCTCTCTCAATGCAGTCAACGGAAATCCGTCACCGCCTTCGTCTATCTTCACTCTCTTAAGTGCAGCGATCTCATTCGTTCTCTTATCACGAGCTTTGAAAACAACCCCGTAAGTTCCTTCGTCGATTTTGTTGAGTCTTTCGAATTCGTCAACTGATCTACAAGCTGCCACCATGTTTAGTGGACGCTTTTGTAACTGACTTGAGCTCATTTCTTGGCCCGATGCTGGTATTATGCTTGTAGGTTGAGTGTCGGTTTTTGGACCTTCGCGTTCCACTATGTGAGTTGTCGTAGATAATTCTTTCCTATTTACGACGTCGCAGCCACCTGAATCCTTTTTTATGTTTTCGAGTGTGCTTGGTCTTTGGGGTCCTACCATGGGTTCATCTTCGTTATCGTCCTCAAGCTCACCGTCACATGGTGAAACAGCATGTGTTTGTTCGGTCACGCCTACAACATCAGCTTCGGGAGGACCTCCGCGTCGTCGCTCCTCGCTCCCATCTGGAGAATGACAGACAAGTTTCTCAGCACGCGTCTCTGGCGTCATCTTCTTTTCATGACCCACGACGCCACCGCACTGCTGGCGCTGCGCTGCTGCAAACAAACTTGCTTCACCAAGCATCTTTTCCACGTATCCCTGACTAGTCGGTCTGTCCGCTGTCGAATGCGATGCGATTGGCATCAAAGGCACGGTCGAGCCATCACCGCCATCTCCAGCACCCTTTTCATCTTCATCGTCGTCAGATGATCCCCATCGTGAGTCCTGTATCGTCCCGCCTGACAGCTTCGCCCGTTTCACCGGGTCCGTTGGGCCTCCCGGCGACGCTTCGGGACCACTCGCACCCGTCAACTGCTCGCCCGACCTGTGCGACGTCGATGGGTTTCCAGCAAGTGTTTGCGCCTCTTTCTGTTTCCGTGCCAGTGCCGCGCGCGCCGCTGCTCTGATACTCGACATCGGCAGGTTAGGGTGTGACGTGTGTGTGCACATTGCGCCGCGGAAGTACGGCGACAGCCAAACGCAGCGAAGAGCCCTCTGCGGAACCAATCATCCGTTAAAGAAATTTTCATCCAAAATTTTCCGTCTTCACTTTCGTGGATGTCTCGGAACGAGAAACGCGAGAAAATGCGTGGCGAAAACGCACGGAAAACGCCCGACTCCTCACAGTCGTGCTCGCGCGCGCGCCCAAGCTGATGCACGCTTACAACCCGCTCTTAGACGAAGTAAGTCATGGTGCTAAACAGACAAAGGTGTGGGAGGAGTATAAGGCGGAGCGCACCGCGCGAGAAACGGAAAATGTAGACGATGAAGCAGCTGGGAGCGACTCTCGGTGTGCACACAGGGAGAAGAAAGCATATGGAAAGCATTACCCAAGCGTTTGGACGAAGGACCCTCACGGCGGAGAGTACAGAGTTGATAAAGGTCCTGGCTCACGCAAAGGTTATGACGCTTTGGAGCAGCAGAGCGATGGCCGAATGATTGAGCGTCCACTGGGATACGAGAAACCGCAAACTGGACCGACAACAAACTTTGTTGGTAATCACATGACACAAGGAGCAATTGATTTAGTCCAATATGAACTCACAAAAATTGACCCAGACCAAGAGGTGAATCGGGATCGTTTAGATCAAGCTCGTGGGGTTCAGAGAAAACCACCAGAGCTGATTTCAACAGCGAAGACGAATCAGTCAGACAAAGTGTCAAGAATTGAGAACTTTACGTGGTGGGATGCCGGAGAGGTCGTTCATATTCAAATCGACCGGAAATCTCTACTTGAAGCAAGGTACCGAGAAACCAGTTGCGAATTCAATGAGCGGAGCCTCACGGTCAAAGTTCCACGCTTCGCAACAAGTTCGCAACCTAGACACACATTTGTGTTGCAACTCAGAAGATTATACGCGCCTGTTCGAGTGGGAGAGTCCTCGTTTATTATTACACCCGATAATCTACAAGTGGATCTAGTTAAAGTTGACGTTTCGGAATCGTGGGAACGCTTGGAAGAGCCACCAGCCAAAACTCTTTCAAGTAAATCAACTTTGAATTCAGCAGTAGTGCCACAACATGATCTCGATTTACACGCACTACGCACAAGATTAATAACTCAAAGAGAAGGAAAAATGTCTGAAAGTATGCAATGGCTCAAGATGTCACATCAGAAGCAATCAGATGTAGAAAACGAAAAGATAATGTGCTCCACTGAAACACAAAACTGTGTTCCTGCGTATTTTGAAAGAGGCGACTACGCCACTGTACTGTTGTATACTAGTCATGCTCTCCACGATGGTGAGATTTCTTCACAATCCAGGTATGAACTATTGCACTATCAAGCCCGAGCGAATATTCAGCTTGGAGCATTGAAGAATGCAGTATGCAACTACACAAATATGCTGGAAATACGGTCAAGTGCTGAGGTACTCAAACAACGTGGGGGGATATACGAACAATTAGAAAAGTATGGTGAGGCTCTTCGAGACTACATCGCCGCTTTGGATTCGAACAGGAATGATTCAACACTGCACCAAGCCATAAGACGAGTGCGTGGTCTCGCATGCGAGGAAGATAGAAAACAGGCAAAGGCTGAGCAAGACAATGTTTTTCGAAGTGTTCCGAGGCCCTGCTTACCCCAGTTCGAGAATCGCGGGAAAGCGGGCGCGTGCTTTTAGTCAAAGCTGTTTACTACTCTCTAGCGATGTATTACTATTTCTAATCATCTAAGTCTTATCTTTTCCCTCGAGCCTTGATAGAGAGAGTTACGACGGATCCATTCCTCAAGTTGTAGTAGGCTAAACTTGCTGTGTCTTTGAGGAAGCCCAGACCGGGAGTGCTCAATTTCTGCTTATTCTGAGGCAAGTCCCCGGCAAGCGGTTTGATCGCTCTTTTGAGATCAACAATCTTATCACTGAGAGATTCTACCTCTACTTCAAGGGTTTGTCCATTTAGTCCGGTTTGCCCGTCCACCGCTGGGCAAACCACCTTGATGGTAGCTCTGCCAGGATGCGCCGCGAGAAACTCGAACTCTTCGTCAAGCTCAACTTCACCAACTTTTAGCTTTTTCGGTTCTGGTTCTGGTTCTGGTTCTGGTTCTGGTTCGTGTTCCGGCTCCGGCTCGCGCCGCTTTTGATGCTTGAGTTGTGGTGATTCCGCTTTACCAACGTTGGGTGCTCCCACAGCAGGTGGAGGAGGTGGAACCACCGCAGGTGGAGGAGGAGGCACAATAGACCCACCACCTTGAATAGACATCTGACGACTTTTACGTAATTCCGCGTTAATTGCCTTCGACATTTCATCGTCTGAAGAGCCAAAAATATCGGGGCGGTTGCGCGCCAAGTTCAATACGTTCGCAGCGACATCCTCGTGAGAGGCCTGCGTGCTTCCACGAAGCTTCGCCATCATCGCTTCTTTCTGGACTTTCCATTTGGGATCAATTAAAGAAATGCGCATATGCTCTGCCATTTGATCAAGTGGGATCATTTCTCCCGTGATTGGAGAAACCACGAACTTGGTTGAATCCATAGTCGGTACCTTTCGCTCTTCAGGTTTCTTATAGTTGCGAACAATCTTCATACTTCCAACTTGTTCAACAACCGGTGGTTCAGGATTTGAATGCATTTGTTGCTGTATCTGATTCATGCTTTGTTTTGCCTCATCATCTAAAGTCGCCGTGACCGGATGAGTGATATCATCGCTAGGCCCAGACTCTCCACCTGGGACGACCGGTGCTGCGAGCTCGCTCTTTCGCATCGCCTCGATCACTTCGTTGAGTTTCATAGGTGGTGGTAAGTCAAAATCTTCAGCCTCATTAAAGTCCAAAGTTTCCACTACGACGAAACTATGCCAGTCGATAAGGGCCATCTGAATACGTTCTTCTTCCTCAGCGTCTTCCTTGTCCTTTTTCGCCTTATCTTGGGCCGACTCCCACTCCAACCGCTTCAGAATGCGTTGCAGCGCAACACTTTTAACACAACCTTCAACCAGAGATGCGAGAGTCGAGTCATCTGGAGACAAGATCTTCTCGTACGCATCGGCTAGAGCTGTGAAAAATGTAAACATTGAGTGTTGTGGTCTCAAAAAGTTGAATTGAGGGTTGGCATGCTCTTTGCTGGCCAGCGCCGTCACAAACTTCTTTCCGTTCCTGGCGGCAAACTGCGCTGTCACCTTGATGACGTCAAGATCTAGCGCAGAAATTCCAGCTGGAATCGGAATCGTAAACTCATCATTCTTTGGTGGTTCTAAAACTACTGGTTTGGCAGCACCAGTGCTCGCCTTTGTCACAACAGGGGGTCCCGTTTGCACTACCGCCGAGGCTGATTCCATCCCAGCTGCTTGTGCCTTTGCCTCTTCTACTTTTTGCCTGTAATACGCATGATAAGGATCATCAGTGATCAAGAAGTTGAATTTCACATTGTTCTTTTCAGACGCCAGGATGCGCTGCTCAAATTCTGGGCCATTCTTCCCCACAAACTGCGCCGTCTTGTCCACGATCACACGTACGTCCGGCGGCGGGACGATCACTCCCACGTTCTGAGTGTGGGTTTCCAGAGCGATTTCGCGTCCCCCATCGACCTTTACGCTTCTATCGCCTATACCCGTATCAACGCTCGACGTAGCGAGTTCCATCGTGGCCTTGGAACGCTCGCGATACCGCGCGGTGCGTGGTGTCCCGTCCATTGGAAAATCGACCCGCTGGGCGAAACAGAGATCCCGGGCTCGACCCGTGAGGGTTTAGGTTTGGGTATGACGAATCATGAACCTACGAATAGTACGCAGAGAAAAAAACGAGGAGTTTTCTTCGTATTCAGTGTGTCAACGCCTTGAGCACGTCTTTCGGGCGCGACGACCGCCGACGACAGACGCGAGCGTGCCGTGCGCCGTTGGAAGGTGTGGTTTTTCCCATGGACGCGCAAGCGCTCAAGTCTCGAGGGAACGAGCTATACCAAAAGGGGAAATTTGGTGCTGCGATCGAAGCGTACACCGAAGCCATCACCTGCGATCCGCGCTGGACGGTGTTGTACATCAACAGAGCTCTGTGTCATCGAAAGAAGAAGGACTGGGCAAGCGTGAAGAGGGACTGTGAGACCGCGCTGCATTTCGATAGAAACAGTGTGAAGGCGCTCTACATGCTAGGGCTTGCGCTGATCGCGGAAAAGAAATTTACCGAAGCGGCGAACTCTTTACAGAGAGCGCTCGAGGAGGCGCGAGAGAGCGGTGACACCATTCAAGATGATGTCTGGCGTGAACTCGCTCGAGCAAAATATTTGGAATGGGAGCTTTTAGCAAGCGATCGAGCGAGGCGATACGCGCAGTTGGAAGACTCCATACGAACTAGCGGCTTGAGCCTCTGCAAGGAGGATATTAGCACATTGGGAGAGGTTATATCATGCGCAAGGGAAGCTGATGATCGGTCTTGCGAACCACCTGATGCTTACTGCTGTAAGCTGACGTTTGAGGTATTCAGAGATCCCGTCATCGGTCCAAGTGGACACAGCTACGAGAGACTAGCTATTTTGGAGCATTTAAAAAAAGGCTCACAATTTGATCCAATCACGAGGGAGCCTTTGAGACCGGAGCAGTTGGTCCCTAACGTCAACTTGCGGATAGCCGCACACACATGGTTGTCAAATCATGCTTGGGCTTTCGGTGATATTGTTCGACCAAACGCGCCACTAGAATAGAATGGTAATAACAAAAAACGATGTATTATGCCTGTCGTATTTGCTTGGCTTCCATTCATGCAGATTTAACAAAGTAGACTCGAACTGACTTACCACACTTTTTCAGCTGTTTGAAAACCGCGCAAACGTCAGTGCTACGCGCTCGGGAACACGTCGGAACTCGAGCAAAGCTATGCCGGGCATTCTCCATGGACGTTCAATGCCCGTGATTGCCGCTCTATGGACACTGACTCTCGTTCTCATCGTCCAAGGAACGCGAACCGAAGGATCTGGCCTGATCGACTGGGCACGTTTATGGGTTTTGTTTACGCGGATCAACCCGTATTTCTTCGCTGCCCTGGGAATCGCTGCAGCGGTTGGTCTCAGCGTTGCGGGTGCGGCTTGGGGAATCTTCATCACAGGAAGTAGCCTACTTGGAGCTGCTGTACATACTCCTCGGATCACAAGCAAAAACTTGATCAGTGTAATCTTTTGTGAAGCAGTGGCCATTTACGGTGTCATCATCGCAATCATCTTGAGTACAAAACTTGAATACGTTCCACGTGATGCAGATACCGGCACATTTCATGCGTCGACCATGATGGCGGGGTACGCAGTTTTTGCAAGTGGGTTGACGTGTGGGCTAGCAAACTTAGTATGTGGGATATGTGTTGGGGTCGTGGGTAGTTCTTGTGCGTTAGCTGATGCCGCTAATCCAACTCTATTTGTTAAAATCCTAGTGATCGAGATTTTCGGGAGCGCACTTGGTTTATTCGGCGTCATCATAGCGATAATTCAGAGCTCGAATGCTGTCTTTGAGAAATTGTAGCGGGAAACACTTAACGGGAAACGAACCTTAGGCTTTTCTAAATAATAAATTAGATCTCACTAAAATCATTCTAGAATCCTGGGTGTACTGCGCATTCCCTAGTCCTTTTGTACAAAGGCGGCCTTGAGCTGGCTCTTCTTTCTACGCGACGGCAATGAAAACGAAGCTTCCAAGTCACTCTGGCGTAGACGCGCACGTGCTATTCTCCCATCCTTGTAAACATGAGGAACTCGGACAGTCTCTACACCCTTTTCAAACATAATCAATGTCGGCAGCTGTTTACTCGTTCCGGAAACATCAATGCCGAAATCTTGTCCTGTCTTCGGCCACCTTGTAACGTCGAACTTTGCGAACTTCAGCTCTGAAGACGTATACTTACAGCTCAAACCAGCAAAGGTAGGTTCTAGGTTTACGCATGGCGGTGACCAGGACGCGTAAAACTCTACCAGCCACGATACTTTTTTATCGTCATCTTTTGGTTCAAGTACCAGACGCTTCAGTGATGCCGGGTTCAACCACTCAATTTTGCTCGGTCCTCTGTACTCTGGTTTTCTAACGTAGACGAAGAGCATCGCGTACATGACGCAGTACCAGCTAAAGATGCGCTGATCCATCATCCAGGATAAGAGCAGAATAGCAGACTTCGTGAACATGAGTATATCTGATACAAACGAGTCGATATTTGCCTTGCGAAAGAACTTTACCGCCGCCATGATCCCCAAGGTCGACACGGCCTGCTTTTCCCAACCTACGAGCACGGGCGCCGCGCGCGGATATTCATGTTGAGCCCACAAAGAGAACAATGGGTAAGTCGCTATCACTGCGGTATTCAGAATGTAGTAAGCGCTCAAGAAGCGTGACATTGTTACAGTGCCGTTGAGTGGGGATCAGTGTGCGGTTAGTAGTTGAACCTTCCGGTAAGTTACGAAGAGCGCGCTCACACTTGGACACTGTTGGACAATCACAGTACGTGCAAAATCATACTTCTGAGTTAGTTCTAAAGAGTGATGTATTACAAGAACTGCATGGTTAAGTCAGACCCCAGTCTTCGTCAATGTCACTGTCATTTAGGCCCTCTTCTGTACATGTTTTGGGTGACCCCGTGTCAGATTCTGGTCTTTTAGTTGACGGCAACTGTTTGATTTTTGTCCAATTATTCTTATCGGAGCTTGAATCGGAAGAGAATGCCTCCTCATCTGTCCCTAGAGATGCTGCTCTGCCATGGCTGCCTTCTTTGGAAGGCGAACAGGAGTCACTTTTAGTGTCAGCATGCTGTTGAGTTTCTTCCTCTACAACAAGAATCGGTCGTTCCCGTTGGCCAAATTCTATGTCTAATTCGTACAATTTGAAGAAGTACCGACGCCAGAACGTATCTCTGTCCACAACTGCAGGTACAACTCGAGCGAAAAGTTCTTTCACGAACTCATTGCACCTCATGGTATTTGCTATTTCTTCTTCGTGAGGTGTCATCGTAAAACCTTGGTTGAAATGCTTGAAAAGAATAGTATCGTGCGGTTCGTCACAATATGTTCCAGAATCTCGTTGAATCGCCTGTACACGGCACTCATAGTCATTGCGTTCTTGCCTCAATTTTCCTACATCCCTTGTGACGAAGTGACCTGACTCCCTAATCACATCTTTAGTTTCTTTGATAGCATCTCTCGTTGTTTCTTTCACATGAGTCAGTAGATTCCCTGCTCCTACGAACATTCTCTGACCAAAGAGTTCAATCTTTTCACCAACTTGCTCAAATTTATCCTGGACGAGTGCGTCTACAGTACTTTCATCGCCATCATTGGATAATATCACATCGCCATCCACGTATACGACTCCTTCGGCCACATGTTGCTCTTGACTTGTTTTACCCGCGTCATTGGCAGCTTCACCCTCGTTTTCTGCAAGTGCCTTGAAGTCCTCTCTAACCTGTTCCTTGATTTCACTTAGCCCAACAGAGAGCTCTTTCCCCACGCCTCTCGAAACATGTTTCAATTTTTCGAACGTCGATCGTCCGAAGTCCATTGCACTATGGACCAGTTCGTCGAACTCCTCATTGGCCTTATCGGCCTCTACCTCGCGGTTGCCGTGCACGGAATCAACGTTTTCGCCGGTAGACGAACGAGACTCCTCAGTTCGCCCAGGCTCGTCTATCCCCCTCTCGAATTCAGAGTCGGTTTCGGATTCGGATTCGGATTCGGATTCGGAGCCAATAAGAGCGTCACCGACAGCGTTACCGACTTTTCGGAGAAAATTCATCGTCACCGCGCGACACACTGCGGACACTGGATTGTGATGGATGCTGAGCGAACTTACACAGTCTCACAATTTTTGCTTCGTTTTTTACACAGCGCTCGGTAGCTCCGGGCGTTCGCGAGCTAAGAATATGGAAATACAATTACTATATGTCAACACAGGCCAAAGTTTTTGAGTCCCTCCAATATGCCGAGCGCTTCGAATTCTCCAGCCAAAAAGATCCGACTTGACTCAAGTTGATTTTCCGACTTGAAAGTGTTCGCCCATTCTCGGAGCTCAGGCTCTGCATTGCCAACAACGACGGCCCTAGACTCTCCAGACATCATCAGGATGTCGTTACCGCTGTCTCCACATGCAACTGTTTCGCAAACTTCAAAGCCCAACTGTTTGCGAATGTGCTCAAGACTTTCCAGTTTGCCCGCTCCAGTACTAACACAATCAATGAACTTCCACCCCCCCGAGCCACTGATGATAATCTTGCATTCTAACCTGTTGTCGTCGCACGCCGAGCGTATAGCCTCATTAACATCGTTTACAAACTCATCTTTCACACCAACGGTGAGTTTATATTTATTCTGTTCGTCCGGTGGCCTGAAGTGGATATTTTCACACCCAAACTTATCCATCACCTGCTGCAATATTTCACGAACAACATCGCACGACCAATTCACATCTAAGGTTTCAGTCCACGCTTCATCTTCGATCCACGCATCATCCGGAGTACCGCTGCGAAGAAACACCTTCGTCCCAACTGCACAGATGAGCCCATCAGGCTCGATGAGGATGTCTCTTTTAGATGTGATGAGACCCAGAAAGGATTCGAATGAGCGTCCCGTAGAGTAAACCAGCTTTGAATCCTTGTGTCTAGCGTCTGATTCCCAGAACTTCCGGAATTCATGCGTGTATTCGTCGTTCCCAACCATCGTGCCGTCGAGGTCGGATACCAGGAGAACGCGCGAAGTGTCGGTCACAGCGTTCTCGAGTGTCGAGCTTTTGCTCAACACTATCCTCCTTGAACTGAATACGCACCGTTGGGTGAGTGAAGAAGCTCCCAGCATGGTCGTCGACTACTCTACCGCGAGTGGCGGCCACTTGTCCAGCACAGCCGAGGTCAAGAGGCAAGAACTGACTCTGTATTGCTCAAGCGGTGCACGGGTACTGACTGCAATGAACAAGGTCTCGTGAAAAATTCTTTACAACTCTCATACATGGACAGAAGAGATGACACTATTCGACTACTCAAAGCTATGACGATGAAGCTCCCTCAGCCGCCGCACGCTTGGCTTTCACATCTGCCACTGCGGTGCGTATAGCATCCTCGGCGAGCATCGAACAGTGCAACTTCACTGGCGGTAGGTTCAAATGCTTAGCTATATCTTGATTCTTGATGGTGACTGCTTCATCTACATGAGTACCCTTGATCCACTCAGTGGCGACAGAGCTCGACGCAATGGCGCTACCGCACCCAAACGTCTTGAAGCAAGAGTCCACAATGTTGCCCTCTTCATCTACCTTGATCTGCAACTTCATAACATCTCCACATGCAGGAGCGCCAACGACGCCAGTACCAACGTTCAAATCCGTCTTATCAAATGATCCTACATTTCTTGGGTTCTCATAGTGGTCCACAACCTTCGTAGCAGTGAAAGAAATCGTCAATAATTAGCACGAGCGGCACTCACGGGCGCGAGATTACGAAGAGAAAGCGTCGTCGTTACCTTTTTGTCATAAGCGCGAGATGCAATTCGTGGAGAAAGAATGTATCTGATCGTCGCTACCCCTCTTCGCGCGTGTCGTTCCGTAGCGCGCAGCATGGCGATCCGCGTTTCAGAATGAGGGGTGTGGCTCCCTGGGTGGCTCTTTTTTTCCCACTTTCTTGTGTGGGTGTGTTGATAACACGAGACGGAAACGCCTACACAATTTTCCTCGTGTAATACAAACTTTACCGAGAAGGGAAGGAATTTTCTCATCAACTCTGCGCCGTATCTAGCGTAAAACTAAACATTATCTACATCGCCTGTACGACGATGGCGATCCATCGACGAACTGTGAACGAGTTTATCGACGATCGATTCCTGCACAGGCACATCCGCGGGCGTTCTCACCGAGGTGATAGACTGCGCTGCCTCTGTTCCTGCAGTGGCTAGATCAGAAAGAACAGAGGCAACTTTGTCCGGAAAATGATCACTGAAAAAACGATGCTGAATCATCATTCCTCGATTCATCAATTCGCGCGCTTCCACAAGTCGTGGCGCATAGGATCCGTCTGGAAGTCTGAGCAAGTGGATGAGTTGTCCAGGGGGGTGAAGTTCTGCTGCCATCATGGGTGTCGCAGTCACTTGTGCCTCCGCGAATCGTTTATAATCCTCACGCAACGTCGTAGATTCAGTTGCCGGTGAATCTTCGTCTAGGACATCAGAGGTCTGGAGCTTATTACCTCGGAAAGTCATTCGCATCAACAGTGAAAATTTATTCAACTTTGAATGCGTTAAGGCGTCCATCATGTCATTTCGCAACTTGAGCAAGACTGGGCCAGATAGTCTACAAAACAGGTCGCAGTGATGTACAGTGCTATATGTCCAGGCTTTCGTGATTTCGCTCAGCTTGGGGCTCAACACTCCACCCGGGGGTTCTATGCACCACACCTTCAAGCTCGGAAATTGTTTGCGTAGGTGCAAAGATAATACGGCGGCAACACCCGCTCCTAATGAATGTCCAGTGAGGACCAAATCCCAACCTTTACAATCAGCGGCAGAACTAGGGATCGGCGCACTTGTAGCAGTTGGCGTCTCTCCGAGAATAGTTTGTTCCAGAATTCGATGACCATTCAGATCAGATAGAATAAAATTGGTTGCTCGGAGGACACCAGAGTGCACATGAAGGTCTGCACCTGTCAGTGTTGGTTCCTGTATTGCTTCTGCGTTTAACATTGATGGTTTATACATACTATCCGTAACGCAATCAGCGATACTTAAAGTACCTCGAATTGAAACAACGATAGCTCTTCGACGAACGTCGCGAGCAATGAAGTACGGTGGTTCTCCAATACCATTAGCAACTGAAACGTAAAATAAGTCTTCAGATGCAATGCCAGCACATTTCTTCAAGGCTTCTCGATCTAACTCGTGAGGATCGTGTGTTTTCTTAAGGCATCGGCGACAGCCACACGCACTCATGCACGCTGTGGCTGAGCATATCATCCTCATACCAGACCGAGGATCTGCCCACGCAAATAGTGCCCAACCATACGCAGCAAGTGCCCAGCGTGAGTGATGTGCACCATCCTCATACATCTCTATTAACGAATTGTATGGTGCTAGAGCATCCGCATCATTCAATAACGCCTTGCCGATTGGATCGTTCTCAATCATATGTCTATGCTGAATAGCAAGTAAACCCAAACCTGCTGCTATGTCACTTGGGACAACATCAGCACCCTGGAATACCTCCGCAAAGCAGTTTGCTATGTGTCCCAGCGCTCCTTGCTCCGCTAATTCTCTATCTAATTCTGGATCATGCTCTTTTTGTCGTTCCTTCACACACAACATCGTCGAAATAACATTGAAAATTCGATACCATTTCTGCTCGCTTGGCAGATTACCGAACATACTAAACATAAAAGAGATACCGATGAAGTGGAAACCAATGACGATAAAATTTCCAATTATAACACACAGCACCATTGATCTCACTCGTGCCCGATACATACAGCCACCCATGTCTGAATCCACAACCGTTCCAAATATTGTGAATATGATATCTACACACAGCAGTAGCAGGTGTATGTATAAAAGGTATGGTATCCAAGCTCTCTTTGCAGGTTCCATGATTCTTCCACGTAAAGATACATGAAGCAGTACTGCTTCTATACACAATGCCATAAAATAACAAACGAAAGTCCCGAACAACCACGTCATCGCTTGCTCACCACCTGAGCAATTGTGTCTCAGCGTCCGATGCGCACGCTCATATACCACGAGAATGATCACACACCACATCGTATGTATCGTCATCAGTCCCGCCATGGGAAGTGGCAAATCATCGCTCGAAAGTAACCACTGCCTACCGAATAGACGAAGCGCGGGCATACTCGTCGGACCAACGACAAGAGCTACGCCTCTTCTCGTTGGCTAGGCTTGTCCGTCCTCGCGGCGTTCGTCCAACGACTCAGCACTTCACAGCGCGTGTAGCTTCTCAATCAGTCGCTTGGGCCGGTTTTTTCGACTTCCACCCTTCTAGCTTCGAACTCTCCGGGCCGTACGTACAGTCATGCGGTCGACGCTTGCGGTGGCGAGGGGTGTTGTGGCGAGTCCGATGCGGATGAATTTGGTCGGTCTCCACAACCTTCTGCATGCAATCCTTCCATACAGTGATACATTGAATCTCTATTTATAATACAGCGCCCATCTCCCTCTGCTCCAAGAAAGTTCAGAGAACGAAGCCGGAGCCGATGCCACTGTCGGACGTCGGGTAGACGAAGTGAATGTCGTCGCGGTGGGCCGTCACACCATTGCTAGACGCACGAGTATTCCGAGGAGGTCCGCGACGCCGAAATTTCCGTTCAAGGTGCGAAATCGTAAATTTGATGAACGACATTCTTTTTCAAATTTTTCTTCCCACTCGCACTTCCGTGCAGAAGAGGAAGTTGATCGATCGTGGTATCTCCTCCGCAATGACTAACGATGCTGTATGCATTCTTCTATGTAGACAACGGAGCGGACAGCTCGATGCTCGAGCTTCGAGAGCCAAGCCACTGAGAGCGACAAGACCAGAGTCGACGCTGCATGGGGTCGGTGGGACAGAAATCGATAATGGTGCAGAAGTGCCCGACGGACGTGAATGGTATACTTTTAAACGCGGTGAAACTATAACGTCTTTACTGGAGCAGACTGGCTTGGATCGTGTCACTTTGCAGAAATTAAACCCACACGTCAACTTATCTAACATGTTCCCGGGTGACAGAATAGTTATTAAGGGAACAGCAAATTTGAGGCCCAATAACCATTCTACGGTGGCTGTGGTGGGAAGTTCAGCACCACAAGTAGTCTCGTCATCAACGAGAACGTTAGTAAACCTGGGTTCACCCCTTATGTTGGTCCTCGTGTGTGCCCTGACAGGAGCATCTCTTGTGGGCAAAAAACATCTTGCTACAATCATCGCTGGTCTCAAATATAGCGTTGGCTCACAGCTGGCCGATAACAATGATGAAATTGAAGAATTGAGATCTTGTCGTGATACCGCAGAACGCGAGTTGAAAGAGTTGCGAGAAAAATCACAGAGAAATGAACAGGCACTCGTTAGCTTGCAGCAGATGCTTGATAGCGCTTCCAGAGCTGACGCCATGTTGAAGGATCAAATTGGCATCCTAAAAGAATCTCTCGATTTAAAGAATAGGGATATCAAACGCCTTGAAGATTCAAACGAAGAAAATAGGATCTCGACGGCACAATATAAAAATGAGCTTGCAAGTACGCAAGCGGCATTGAACGAGTTGAAAGAAACGGAGCAAGGCACGATGCAGCAACTCACAGAAGCAACGGAGAACTCCAAGCATTACGAAAATGAAATCGCTATGTATAAAGAAAAGCTACTGGACACCGAGGCTGAACTCATGTCGCTTCGAGAACTGAGTGGTCAGTATTCTGCCGATGCTGTGACATCGAAGGAAAAGTATAAGGAGACACTTGGTGAGATTGAAAGAGTCAAAGCATTGAATGTAAACCTTGAGACGTCTCTCTTGAAGTCTAACGAGCAAATCACTCTCAATCTAGGCCAAATTGATTCGTATAAAAAGGATCTACAAGAATTGGAGCTCAACGCAGCGTCAACTGCAAATCAACTTGCAGACCTGACACTCAATTTTGACAGCGCAAACATGAGAATTAGATCGCTTGAATCTGAGCTGGAAAGTAACCGATTGGAGGTATCATGTATTTCTGAAGAACTAGTCTCAGTCAAGTCAGAGCTTGAAGCATCTAACAGTGAGCTAGAGTTCGCCAGAGGTAATCTTGACTCATCTGAAAATACTGCAAAAATATACAAAGACGAATTGGCTGCTTACCAACAGAAACTTGATGAAGCACGAGAGGCACTTCAGACTTCTCGACAAGAAGCGTCAGACTACTGTGAAGATATGACTTTAGTAAGGGCTGAACTCGAACACGCGCGAGAAGAGGTGGAATCGGTTCGTCAGGAGCTACAGGCTTCACAGAGCAGTCACGTAACGCTATCTGAAGATCGCAATAGTCTTCAGAGTCAAGTACGAGTTCTCAAAGATGAACTATCTTCAGCAGATCGCAAGTCAACTTCGTTGTCTGCGGACCTTGCTGCAACTTCGAGTAAGTTGAATATCGTCCAGATAGCCCTAACTGAATCACGTGATGAAGCAACCGAGTACAAAGGAGAGCGTGATACCTCAAAACAAGAAGCAGCCGAATTGTCAAATCAACTTGCAGGACTGCAGGTGAAGGTAGCAGAGTTGGAGGGAGCAATCAGCTCAACCAATGGCGAGTCATCATCTTCATCGATTGAGGTGGCAGGATTAAAGAGTAAGCTGACGATCGTGCAGGCAGCTCTGGATCAGGAACGCTCAGTCGCATCTCAAAACTGCGATGAGCTCGCGCAGGCTCGCGCGGCGCTCGAAAGTGAGTTGAAAGAGAAGGAATCGAT
>CEUV01140728.1_pt1 | contig 84139 bp, 63 predicted proteins | sample 356401 | NCBI WGS metagenome assembly CEUV01 (sample SAMEA2622710, study PRJEB7988) | marine metagenome | isolation source: saline water (ENVO:00002010), including
CACATTCTAAGCAGCAACTCAAGCAATTCTTTTAACGCTGACGATTCCATAACACCCATTCACCACTGTGAAATCGGTTAACAATATCGAGGCACCAGACTAATTCTAGAGCGTAGGTTGCACGATACGTATTTGCTGGTTGGGTTCGATCTGGCTAACAATCTGCTGCTGCCCATTAGGCCATAATATTTCAACCTCAAAAGATTGAGTATCCTTGCCGAGTCCAAACGTAATCACTGCCTCGGTCTGAGATAAATAGCTCTTAGAAGGCATCATCACGCGTCTTTGAACACCACCGGGATACCTTAGTGTCGCAACCGCACCAATACCCTGTTGATTATCATTCGTGCCACGAAGTTCAATCCGCAACCAATCATTGTTTAACTTTTGATCATTCCTTAAAAGTCGTGGAGATCGGCCACTCGTTGTTATAAGTAGGTCTAAGTCTCCGTCAGCGTCAATGTCGGCATAACTAGCGCCCCGACCAACCAACGGTTTAACAAATTCTTCCCCCAGGTTTGCTTCATTCATACGAATAAACTCGGTGTCGTAATCGAAGCCTGCATTCCAGAACAATTGAGGAGCCTGTTCATAGAATTGACTCTCCTGCACTTTATTAATCTCTTCTTCAAGATGACCATTCGCTCCGAAGATATCCAATCTGCCGTCGAGATCAAAATCAAAAAAGAACATCCCGAACGTTAGGTCAGAACGAGTCTGCGGCCCAAATCCTGTGGAAATCGCCTCGTCAACAAATGACAATACCGCGCCGTCACATACATACAAAGCGCTCATTTCATTGGCAAAGTTTCCTATGCCAATCCCAAGGCACTCATCATTTCTAAAATTCGCAGCATCAATCCCCATTGCCCCTCGAGCATTACCACTGGGATCGAAAGCGATTCCTGCAAGAATTCCTTGTTCCTCAAATGTCTGGTTGCCCTGATTTACAAATAGGAAGTTTCGAACTGTATCATTCGAAACCACTAAATCAAGGAATCCATCCAGATTTACATCAATTGGAATGACACCGAGGGACTTCCCTACTGCCACCCCTTCCTGATCTTCGTTAACAACCTGTATTCCCGCTTGCTTGCTGATATCGGCAAAGGTTCCATCACCGTTATTCTCATAGAGTTGACTAAAATCGCCACTAAATGAAGTGGGAGGACCATAAGCCCTGCCAACCCCAACAAGACTAAATCCCTGACTTAAATCAATTTCCTTTGACCACATAATATAGCTGCAAACAAAGAGATCTAAATCCCCATCATTCTCCATATCAAACCAAGTGCAACTCGTTGACCACCGACTGTCCCCTCCAGCCAAACCTGCAATCTCTGTCTGATCAACAAAAACACCATCATCATTACGTAAAAGACGATTACTACCCAATGCGGAGATGAAAACATCTACATCACCATCGCTATCATAGTCAGCGACAGCACAGCCCATTCCGTACATTTCGAGATCCAAACCGGCTTGTTCCGACACATCTGTATAATTACCTTGACCGTCATTCTCATACAATTGACTTGTCGCAACGGGTCCCCCCGATTGAGAGCCTTCCCATGGCATCGAGTTAATTAGCAGGATATCCTGATCGCCATCATTGTCATAATCCAGAAAAGCACAGCCTCCCCCCATCGTTTCGGGAAGCAACTTCTCTCCTCGTGCTCCATTTTCGTGATCAAATGCCAAACCCGAATTCTCGGTGACATCAGTAAATTTGACTTTGGGGATAGCTGCCCGCATCGCATCCCCTCCAGCGCCCAAATCCCGAGACTGCACTACCTTTCTTTCGGTTTCGGTGATTGCAATTTCCGGCTCAGATTCTCGGATAACAAACACATAAACTAACGCCCCAACCATTGCCACAAAGAAAATCAACACCAAGGATCGTCGAAGCATGACACCAATAATTTCATCATTTTCCTCATCAATAATTGGTTCTTCAACATCACTTATCCGATCGTCTACTACTGGATCCCCAGTTTGCTCGGTGTCTAAATTAAACTCATCCACGATTTGCTTCTTTCATCGGCATATCAAATTTAAATGACTAGGGTGACTCAACAGTGTTCGTAGCCTGCTTGAATTCAGTCTCTTTGGTCAAATCATAAATGACCAGGTCTTCAGCGGCATGATTTGCTGCCGGGTACTTCTGACGAGCCAATGCGACAGCCCTGTCTCTAGCATTGTCATCAGGTTTATATCTACTGTGTAGCTTGCGATGTTCTTCAGATTTTTGTTCGTCACCCAACAGGCTATAGATCAGACCTAGATTGTAATGAGCAGTAACGTTCTCAACATCCAGGGCTAATACTTTTTCAAATTCGACGATAGCACGGTTCAACAACTCTTCCCTCTTCGGCCTGCGTACTTCTCCGCTTTGCCGTTTGGCAAGATCAAAAATGGTCTGGCCAAGCAGGTTTCTAACACGGTAATCTTTTGAAAAATCAAATTTGCGTTCGATCATTTCGGGGGTCTTGTCATCGAGGGCAGCACGCAAGTATCTCTCTGCATCCTCGAGATTTCCCATCTCACGAGCGATCTGGCCACTCATCCAATTAACTGTCCATGGCGGAGCAGCTTTTGGACCGGTAAAGGAGGCTGCCTCATTAATCGCCGTTAAGGCTTCATCCAAACGTCCTTCTCTGTAAAGCACGCGAGAAAGGTTTAAAGCACCGTGGTATAAGTCAAATCCCGAAACCTTATTAAACGCCATTGATGCCTGACGTAATTCAGCCTTGCCTTTCAGCAACAATCCAATTCCATAATCGTTCCAGCGTTGCCATTCGGGAATATCTTTCACAGGAAGTGACTGCGAAGGCTTGAGCTGTAATCCTTCTACGGGAAAAGTCACGCCATCCTCAGCAATCAGTGTTACAGGAAGATCATTAATATACGTACCGTCACTCGCTCGCCGCCCACGAATTGGTTCACCTTTTACCAATCCCTCCTGCGCGACAATATTCATGTATTCCTGATCGAATTTACGGTAATTTAATCTTGTTTCAATCGAGATCGGGGCGGATAGGTTCTCTGGAACAGTGAATTCATAGTGCACCGTTTGTGCCGCCCCTGGTGGTATTTGATGGTTATACAACGGCACGAATATATCTTGTGCATTTCGCCGATTAATCCTGTTACCATTTTTGTCGAGCATAAAGACATTTAGGTAATGAGACCATGGATCTACTTTCTTAACAGCGTTAAACCCACCGCTTCGTCCGATGACCTTGTCGCCTGACTTAACAATAATTTCGAGCCAAATCTCATTCGAGTCTACCGTTCCTTGAGTAAACAGATGGCCCAGAGTCAGTGTACGCACCACTACATCTAGCAAATAACGTCTGCCAGGTTTTAGGGCGGGAACTTCAGGATTTAAAGGGGCGATTAATTCTGCCGATATGTCATTACCCTCCCGAATTCCAAAAATATCCACTCGGCACGAACCTTTTAGAAACTCTTGATGATAGTCAACTGTTTCCTCGGAATTCAGCAGCCATGCTATCCCCGTGTTAGCTCCCTTAAATGTATGATCATGGATTTCTAATTTACCGAGATCAGAAAAGTCTTTGGCGCCGAAGTCGTCACTTTCGACCAGAGGCATGTGACACCCGTTACAATCCTTTTCAGCTTGTTGAGGATAGTAAAAACTTGTAATACCATTTCCGGAGACTCCGCTAAGCAAAAATGCATCATAATGGTTTTGGCCACGAAGGAAATCCCGGTAATGAGTTACTGCATGTGGCAAATGGACTTTATGGCATGACGAGCAAAACTTAGCGCCTTTGTGAACCTCTGGTTTAAGAAAGGTCTTCTTGTGGAATGCCGGCTTCGCTTTAATAAGTTGCTGATTAATCCATTTCAATGTGTCATTTTCACTAAACGCAAATGGGTAATGTTCCGGTTCCGTGATTACATAATGAGCATTTCCTTTGGTTGACGGGACGTCTGTAATCGCGTGACAGACTGTACACGTAATGCCGGCATGGGCTGTTTCGTGATTTTCAATATCATAATCGGGGTCATCAAATTGCCCACTAAAGAAAGGGACAGGGTCATGGCAGCCGGCACACCAGCGGGAAGATTTGACATTCCCGTCTCTCTCTAAAGCAACTTTTCTTGTCTCTTTGATGGAGGCCAGATATGCTGGATTATTAAATGAGCTGAAATGATGCGCGCTATGGAACCAACCGTCGTAAGCATCCTCATGACACTCTAAACAATATTTATTGTTCATTAAGGTTTCTGAATTGATTAACGCACCATCACTGGTGCGCGCTAACGAAGGTTCAAAATATTTATCTCCCTCAACTGAAAACTGAGGCTTCTCGGCGGACATTTTCACAATGACAACGAAAAGAACGCTAAGTAGTACGATGGCACCATAGTTGACCCCAGCCTTCCATCTGATTTTTGGACCAGACAGGCGATGAAGCCAATAAAGCCAAACGGCAGCAATTGGACAGGCCACGTGAATCCAGTAAACCACTGCCCGAGACAATTCGTGACGAAGATCTAGAAACCCTTCGATTCGAACAAGTAGTATACCACTGATTAATACCACAACACTTGTCCAGAACAATGCGTATCCAATACGTACTGCTCTTCGATTCTTTCGATCGTATGTGTTGTATATATGGATGATCCCGAATACGACAAAGGGTGCGACCAATGCCACGCCAAGAATGAGATGCAACAGGAACATCCACATATACATCGGGTCTTTATAAATATCCCCCGATCCCCAACGTTGGCTACACCACTCCAAAAAGGTTATCCCCGCGAGATAGACACTGTTTGCTGAAAGCAATGCAACTAAACCAAAAACAACATAAAGCATATACCGTAGTTTTGGCCCTATGCTCTTACGAGGTTTCCTTCGTCGTATTTTTTGGTCTGGCACGTATCAATGCCCCTTAGCACTATAGAACGGTGATTTTCTTAGAGTTTGAATGCACCTAAAGTTGCGCGAAATCCTATTTATGGGTACAGCCCATAAAATATTTTCGGGCATATTGTGCATAAGTCTTAGCATTTAGTCGTTATTTGATTCAAAGCAACGATATTCTGCTTTAAGTTTGGGCGTATCTCTTTCAACAAGCCATAAATAGTGTACGTACAAAGAAGTAACATGGTTTTGCTCGCAGAGCTTGTTTTCAAGGAATTCTGCCGACGTCTATGCACTCTTATATTCTTCTATTCATACTTAGAAATTCTATAAACGCTCAATTTCGCATTAGGTTCCAAAAGTTCCCTCGATCAAACTCGCGCGTTTGATACTGCTCAAGATAATGTCGGTACTCAGGAGTATCGACAGCCTCCAAAGTCCTATCGTCGACAGGAGGGTATTGCTGCATTCCGACAAAAGGCAATGGCTCGACCTGATACCCTGTGATCGTATTCAAATCGGCATCTTTGTCCCAGCCGATCGAATGAATCAGAAAATCCCTTGTCCAACCTTCTCGCACTGGCGGCAACTCATCGAACAAAACAGTCATTTCATCTCCCCCGCCAAGCACAACCAACTGGTTATCCTGCTGAGTTAGCAGATCCGTCGTTTCTCCGAATCGAGTAAAGCTTCCTGCCATTGGTGGCCAAAGCAGCTCCGTCTTGACTTGGTCATAGTCGTATCGCTCGGGACCGTTGTTAAGACGAGGAAGTCGTGCGGAAAATCCTCGGTAATGCAAATCCGCTTTACTCAGATTTGCGTGCTGGAAGACCGGAAGTGCTGCTTCCGCATCAACAGCCACTAAGATTTGATCCCAATACAATTCCATTGACGTAGACATGCGCAAGCGAAAATCATCATTTTCGAACTCATCAACCGGAATCTTGACAACAATCGTCTTTGTCTTTCCACCAGGGAACCCCATGTTCGGTACGACCTCCTCCCAAGTCTCACCGGTAACAGCATCAGCCCGAGGCATCGAAAGATAAGGAGGACGTGGCCCCTGCAACTCACTATTTTGCGACAAGGCTATATTAATAGATGTATCTGTAGGGAACATCCAACCAGTCATCACTAAATGCACACTTTCCGCCCCTGCGAGATCACCTAACTCCAACTCCACATAGTATTCCTCCACTAAACCTTGCTTGTGACGCCTATCGAACAACTTGGTAAATACTCCGTCCCGTTCCCGGAGAACCTCGCCAAGGTCGTCACCGTTACTGCCAACCGCACGGGCAACCGGACGTAAGGCCTCCTGCCGAAAGCTATGAACCTGATATTGTGACACCGATGGTGGTCCAACCTTTTCATTGGAGAACACCACCGTCCCCTCGGGGTGATCTAATGCAATCAATTGCACCTGATCAAAGTAAGCTGCTTCCCATAGCTCTTCCGTGATTTGCATCCGATATTGACCATCAACGGGCACAAGCCGATCACCAGGGATTAATAGATATTCCCAGTCTCTGGTGGGCGCAATAACTCCCTCACCAAACTGAAGACCGATTGGAGCCGCCCATAACAAATCGGTAAAAAACTCATACTTCTCACCCGTCCAAGTATACAGATAAGGACACGACCCTTTTAACAACTCTTGTTTTTCAGTGAAAGTCAAACGTGGTTTGGGAGAAAGAATATTTTGCGGAATTCCATTCGTCCATAATACACGGACGGCTTCGGCACCTTCGCTCTTACCGACCCCAAAATGGACTACCCGCCCATCTCCCTGCTGACTCTGGAAACCCGATGCACTTCTCAGGTCCACTCGAGCCCCAACACCATGTACATTCGAACGCTGGACTTTAAACATCGGATCAGGTTCAGCACATAACCTTACTTTGATCCAATGGTTTACATTTCCACCTTCATTATCGAGGACAACAAGTTTTTTATTTGCTACGACCAGCAAATCCAGATCGCCATCCTCATCCAGATCATCTACATCTACCTTGCTAACGTTCTGCAGATCGGGCACATCCACTTCGGCAATTTCCAGCCCGGCACTGCCATTATTTCGGTAGAACTGCAGGCCTTTATCTGACCACGCAACCAAATCCCGCCACCCATCGTTATCGAAGTCTATAGGCCGCATTCCACTAGGTGAATCGGAGGTTACTTGAAACTCCCCTTGCTTCCACACTTTCCCTCCTGGAGTATTACCGGTGAGTGCCCCTGACAAGCCCTGACCTACACCGAAAACCAAGTCAGCGGTGCCGTTGTTATCCACATCAAACACAGCTAATGAAGACAGCCTTTCGTCAGGTAGTAAATCCGTTGACGCCTCGTTGAACCGTAGCCGACCATGGCGAATATTCTCAAAGACACCGCCTGAAACGTAGATATCCTGCTGCAGTGAGCGATTGAAATCAGCGGTAGCAAGCACCTGAGTATTCAATGACTTTGCCGCCTCCGGAAGTGCGTTCGACGTGACATCAGAGAACAGCCAATTCTCGTGGTTTTTCCACAATTGCAACCCACCCTGACAAGCCAGCACTAAATCTAGATCACCATCATTTTCAATGTCTGCAATCGACACGAAAGCCACATCACTAATATCCGCATTGGCAAATGCTTTATCAGATACCATTAACGAGCGTTGCTGGGTATCTTTAGGCAATACATTCTCCACAACCTGAACTCCGCCTGCACCGTAAAGCAGGAAATCAAAGTCAGAAACAGAGTAGGCTTCAGGTGTCGTCGTGGTCGCATCACGATCCAGATCGACTGCAATTACATGTTGCAGGTCGGCCGCTATCTCCACCGAATGAGTGCTACTCCATTGATCTGCTTGATCGTCCAATTCAAACACTGACAACTTTCCGCTCTGCAACACGATAAGATCTAACTGACGATCTAAATTGAAGTCGCAAATAATAGCATCGAGCACGCCTTCCAATTCATGAAGAGTTGCGAATGAGTCTCTTTCCAGAAAAGACACTTCAATCCCCCCCGAACCTACATCAGGCAAATCCGACGCGTCAAAGTAGTCCTTCGGAAATTCATGAATCAGGTATTCCAGCGGATGCCGTTGCAACTGCACCATATCCGTGTGATAGCCAAAATCCTGCTTCACAACATTGAAGACCTGAATCATCCGAATCTTGACTTTATTCCAAACTGCATCATCTCCGGCTTCAATTGCCTGCACGAACTGTGGCAATTCAGTTGCAACTTCGATTTTCTGCTGTGCCAGAATTGCCTTGTAAGGTGCCAGCACCTCGATGGCATTGTTTAAAGTACTGACAATGGCTTTATCTTCAGACTCTGCCTGTAATCGGACAATTTGCTCCAGCACTATAAGGTTGTTCGCATTTACCGTGGCTGCCTGACGTACCACTTCATCACGTTCTTCTCCCTGGCCGTTACGCAACAATACAAACAACTCCATCAGGGCGATCGAATCATCCGGATGTTTATCGTAGGCAGCGCGAAAGAGTTTTGCTGCCTCAGCTTCTTCCTCCAGTGTCACATGGAGCTTCGCTTCCAGTATATCCACAATACCGGAATCGGGATCCTTTTCACGCAATTCCACCAAAGCCTCGCGAGCCAGCTTGAGAGTCAATGCATACTTTTCCGGGGACTCGTCTCGATTTGCGTGTTGCTTCTCGACAGCCAGAATACCCGCAATGGCCAGATTACGAATACCCAACATGACATCGGGAGCTGCTTTGACTAACTGCGTAAAGAGCTTCATACTCTCCGTACCGTCGTTCCTCAGTTTGTTAGGTATATTTTCAACCGAGGCCAATCCACTGTTTTTTAAGGCGAGCAGTTCCTCGCGAGCTAGACCGGAACCTCCAAAGTAAGAGTTGGCTCCCCACCACGCAAGTATGGCTAACACGGGCAAGCCGATGACAAGTGGAAGCTTCCTACTCCCTCGTTTTTTGTCGTCCATAACGTTTCCAGCATCTAAGGTTCTGTGGAATTACTTCTTAATACAGTAAAGCGCTTCATCCGTGCGAATTAGTAAATGGCCATCTACCGCTGAAGGACTGGCAAATAACGTCCCGCTCAGTTGATTCTCTGCAAGCTCTTTGTATTCTTTGCCTGGTTCAACCACCGTGATCTTTGAGTCTCGCTCAAAAAAATAAATCTTTCCATCTGCAAATAACGGAGACGCCCAATAACGCGACCCCATGCGATGGACCCAATTCACCTCTCCTGTTTTCGCATCGAGACACGTCGCAATACCGTTATCCGAAGCAAAATACATTTCATCTCCTACGATGACCATACTGGAAACGTTGGGAACCTGCCTGTCGAAGCGCCATTGAATTTTCCCCGCAAACTTACCGTCCTGTTCTTCAATCTTTAAGGCTAGCAATTCACTCTTCATATATCCCGTATTGATATACACCATGCCATGGGCCGCGACCGGTCGACCTGCATTGGAGAATCCCAGTACACCATAACTAGTCTTCCACAGCTCCTCCCCAGTTTCCGGATCATATCCGAAGATCCAGTCAGCTGCCGGTGAGACGATTTGATCCTTCCCTTCGACCTCCACGATGATCGAAGTGGCATAGGCCTTTCTCAACTGAGGCTCGTCCCGCAATTTACCACTCCGCTGAGTCTTCCACAGAATCTCACCGGTGTTCTTATCTATCGCGACGATATATTGCAAATCGATACCATCACAATGAATGATGAGTCTGTCGTTCCAGAGTATCGGGGAACTACCAGGACCATTTTCATGTTTCACTCGTAATGTGCGGTTACTCCACAATACTTTATCCGTCCTCATATCAAGACAAGCGATGCCCATCGGACCGTAGTGGCAATAAAGTTTATCCCCATCCACGATCGGGGTCGGAGTCGCATAAGAGTTTACTTGATGGATAAATTGAGGGTTTTCTTCAGATAACATTTCTATATCTTTCAGGACTTTTCCGGTCCCTAAATCAAGACATTGAACTCGCAGGCTCACGTGCGAAGAAATAATTAAAGGCTGTGAGCTGGTAGTCGTCTTCTTCACTGCTACCTTTCGGTCCTCAGAAGCTTCCACGTCGATCCCCGTGGTAACCCAGACTTTCCCATCGACAACCACGGGCGTAGACCACCCCAACCCGGGCACCTTATGTTTCCATGCCGCATCGGACTCCGTGAATTCAACCGGTAAATCAACTGCATCGGCATGCCCCTGTCCATTAACCCCACGCCATTCCGGAAAGATGTCGCCTGCGATAGTCACGGAACTGAACAAGAACGCGATAAACAAAGATAGAAGGATTGTACGACGCATAGAAATTCTCTTCGCGGGAAAGCTAAAAAAACGGGACTCGAATTGACCGTCAAACTCAGTAACGGAGCGTTAACTTATTGAGAACCATTATATAGGATACAGAGGTTCTTGTATTACTTCGAAAAGGGGAGTCCGGCAAAGGATCAGCGAGATTCACCGAGAATAAACAGCAGCATCTCATTGAGGACATCCTCCGCAATTGTCTCTTCGATCGTACCGTATTCAGCAATTGCTCCGGTTTCTGCATGCTGCATCAGATGATTCAAAGAATCATCCTCGATTATGGCATAACTTCCGCGAGCTCGTCTCGACAACAACTCTGCTAGTACAGGAGCATTTTGACGTGAGGATACCTGTAGATCCTTTTCACCAAATACTGCAAGCACGTGACAACGCGTCATTTGCCAGTCTTTCGCCGGATCGTGAACAAGGAAGTATTTCATCCAGGCCGTTTGAAGCTGTTGGGCAATAGCGTCAACTTCGATAGCTAAGACCGAACCGGCCAACCTAAGAGCCCAGGGGGCCATGCCGAGTCTTCGTTCTAAGGCCGCCTTGCTCTTAATCCGAGCTTGTTCAAGATCGGATTCCGCCACGGCGATTTCCGTCAACTCATCATAAAGTGGCATAAACCAATCCAATGTTTCTTCGGGCACCCCCTGGCTTGCGCGAAGCAGACGATTCTGAACCATTAGTATTTCTTTGCCTGTTACCGCAGTACCAGCCAAGGAGACGATTCCCTCAATCTTTTTATCCTTCGCTGCAACCATAGGAGCGATGTAGCCCCCTTCACTATGCCCGATCAACCAAATTTTTTTCTTATTGATTCGTGGATGTGCTCTCAGAAATGCAACACCTGCAGCTACATCGGAGGCAAAGTCCACCGACGTCTCACTCCCGTCACCCGCTTCACTCCCACCAACTCCACGATCATCCACTCGCAATACAGCTATTCCGTTGCGTGTCAAAAAATCTGCGATCACCCAAAAAGGCTTATGCCCCAAAATAGTCGCATCACGATCCTGGAGTCCGGAACCTGTTATCAAAATCGCCGCAGTAAACTTCTTTCGCTCGTGTGGAATGGTAAGAGTTCCTGCCAGCCGATTCTCAAGTTCAACATTTAAGTAATCCACCTCTACTGCTGCGTAGTCGAATGGCGGTTGCGGGGTCTGCGGCCGCACTAATTCAGGGAACGACGCCACCCTTTCCAGAATCAGAGGGCGAGGTAGCCCTTGTACGGCAATCCCTTTCAGTTTGGCTCCATCTTCGATCATCGTACCGCTGTAACTGAGTCGCAAACCGGGTTTCTCAAAACTTAGAATTCCTTCAACGAACGTCACGTTTTCCATCGGAATGGCTGCGTCTGTTTGATCTAAACTATAAAAATCTACATGGTAGGCATTCTCTTCATACCTAATCTCTAATCCTGTACGGAGACTCAATGAGCCGGCTTGCAGTTTGCCGAACCATCTCCCTTCAAGGGTACGCTCATTTTCCTCAGCAATACACGTGATGGTCAGCATTGAAATACAACAAAAGACAAGAAAACTTTTCACATTCCTCTGCTTACTCACTTTAAGAACTCCTGTATTATGGATGCAACTATCGGATACAATATCCAGTGTTCCCTAGCCATTATTGTGTGGTTTCCCGAGCAATAACGATACTTTCTATCTCTTTTTCTTGAAATACTCCCAACTGCAATGCTGATTACACTTTCGCCTGCTAAGACTCTCAATTTTGAACCTCAGGCCATCATAGAAGAACAAACAACTCCGGAATTACTAAAGGAGTCCCGTAAAATCATCAAGGAGATGCGCTCATTTGATGTGGCCGGTTTGGAAAGCTTGATGGGCATCAGTACTCAATTAGCCGAACAAAACGTCAAACGATTTAAACAGTGGAAGACCCCATTTACCAACGACAACGCAAAACAAGCCATCCTTGCCTTCAAAGGCCAAGTTTATGATGGACTCAAAGCTTGGGAACTCTCCAGGCAAGATCTCAAGGCCTCACAACGTTATCTGAGAATCTTATCCGGACTATACGGCATTCTGCGTCCGCTTGATTTAATGCAGGCCTATCGCCTCGAAATGGGCACGAAAGTAGGCATCGCAGGAAGCAAGAACCTGTATGACTTCTGGGGCAGCAAAATCACCGAGCAAATAAATCAGGATTTGAACACTCTGGGGTACGACACGTTGATCAATTTGGCATCCAATGAATATTTCAAGGCTGTCAAGAAGAAAGAGGTTCAAGCCCGAATTATCACCCCAAACTTCAAAGAAGAACGTGAGGGGGGATACAAGATGATTACCTTTTACGCCAAGATTGCCCGTGGCCAGATGACTCGATTCATTATTGAGAACGCATTAGACAACCCGGAAATGATTAAGACGTTTGATGTGGATGGCTATCGCTTCACCCCAGAAATCTCCACAGAAAACGAATGGCTGTTCACTCGCAAGAGTGCCTAGCCTTTACTTAAACGATGCATTCAGAATGAATTTGACAATGGGAGTCGAGTCTTCCAGTCCATGGGGATGATGATCGACTCCAGCTTTACGAATGAGTTTTATGTTGCCGCCAAGTTCTTTATATCGCTCAGCGACAACTCCTGTGTTCTCATCCCAGGGAACTACCTGATCCGCATCACCAAACACATGCAGCAAAGGAATCTTGGCTTCTGCCAAAGGCTTTAGATTATCAACCGGATTCCCCTGATAGGCCATCGCCTGAGCCTCCGATTCAAATCCATATACTTTTATGACTCGCTGCCATTCTGAGTCTGAGCCTTTCCCTTTTCCCTTACCTCCTGGCCAACTTTTAAAGTCACACACGGCTGCATCGTTATAGATGCAAGACACTTTATCCGGATTCGCAATCGCCCAATTCATGCAATACAGCCCTCCTCGGCTCAACCCAACCAATGCTGCCTTACGCGCGAAACCATACTTCGTCGTTAGTTCGGTATAGAAGTCATCCCAATGGCTGACGGCCTGTGGAGAGCCCAACAAACCTGGCACTCGCATATAAACAATGTGGTAGCCTTTCTTGAGCAGTGCGATATCAGGATTCGGTTTATGTCCGAAGAACTCCCCATGCCACACCCAGGGTACTCCTTGGGCGACCGTTGGGGGTTTAACTACGACAACCGGCTTTCCTGCTACTTGAAAATCGTATCGCGTAAAACCATGCCATTCAGATTCCACTCCTGGAAATTCCGCTGCCTGCGTCATGGCTGACAGTATCCAAATCAAACAGAAACTTCTTACTAAAATCATCGAACAGCTCCTCAACGCAACCACAACGTCTTAATTTATCCGCAGCTTTTAATTATTAGATTCAGCGAGTTTATCAAGTGGAGCGATCGGAAACTGTTGACTGGGAACATGCTCCCGCAACATAATCGCTCTGATTTCAGCAACGATCTCAGGATGCTTGACCGCAATATCCTCGGACTCAGAGGGATCCTCTCTGAGATTATAAAGTTCAATCTTTAGAGGTTGATCATTCTTCCGGAGAATTCGCGGGCGAATCCCTTTCCAGTCCCTCAACCAGACCGCCTGCTGTCCGCCATAGCCTGAAAATTCTCGATACAGAAACTCACGCTCTATTTCTTCCCCTTGGAGCAGAGCCGGAGCAATACTAATTCCGTCCACTCCCTTAGGAATTTCCTTGGACGCTCCGAGCAGGTCCAGTAAGGTGGGGAGCCAATCCTCTAGTCCCGTTACCACATCAGACGTGGTTCCATGTTGAATCCTCTCCGGCCACTTCACAATCAACGGCACACGAATCCCTCCTTCAAACAGAGACCCTTTCAAACCTCGCAGTTCCCCGACACTCTTGAAGAAATCATAGTCCACTTCTTTCTTTAAGTGGGTGGTGCCGTTGTCTGACGTAAAAATCACAATCGTGTTCTCACTCAGCCCAAGCTCCTCAAGCGTTTGAAGGACATTACCGATATAGCGATCCATCCGGGTAATCATGGATGCATAGGCTGCTCGGGGAGTAAAGTGAGGGGTGTATCCATAGCCCCCATCTCGAACAAACGGCGGGTCATTCCAATTCAATTTCAAATACGGCTTTAATTCTTCGTCCGGCACATGCAATGCAACGTGCGGTATCACTGTCGGATAGTACAGGAAAAACGGCTGTTCTTTGTTTTGCTTGATGAATTCCACGGCCTGTTCATTAATCCGGTCCGGTGCGTAGTCCTTCCCCTTAAACTTCTCGTAGCTCTTTGGGTTCAGTGGATCGGCTCCCTTGGAAAATCCTGCATGCCCGGGCACGGGAGGATTATTGTCAAGTTGGACACGTTTGGTATTACTCCATAAATAGTCGGGATAGTAACTGTGGGCATGCCGTTGACAGTTATAGCCAAAGAAACGATCAAACCCTTGTACCATTGGGTCCCCTTCGGAACCTGGAGCTCCTAAACCCCATTTCCCAAATGCTCCTGTCACGTACCCTAATTCACCGAGGACCTCTGCTAGCGTTACCGTACTAGCGGGGATCGGCCCCTGCCCTTCCGGTTTAACTTCACTGTTGTTTCGAATGTAAGCATGCCCCGGATGCTGGCCTGTCATCAGGACACAACGAGAAGGAGCACAGACGGCGTTACCTGAATAGTTTCTTGTGAACCGCATGCCTTCTTTGGCAAGCTGATCTAAATATGGCGTTTGAATTAATTGCTGACCGTAGGAACCGAGTTCCCTGTATCCCAAATCGTCTGCCATGATCAAAACAATATTGGGCTGGTCAGCACTCAATTGAGTTCCCGCCAACAACCAACTCAATCCAAGAATCAGCCAACCACCTAGATGCTGCGTATTGCTCTTATAACTCACCGGTTTTATCCTAAATAACGAAATAACTTTCTTGCAACCATTATAGCATTTGACAAGGCATCTACTATGACATTGCCCCTCGCCGAAAAACGCATCCTAATCATCGTGGGTGACATTTATGAAGATTTGGAACTTTGGTATCCCAAGTTACGACTGATCGAAGCCGGTGCTGAAGTCGTTGTGGCAGGTCCCGACGCCGAAACCATCTACGCAGGTAAGAACGGCTACCCTTGTAGATCAGATGCCGCATTAGCCGAAGTTGATCCCTCGTCCTTCGATGGATTAGTCGTACCGGGAGGCTTTATGCCAGACAAACTGCGCCGTGACGAATTGGTGCTCAACATCGTTCGCCACTTCCACGAAAACCAGAAACTCGTGGCAGCCATTTGCCATGGCGGGTGGATTCCCATCTCTGCTGGCGTATACCGAGAAGTCCGAGTCACTGGTAGCTTAGGGATTAAAGATGATTTGGTAAATGCCGGAGCTCACTGGGAAGACGCGTCCGTCGTCGTTGATGGGCATCATGTGACAAGTCGCAAGCCAGACGACCTTCCAGATTTCTGCCGCGCCATGATCGAAGTCCTTTGCCATTTAGCCATCGCTCGTTAATTGAATAACGATTGCACACAATTGTAAAAACTTACAATTGTTCAACTGTTTAACTGTCCCACTGTCGACTGGTTAATTGTTCTTCGGCCGTGGCTCGCATGTCCATTTCAAATTCGATGTCGACGATCGGAGGACGAGTGTTGTACCACACCACTTCTGCGGGAGAATCAGCTAGCTCAGGAGTCACCGCATGGGCAATTAAAGCGGGAGCGTCGTGAGCCGTGTAGACATCAATCGTCGTGAGATCAGCCGGCAAGCCTCCCAATCCGCTTAGACGCTGCAGCATTAAATTCATTACGACCGATGCTTTTTCCTGCAAGGCATCGAAACTAACGTCACCACAACGGATAATGTTTTCTACTGCCAGGGGGCCAAGCAACTCCCCTCCTCCGGCAACCACTAGCGTGCGGTGGTTGTGACTGGCAGGACGAGCATAGCTGAAAGCATGCAACATTGTTTCAGCAGGTGGATTTTCGACCGGAGCAACATTGGTTCTGGCAATCGGATTCTGCCCATCAACAATTAGATCCCAGGCCTCCAGCACTCCACGGTAGTCCTCATTAAACCCTATGAACCCTCCCATGGAATGAGGCTTAGGACAACGCAATTCAAAGCCGCAAAGCTGTGTGACTACCAGTCCTCGAGACTCCACATAATTACGTGCTTCCTGCATCCCTTGCTGCCAGGGTAACCACTCGGCTAAGTTCACATGAACAATTTCAAAATCAGGCTCAGCAACAACTCCGGAACTATAAGGGTAAATTCCCTCTAGAAAGGAAAAGCCTCGCCCTGGATTCTCGATCAACTTCATCACTTCCTCCCTTGATATTCGCAAAAGCAAACTTCAGACTTGTTATGATAAATCCTACTTATCCAATTAACGACTGGGGATATTTTATGCGATTCGCTTTGACACTCATCCTAGCATCTTTTCTGGTTACACCATTGCACGCCTATCAGCCAATTCGTGTCATGCTCGGGAAACCTGACGAAACTAAACAGCAGGCCCACATCACGATTCACATGCCCGCCAAACCAAACGGTATGTCAATCATCATCTGCCCCGGGGGAGGCTATGGTGGAGTTGTCGCCGGCCCCGAAGGCAACCAGATAGCCGTTTGGCTGAGAGAGCACGGGATTACCGGAGTCGTCTTGCAATACCGACTTCCACGTGGACGGCATGACGTTCCTCTTAACGATGCTCAGGCAGCTCTTAAATATATACGTGAACATTCCAAAGGATTGGGACTCGATCGTAAGCGAGTCGGAGTGATGGGTTTTTCAGCTGGAGGTCACCTAGCTTCAACACTCGCCACGCATGCACCTTCTGATAAGCTTCGTCCCGACTTTTGCATCCTCATTTACCCAGTCATCACGATGGGCAAGCATACTCACGGCGGAAGCAAAATGAACCTTCTAGGCGCCAAGCCGTCAGCCGAGCTGATTAAGCGATTTTCAAACGAACTGCGTGTCACAACCGACACCCCTCCAACCTTTTTGGCTCACGCCATTGATGACGAACCAGTCCCACCGATCAACAGCCAGCTATTCTACGAAGCATGTAAGAAACATAGCGTACCGGCTGTATATCTAGAGCTTCCTGACGGCGGACATGGCCTGAACGGATATAAAGGCTCTAGCTGGGACAAATGGCAGGAACAAGCGATTGATTGGATAAAACATTTAGGCATCGCTCGTTAATTGAATAACGTTTGAGCCCAATTGTAAAAACTGACAATTGTTTAACTGTCTAACTGTCGACTGGCTAATGGTTAACTATTCACGATTTCGTTAACCACATTGCCGTGGACGTCAGTTAATCGGTAATCTCTACCTTGGAAGCGGTGGGTCAGTCGCGTGTGATCCATACCCATACAATGTAGAATAGTTGCCTGCAGGTCATGAATGTGCACTTTATTCTCTGCTACGGTAAATCCAAGTTCATCACTTGAACCATACGAGATCCCCGGTTTCATTCCGCCCCCTGCCATAAACATCGTGTAGACGTCCGGGAAGTGGTCTCGTCCCAACACTTTACTCTTTGCAGTCCGCCCTTCTCTGAATGGAGTTCGGCCAAATTCGCCACCCCAGACAATTAATGTTTCTTCAAACATACCGCGATCTTTGAGATCTTTAATTAGAGCAGAAACGGCCTGATCCATCGGTTTACACCGATTGGTGAGGCCATCCCGAATTCCTGTAGAGGCTCCTGTACCATGGAAGTCCCACCCCCAATCGAATAACTGAATAAACCGGACTCCATCTTCTGCTAAGCGTCGAGCCAGAAGGCAGTTGTTGGCAAAGCTTGCTTCACCAGGCTTCGCCCCGTAAGCATCCAACGTGCCTTGGGTTTCCTTGGAAATATCCATGACTCCGGGAACCGACATTTGCATACGAAATGCGAGCTCATACTGTGCCATTCGGGTTAATGTCTCTGGATTGCCTAACTCGTTTACCTGCAATTGATTGAGATCATTCAGAGCATCTAGTGTCTTACGCCGCATCGCTCGATCCATCCCCTTGGGATTGGAAACGTAAAGAACCGGGTCGCCCTTACTACGACACTGTACTCCCTGATAAATCGAAGGCAGGAATCCGGATCCCCAGTTATCTTTACCACCGCTGGGCGACACTCCACCTGAGATTAATACGACAAACCCTGGGAGGTCTTGATTTTCAGAGCCTAACCCGTAGGTTGCCCAAGCTCCCATGGACGGCCTACCTTGCCGAGGCGATCCGGTGTAAATCAAAAGCTGTGCAGGAGCATGGTTAAACTGCTCGGTATTAATGGATTTAACAATCGTAAGATCATCTGCCACTTCCGCCAATTTCGGCAATGCAGCCGACATCCACTGGCCACTCTCACCATGCTGCTTGAATTCCTGGGGCGTACCCAACAGCAGAGGCCGACCGCTGGTGAAGGCAAATCGTTTCCCTTCATAAAACTCATCGGGACATGGTTCGTCGGTACGCTTCACTAACTCCGGCTTGTAATCGAACAAATCCAGATGCGGAGGGGAACCGGCCATGTGCAAGTAGATCACTCGCTTGGCTTTCGCCGCGAAGTGGGGTTGGCGTGGGGCCAACGGATTAACGACTTCTGCAAAAGCCGCATTGTTCTTATCGAGCGAGGCCATTGCCATCGCGCCTAAGCCAACACCACAACCTTTTAGGAAGTGACGTCGCGTTTTATTCGTTGCATTTTCGAGGAAGGGATTCATCTCATTACCTCTTTGCCAAAGTTTCATCTAGATTAAGTAGTACATTGCCAACAATCGTCCAAGCAGCCGCTTCCGCGACATCCACTTCGTCAGGCAAGGGCCCCAAGGGCATCGTTGCGATTTGCATTGCACTTTCCCTGTCGGCTTGATAATCAGCCAATACAGTTTCATATAGTTTTATCAGTCGCTGACGTTCGATTTCATAAGGAGAACGCGATAAAGCAAGCCGGAAACCAAAGGTTACTTTGTCCTCAACACCTGCCCCACCTTCGGCGATCAAGCGGCGGCCCAAAGCCTGTGCTGCTTCAATATAAACCGGATCATTCAATGTCACCAACGCCTGCAAGGGTGTATTTGTATTAACTCGACGAATCGTGCAAACATTGCGACTAGGTGCGTCGAAGGTCGCCATCGATGGATAGGGTAAGCTGCGACGCCATTGCGTATACAGGCCTCGGCGCCACTTATCACCGCCAGGCGAAGTCGTCCAATCCGTCGAACTACCAAAAGCTGCACTCAACCCCAGCTTGGGGCGAGGTGGATTAACGGACGGCCCCAGCATCTTCTGGTCTAATAACCCACTGACCGCCAGTGCCTGATCCCGAATCATTTCGGCATTCAAACGGAAACGCGGCCCACGAGCCAGATAGTAGTTGTAGGGATCGATTTGCTTATGCTCAGCGGTAACATGAGAACTTTGGCGATAAGTTGAAGACATCACTATCAACTTCAAAAGTTGTTTCATGTCCCAATTTAGATCCTGTTGGAATGTAACGGCCAAGTAGTCCAACAACTCGGGATGGGATGGAAAGTCTCCCTGGGCTCCAAACTCCTCGCTAGTCCGAACGATTCCCTGACCGAACAATTGTTCCCAATAGCGATTTACAATCACTCTTGAGGTCAACGGGTTTTCGGGGCTTACCAGCCATTGAGCCAGGCCGAGTCGGTTTAGAGGAGCGTCTTCCGGGAACTGATGAAGCACGGCGGGTGTCCCTTCGGTCACTTCCCCTTCTAAGGCCTCAAAGTTTCCACGAACCTGAATGTGAGTTTTCCGCCTTCGTTCTCCCATTAATTCCCGCATGATGGGAACCGTAACCGGTTTAATCCCATCCATCTGTTTTTTAACTGCCGCTATCTTGTCAGTTAGTTCTTTCGGTGGTGGAACAACACGAAGGTGGTGGGCACGAAGGGTTTTAACCTGACTTTCTTCTGCCGGGTCGAATCCTGCATTAAGAATCTCAACTACATTGTTCGGCAAAACCGCAACGGACTCGGTTTCTGTCGTCAGTGAAATCCTGAACTTTCCAAGCGGATGCGCATTGTAGTTTTGCGTGAGGATCAGCTTGATCTCGGTTTTCTCAGCTGTCCCTACTCGATTTCCGATCTCAAACACTGCAGTGTTATCTTGCCCTATCTGCCCCCCCACAGCCCAACCGCTTACTGTACTCTTCGCATCTCCATCGACTGCTTTATTCACACCGAAATTGTTAATCACATCTCCTTCACGCTGTTCAAACGTGGCAGAGGCTGCGGAAAATTCGATCGGCAGCAGACCATCGAGGGTCGCTTCATGCACGCCTTTTGGAGCCTGAGCGACTTCTTGCTTCCATACCAAATTTCGTTCTGCATCCAGCACACTCAACACAAACCCATTCATTCGTGCATAAAGATCCGCATCGGTCCGCGGCCAGATATTAATCAGATCGATGGGCGCGACTTTCCCAAGATCGATTTCAATCCATGGATTTGCTTCTACGGCAGTATGTGTCACTGAGTTATTTGTATAAATACCGTCCGTGTTCCCGTCGTTCGCTCGCTTAACTTCGCCTCCGAAATCGGTCGACGACTGTTTAGCCTGTCCTTCTAACGCGATATTTCTTCCACCACTGAATATTTCCAACTCGGCGATGTGAATCATCTTGCCTTGGCCGGGCAGGTCAATCCGAACGATTTGACCTTGTGGTGATTCACTTCGAGCCCCACCGAAACTACCCGCAATTTCCGAAAGAACAAAATTTCCATTATTTGCGCGGCCCGGCCCTTTACCTGGCAAAGCATCGTCAGAAAGGACTTCCAGACGCAGTGCTTTTACGTCTTTCAATGCCGTGTCAAAACTAAGTTCATAAACTTCCGTTTCACCAGCTTCACCACTCACGATAATAACTCCGTCATCGCCGACGCTAAATGTCGCCCCGCTTGATGCAGTCGCCTCCAATTCCTTAACGACTTCCCAGGCGACCTGATGTTCGAGCTGCTGCTTCCACCGTTGAATTTGGCTGGTAAGCGTCTCAACGGTCGGTGTCAATTGCCTTTCAAGCTCTTTGATTTCAAGTTCCAAATCTGACTTCTGCTGCTGTTTTTCCGGTGTGAGGATACTCAACAGTGGTTGTTCATCTGCTCGATCTGCGTCCTCTGTGTTATTGAAGAATGCGAAGAACTTGAAATATTCCTCCTGAGTAATGGGATCGTATTTATGGGTATGACATTGGGCACATCGAATCGTGGTTCCCATCCAAACCTGCATTGTTGTATTCACTCGATCCACAACAGCAACGTTTCGGAATTCTTCATCATTCGTACCGCCTTCACTTTGGGTCAGTGTATTTCGATGAAACGCAGTGGCCACTAATTGCTGCTGACTAGGATCCTCCAGCAAGTCGCCTGCAAGTTGTTCGATGGTGAACTGATTAAACGGCACATTATTGTTAAACGCATTGATAACCCAATCTCGATAGAGCCAGATGGTGCGTCCTGGATCATTAGCGTATCCGGCTGAGTCTGCATAGCGAGCCAGGTCGAGCCACATGGTCGCCCATCGCTCGCCGTAGGTTGGTTGTCCCAGCAAGCGGTCAACCAAATTCTCATAGGCATCATCACTCCCATCCTCAACAAATGCATTAACTTGCTCGATGGTTGGCGGCAGGCCGGTTAGGTCAAATGACAAACGGCGAATTAGAGCTTCCCGCGTTGCCTGTGCATTTGGATTGAGACCTTGTTTTTCGATTTCCGCGAGAATGAAAGCATCGATATCATTCCGCCCCCATTGGTTATTTTTCACCGCCGGAATGGCCGGTTTCTGTGGTGCGACATAGGCCCAATGCTCACCATACTTTGCTCCCTGAGCAATCCAACGCTTAATCAATGCAATCTCTTCACTGGTTAATGGAACAGCATTTTCCCCAGGCGGCATTCTGGTAAATTCGTCGTCCGTAGAAATCCGGGTGACGACTTGACTGGCTTCCACATCCCCCGGTTTGATTGCAAACGTTCCATCGCGATCTAATGTTGCCTGTCCAAAGGTATCGAGCCTCAGATCTGCTTTCCGCTCTGCTTCATCCGGACCGTGGCAAGTAAAACATCGGTTCGAGAGGATTTTCCGTACTTTATTTAACTCAACCGTCGAAAGGGACTGATCGTCGGCCTGGACTAACAGGGTCAGTGGGGCAAAAGCCGTTAACAGGAGAGACGTGATTACAATTTGGAATCGTGACATTGCATTCCGTTTAGTAAAGCTAGAGAGGGCTGCCACGCTTCCTATACATTCAGGATGGCGCGGCGGTTTATACAACAGATTTTCATTATAACCTGTCACACCAATACCGAGGAAGTTCTCGGCCTTCGGCAAGATAAATAACCGGCAATGATGTTATCGGAGGTAATGAGCTTGTGATGGATAAATCCCTAGCTCTTTAGAGCAATTCGGCAATCGGTTCGCCATCGGTGAGAATGGGAATCGGGCGTCCTGCGTTATTGAGAAACGAGCGATGATAATCGACACCAAATTTTCGATAAATAGTGGCCAGTAGGCAGTTACTGTTCATTATTCGCTCGACTGGCTCCTCCGCACGCTTGCTAGTGGCTCCAATCACTTGCCCCATCGGCATTCCTCCACCAGCAAGGAAAATACTCATGGCCTGTGGCCAGTGATCTCGACCAGGTCGACCACTGGCGTCCTGGTTCCGAATCAAAGGAGTACGACCAAATTCACCACAGAAAACGAACAATACTTTTTTATCCAAATCGCGTGAGTACAGATCTTCCACTAAAGCCGAAACAGCCTGATCTAACACCGGTACTTTCTCTTCATAGGATTTGAAAATATGAGCGTTCACACTATGGTCATCCCAAGTGGATGTGCGACCGGTTTCAGGCTTAAGCCGAAACGTTGCCTGACATTGAACAAAACGCACACCTGCTTCCACCAATCTACGACAGGTCAATAAACTCTTACCCCAGTGCGTATCACCATACCGCTGGAGAGTCCTCGGTCGCTCCAACGATAAGTCAAAGGCCTGTTTGGCACGATTACTTGAGAGCATCGCGGCAGCACGCTGCTGAAACAGATCCATCGCGGACATCATCCGTGAGTTGTCAATGTCGCGGGACAGACGGTCCAACTGTCGCAAGACCTGACGGCGGCGGCTCAGGTCGACAACACCTCCGGGAGAAATGGATAGGTCTCCCGTATTGTCGCCCGTCTGATAAATCGGAACCGGATCGTAACGATTGGCCCCACTGGCCGTCTCCATATTTGGCGACGGCATATAAGCCTCACAGGATGGCCCTAAATAAGCAGCACCGGCTCCGTAGCTAGGAGTATTGGCCACATAAAACGGCAGTGGAGACGGTGTAGTTTCCGAGTGTTTCGCTAGAACGCTTCCGAGGTCGGGGAACTCTGATCTAGCAAGATTCGCTGCAATGGAAGGATAGCCAGTCAAAAACCGGTTTGTCCCACCAGAATGTTCGGCCCGTTCATGATGCAAACTACGGATCAAAGTGAATTTATCGGCCAGTCGTGACAACTGCGGCATAAGCTCACAAATCTGGATTCCATTTACATTGGTTTGAATCGGACGAAAAGGCCCGCGATATTCAACCGGAGCATCGGGCTTCATATCAAACAAGTCAAGGTGGCTCGGTCCTCCGTTGGCCCAGAACAAGATCACCGAGAAATCGTCGTTCAATTCAGGCAAAGCACCACCGCCGACGTTACCGTCCTGCTCTGTGGCAGCAGAAAGCAGAGCCTCACCGGGAGTCAATCCCGAGCACAACGCTCCCATACTCAACGCCCCTAGTTGCAACCACTGTCGGCGATTGACTGGGCCCTGGCAGGAAATTCCACCGTAGATCTTGCTTGAATCAGAACGATACATACCCGTACTATATACCAAATAACAGTGAACTCGTTACGACATTTTCCATAAGATATATAAGTTAGCAAGTTTACGATTCATTGACTTATCGCAACTGATTGCATGAAACGACAGTTTGAAGAATTTGAACTCGGAGATATCATCGGCACAGGTACGGTGGGCTCGATTTACCGAGCTACGGATCTGTCACAGGGGGGAGTCCGCGCAGTCAAAGTACTACAACATGGAGTCTCGCAGGATCAAAATATTGTCTCCCGCTTTGAACGTGAAATGCTGATCCTATCCAAGCTCAACCATCCTAATATTGTCAGTTATTATGGTGGCGGCCGTACTGATGATGGACGCCTATTTTACGTGATGGAATTAGTCGAGGGAGGCACGCTAAAACAGGTTCTCCGGTCGCACCACAAACTTTCCTGGCATGAAACGATTAACTATGGCATTCAACTTTGCTCGGCACTGCAACACGCCCATAATCATTCCATTATTCATCGCGATCTAAAACCAGCCAATCTATTTCTCACCTATGAAGGCCAGCTAAAACTGGGAGACTTCGGAATCGCCTTCGACGCTGGCGAATCGGACCTGACGACCAGTGGTATGACAGTCGGCTCCTGGCTTTATATGTCTCCCGAACAAATCCGTGGAGACGACAGAATCACCGGGCAGGCTGACCTTTATTCATTAGGGTGTCTCTTTTATGAAATGCTTACGGGAAATCCTCCGTTTCAAGGCAGTACATTTCCTGTCATTTTCGAACAGCATCTTAAGGAATCACCAACTCCTCTCCATCTAAATGCTCCGGAGACCCCTGACTCTCTACAGAAAATCGTATTACAACAACTCGCCAAATCCCCCCAGGAAAGACCGTTTAACGCACGTACCATTCAAGGCGTGATGTCTGAGCTTAAGCTGGATTGGGAAGAGGACGAGCAAAGATATCAGGCGGAACTCAGTCGGCTTAAAGTGGCATTTGATGCAGACCCCTTTACGGTTTACGGCCCTTCTCGTGAAGTATCCTGGAAAACACTCATTATGTGGCTCACCATACTCGGGATGGGAATCACCATATTAGGCCTATTCCAGAACAGCTAACGCGTTATCTTCGATTAGCTGCATTTCGGCTCTTAGCAAGTCTCCCAATTCCATAGCTGCTACCGCCTGTTCCACCTGCTGCTGATTGGCAAAGCCGATTATGGCGCTATCGACCAAAGCATGGGACAACACAAACCGAGTACACAATTCTGCCAGCGGAGTCTCTGGGAAAATCGTTGCCAATCGACCGGCAATTTCTAAATCAAGGTCATACAATTCAAGCGGAAAGAACTTGGTTGTAAACGTATAAGGTGATGGTTTACGTAGCAGCAATGCTCCACCGGCAAAGACACGAATTGCAAACACTCCAACCCCCGACATTTCTCGATATTTCATCACCGTGCCGTAATGATACGGGCCCTGATCTTCAGGCAGCTGATACCCGGCTGAAATATTCGAGGCACTAAAAGGAACTTGAACGGTCTCCACACGACGCGAATCCAGCACCTCTGCCACCGCAATACTATCCCCAGTCCCGGTTATTCCGATATGTTGGATCACGCCTTCACTACGTAAAGACTCGAGCGTTTCCAAGACACCACCTTCACCAAGCACATCCGCAGGAGTCAAAGAAGTGGGCTGACTACCGCGTTGAATCGTGATCGCGTTGTGGATTTGCACAAGTTCGAGTTGTTCTCTCTGCAAGGCCTCGAGAGATCCATTGACGCTCCTTCTAACTGCCCCTGAAATGTCTACCAACTCTTCAGCTAACACTCGAACTTTCGTGGCGACTGCAGCTTGATTCGTCACGCCAAGCTCAGCAAAACAACATCCCAGATTTTCTTCACTCTTGCCGGCCCCATAAGTTCTAGCGGTGTCGAACCAGTTAATTCCAAGGTCGATGGCCCTACGCACAGAATCCAACTGATTCGAAAAATCTGTGCCCGTCAAATTACCTGAAAGAGGGCCGCATCCAAACGCAATTCGCGAGACGTTTAAGCCGGTGTTTCCCAGAGGTTTGAATTGCATGGTCTAACTTTGTCTAGCTGTGTCTAGCCTTGCCGGTCAGTTTGAGTGTCCACCTACCTAAGCCAGGTCCAGCAGTTCAGAGATTCGAGTCAGATTAATATTGCCACCGGAGATTACACAGCCTACACGAGGGTGTGGTTCTTCGAATCGCATTTTTACAGCCGCAGCATAGGAAACTGCCCCAGACGGCTCCACCAATAACTTGCCACGCTCCATCATAAGCCTCATCGCATAGGCGATCTGAGCATCGTTCACGACCACAATCTCGTCTACTAAATCGCGTACGACAGGCCAGGTTAACTCCCCCAAACTGGTAAGCAGGCCGTCTGCAATGGTGTTCGGACTTGTCTGAGGTACGAATTCATTATTGACTTTGCTTTGATAGGCATCATCAGCTCCGGCAGGTTCCGCGCCGACAACTCGAATCGTTGGCTTTAATGCTTTGGCGGCAATGGCTATTCCACTTAAGAGCCCCCCGCCACCGACCGGTGCGATGATAACATCCAATTCCGGCACCTGCTCTAGCAGTTCTAACGCCACAGTCCCCTGTCCTGCCATGATGCCGGGGTGGTCATACGGATGAATGAAGGTCGCACCAGTCTCTTCCCTTACTTGGTTGGCCGTGGATTCACGTGCCTCCAACGTCGGTTCACAAAGGGTAATGGTTGCACCGTAGCCTTCTACCGCATCCTGTTTCACCTGAGGAGCATTCGACGGCATAACTATGTAGGCTGGAATCCCCCGTTGTTTCGCTGCCAATGCCAATGCTTGAGCATGGTTGCCACTGGAATGAGTTACCACGCCGGCCGCAGCCTGCTGCTCACTTAACCCGAGAACAACGTTACTAGCCCCACGGAACTTGAAGGCTCCCACCTTCTGTAGATGCTCACATTTGAACCAAATCTTTGTATCAGCGACCTGGTCGAGCTGAGTGCTAGTTTGGATCGGCGTGCGATGCACTACATGACTAATACGCTCGTAAGCCTCGCGAATCGCCTCTAAATTGGTGGCATAGTGCGTCATGATTTTTCCTTTTGTTCGGCTTGGCCATCGCCGTCGTCTCTAATCGAACGGGATTTAATCAACGATTTATAGATCGGCCAGACTACTAAAACGATGGAAATTAACACAAAGGTCAATGCAACAGGACGCTGGACTAGTTCTAAATAACTACCGCTGCTTGCCTGTAAACCGGCTCCCAATTTCTCCTCTGCAATTGGTGCCAATACAAAACCAATCACAAAAGGAGCTAACGGGATCTTGTTTCGTTCCATGATGAACCCGACCACTCCAAAGGCCAGCATCACCCACACATCAAACATTCTGTTATTCAAGGCGTACGACCCGACCACACAAAAGACAATCACGACCGGCAAGAGGTAATGACGAGGAATCGTCGCCAGTCGGGAGATCCACTTTGCACTCAAGACCATCATCCCGAACATAGCGATGTTGGCAATTAACATGGTGAAGATAATCGTGTAAACAACATCGGGATTGTTCTGAAATAGCAGCACGCCTGGTTGCAGCCCATGTAGAATCAGAGCTCCTAATAGAATGGCATCGATAACGCTACCTGGGATCCCCATGGCAACCAAAGGAATTAATGCTCCGCCAATCGTTGCATTATTGGCTGCCTCACTGGCGACCACTCCTTCTTCGCTGCCTTTACCAAATGCTTCCGGTTCCTTACTCATTGATTTGGCCGCGGAGTAAGCCATCACGCTTCCGACATTTGCTCCGATTCCCGGAAGAATGCCAACCCATGTGCCAATGACACTGCTGCGCACCATATTTACCAAATGGGCGACCCAATCCTTGGCCCCCAATAAAATCCCTTCCGGCTTGACCTTGCTCACCTGCTCAACAGCACCTCCCTTTTGTGCCACTTCATGAATCACCTGACTCACAGCGAACAAACCTATCAGTACTGGAAGCAAGTCGAACCCACCGTTGAGTTGCTCAATCCCCAGTGTCGCGCGAGTCACGCCCGTGGCCGGTGATTCGCCTGGTATTGTGACTAGAATTCCGAAGAGTCCCGAGAAGATTCCGGCAGCTAGAGATTTCCCCGAAACCGAGGCAATGAGCACCAAAGCGACCAAAACCAAAGCAAAGTAATCAAAGTCACCCAATTCGGTCGAAATGTGAGAAATTGGTTTTGCCAAAAGGATAAGAAAGCCCCACGAGATTAATCCTCCCACGAAGGACGACATAATCCCCAATCCGAGCGCGCGACCTGGCTTCCCATCGCGTGCCATGGGGTAACCATCCAAGGTCGTTATCACCGAAGCTGGCGTACCAGGCATTCGCAATAATGTGGCTGTAATCAGCCCACCGGAGATAGAACCGACATACATCGACACGAGCAGCACCATGGCTTCGGTGGGTTGCATGGCATAGGTGAGCGGCAAGGTCAAGGCGATCAACATAGCACCTGTTAAGCCCGGAATCGCGCCCACGAGAATACCAAGCATGGTCCCTAATCCGACCCAGAACAAGTTTACCGGATCGCCAATCGTCAGATTATAGATTACATCATTCATGGTGTGTCACTCCTTAAGGCAGCTGGATGCTGAAAAAGGACTGAAACACAAAGAACACAACCAACGGGAAGAGGATCACCATGTCAGGAACATAGCTATCCAAAATCAATCTCTTAAATTGCTTTCGAGAAAGACCGTAGCACAACACAGCAACATCAAACATATAAATCGACGTAAGAATCCTAAAATCCATTGGCAGGTACTCTAATGCCAATAGGTAAAGCGAAGTCACTCCCACAAACACCCCTGCCGTCTGTAAATATCTGCCCGAAATACCGTCATTTCCTTCAGTTTTTTTTATGGTTCCGGATGAATCTGTTGTTCGGTTTTTTGACAACAGCCAGTACACAAAGCTTACGGCTGTCGCCACAGACACCCAGAGAGGAATGTTAGGGAGGACATCCGGAGAACTGGCATCCACACTCTGAATCTTCCCAATCCGATCTTTGAGGACATCCTTCATGGACTGTCCGGTCTCTATGAACGGTTCAGAAAGCCGTGTTGCTAATTGAGAGTGTACCTGAGGCGTCGCCATACACTTTCGTATCACGTCTGCCATGAAATCAATTTTTGATTGCTCCGTATCTTTCGGAAACCACCAAAAGTGCATATTAGCATGAACAAAATTGAACCCTTGTTCTTTGGCCGTCGGAATCTCCATCGCTTCCGGGTGACGAACTTCCGAACTAATCGCTATTGCCCGAAGCCCTCCGTCCTTAAAAGAAACGTATTCCCCTAATGAGAATGCCGATACATCCACGTGCCCACCGATCACTGCTTCAAACCGAGAAGCACCACCTCCCTTTTGCGTATAGACAAAGTGAGCTCCTGGAAGCTCCTTTTCAAGGATCAAACCTGCATAGTGAACGGGAGCACCCAGGTTTGCTGCAAAGACTAGTTCATTTGGGGTTTCCTTGGCAGCCTGCATAAGCTCCTGAAGTGTCTGATACGGGGAATCCTCAGCGACAGCAATCACCATATTTGTCTTGCCAGAGGCTGCAATCGGCTCAAAGGACTCGGGCCCGTACGAAACTTTCCCTGACACCTGCGCCGTGATCAGTGCCTCATGCAGAATAAGCATCGTGTAACCGTCAGGATCAGCTTTACGTGCCTGTCCACTTCCAATCGTCGCCCCGGCTCCGCCTACATTCTTAACCACAACTTCCTGATCAAGAAACTGGTTTTCAGCGATGGTTCGCTGGATCATCCGAGCAAACGTGTCGCTTTCGCCGCCCGGGCCAAAGGGAACAATCAAAGTGATTGGCCGATTTGGATATCCTGAATTAGAATCGTTCGAACCACTGCCCAGGGCGTACCAGATCATCGCGATCAGCACAGCCAGCCATATACCACCGCGAATCAGCGTATGGGTTGTCAACTTAGATGTTGATTCGTTGGGCATTCGATACCAGTAATTGCAGGAAACAGATTATGAGAAGAACACGCGTTCTGCGGTTCGACGCAGCAGCCAGTCTTTGTCGCCTGCGGACAAAAAGTCCGCATTCTTAATGAGGTTAAAGGAGGGAGCATATTCATGCCCATCTACCACCTGAAAGGGACCGTCACTGGCCCACATTAAACGCTCGACTCCATAGGCATCGATACATCGTTTGATCATCGGCAACAGGTCTGTATAAGGAGCCTGTTTCTTCCCCAGTGCATAATAGGCTGAAATCTTCACCGACACATTTTCATGTCTGGCCAGATGACAGAGTGCCGCGAGATCCTGTTCACGAATCTTCCCATCGACACCAATCCTAGCAAAATGATCGATGACCACTGGAGTATCCGGATTTTGCTCGCACATCTTATCTACGGAACCTAGATGTTTTGCATCAATCAGATGACACATGGCCAGGCCGTGTTTAGCTCCGGCCTTCCACATCGCCTGCATTCCGTCTCCTGCCAACCACTGATCTGGAGTTTTATCATGAGGGCGAATTCGGAAGCCACGTACTCCCTGTTTCGCTAACTTTACCATCTCACGTGCTGGCCGATCATTTTCATTAATGACAGCGACACCACTGAACACGCCCTGGTGTTTATCCATCATGTCCAGCATGTAGCTATTATCAAACCGATAGAAACTCATTTGGATGAGAACAACCCGCTCCACCTTACTTGGATGGCAATGTGCGAAAAGCTGCTCCGGAGTAAAACTCGACGGCTGCATATCTTCCTTTTTGAAGGACTCATGCAGAGGATACTGCTGAAGTTCAGGAGTCCACACATGCACATGGGCATCAATATACCCTGTCGTTTTGTCCTCCTCTGATTTACCCTCTTCTAATTTGCTAGCACCGATCAATGATGATGTAGCTGCTGAAGACGCGGCCACTGCGGCGAACGCTGACGCTTTCGAAAACTCCCGTCGATTCAATGAGTATTGAGGCTCCACCATCGGGCACTCCTCCAATCAAAGGATTAAGACAAAAATCCCATTGTAGCAAATAACCACTGCGGCGACCCGCGCGTTAGCTGGGAGTCTGCGTTCCTACCCGGCTTTCATTCCAAGTGGCGCCTACCATTAAACAGTTAATACCTGAGCCGATGCCGAGCAACCCTATGTTTTCGCCCTTTGAAACCCGCCTTTGTTCCAAACCGACCGCCAATGTCACAGGTAGGGCCGCGGACCCCGTATTACCTAACCATTCAAACGTCGTGAAGTCGTTAGCCTCTGGAAGACCTAGCGATTCAAGCATGAGTTTTCGGTGAGCTGCACCTACCTGATGACAAAATGACCGATGGACATCCGCTCGTTGCCATTGAGTATCCTCTAGAAACTGCTCAAATGTGGCAACACCAGTAGCAATCCCCTCGGCCATTAATCGCTCAGAATCCGTGTGCATCAAAGGACGCATGTCATCAGCAACCGCTTCATCCTTGCCACTATGGCATAGTTCGTGAAACTGAGTATTGGCATGTGCGGCAACCGCGTGCAAAGCATTATCGGTTTGGCTCAGGGAACGGTGAGTCAGCAAGATCGCCGAACTGGCCGAACCGATGGTTAACGAGGCGACAGCCATTTTCACGGTTTTACGAGTCCAGGATGTATCTTCATTAAGTGAACGAACCGTATTTTCGACTAAATGCCGGCTATCTTCCGTACCTACCACCAACGCCGCTTCTATCTGCCCCAGCTCAATCGCATTAGCAGCTAAGGCAATTCCATTGAGTTGTCCTAGGCAGGCATTGGATAAGTCATAGATCATGCAATCTGGACGAAGTCCCAATCCATGATGTACCCGACAGGCCGTCGCAGGCTCCAGGTGATCGCGGCAAACCGATCCATGGATCAGCATACCTATTTTCTGCCGGTCAATATCAGCCACCTGAATGGCCTGTTCACCGGATTCAATAGATTTATCTCCCGGAAGAGTTCCCGGATCCCAAAATCTCCTGTGCCGGATTCCCGTCATCAGCTCCAAACGCCCTTCTGGCAACCTCATTCTCTGATAAGCCGGTTCTAGTTGCTGTTCCAATTGAGCAGTGGAAACAACTTCGGAAGGCAGCGTATAGCCGAGTGATTCTATAGCAACATGTTGATAACGCATGCTCCGATTCTATCTCATGGCTCTCGGACTGATAACCACCGTTTCTTCCGATGTACTTATGCCTGACTTTTCTCTCTAACACGAAGCTCATGCAGGACGTCCGACGACTTGATTGGTTACAAATCACTTTCGAACGACTCAATTCGTTAGTTTTAAGTCACCTATTCCCAAAAAAACTTTTCGACATATTGTGCAAGACGACAGCAGCAAGCACTACATCTTGTGGTTGCCATTTTTTCCACCACAAAATGCCCGGAAGCGTTTGAAAAAAAACGGTCAAGCTGTAACAATCTTGACTTCTTGCTTCCCACAAGATTCACTCAGATTTTGCACCTGTTTAAGGAGAACACAGAACGGTATCCATCTATGGATTTCACTTCTCGGGTCTGATTACAGACATTATTGCAAGGGGGGCGAAACTGGAGCGTTCTATCAAGTCACGTCGGCTCACACAACGGTCGCAGTGAATTTTGTTCTGAGCACAATCTGAATCGGTTGCTAATCATTCAAAAGGAATTGATTAAGTTAGCATTCTCTTTCGGTATTTTTCAGTTTCTGAATACTCGTAGTTACCGACTACCTATTCGATCTTGCATGAATCTTTATCAGTCCGGGAGCCGTTCTGGGTTCTTTTCGTCTTAGTTTTAGAGCGCTTTTTTGAATAGAAGCACTCTGAGTATCTGAAAGGGATTACAGATGCAGAAGAAACCACTGATTGGTATTAACATTGATTACAAGAGTGAAACGAAGGATACAGCAGCCTACTTTTATCTAGCTGCTGGTTATTCGGACTGTGTATTGCGAGCTGGCGGAATTCCCGTCATGGTTCCGATCATGGACGAAGAGGATGACATTGAAGCCGTACTTGACACACTAGATGGTTTCATTTTGGTAGGTGGCTTGGACCTGGATCCCCACCGGGATGGTTTTATGCGTCACACTTCGTGTCGTCTAATGAGCTCACGCCGCGAAATCTTTGACCGCCAACTGGCTCGCTTGATTTTCCAACGCAAGCTCCCTGTCTTTGGTATCGGAGTCGGAATGCAGCTCTTAAATATCACAGCCGGCGGCAACCTACACCTCCATATCCCGGAAGCACTTCCGAATGCAGTGCCTCACCGTGATCCTCAGGATCCATCACATCGACACGGACTCGAAATCACCGAGGGTTCCATCCTGGAACGTATTTATGGAGACGGTGAAATCCGCGTTAATTCCAATCACCATATGGCGATTGACGAACCAGCCCCTGGTTTCATCGTAACAGCTCGCTGTCCCGATGGTGTCATCGAAGCCATTGAGTACAACGAAGACGGTTGGGTCGCGATGGGCACTCAATTCCATCCGGAAGCTCCGTCTGCTACCGCTATGGACTTCCGAATTATTGAGGAATTCCTGGACGAGGTACGAGTCGAATCAGGACTCGCCTTAGCAGCAGCCTAACGGCTACCCTCGAGACTGAAAGACTGGATGGTTGACTAATCGCTTGCTTACTATCTAGCCGGACTACACGGATAGGTCTGGCAGCATCGATGGACGACTGATCCGGAATAGATCAGACAGGTTTCTAAGACGAAAAAAACTCTGTGGCCTCAATGGATGCCACAGAGTTTTTTTATTTTCTCTACTCGAATTGAATCAGAGCAATTTTCGCAATACGGTTTGCAGGATTCCACCGTTACGGTAGTAGTCCATTTCAACCGGCGTGTCGATTCTCACCTTCGCCTCGAACTCGATAACGGCACCATCTGCAGCGGTCGCCTTAACCGTCAGTGTAGAAAGTGGCTCCAGCGAGTCGTCCAGTCCAAGTACATCAAAGGACTCTTCTCCGGTCAATCCAAGCGACCCAACGGTTTGGCCATCTGCTAATTCCAATGGCAGGACACCCATCATCACCAGATTACTACGATGTATTCGTTCATAGCTGGCAGCGATTACCGCTCGTACCCCCATCAACTGGGTTCCTTTGGCGGCCCAGTCTCGACTACTTCCGGTACCGTACTCCGCTCCGGCCAAAATCACCAAGGGAGTCCCATCCTGCTTGTACTTCATTGCCGCATCATATATCGACATCACTTCACCAGTTGGCAGGTAACGCGTCACGCCGCCTTCAGTTCCTGGTGCAAGTTGATTGCGGATTCGAATATTAGCAAACGTACCACGCAACATAACTCGGTCATTACCACGTCGTGAACCATAGCTATTAAAGTCAATCGGCTCGACACCTTTGTTCTGCAGGAACAATCCTGCTGGACTGTCTTTAGCAATGGCGCCGGCAGGAGAGATATGGTCTGTCGTGGTACTGTCACCTAACATTGCTAAAGCTTTAGCTCCTGTTAACGGCTGTACTGGTGGCACTTCCACAGGCAGATCAACCATAAAGGGAGGTTCCTGAATATATGTTGATGCGTCATTCCAGGAGTAAATATCCCCTGAATCCACAGCAATTTCATTCCACTTTTGATTGGAATCGAACGCATTTCCATAGCGTTCAGTAAACATCTCACTATCAATTGCGCTATTCAGAACTTCCGCAACTTCGTCCCGGGAAGGCCAAACGTCTTTCAGATACACATCGTTACCATCAGTATCCTGCCCCAAGGCCTGCGTTTCAAAATCAATCAACGTGGTTCCAGCCAATGCATAGGCTACGACCAGAGGCGGACTGGCAAGGTAGTTTGCTTTGACGTCCTGACTCACGCGACCTTCAAAGTTTCGATTTCCTGAAAGCACAGAACAGGCCACGAGATCTGCTTCATGAATTGCAGCAGAAACCGGTGGCGGCAACGGGCCACTATTCCCAATACAAGTCGTACATCCATAGCCAACGACATGAAATCCGAGCTGCTTCAGTGACTCTGTTAGACCTGCTTTATCCAAATAATCACTAACCACTCGGGATCCCGGCGCCAGACTCGTTTTCACATAAGGCTTAACACTCAGCCCTTTCTCAGCGGCCTTCTGTGCTAACAACCCAGCCGCCAGCATAACCGACGGGTTACTTGTATTGGTACACGAGGTGATCGCAGCGATTACCACCGAACCGTGAGTAATATCAACATCACCGGAGTCGAGGTGAGCGGTAGCCTTCGCATCAAGAGCTTCTCCTTCTAATGCAAATCCCCGTTCGCTCACAGCTCCACGTAGCGTAGTTTCAAACGCAGGTTTCATATCAACCAGAGAGACTCGGTCCTGAGGACGTTTAGGCCCGGCCAATGATGGGACAACGGTCGACAAATCTAAACTTACATAGCTGGAATAGGTCGGCGTGGGAGCATCCGCAGTCAAGAACAGCCCTTGTTCTTTGGTGTAATTTTCAACCAGAGCAACTTCTTCGTCGCTTCGCCCTGTTTTCCTCAGGTAATTCAGCGTTTCGCCATCAACGGGGAAGAAGCCCATTGTGGCACCATATTCAGGAGCCATATTGGCAATTGTCGCTCGGTCTGCCAGTGACATATTGGCAACGCCACTGCCATAAAATTCAACGAATTTACCTACCACACCTTCCTGTCGGAGGATTTCAACCACCATTAGTACGAGGTCTGTAGCCGTCGCACCTGCTGGAAGTTCGCCGGTCAGCTCGAAGCCAACCACTTCCGGCATTAGCATGTAGATAGGTTGTCCGAGCATGACACCTTCAGCCTCGATTCCTCCGACACCCCAACCAACAACCCCCAGGCCGTTGATCATCGTCGTATGACTATCCGTTCCAACAAGTGTGTCCGGAATGGCCACGGCACCTTGCTGATCGTCTCGTTTAAAGACGCCACCAGCCAGAAATTCCAAGTTAACCTGATGCACAATTCCAACATTCGGAGGAACCACTCGGAAATTATCAAATGCTTTTTGTCCCCAGCGTAGAAACTCGTAGCGTTCGTTATTACGTTCGAATTCCAATTCGACGTTATCGACCAAAGCATCTTCAGTACCGAATCGATCTACTTGAACCGAATGGTCAATGACCAGGTCCACTGGAATCAGGGGGTTGATTTTCTTAGGATCGCCTCCCAAGCGTTCCATCGCCGAACGCATGGCTGCCAGGTCAACTACGGCCGGTACTCCCGTAAAGTCCTGCAACACTACTCGGGCAGGCTTAAATGGAATTTCTTTGGTGCCTGGGTCTGCAGCGTTCCAACGGGCTAGGTTTCGGACATCTTCTTCTTCCACGACGTAGCCGTCACAATTCCGCAGAACGGACTCAAGCAAAACGCGAATGGAGTAAGGAAGCTTATCAATCTCTCCGATACCCTGTTCTTGCAGGCTGGATAATCGGTAAATACCGACTTCTCCACTTCCACTATCGAATGTATCCCGAGCTTTAAATGGATCAAACGAAGTTGCATCACTCATTGAATCAACCATCTCTTCTATAAACAAAGTAAAAATACGGCAAAACCACTGTAGCTATACCAGTATGGCACGCGCAGCGACAAGCATTCATTTTATCGCAAGGAATCCTTGGTCAACAGTAGTCCGAGATACTGACGAGCCTAAGAATCGTTACCGTTTGACCGTTTTTTGAAGTCCAGTGTCATTTGCGGCGAATCAGACTCCGCCTCTGGATTCAATTCCTGGTAAAGCAAGCTCGGTTGGATATCACGATTGTTTTGATACTTCGAACTTTGATACTCGGTGATATCCCCAGAGATCTCGTGATAAAAGATTTGACAAATCTGTACTCCGGGGTAAATCTTTACCGGCTGGACAGCAAACATTTCCAGAGTCCAGAACCCTTTAAACCCAACATCTCCAAATCCCGCAGTCACATGAACAAACAACCCGAGCCTGCCTATCGAGCTACGACCTTCAATCATTGGCACCAAATCATGCGTTTCAGTCCGTTCAACCGTTCTCGCCAGATAAAGCTGATTTGGATTCAAAACCAATCCGGATTCAGGTATCTTTAGCCGCCGTACACGATTGACCTGCCGCATATCGAGTACGACTTCTTCATACACCATCACCTCGTCATGCAAGGTCAGGTTGTAACTATTCGGATTAAGATTGTCTTCATTAAAAGGGGTGATATCGATGGTATCACCGAGACGTTTCTTAATTTCCTGCCCTGATAGGATCATCTAGTTGTCGGTCCGGAGTAAGGAGCAATGAGATTGGAAGAAAAGTTCGTGGCAAAAGCACACAGTGAATATCGCATGTATACTACTTTTTCGCAAATTCACGTCTGCTATTTTACTCCAATCCGTGGGCAAAATCTCTTCATACTACAGTCCTCGCAGAGCGGTTTTCGCGCGTCACAGATGGCGCGGCCATGGTGAATCATACGATGCGAGTAATAGATCCACTCCTTTTTTGGGAGAACAGCCATCAGTTCACGTTCCACTTTGACTGGGTCTTTTTCAAAAGCGATACCCAGCCTACGGCTAATACGTCCCACGTGAGTATCAACTACGACTCCGGACGGAATTCCAAAGGCTGTTCCCAACAAGACGTTTCCAGTTTTCCTGCCGACACCTGGCAAGGCAGTCAAAGCCTCTAATTCCAACGGTATTTCCCCGTCATGCTTTTCCATGAGCTGTTTCGCACAATTCCTAATATTCTTTGCCTTCGCTCGATAAAATCCAGCACTCTTCACTATCTTTTCAACTTGTTTTTGAGTGGCTTGTGCCAAATCATAAGCCGTGGGATATTTCGCGAACAAATCTGCCGTCACGATATTCACTCGTTCGTCGGTACACTGTGCGGAGAGGATCGTGGCGATCAACAGTTGAAAGGGAGATTCATAATTCAACGCACATTCTGCATCTGCATAATGTTTGGCAAGATGTCGTACGACTCGCCGAGCATGATTTTTTTCTTCGCGTGATGCGGCCATGAGGTAATTCAATCACAGACAGACAAGTTTTGAATATTTTAGGTACTTTAGAGTCAAGCTATACTGGAAGTAGACCAATCGCACCCTAGGCGGATGCAGGCGGCAAGCTCATTCCATGCTACTATACATCAATTCATAGCCCATACCTAATAACCACCCTACGAGTACAACGGGACACTGAAAATTATTGATCGCTGCTGGCCTCAGCCACTTCCGGTCCCGCTATTCAGTCTTTCCGTACCAGTAGGATTTCAGGAGCAGACCCCGTGAGTGAATACCCTTTCGATGTGGCCAAGTACCATGAAGGGATCGCGTTATTCAATGACGTCGAATTCTTTGAGGCCCACGATGCCTGGGAAGAACTATGGCAGGAGTACCATGGAGACGATCGCAAGTTTTTCCAGGGGCTCATCCAAGTTGCAGTCTGCCTACATCATTTTGGAAACGGAAATATCCGAGGTGCCAAAAAACTGTTTATCTCCAGCACAGCCTATCTCGAGCCATTTGGCCCCATACACCTCGGTTGTAACATTGAGCAACTTATCAAAGAACTAACTGCCTGTTGTCAGGAAATACTGGATAGTACCGAAGAATACCCCAAAATTGAGATCATTCCCGATCTGATCCCTGAGATTCATCTCGAAGGTTTCGAGTGAACAACCTTATTTACGAATTTGCCGGCTCGCTCTAGTATAAAGACTCGAGCAAAAGGCGATTCCAAAAATCAAAGCTAATTAACCGAAGACAAAATGTCTAACCAAGAGCAAATACAGGCCAAGACAGCTGCATCAAAGGACTTTGTTGCCAAAGAACTAATGGGAGAAGTGCATAGCAACAGCTACGCTCCACCTATACGTAAATATGATCGCGAACTAATTGTTAGTAACGAATACATATCCTCTTTACCTGATTTACAGAATGGCCCGTCAAGCTTAATTCAGGGTGCCCCGGTCGCTATCCAACAAGTTGGCATACATAATTTTAGGTTACCACTGACATACAAAAAGAGAGATGGTTCGACAATTGAACTCGAAACCAGTGTGACAGGTAGCGTTAGCCTGGAAGCACACAAAAAGGGCATCAATATGTCCCGAATCATGAGGAGTTTTTACGCTCATAAAGACGACACATTCAGCACGAACAAAATAAAAGATGTTTTAGAAACCTACAAAGAAAATCTGATGTGTTTCGATTCTCGGATCATGTTGAAAACTTCATATCCGATCATGCAAAAGAGTCTTAGAAGCGAATTAGAAGGTTTTCAATACTACGATGTGGTTTTTGAAGGTGAACTGACTAAAGATGGAGATTTCGTAAAGTATATCCATTTTGATTTTGTTTACTCATCTGCCTGCCCTTGCAGTTTTGAATTAAGTGAACACGCCGAGAAATATCGCAATCGAGCGACAGTCCCTCACAGCCAGAGAAGTGTAGCTCGAGTAAGTGTAAATTTCGATGAAATACTATGGATAGAAGACTTACAGGAGTTGTGTCTAGCTGGTTTACAAACCGAAACTCAGGTCATAGTTAAGAGAGAAGACGAACAAGCTTTCGCCGAGATGAACGCTTCATATCTTAAGTTTGTTGAAGATGCGGTCCGCTTGCTATACGAAAAGCTTAACAACGAACCCCGCATCAAAGACTTTCGAATCGTTGCCTCGCATAACGAAAGCCTTCATAGTCATAACGCAATCTCCGTTATCGTGAAGGGGATTGAGAATGGATTTACAGCCGATATAGCAAGAGACGTGTTTGAATCCACGGGTTTGCGTTAACCCCTCTCATCCTGATGCAGGCCAAATTCGGATGAGCTTCGATACTCACCAGCCTGTAATACTAATGGAATGCCTACTCACTTCTGAGCAATAAGCCGGTCCTCAGAGACCAACCTTCGAGAAAACATGTAACTGATTTAATAAACAAGGTTAGGTAATAAAAGTGGCGTTGCTCTGGGAAATCCTGCAATTTGTTTTGCGACTTGGCTTTGGGATTTCCTTGGCTATGGTGATTACCAGCCCAAAACATGTAACCAGTGGATTCTTCAAAGTCCATTTATGGGTGGTTATGGGGCTCAACGTCTTTGGAGCTCTGGTCACCTGGACCGTCTCGGACGAACACCTTCCCACTGACACCATACGCATTGCCAGTCAATCCACACTACTGGGATTGATTTTGGGAACATCCGTACTCAGCTATCTCGGTGCAGTATGTTGGCTGTACGAGAAATCAGGGTCGGGCCAAATCATACTAACATTGCTTACCTTACTTACGCTAGCGACCGCCTATCAAAGTAGCGTGCTCCCCAAGGATAGCCAGTCAACACATCATCTGAGCTTGCTACTAGACATTGTGTCTTCCGGATTGGTCGTCGGTAGCGTGATAACAGCTATGTTATTGGGACATTGGTATTTGAATACTCCCACCATGAACCTGATTCCTTTACGCAAGCTGCTTTGGCTATGCGTCATTGCACTGTTACTTCGTACCTGCGTCTCCGGCACCGGCACGGCGTTGACACTGAGTAATACGGACGTAACCAATACATGGTGGATCTTTGTTTCGCTGCGGTGGATTTCAGGTATTTTTGTAAGTCTGGGATTAATCTATATGACCTTTATGACTCTGCGAGTCCCGAACACGCAAAGTGCCACTGGGATCCTCTATGCAGCCACCATCGTCGTGTTTATCGGTGAACTCACCGCCCGCGTTTTGGCCGAGAACGTCCTGTACCCACTCTGATCTGACGATAAAATAGAACACTCTCGGACTTATCCTCAACCACCTTGGACGCCATGAACGTAACTTACTTTTGCAAAACCTGCGATCAGGTAACACGAGTTCCGTTTACGGAGCAATCAACGGCGGTCCACTGCACACGCTGTTCCGCCGAACAAAAATTCCCGGCAACCTTCCTCGATGAAGACGCGGAAGGTAATACCGTACTCGAACGCTGTACCATCTGCGGTAGCCCGGAACTATACTATCGCAAGCAATTTAATCAACGACTGGGCCTTGCGATTATCGCTCTCGGCTCAACATTGAGCACCATCGCCTACTACTACCACAACCTGTTTTGGACATTTTTAATCTTATTTGTCTTCGCCGGCGTTGATTTGCTATTTTATATCTTCATGAGAAATCTATTACAATGTTACAAGTGTAATAGTGAATTTCGTGGATTCGAGGACTCACCTGAATACCAACCATTCAATCTCGAGGTTCACGAAAAATACCACCAGCAGCGAGTCCGGCTCGAACGAGCCCAGAAAGAACAAGCGTGGCTGGAGCAACAGGCAGCTCGTCAGAATCAAAATAACTCCGACGAAGCCGATTCTTAATACAGGTACGCAATGGATCAGGAACGAGCTCGCATTCAGGAAGACCTGCGAGGCGTCATTGAAGGAGAAGTGCGTTGCGACGACCTGCTCCTGCAACTGTATTCCAGCGATGCCAGCATCTATCAGATCCAGCCGCTAGCCGTTGTCCGCCCTTTACACACTCAGGATGTCGTCGCCTGTATCCAATACGCCAATGAACACCATATTTCTGTCCATGCCCGTGGCGCTGGCAGTGGTTTAGCAGGCGAATCACTAGGGCCCGGAATCATCATTGACTTTGCACATTCCATGCGAAGAATCCTTGATTTCGATGGTTCCTCGGTTCGCATCCAACCGGGAGTCGTACTGTCCAGACTAAACAAATACCTAGCCAAGCATGACCGCATGTTTGGCCCTGATCCCAGCAATAGTGAAGTCACGACTATGGGAAGTGTCCTCGCTTTGGATAACAGTGGCAGTCACTGGCTCAAGTATCGCAGTCCAAGATTCCACGTCGAAGAACTGGAAGTTGTGCTAGCCGATGGGTCTGTCCTGCGACTGGGACACAAGCAGAATATAGAAACCCTTTGTGCCGTTCCTGTTAAACGCGCATTATCCGATCCCATCGCTGCACCAACGGTTTCCCGCCTCGATCAAATCCAAAATCGAGTCCGGAATATTCTCAGCACTCATGAACAAACGATCCGCGAACAAACCCCTGCTTCACCGGCTCATCGTTGTGGTTACCACCTCAGTGATCTCCTCGAGGGAGACCACCTGGACCTCACAAAACTATTGGTCGGCTCCGAAGGAACACTCGGACTCATCACCGAGGCAACGGTCAGAACTTCGCCGATCCCTGAGCACACCGGTGTTTTACTGCTGTTTTTCGACCGCATCGACAAAGCAACTCAGGCGTCTCAGCTTCTGGCCAACATGGACATTGCTGCCTGTGACCTCATGGATCGACGTTTGCTGGTATTGGCCAGAGAAACCGACCCTCGTTTCGTTCGCTCCATCCCTGACGATGCAGAAGCAATGCTACTGGTCGAAGTCGAAGGAGAGAGTCGCAACTCCGTTCGACAGCATTTGGCACAAATCAGCGAGTCCGTTCAACAAACCCATCACCTGGCGTTTGCCAGTCGGATGGCGTTGGAACAGGCAGAGATCGAGCAGGCATGGTCCATCACTCGCAATGTGATTCCTACACTGTACCGTCTGGAAGGTTCAACCCGAGCCATCCCATTCATCGAAGATATTGCTTTACCTCCGGCTCAACTTCCCTCTGTCTTGCCTCAGATTCACCTCACTCTTCAGAAGCATGAAACGACGGCATCTTTATTCGGCCACCTCGGACACGGCGTTATTCACATCCGCCCCTTCCTCAATGTGGATAACAAAGGCGATGTCCGAAAACTTCATGCATTGGCTAATGACATCTACGAACCGGTCATTGCCGCCGGCGGAACGATCAGTGGTGAGCACGGCAGCGGTTTAAGTCGCACATGGTTTATGCGCAAACAATTCGGTCCGCTTTACGATGTATTTGCTGAGGTCAAACGGGTCTTCGACCCTCGGCACATCCTCAATCCTGGCAAAGTCATTTCCGAGATGCCGCAGCCCATCCATAACAACCTGCGGCCGGTTAGCGTCAACCTGAGTACGCCCCGTCGGTTCATGGCGGACGTCACCAATGACGAAGAGGAACAACGTAGCCCTATCGAGTTACAACTTGCCTGGTCCGCCGATGAACTGGCTTACACCTCTCGTGCATGTAATGGCTGTGGACGTTGTCGCGATGAATCCCCAACAACCCGCATGTGCCCGGTCTTTCAGTTTGCACCTTCTGAGGAATCCAGCCCTCGAGCCAAAGCCAACCTGCTTCGCGGAGTCATCACAGGACGATTACCAGTCGCCACGCTAGGGGAAGACGATGTCAAAGCAGTGGCTGATTTGTGTGTAAATTGCCATCAATGTCGAGTGGAGTGCCCAGCCAGCGTCGATATTCCAAAGATCGTGCAGGAAACAAAAGCACAATACGTCCGCTCCAATGGCCTTAAATTCACCGAGACGCTTTTTACAAAACTCGACCGGACTGCCAAATGGGCAAGTCGTTTTCACTGGCTTTACAACTGGAGTCTGCGTAATCGCCAAATGCGTTGGATGATTGAAAAAATCACGGGGCTGGCTCAGGGGCGTAAACTCCCGCAGGTGGCTGGCACTAGTTTCCTGAAGTGGGCGGCGAAAAACCGGCTCACCAAACCAAGCCGAGAACCTGGTGGAAAAGTCCTATATTTTGTTGACATTTTCGCAAACTGGTTTGATCCGGATCTCGCACGCTGTCTGGTTTCTGTCCTTAAACACCATGGCGTTAGCGTCTATGTCCCTACTGAACAGCATTGGTCTACCAGCTCAGCGATTACAGAGGGAGACATCGAATATGCTAGAGAGCTTGCGCAACGTAACGTCTCCCTCCTCTCCGACGCCGTACGTCAAGGCTATACGATCGTTACCACTGAACCCACAGCCGCGATGTGCCTGACACAGGAATACCCAAATCTTCTCGGAGATGATGAATCCCGTCTCGTCGCGGAAAACACACAGGATGCCTGCCACTACCTGTGGGGACTACATGAATCTGGAAAACTGGAACTCGATCTTCAACCAGTAAACTATCAAGTTGGTTACCACCTCCCTTGCCACTTGAGAGCCTTACAGGAATTCACTCCGGGAGAACATTTATTACGTCTTATTCCGGGCCTCAGTATTCAACGGATCGACAAAGGATGTTCCGGGATGGCTGGTACATTTGGATTAAAACGTAAGAATTACCGAAACAGCCTTAGGAGTGGGTGGGGATTGATTAGTACGATGCGAGATTCTGCCATTCAGGTAGGGACGACGGAGTGCAGTGCGTGTAAAATTCAAATGGAACAGGGAACCACTAAACCCACACTCCACCCTATCAAGCTACTTGCCCACGCCTACCGTCTGGCCCCGCAAGTTCGATCTCAACTAGCTCAACAATCCCGCGACTTAATAACTTCATGACTATTCAAATCAAGCTATTTGCCGTCGCTATGCAAAAGGCCGGAACCTCGGAACTTGAAGTCGATTGTCCGCTACCGGCCACCCTCGCCGATTTGGAGCAGGCCATCCTGACAACCTGCCCCACACTGGCCGATATCCTTCCGCATTGCCGTTTTGCGGTCGATGACCAATTTGCGACCGCTCAGACTGTGATTACAACCGACTCGACAATCGCGATTATCCCTCCTGTCAGTGGAGGAGCCCTGTAATAAATTGCTATGATTGAAATCACAAACAACGTCATTGATTCCCAGGCTGTACTTGAGTCCGTTCAGGATACTCGGGCCGGAGCAGTCGTCCTGTTTCTGGGAACAACCCGTAGTATCACTGGTGACCGCGGCACAGATTCGCTTGATTACGAATGCTACGAGTCGATGGCTACTCGGCAACTAGAATCACTTGAATCGGCCGCACGCGAACGCTGGGATGTCATAAGCATCCAAATCACCCACCGCCTGGGACACCTCCTGCCCGGAGAAGCGAGTGTCGCCATTGCCGTGAGTTCTGCTCACCGAGTAAATGCGTTTGAATGCGGGCAATGGTTGATTGACACGCTCAAAGAGGATGTTCCTATTTGGAAGAAGGAAAACTGGTCCGATGGAACGCACGAATGGGTGCACCCGGGAATCGAGGGTTAATCGGTGTCAAAGCAACGTCCCCCACTAACAGACAGCCTGGGCCGCATACACTCCAATTTGCGTATGAGTGTTACCGATCGCTGTAATATCCGCTGTTTCTACTGTATGCCCGAAGAGAATGTCGAATTCAAACCTCGCCATGAGATACTGACATTTGAGGAATTGGGGCGATTCGCTCGAATCACGGCCTCCATGGGTGTCAACAAAATACGAATCACCGGTGGAGAACCATTAGTCCGTAATAATCTTGCCTCGCTGATTGCGGAACTAAATTCCATCGTAGGGATTGAGGATATCGCTTTAACCACCAATGCGATGCTGCTAGCCAACCAAGCAGATGCTCTACGCCAGGCCGGCCTAAACCGTCTCAACATCAGTCTAGACACCCTGAATGACGATACATTTTTCCGACTATCACGGCGTCGCGGAATTGACCAGGTGCTTGCTGGAATCGAAGCAGCTCAACAAGTCGGCTTCGATATGATTCGCCTGAATGCCATTGCGATCCGCGGGATGACCGAAAGCGAAATACTTCCATTGGCACGATTTGCTCTGGAACGCCAATTGGAACTTCGTTTCATCGAATTCATGCCACTTGATGCAGATGACAATTGGGGCAATGAAGCCGTACTTACTGGAAGCGATATTCGTAAGACCATCGAAGCTGAGCTGGGAAAACTAGAACCAGCGACTCGGCCAGACCCCAGTCAACCTGCAGTGGACTATCAGTTTACTGAGGGCAAGGGAAGAATTGGATTCATCAATCCTGTATCCAAACCGTTTTGCGAAACCTGCAACCGGTTACGTATCACGGCTGAAGGCAAAGTGCGTAACTGTTTGTTTTCACATCAGGAATGGGATGCTCGGCAATTGATGCGAGATGATGCATCCGACAGTGAAATCGAACAGCTAATCCGCGAATGTGTTCTAGATAAAAAAGCGGCTCACGGCATCGACACGCCTGATTTCGAAAAGCCCGAACGAGCGATGTATCAGATTGGTGGCTAAAGTTCGGCAGCAAATTCTGCTTACCAACGTGAAACTAGATTTTCATTTGCTTACGCTGGCCTTCGACTTCCTCCAACGTATAAACTTTCCCCGTCCCACTTCCGGGACATTCTTTGCAAGTGGCTTTCCAGGATTTTTCATTTTTAAGATTTGAGTCCCAAAAGGGCCATGTCCGGCACTGGATAGGCCGAGCGTGATACACACTACACCCACGCTTATCCGTGTCAAAAAAGACGCAGTCTCCATTGGGAAACTCACGCAAACTACGTCGTGCACCAATTTTACGTACGTATTTCTCCTCAAACTCTTCACTACTAAGCTCGACCTCTCGAGCTAAATCATCAATTTCCTGCTGCTGAACCCAAACAAACCCTGGAGCCCCGGTACAGCAATCTCCGCATTGACTGCATTCGAATTGCAGGCCATCTGCGTACCAAGGCTGCTTTTCATTCGTCATATCGCCTGACAATTTCTCTCAATTACCTTTCTGACCTGAAAATTGAACAATCTGATTATAACGATTAGTAAAAGTTTATCGATTACCTCAAGATTCTATCGTCATCACTCGATAAAACTCGCATAGACGAATTGCGCTGTAAGCATGCCAATATATATTGCAAACACTGTTTCATATTCGTCGAACTGAATTTACCCATTTCATGATTCAATCTTGGAGGATTGCAAACCGCATACCCGAATCCGTGGTAGCACCTGGCGTTTTTGATTGACTTAAACCCTTACAAGGAATACACTTAGGGCGTTTGGGCCTCCATTCAAAACCAATGAAGACTTAACCCTCTTTTTGTACGACCATTCTTCAGCAGCTATGTCTAACAGCAAGACTAAAAAAGACATTGTCAGAACGATCGCCGAAGAATCCGGGCTGACTCAACAAACCGCCAAAGACCTTGTCCAAAACACTCTGGATGCTATTGTTCAAATCTTGGCTGACAACGGCCGAATTGAACTGCGTAATTTTGGAGTTTTTGAATGCAAGGAACGCAAAGCACGCATCGGGAGAAACCCGAAAACAGGTGATCCGGTGGATGTCCCCGCCAAATTTGTGGTCACCTTTAAACCCGGCAAAGCAATGGAAAATCGGATTCGCGAAGCCAATCCGGTTGGCTGGAACCTTAGCACTTTTGAGCTTCCTGAAGTTAATTCTCAAGCTCTGTCGCAAAGCGAAGATCCCGACCATCCATTACCGCCGATCTAACCTCGGAAAGTCGTATTGCAAGCCACCTTAGAATTGTGTACTTATACGCGACCACATCATCAATACGTTGTTTGTGCGTGGTCAAAACAATAACAACTCAGGGGTTACGGCAATCAATCCCTGGTTAATTAGGTAGCCGATCAGGAAGACCGGCTTGAGGCCTTCAAGGAGGAATTTCAATGCGACGCATGTTTTACGCCGTATTAGTATTAGCCGCTATCAGCACAAGTATCGGGTGTATCATCCCCGCCTACTCAGGTGATCGTGCGCGACGTACCCAGCAACTCATTTTCACTTCGGAAAATCAACGTCAGATTCTCAACTTCTGGGAACGATTCTGGCACATGGACCAACCGGATCACATGGCTCCTCAGCGAGTTCATGGTGGTGTGATATAGGTCTGTAATCGCACTGCAGACAAAGATTACCTTTTGTCTCGCCAGCTGTATTGATAAGTTATTCGCCGGAAGACCTTACCTTTACTCCGACGAAACTCTGATTGCCATAATTGAGAAATCAGCGATGTCAGGTTAGATTACCGTTACAGGTATATTCTAACTTGGCATCGTTTTTTTAGGCCGCTACTTTGACCAACCCCTCAGATACTCCCAACCTGCAGGTACAACTCGGCAGGCTAACTCTACCCAATCCCATTCTCGTAGCATCTGGCACGTTTGGCTATGCTCGCGAAATGGAAGGGATTGTCGACCTCAGTTTGCTTGGCGGCATTGTCCCCAAGACAATTACCACAGAAATGCGTGTCGGAAACGCCCCACACCGGACAGTGGAAACCTCTTCCGGTCTTCTCAATTCCATCGGCTTAGACAACGATGGCATCGATGCGTTTATCTCGCATCACTTACCCTATCTTTCCGAACAGTCGGCTCCGCTAATTGTCAGTATTGCCGGGTCCAGCGCCGATGACTATGTGTCGCTTGCCTCACGTCTGGCAGAACAGGGCGGGATCGACGCATTAGAATTGAATATCTCCTGCCCCAACGTTGCCCACGGCGTGGATTTCGGAAGTAATCCAGCGTTGTGTGAGCAGGTCGTACGTGGTGTACGCAACAGCTGCGACATTCCTGTCCTTGCCAAACTGACACCTAACGTCACGAGCGTCGTGGAAATTGCAGATGGGGCTGCTCAAGGAGGGGCCGATGCCGTCTGCCTGACAAATACGCTGCTGGGAATGGCGATCGACTGGAAAAAAAGACAACCGATCCTCGGGAATGATGTTGGTGGACTGAGCGGTCCGGCCATCAAGCCTGTCTCCTTACGATGTGTATTTCAGGTCGCCCACGCGGTCGATGTGCCGATTATCGGTATCGGTGGCATTGCCAATCTCGACGATGTCATGCAATTCCTGGTGGCCGGAGCATCTGCAGTACAAATCGGAACGGCTAATTACTACGACCCAACCATTTCAATGAAATTAATCGAGCAACTCCCAGAGGCTTTAAACACCTTGGGCGTCTCTTCGGTTACCGAAGTCGTCGGAACGGTCACATCCAACAAGAGCTAAAAAGAGCAAGAAAGAGGTAGATTCAAAGTCATGCGAGTACTATCAGGCATTCAGCCGACAGGCCGTTTTCACTGGGGTAATTATTTTGGCGCGATTCGCCAGTACATTGACCTGCAGACCGCCGATCAGGCCTATTACTTCATTGCAAACCTGCATGCCCTCACCACTATTCGCGATAGCGAGCAATTAAATCAGCTTACGTATGAAGCGGCGCTTGATTTATTAGCACTAGGGCTCGACCCAGATCAGGCCTCTCTATTTGTCCAATCCGACGTCCCCGAAATATCTGAATTAACCTGGGTCCTAATGACAGGCACTCCCATGGGGCTTCTGGAACGCTGCCATGCATACAAAGAGAAGAAGGAGAAAGGAATCAGTGCCGATGCTGGTTTATTCACTTATCCCGTCCTGATGGCGGCTGACATTCTCGGCTACGACTCCAATATTGTACCGGTGGGGCAGGATCAGGTTCAGCACATTGAAGTCGCTCGGGATATTGCCAAAAGCTTCAACCACCATTTTGGCGAGTGCTTTGTCCTACCGGAAGCCAAGCTACTAGACGCCTCGGCCAAAGTTCCAGGCACCGATGGTGAAAAGATGTCTAAAAGCTATGACAACACAATCGAGATCTTCGGTAACGAGAAAGCGATTCAAAAAAAGATCATGCGAATCGCCACTGACTCCCGCCCGATGGAGGATGCAAAGGAACCGGAAGGTGATCACCTATACCAACTCTACAGCTTGTTTGCCTCTGCAGAGCAACAACAGGAACTGGCAGCCATTTACCGCGCCGGTGGATTCGGCTACGGAGACGTAAAGAAAAAGATTGCTGAAGCTTCAGCGGAATATTTCCGCTCGGCCTGGGAACGACGAGCTCAACTTGAAAGCGACGCAGACTATGTTCGGGATGTACTCGATGCCGGCGCAAAACAAGCCCGGGATAAATGTCGAGAAGTACTGGATCGTGTACAAAAAGCAACTGGACTTGTGCGATGAACATCCTTGGCCTGGGCACCGACATCATCGAATGCTTACGCATCGCCAAGATGATCGAGAAGCATGGCGAACTGTTCCTCAACCGCGTTTATACACGGGATGAAATTGCTTATTGCAGCAGCCGCAAGGGCGCCACTCAGTCGTATGCAGGTCGCTGGGCTGTTAAAGAGGCCGTACTGAAGGCAATGGGCACCGGATGGTCTCGAGGAATTCGCTGGAAAGACATTGAGGTCGTCACCGATCTTACCGGCAAACCACGGGTAGAAATCCACGGTGTCGCAAAAGAAATTTGTGAAGAGCTAGGAATCAGTGACGTCCTGATCAGCTTATCACATTGCCGTAGTCATGCGACCGCAACGGCAATCGCCGTTGGGACAGAAACATAATGGGTACGACTCTAAGACGGACAGAGGACTCGAGAATCTCCTAATCCAACTACTCCAGCCGGTTTAAGCATTTTCGCGGATTGGCTCGGGCCGATATCCAGCCTCAACCACTTCACCATCCACGGTTTTAATGACCGGAGCCGGATTTTCTTCTTCGTGCCGACCTAATGCGGCTTCCCACTTCGCTCGAATCTCATCCTCCAACCCTTTCCAGGCACCTCGACCTCGGCATTTAGGGTAACGCGAACATCCCAACCAAGGGCCACGAGCACCATTTCGCAGATACAGATTCGCATCGCATTTGTTGCATTCCAAATCAGTTTCCAGCGGCTTGACTTTAGGCAGCGTAACCGCACCGGTCTTATCAAGATTTACAATACCGTCGCAGTCCGGATACTTAACACAACTGAGGAATGGTCCAAATCTACCAGTGCGTTTCAACATTGGATCACTGCAGGTTGGACAGGCAATATTGACCTGTTCTGGATTGATCGGCCTGCCTTCGGCATCGATAGGAGCTGCGTACTTACAAGCATCACGCATACCGGCTGCAAGCTCACCAATCCGTTCCTGATGTTCTTTCACCTTGGACCAGGTAACTTTGGTTTCGCATTCAAAGCAGGTCAGGAAAGGTCGCGACCGAGCGGTTTTCCCTTTATTAACCCCCATCTTTTTCTCGCCACATCCTGGGCAAGGTATATCGATCGGCTCAGGTGGCACGCGGAATCCCACACAACTTAAGAATCGGCCATTCCTGCCAAATCGATACTCTAATCGTTTACCACAATCAGGACATTTGTATTCTTCGGGAGCTAATTCTGTTTCCGCTTTGGCGTGCGTCATCTTTTCAAAGGCCGTGTCCAATTCGGCTTTGAATTTCCCATAGAAATTGTGCAGGAATCCAGTCCACTCGCGGTCCCCGCCTTCAATTGCATCCAGCTCAGATTCCATTTCCCGCGTATAGCTGACATTCATAATCTGCTCGAACCCTTCCAGCAGCTTGTCAGTCACTACCTCGCCTAAGTCCGTAGCATGGAATCGGTTACTAATCTTTTCTACGTAGTTTCGATCCTGGATCACCTTAATAATGGAAGCATAGGTGGACGGGCGACCAATCCCCTCTTCCTCCAGTTTTTTGACCAACGAACCTTCGTTGTATCGAGCCGGTGGCGACGAGAATTTCTGAAGTGGGGCAATATCAAAAGGAGCGGACTTATCCCCTTCAGACAACGGGGGCAACGTTTGTTCATCACTAGCCGTTGGAACGCCCGCGACTCGATAGAAACCATCGAATGCCAGCACTCTCCCCGTTGCCTTCAACGTAGCACCGGTTGGCTTATCGCTACGTTCAAAAGTTACCGTGGTAGAATCCCACTTTGCATCTGTCATTTGGCAAGAAACAAAGCGATTATAGATCAGCCGATAAAGCTTCAACTGATCCGGGTCCAGCGCCTTTGCAATTTTCTCCGGTGTTCGAGTCATCTCGGTCGGACGAATACACTCGTGAGCTTCCTGAGCATTTTTATTCGCCGAACCATAGAATTTCGGCTTCTCAGGCAGATAAGCCTCCCCGAATTCTTTGCTAATGTATTCACGGACGGCATTCATTGCTACCGGTGCAATATCCGTTGAATCCGTACGCATATATGTAATTAATCCGACATGTCCTTCGCCGGCAATAGCCAAGCCTTCATAAAGACGCTGGGCGATATTCATCGTCCGACTGGCTGTGAATCCAAGAGCACTAGAAGCGGACATTTGCATGGAACTGGTGATAAACGGAGCATAGGGTCGACTAGTAGTTTGCTTCGTTTGGATTGAATTGATTTCGTACTTAACATCCGTATCTACGTCGCCAGTAACCACCCGCTCGAACATCCCGGGGCCTTTACCCGAAGGATTGAGGCTCGTATCCACTTGAACATTGTTCATCCCAACAGCTTCAGCGACCGCCTTGATTTTCTCGGAAAGGTCTTCGGGCTTATCCGCAGAACAACCAAGATTAAACTTTTCACCAGCTACCTGAATGAGCTCTGTCTTTAAACTACCATGTTCAGCCAACCAGGCATTCTGTCGCTTGATCGTTGGTGTCTTCCCCTTATCATCAAGCGTGGTGATGAATTGCTGCCATTGGTCAACTAAAGCGGAGGCCTGTGACGGATCCAAGGCGAGACGGACGTTAACATTCCATGTTTCATCCGGAACATGTGCTCTGATTTCACGTTCACGCTCAACAATCAGCCGTACCGCTACGCTCTGTACTCGACCAGCACTCAGACCACCAGCCACCTTTTTCCAAAGCAACGGGGATACCTGATAACCAACGATTCGATCCAGAATACGGCGAGCCTGCTGGGCGTTCACTTTCGCAATATCAATGTCCCGTGGGTTTTCAAAAGCCTGCCGAATGGCATCACGCGTGATCGCGTTAAACACAACACGTTTCACTTTTTCGGGTTTGACCTTCATCGCCTCAGCTAACAACCACGCAATCGCTTCTCCTTCACGGTCAAGGTCCGTTGCCAACCAAACGCCTTCAGACTCTTTGGCTGCCTTCTTTAACTTGGAGAGTGTTTTGTTTTTCCCTTTAATGACTTCATAGCTTGGCTCAAAGTCATTATCCAGATCGATCCCCGGAACAGGTGCTTTTACCCCTTTTGGATTCCTTGCCGGAAGGTCCAGAACGTGACCAATACTCGCTTCGACCAAATAATCCGGTCCTAGGATTTTGGAGATCGTCTTTACCTTAGCGGGTGACTCGACAATGACTAGGTGCTTGGTCATGAGGATAGTTTTGATTAAATGAAAGGTGTTTTAAGGGAATTTGAGTTGTAAAACACACCAAACAGCATGCTCCGAATTAAATATCAGCATAAATTTGGCTGAGCATCAAAAGACTAAACCCCGCCTTTAATTCCGCTGTAACTCGTAACACCCCTATAAACGATACGAACTGAACAAATATATTAGTTACCCACTATCGGCGCAGGCAACCAGTCAACGCTATATTACAAATACCTACCGGCCACATTGGGGTTTGTAATTCCCTCAAAACGGCCTAAAATTAGTAGTTTCACCGCAGGTATAAACACACGGTGGACTTAAGAATTCCTTAACGTCACAACCCCCATCAGGGTTATACATGTAGTTACATAGGTTTTGGAATCCTTAGACGAATCATTAAGACGTTACTTTTATCTGTCAAGCCATAATAAGCATATTCGCGTCAGAGAGATGAACGAACCATGTCCAAACCAAAACGCCCCAATCGAATTCACGGTCGTCAAAAAGATCAACAGATTGACAAGATCAAACAACAGCGGGAACAAAAACGGCTCGAAAATATCGCGAAACTAAGGGCTGAAAAAAAGTACGAAGAGAAAGGAATGTTTGCCTTTGTTGCTAAGCACAAAAACCTTTCCTACTCGGTGCTAACCATCATTGCGGTCATCGCGTTTGTCGTTGGACCAGCCTATTATGCAGCGATCCAAGGTGGGCCCAACACGTCATCCGCCAATGGCGAATATGTACTCGCAGAATGGGACGGAGGCTCGATCACCCAAGCGGAGGCCATTGATCTGAATGATACTGGGCAACGCCTCGCCATGTTCTACAGTGTACTCGTCCAAAATGCTGCAGAGCACATGAGGGCACAGGGGAATACCCCCAACGCTAGTGAGTTAGATCCATGGAGTCTGCTGCAGCCAAGTGATCCGACTACAGTAAAGTTCCTTTCCACCATCGCTGACCAATACGCAATGGGCATTAAAGCGAATGACATTGCCATACAGATCAAGGACAATCTTTACGAGCACAATACGTCAGAGCAAATTCGCGAAGCAAAGAAAAACGCTTTTGGGGAACAAAAAGAGACCTCCGAGATCGCGGAATTGCTCGTGCCATACGTAGCAGCTCGTAGAATGCAGCAACTGGCCCAATCCGGTATCCCAACTGCTCCAGCCATTTCTGACCGATATGTAGCGCACAAAATGTTATCTACCAAACACCAGTTCGAAGTCTTAAGAATTCCTGTTGTTCTCGATGGAATTAATCCTCCTACGGATTCAGATTTGGAAGACCTGATCTCACAACGAAGCGAATGGTATGTCGATGACACTGGCAATGAAACGAGCCTCGGATTGAATTCTGTTTCTGGTTTCCAATTGGCCAATGAAATATACGGACCTTTCGGCGTGCGTTCACCGCGGAAGTTTGGCTACCAATACGTCACCTTCAATGACGCCGCATACGATCGATATGCACGAGTCAAATTCGAAGAAAGTATCACCGAAGAGAATCTCAAAACGTATTACGAAACCAATATTGAACGATATCCTGCTCCCGATGACACATTTGATGCCATCGAAGACGCTGCAAATGGAGAGGAAACATCGCAAAATGTCGGGGACGAATCCGACACGAATGACGATGGCACTTCCGAGAAGAATACAGACGAAGCAGCTGGCGATGCTAAAGAAGACCAAAATGATGACTCTTCAGAAACACAAGACGAACCGGTTGAAGAGCCAACCGAGACAGCAGAAGAGGACGACTGCCTAGTTTTCCTACAGGAAGAAGAGCAATCAACTGTAGAAGCAGAAGACACGGACGATACCCCACCGGCAACTCCGGACGAGGCGGATGAAGTGGAAGAGGCATCTGCCAATGAAGAAGGCGAAGCAGAAAAGGCCGAAGCCACCGCCACGGAAACAGTTGAACCACAGACAGAAGATCTAACAGGACTCGACACTCCCATTCCGCTCGAGCCAAACTACACTCCAGAGCCAACCACGACTTACCTTTCTTATGAAGAGGTTGCCGAACGAGTTCGTGAGGACTATATCCAGACGTCGATCACTGCTTATAAACAGGAAATTTTAGATCAGGATATTAAGCAGATAACCGATGCAATGGATGCTTTTGCCAACGCAGAAACTAAAGATGGCACAATCCATTCCGTTAAGTTACCAGAGCTTCTTGCGCAAGACTCTCAAGCAACCCAGGGGGACTCTGACGAACCCGACGAAGCTACGAAACTGATTCAGCAAGCTGAGGCCGTGCTTATTGCTGAAATGGAAAAGATCGAAGCGAAGGCTGAGGGCATCATGACCGTGTCCCCCGTAACGGAAGAAGGAGAAGAAAAAGAAGAATCCGAGCAGATTAACCTGATGGATATCGGTTCTACCAGTAAGCTAATCTCAGCGGCATATGGCCAAGCGATTTCCGGTCGAGTCCCCGGCGCCTTGGATTTTGGATTCGAAGAGTGGGATGACACAAGTCACTCCTGGACCAAATTGGTCCGTATTGCCTATCAGGCTCATGGAGGACCGGGAAGTTCGCCTCAACAGGATATTTTTCTGGAAAACGACTTCCTTGTTCCTCACCAAACCTCTCCATTTCAACAGCGAACGTATGTTTTCTGGCAGGTAGACCAATCTAAAGAGTCAACTTTCGAAGACGTTCAAAATCGAACCGGTGAGGTTTTGGAAAATGCTAAGATCGCTTGGAAGAAGATCGAGGCCATCAAACAAGCCAAAGCCCGAGCCGAGGAAATAAAATCCAATTTCAGTAGTCAAGCGGAAGCTCAAACTCTCCAGCAGACCGTATCCGCTGATGCAAAGCTTGATGAGACTTTTTTCACCTATCCCACCACCACCTTCAGTATGGCTCCTCAACAAGGTCAATTCGGCGGTTTCGATACTGGTATTCAGCTAGGCGTCCTGGCTAAGGAGGAAATTGAGTTGATTGATACTCCTCCCACCGAAACTGAAGACGAATCAGCTGATAGCTCGGCGGAAGAAGAAGGTTCTACCAGCGGGGGCGAAGAGGGCAGTGAAACTGAAGATACGCCTGAAGATGGTGCTACCGAGGAAAAGGCCTCCACTGAAGATACCGAGCAATCAAGCTCTGAATCCGAAGCACCAGCCAAAATTGAAAAGAAAGTCGAAGGCGCTCGTATTTCAGATATCAACGACGGAGATTTGTTGTACCTATTTGAACAGTTAACCGTCAATGATGTCCACGTCGCGCCGTCTATTACAGGGCGATACTTTTACGTCATCCGTAAAGTTGCTTACGAGGCCCCAGCCGACGAAGCGGCACCAGCAGGCTTCTCGTTTGATCGCCCGGTTGATTTCGTAGATTTGGCCAAGTACCTTGTTGAAGGTTCCAGCGGCACATCACCGAACAGCTTTACAGCAACCATGACCGCCAACGCAACCAACAACATGTACAATAAAGACGGTCGCGGTACAGTTTCCAATCTCCAGGGCAGTTTCATTGCTCTGCTTCAGAAACAGTACAATTTCGTTTACGAGCCGAATGCTAATTAATCACGGCTAAGCCAAACTTGTCCAATGATTGCATTGGATCCTGCAGCACTGAGGGATATTCAATAATGAGCAGTAAACGCATACTCATGCTGGTTGGCGACTTCGTTGAAGACTACGAAGCCATGGTCCCTTTTCAAATGCTACTGATGGTAGGACATCACGTGGACAGTTGCTGTCCGGACAAACAAGCCGGTGACACTGTCAAAACCGCAATCCATGACTTCGAAGGTGATCAAACCTACTCTGAAAAGGTTGGCCACAACTTTGGTATCACCATCGGTTTCGAAGAAGCTGTTGCTGCTGAATACGACGCATTAGTCATTCCCGGAGGTCGTGCTCCCGAATATCTAAGACTCGATCAACGCGTCCTGGACCTCGTCTGTAAATTCCACGAAGCCGGAAAGCCAATCGCAGCAATCTGCCATGGCCCTCAAATTCTGGCTGCAGCCGGAATTGTAAATGGACGGAGCGTTAGTTGTTACCCTGCGGTTTCACCCGAAATCACTCTCAGCGGCGGAACTTATATTGAAACGGCCGAAAATTTCGACAATGCACATATCGATGGCAATTTGGTAACCGCCCCGGCTTGGCCTGCCCATCCGAATTGGATCGCAAGCTTCCTTAAAGTGCTCGACAACGCAAATAGCTAATATCCATTCCGCAGTTTTCATAAGGTGACCCATGGGTACTCCTGTCATTATCACCATTGTGGGTGGCATTCTCCTATTGGGATTGGCATTCTATATCATTGCCCGCAAGAGCGAGGGCAAGCCGTACCACCAGGATCCATCGGCTTGGCTTCAGCCTCCGGCGCCAGCAGAACCGGAATTACCTCCGGCTAATACCGTCGCGCCAGACTATCAGGAGCAGGTAAACCAATTTGAATCCGTACGTACTGAATTACAGGATTCTTTCTTTCAAATATGCAGTGAATCTGGTCGCCCACGAGGCCTGCGTTGGAAGAATTGCGATTTTGAAGAAGACGTGACTTTGGTCATTGAAAAGCACTCACTCAATCTTCATGGATTCATACCGGTCGTCATTAGCTTTGAAGCGATACCCGGCGGACCTATGGAGGACATGGAAGCGGTTAGCAATTTACGTGTAGGAAGTGCCCTGTTTGTTCATACGGGCGAAAACTGGGCCACCCGAGGCGATGTTATTTACAATCTCACTCCGGCTGAAGCCATAGCCCATTACCGGGAAAACTACACTGATTTTGATGTAGTTACGATGGCCGCCGCCATTGGACAAAAAACGTCCGACACCCTGTAAAGGAAAACTTGCCATGGCGATTTTAGGGGCTCACATGTCGATTGCCGGTGGGTATTACAAAGCCGTTAAGAGTGGCGTGCAGGAAGGCTGTGAATGCATCCAGCTTTTCACCAAAAACAACAATCAATGGAGAGCCAAAGAAATTACGGATGAAGACGTCCGTCTTTTTCAGGAACAGCTCGACACCCATAATATCCAGCACACTCTTTCTCATGCTTCTTACCTCATCAATCTTGGTTCGCCCAAGGATGAGCTATGGAATAAATCCATCGACGCATTTATTGTCGAACTCCAACGAGCTGATAAACTAGGCGTGCCCTATGTTGTCGTACATCCCGGTTCCTTCACCACCAGCACAGAAGCAGAAGGTATTACCAGAATCGCCGAAGGTCTTAATGAAGTGCACCGACAAACCCGCGACTTGAAAAGCCGCTGTTTACTGGAAACCACTGCTGGCCAGGGTACTAATCTGGGATGGAACTTTGAACAATTGGCCGAGATGCTCGATCAATGTCAGGCGCCTGAACTCGTCGGTATTTGCGCTGACACATGTCATATGTTTGCGGCGGGGTATAATCTCTGTGATGAAGCCAGCTATCACGAGATCTGGAATGATTTCGATAAGCTCATTGGCTTAGACAAGATGAAGGCTTTTCACCTCAACGACAGCAAACGAGAGTTTGGAAGCAAGAAGGATCGCCATGAACACATCGGACAGGGGCACATGGGCTTATCCGCTTTTCGTTATCTAGTGAATGACGAACGATTCAGCCAGACGCCAATGTACCTTGAAACGGCCAAAGGAGATGCTGAAGGCGACTACGCTGGTCTGAGCTGGGACGCAGCCAATCTGTCTGTTCTGCGTGCATTAATAGAATAATACACCTATGTACTAAAACTGCCTGCTGATGTTTTTCTTTTACCGGCGAGCATTCGTATAATTAGGTAAACAAGCCTACTTGGTCCTTTGGTTTTTCACAGGGAGCCACAATGATGTCTACTGCAGTCAAAGTCGCCGTCTTCACCACTCAAACCGAAGCCCTCATTGCCTCCGAGTATTTGCGGGCCAATGGGATTGTTGCCACCGTGATGGGAGATGATGCGGGAGGAGCGTTTTCCGGGCTTGTCCTTAGCAAAGGATTCAAAATCTATGTCCCGCCCAGTGATGAGTCACTTGCATTGGAGTTACTCGAATCTCCTCCCCTGCCGGAGGAATCGCCTGACAACAAGTAGTTAACCGACGCTAGTCCAGTCTCACGCAAATGGCATCCGCTTCATTATGATTGAAGTGATAGTCTGTCGATTTGCCATCTGCGTCAGTCACCGTAACGACCCAAGTACGCGAATCGTTCTCACGGCCCCCGACAACCACCTTGTCTCCAACCGCCAAAGGTTCAACAATCAGTTCCCCGATGCTGACGATTTGTCCACTGTGACCTTCTCTTAAGATCGCAAGTGTCATAATCTCACCAGGAACGAGATGCTCAAAGTCTTCAGGGATTTCTTTTCCGTGGGGATCCGTCAGTGGGTGCCCGAGTTTATCGTCCAGATAATCCACAGCTTCTTCGTCGTGTAAGTGCTCGAGCACATGTGCTCGCTGATGCAACTCGTCTTCCGCTACTCCCAGATGTTGCAAATAGGTCTCCCAAAGTCGATGGGCTCGCAGCAGTCGTCTAGCCTGAATACGTCCTTCTTCAGTAAACGAAATGATACCACCTTCGAATTCCAGCCATTCCTGCTTCACCATCGAATTAAGTGCTTTTCGGATCCGGTCATTTTTGTAGTCTGTATGGCGAACAAGTTCTTCCATACCACATTGCTCATTCTCGGCTCGCAAAATGACTCCCAGGATATCTTCGATCACCTGTTGAGGCACGGCTCGCAGCTTTCGCTGAAAATCGGCGAGTAATCCATAACGAGGCGCCACCAAAAAGACGATCAAGAACTGGGCTGTCAGGACGACAACGATCATCGCCCCAGGCGCTACATTCAGCGACTCCGATAGAAAGTAACCGATCAGAAATCCAGTCCACCCGAAGACAGCTGACACCCAAAGCATATTCTTTAAGCGGTCGCACAACAGATAAGCGGTGGCAGCTGGCGCGATTAATAGGCCTACGACTTGAATGACACCTACTACCTGAACACCGGTAACCACAACCATCGCTGTGCACGTGGTGAGCATATAATCCAGCAAGATGACATTCATGCCCAGTGAGGCTGCCATAACGCGATCAAATGTAACCAGCTGCAAGCTTCGGAACATCAATACGATGAATGTCAAAACGACGACAGCAACAATGGCCATCATCCAAAGCTTCTCGTCACTGACGCCCAACAGCTGCCCCACAATAAAATGTAGCAGGTCAATATGGACATACTCGCTAAAGAGCGATACAAGAACACCGCCAAAGGCGAATATCCCTGTGTACATAATCCCAATCACCGCATCCTCTTTGACACGTGACATCCTAGAAACAAATCCAATCATTGCGACCGTGATAAGCCCGGAAATGATCGACCCGATCAACATGGCTCCTGCGTGAGCGTCTCGCCCATAGGTGATTTTCATCAGCAAGTATCCAACCACCACGCCTGCCAACATTGAATGAGCCAACGCATCAGCTAGAAACGACGTCTTTTTAAGTACGATAAAGCAGCCAATGACACTACAAACAGTAGTGACTAAAAGCCCCGTCAGAAGTGCTTTTAGCAGATGAGGACTCGTCGTATGTACTTCCACAATCCATTCGTACATTAGTACGCGCCTCCCTGCGTCTTGCCGCCCTGGAGGTTTGCAAAAATCCGCAATTTGCCTTCGTACACTTCACTTAATAATTCCGGATGAAGAACCTGTTCCGGTGTACCATAAGCGAACAATCGCTGCTTAAGAAGTACCAGTGAGTCAAAGTATTCCGCTGCCGTGGCAAGATCATGATGAACAACAACCAGCGTCCGGCCCATCTCCCGAGTTGACTCAAGGACATCGAGGATTGCCTTCTCGGTCGCTGCATCGACGCCAGCAAACGGTTCGTCGAGCAGTAGGATGTCTCCACCCTGTGCAATCGCCCGAGCCATAAACACTCGCTGTTGCTGTCCTCCAGACAGTTGCCCGATTTGTCGATCACGAAAGTCCGCCATTCGCACCTGTTCCAGTGCATGGTCTGCTTTTTCGTAATCTTCTTTAGATGGCTCTTTCCACCAAGGTTGTTTGCCAAAGCGTCCCATCAACGCCACTTCGCGAACGGTGATCGGGAAGTCCCAGTCGACACTTCCGCGTTGAGGTACATAGGCCACTCGCCCCTTCGCCTTCTCTGCGTCTTCCCCAAACAACAACACTTCGCCAAAATCGGCTTTAACGAACCCTAACAGTGATTTTATCAGCGTCGATTTTCCCGATCCGTTGGGGCCGATAATACCGACGAGCTGGCCGGAATCAATTTTCAGAGTCACGTCCAGCAAGGCAGGTACCGGACCATAACTGATGGTCAGGTTTTTTACTTCAATAGCAGGTAACGCGTTACTCATTCTGTTCTCTGGTGTCATTCAACGCTGGTAATTAATGATTGTGATCACTATGGTCGTGAGTCGACATCTTGGACATTTGGTCATTTTCAGGTATATCGATAACCACTGTGCTGCTGATGGTCTCCCCTGGTTCTGACCAGACCGTTTTTTCCACCAAAACTTCGTCACCGTCGAAGATTCGAACTCGCACAGCCTTGGCTACACCGACTACCTCATTTTGCTGCAGACTGTTTCCTTGGTCGGTATTGTTAAAATCACCAGCATCTTCAGTAGCGTCTCCAAAGCCCGCAGCGGCAAACGGATCATCTACTTCCCCATCGAGCTCGGGGACTGCCGGCGTCTCGGCCGTTCCGACCTGAATAAAGAACTCATTAATCCCAACTTTGAGATCGGGGACCGGATGAATTTTCACAGGTGTACCGGCCTTCACAACCTCGGATTTTTCAAGAACGGTTTGGCCGTCGAGCCGCACCAGTAATGAAGTAGGGTCGAAGGCATCGCCCCGCGTGTCAAAGGAAAGTGTGATTTCAACCGCATAATCACCTTTCGCTGCTGTCGTGATGAATTCTGTCACCTCACGATCCGGTAGCGAGTTAATAAACGCCTGATAGCCCCCGATTAAGCTACAAATAACTAAGCTTATTCCAAGGGCTATCAGGGGTCGTACCGGCAAGCCGGTCGTATGTGAGTTATTTTTTACCATATTGGTCGTAGTTTGGTCGTCGACTATTTCAATCCACCTACAATCTTGATGACGTTTTCACGCATCATGCCAAAGTAGTTTTCTGCGACCGAACCTTTAGGGCCCATCGAGTCTGCGTAGAGAGCGCCAGCAACTTTAACACCAGCATCCTTTGCAATTTGGCGAACTACTTCCGGGTTGGTTGCCGTTTCCACAAAGATTGCTTTCACTTTATAACTACGGATAGACTCTACAACTTTAGCTCGACGTTGTGGAGTAATTCCAGCCCCAACCTCGGCCCCAGTGCTCCACCCGGCAGGTGCGGCACTTTGAAATCCGTAAGTTGACGCAAAGTACTGAAAGGCGTCATGGTGACTGATCAAGATTCGCTTGGCTCGAGGAATCGAGTTTACTTCTTTTTGAATCCAACTGTGAAGACTTCGTAATTGCGTCACATAGTAGTCAGCGCGAGCGTCATATTCTCCGGAGTTATCGGGATCGATCTTTTTCAGACCTTCCGTAATATTACGAACATAGATTGCTGCATTAATGGGACTTAACCAGGCATGAGGGTCTTCAACAATGGTGCCGTCTTCATCAAAATCCAGAGCTTTCACGCCGGTCACGCAGGTTACCAGCGGCTTATTTGCATCTTTCGCCAGATTGAGCATCCAATCATAGCCTTCTAGGTGCCAGCCGTTCTGGATGCAGATATCGGCTTCGGCCACCAGACGACTATCACTAGGCTTTACTTCATAAGTATGAGGATCTTGCCCCGGTGCTAGCACACAGTCCACTTGCCAGCGATCACCACCGATTTCTCGGGTAAAATCTGCTACCTGAGTGGTACTGCATACGGCACGGAAGTGCTTTTCCCCGTCTTCCTGTCCTGATGCTGCAGGCACGACAATAGCCGTGGCTGCGATTAATAATAGTAACTTTCGTCGAATCATGGTCCCTGAGTCTTTCTGGAGCGGATCGGCATTGAATAAACGTAAATTAAAAAACAGCATCTTTTTGACTAATCAAAAAGATGCTGTTTTCAGTCTAATCTGGCGAATTCCCAAGTGTCAACTTGCTATTATCTAATCAACCGAAATAGCGTCTAAAACTTGGCGTCTTCTCTAAATCCGGAGTTGATTAGTATCGGTAAATCAAACCTGTACCTGCGAAGTAATCATCTGACTCTTCGTTCAATCCGAATCCAGCTCGGATATCCAATTGCAGGTTATTGTTTAAAGAATAGGTAAACCCACCATTCATATAATGTTCAACTGGGGCTGAATCTGCGCCATCTGGTATCAGGCAGTACCACTCGTAATAGGCTCCGAGTTTATCGTCCAGACTCTTTCCAATCGCGACGGACTGTGAGAATTCTGAATAAGGTCGCCCTGTATCTCCATCGACTGCACGATTCCATTGAGTCTGACCGGCTAAAGACCACTCATCATCCAAAGCCCAGGAATAGATGTAATTGAGTCCAGGATTTGCATCACCGCTGCTAAAAACATCATCGCCTGACGCTACAGTCGTTTGCAATACGAGTGCTGTTTCAGGCAGCACACCATCCTGAGGTGTCAACGCGATTTTAAATCCTAAATAAAGATCTTCGCCACCAGCGGATGAATTCACTGTTTCTGTGGATTGGGTACGTTCAAGGACATCACCAAAGTTATAGGCGATTCGAAATTCGAGCCATTCAGCATACATACCAACACGCCAAAGCATTTCCGGATACGAATGACTAATGGACTGCGTCGGCCCATCACTATCAAAGGTATAGGTATAACCCATTTCAACTTGCTTTACGCCCAACCCGACCGTTGTAGATGACTCGGTAAAGTCCGGTCGATCTCCGATCAACGGTTCGTCCAACGAGGCCGGCCCGCCAACCGCATCGCTACCATTCCAGCTAAACAGAGTTCCTCGGTCTTTCAGATCTTGAGCAGAAACTTCACTCATCGCTGCAATACACAATGCCAAAAACGCCAACATTTTTACTGATCTGACAGTCATTAGTCTTAGGCCCTTAAGAACTTTGAATAGCCAACATGACAATTGGCGGTAAAATAAAAACTATGTATTAACTTCTTCGTCATGCTGTTTGAACAATGAAAGTTTTTTGCACCCCTTTCTTCGCTGGATTAGTAACATAATCTGCGTCGGCAGGGCTAATTTACGTCATAACCAATACTAACCATCAAAACCCATACAACCGCACCCCACTCAATAAGGGGGTTCCCGATGTCATTAACCTACTTCAAACGATATCAAATGGAGCTTGACCTCCATCAATTCGTGATCCCCTCGATAGAGATCCCGCCGGGGTACCGTTTTGTTGCATGGGATGATCAGGATTTGAGTAAGCACGCCGAAGTAAAATACCTCAGCTTTCGCAATGAAATAGATGCAAACGTCTTTAGCTGCTTTCGAGAGCAGGAAGGTTGCAAGCGACTACTACGAGAAATCAGCTCCCGCAGTAACTTTTTACCGGACGCTACCTGGCTTCTGGTTACAGATCATACTGAGAGTCCTGAACCTGAAGTGGTAGGCACGATTCAAGCGTTGGTCGACGTGCATGGACGAGGAGCGATACAGAATATTGGTATTCACCCCCAACACCGGGACCGAGGCCTAGGAACATCCCTTCTATATAAGTGTCTGACTTTTATTCAGGCACGCGGCCTTCAACGTGTCATGCTTGAAGTAACTTCCCAAAACGTAGGCGCGCTCCGGTTGTATAAACGGCTCGGCTTTCGCATCATGAAGACTGTATACAAACCTGCTCCCATTACCACTTATTAATCCTCACTTGAGTAACTCCGTGGCTGACTCGATCCAAACAATCCAACTTCCCAACGGACTGACCTTGCTCATGCAACAAATGCCCTGGCTGGAGTCCGCTGCCATGAGCCTGCTCGTACCGGCTGGCAGTCAGCGGGATCCCGAGGGACTTGCAGGCCTGGCGGGATTCACCGCTGAAATGGTGCAACGTGGCTGTGGACAGTACAACAGCCGCCAATTCGTTGAGCAGCTGGACCGCCTTGGCGCAGCTCGTTCTGCCTCGGTAACAAACTACCACACTCGTTTCAGCGCAGCCGTTCCAACCAATCGCCTTCGCGAAACCCTGGCACTTTATCGTGAACTGGTTTTAGCCCCTCTCCTTCCGGCGTCCCAATTGGAAGACAGCCGAATGGTTGCGATGCAGGAGCTATTGGCCCTGGAAGATGATCTTGCTCAAAAACTTATCAAGGTACTTCGAAAACGGCTTTACCCAGATCCTTATGGCCGAAGCACCACTGGTACCATGGAGTCGGTGCAAGCAATTCAGTTGGAGAACATTCAAAATCACGTTAAGAATTTCTATGTCCCAGATCAGGCCATCCTAAGTATCGCCGGGAAGATCGATTTCAATGAAGTTCAAAACATGGTGGATGAGTTATTTGGCAGCTGGCAGGGAACGGTTCAGCAGGAACTGACCGAACACCCCCCTGCTGAGGGACATCACCATATCGAACATGACTCGAATCAAACTCAGATTGGCATCGTATTCCCGAGTGTTCCGTACTCGCACCCTGACTACTTCCTTGCCCGCAGCGCCATCGGCGTTCTAAGCGATGGCATGAGCTCCAGGCTCTTCACTGAAGTCCGTGAAAAGCGAGGGCTCTGCTATACGGTTTACGCTATGTGTCACACCATCAAAGACTACGGGTGCGTGCTTGCCTATGCGGGAACGACGACAGAGCGAGCTCAGGAAACTCTAGACGTCATGCTTCAAGAAATCCGTCGGCTTGGCGAAGGAATCCATGATGATGAGCTCCAACGCCTAAAGGCCCGAATTAAAACCGGGCTCATCATGCAACAGGAAAGCAGCAGTTCTCGAAGCATTTCCATGGCTTCGGACTGGCATCTGCTTGGACGTGTTCGCACTCTGGACGAATTATCCACGCTGCTCGACGAAATAAACTCGAATTCGATAAACGACTATCTTGCCAGTAATCCTCCTAAGCAATTTAAGATTGTAACGCTTGGACAAAAGGCTCTGGATACATCTTTAGCCGATGGAGGTGTCGCATGAGCCAGGTGACGTTCCGCACTCACACATTGCCCAATGGTTTACAGCTCGTAGCCGAATGCAATCCAAACGCCTACAGCACAGGCTTGTCCTACTTCGTGAAGACAGGAGCGCGTGATGAAACGCCAGCGATCTCTGGGGTGAGCCATTTCCTGGAACACATGGTCTTTAAGGGGACACCAACCCGTACGGCCGAACAAGTGAATCAACAGCTCGACGCAATCGGCTCCCAAAGTAATGCGTTTACTTCAGAGGAACAAACAGTTTACTACTGTGCTGTCCTGCCAGAATACCAACTAAACGCGTTAGAATTGTTAAGTGACATCTTGCGTCCCTTATTGAGGCAAGATGACTTCGACACTGAAAAGCAGGTCATCCTGGAGGAAATTGCCAAGTATGATGACCAACCTCCGTTCGGTGCTCATGAGAAAGCATTAGCCCTTCACTTCAACGATCACTCATTAGGCAATTCTGTTCTGGGAACTCGAGAATCTGTTGCGGCTCTGACTCGAGATCAGATGATGGAGTATTTCAATCGACGCTACAGTGCCGGCAACATTGTTTTAGCGATGGCTGGAAACGTCGATTTTGATGCGGTGATCGCTCAACTCGAAACTCAGGTTGGACACTGGGAAAACTTCGACACGCAGCGAGACACTCCACGTGCTGCTCCGAATAGTGGATTTCACTCATTTGCCAAAACATCAGCCCATCAGCAATATATCCTTCAAATCTGCAATGGTCCGGCTGCGGAAGATGACAATCGATACGCTAGCCGTTTGTTAGGGTTAATCTTCGGAGATGAAAGCAATAGTCGTTTATTCTGGGAGCTCATTGATACAGGCAAAGCTGAATACGCCGTGCTTGAACCCTCTGAATATCAGGGTACGGGTATATTCCTATCCTACCTGTGTTGCCAACCAGACAATGCCAACGAAGTGATGGAAACCTACCAAAGACTGGCACGCGACATTCAGAAAAATGGGGTTACTACTCAAGAGCTTGAATTAGCGAAAAGTAAAGTATGCTCGCATATCGTCTTACGCGCCGAGCGGGCGGCGAGTCGGATGTTTGGAATCGGTAATAACTGGTTACAACGAGGACAGTACGCTTCTGTTCAAGAGTCGATCGCCAGATTCCAGCAGGTCACTGAAAATGACATCGCAGAAGTTTTGGAGAAATATCCGTTAACTGAGTGCACCTCGGTTGCTATCGGACCGACAAGAATAGAACATGGTTAGATACCAATTTACGTAATGTAGATTCCCAAATAAACACACAGAGAGAACTGAACATGGAACGATCACTGGTCTTATTGAAACCGGATTGTGTACAACGCCGTCTTATGGGTGAGATTATTACTCGCTTCGAAAACAAAGGGCTAAACATCATTGGCATGAAGATGTTACAGGTGACTCCTGACATGGCCAAGCAGCACTACGCTGAACATGTTGAAAAGCCATTTTACCCGGGGCTCGAAGCCTTTATTACAGGTGGCCCTATCGTCGCCTTGTGTGTTGAAGGTATCGATGTCATTCAGGTCGTGCGTGACATGTTAGGTGCGACGAATGGTCGAAATGCCGCACCGGGCACAGTCCGAGGCGATTATAGCGCTAGCCGCCAGATGAATCTGGTACATGCTTCAGATGGTCCAGAGGCGGCTGAGCGGGAAATGAACTTGTATTTTGACCCGGCCGAACTCTGTCCTAACGAACCGACCTTGACTCCTTGGCTTAAGGCTGCTGACGAGTAATTCAATTACTCAATACTGTTCACAAGCTAACACTCCGTTTCCAATTCGCTCTAATTTGGAAACGGAGTATTTCGTTATGGCTTGAGCGAGTCATCCTTAGCACAACAGAAAAAAGCCCTTCGACATCGTCGTCGAAAGGCTTTCTTATTGGTTTAAAGTCGGGATGAGAGGATTTGAACCTCCGACCTTTTGACCCCCAGTCAAACGCGCTAACCAGGCTGCGCTACATCCCGTCGATAACTCTCATTATTCTAAATACCCATTTGAATCCTGCAACTACACTGAAGCCACTGTGCTACTAGAAACCACAGAGAAAAACCGGTATTATCGTAAGCACCAAGGAGGGATTCATTGTGACCAATTTTGCAGATCGATTAGTTTCCGCTATAAGGCGTTGTAAAACGCCGACACTCGTAGGCATTGACCCACGCCTCAACAGCCTGCCCCATTGCCTACAGCCCGACAGCAACAACCCTTCACCAGAAGAAGTTGCCAGTGCCTATCTCACCTTTGGCAAAGGTATTATCGATGTTGTCGCATCTCTAGTACCTGCCGTAAAACCTCAGGCTGCTTTTTTTGAACAGCTTGGGCCTTGTGGTATGCAAGCACTTGGAGAAATCACACAATATGCACGTAGTCAGGGGCTGTTAGTCATCATGGATGGCAAACGCAATGATATCGGCAGTACCGCCACCGCGTATGCCCACGGATTCCTCGGTCCAGACGGCAGCACACAATTCACCTCCGATTGTCTGACCGTCAGCCCTTACCTTGGAGAAGATAGTCTCGAACCATTTGTGGATGTCGCTCATGCCAATGGAAACGGTCTTTTCGTCCTCGTGAAGACTTCAAATTCCGGCGGAGGACGATTTCAAGACTTGATCGCCGATGGCTTACCAGTGTATCGACATGTTGCTGCTCTGGTGAACGAGCTGGCCAGCAAAACTCGTGGATCTGAACACCACCCTTACGGTTCAGTCGGAGCAGTCGTCGGAGCCACTTATCCCGAACAATTAGAAGAGCTTCGGGCCGCCATGCCAAATACGCTATTTCTTGTTCCCGGATTTGGCGCTCAAGGCGGTGGCGCAAGCGACGTGGCCGGCGGTTTCGATGAATCGGGTCTCGGCGCAATCATCAATAGTTCCCGAGGTATTATTTTCGCCCATTCACGAGAACCCTACGCCGACAAATTCGGAGATACCCGTTGGCAGGATGCTGTCGATTCAGCAACCCGGGACATGATCGCTGCGTTGGCTGCTGACACACCAGCTGGCAATTTGTAATCCCCGGCCATGTCTTCGCGAATCCTCAAAACGCACCGTGGATATCTGGCGTTAGCATTTGCAATTGCATGCGTTACCGCCGTGCTATTCATTGTCGATCGGCAGGCTCTACTGGAGTGGCTTGCCGAGCGGCAACAGGACGCGGTCAACTTCACATCGTCCAATCCTTGGCAAGCCATTGGCATTGCCTTTTTCGTTTACGTAGTTGTCACAGCCTCTGGATTCCCTGGCTCAACCGCGCTTTCCATCGTATCTGCCACCATTCTTCCGTACTGGGCCAGCGTTTTTACCGTCAGTTTTGCCTCCACTTTGGGAGCAACGGTAGCCATGTTGATGAGCCGTTATTTGTTCCGTGACATGGTCCAAAGTTGGTTTGGAAGTCGCTTCCTTCAATTTGAGGAAATCTGGGAGCGTGACGGGATCTGGTACCTATACAGCATGCGTCTAGCACCGTACGTACCTTTTTTTTCCATTAACCTATTAATGGGACTCACACGTATAAAAGTCAAAGACTATTGGATTGCCAGCCAACTAGGCATGCTCCCTGGCACACTTGTGAATCTCTATTTGGGTAGTAAATTACCTCCTCTCAGCGAATTAATTGAAAACGGTATTCCAACACTCCTGACGCCGCCGATTCTCCTTGGATTCACGCTACTTGCCATTGTGCCCGTTGGAATTCGTTTTGCCTTACGACGAAGGGCTTCAAACAATGATCCTGCCAAACAATAATCCTGAGGTATACTTGAGGCAGATAATTCTCATTACTCATTTCAAAGGCAAAGCCTCTTGAGTCTTCAATGGATTCGTACTCTGGCAATACTATCAGCCGGCGTCCTATTTTTTCTTACACCAAGTTACACAAAGGGTGAGACCTCGAACTTGCGCCCTCCAAACATCGTGATGATATTTATTGATGACATGGGCTGGGGCGATCTTGGATGCTACGGCAATCCAGACATAAAGACTCCCAACATTGATACATTGGCTGCTGAGGGTATACGTTTTGAACAGTTCTATGTTGCCTCGCCAATCTGTAGCCCTTCCAGAGTTGCTGTCACGACGGGACAATTTCCAGCCCGTCATAAGATCAATTCATATCTAAACTCCCGAGCCAAAAATGCTGCTCGAGGCATGGTAAATTTCTTGGACCCGTCGATCCCAGCCGTGGCTCGACATTTCCAATCGGCAGGATATGCCACAGCCCATTTTGGCAAATGGCATATGGGTGGCGGCCGTGACGTGGACGATGCACCTCTTCCGCAAGCATACGGATTTCAAGAATCTCTGGTCTCTTTCGAAGGATTAGGGGATCGGATCCTGCAACCTAATAACCATGGTCTTTCAGCTCAAAGCGCCAAACTCGGACACGGAAAAATCACCTATGTAGAAAAACACAAGAACACTGAGACTTATGTCAATCGAAGTATTGATTTCATCTCACGCCACCAACGCGAGCCATTCTACCTACATCTCTGGCTCAATGACGTTCACGATCCGTTTAAGCCAACTCAGCTACAACTGGATAAGTACAGGAAGTTTTCTGAGAACAAATATTTGCAACAATACTACGCGGTCATGGATGAGATGGATCAACAATTAGGCCGCCTATTTGGTCACATAGACGAATCCGGACTGGAGAAGAACACCATCATCATAGTATGTGCGGACAACGGACCCACCGCTTGGCCAAGATACAAACGTGAAGGATTCGATGCCCCAGGCTGGACCGGAGGATTGCGTGGTCGAAAGTGGAGCCTTTATGAAGGTGGTATTCGTGAACCACTAATCATCCGCTGGCCCGGCAAGATAAAGGCCGGCCAAGTGGATAAATCTAGTGTCATCAATGCCGTCGACTTTTTCCCAACATTTTGCACGCTGGCCGGGTTAACATCCCCACAGGTAGAATGGGATGGGATTGACTTTTCGAAATCCTTGCTCGAGGGCCCTATTACTCGATCTAAACCCATGTATTGGGAATACGGACGGAATGCGAGTTATTTACGTCCGGCAGAGCCCAAAGATCGAAGTCCAGTTCTTGCAATCAGAGAGGGTGACTGGAAACTGCTTATGAATGCAGACGGTAGCGAACTTCAACTTTACAATCTGGCAAAGTCGCTCGATGAATCCATGAACGTCGCTTCATCGCATCCCGAAATTACCCAGTCGCTAATGGACAAATTGCTCGAGTGGAAACGACAACTACCCAATTATCCGACCACCTCTAATGAGGGATCTAATGGACAGTAGTTTTGATTCATTCGATCTATCGCGGCCAATTTTGCGAGCCATCGAATCAAGAGGTTATACGACACCCACCCGAATTCAGGAGGATACAATCCCTCTGATTCTTAATGGAAAAGACGTGCTCGGTTGCGCACAAACTGGTACTGGAAAGACCGCTGCTTTCGCTCTACCGGCAATTCAACAACTGCTTGCCAATGAAGACGACGCATCCCATAGTCTGCGTGTACTTGTACTCGCCCCCACCCGCGAATTAGCAGTACAAATCAATGAGTGCTTCGAAGCATACTCGCGTCATACCAATGTTCGCCAAACTGTCATTCACGGCGGCGTGGGATCGATACCACAAATTCAGCGTCTCCGTAAAGGCATGGATATTGTCGTGGCAACTCCGGGGCGTCTATTAGACTTACTCGCTCAGGGTCATGTTCATCTTGATGACGTACAATTGCTTGTTGTCGATGAAGCCGACATGATGTTGGACATGGGCTTTATCGATGATGTCTCCAAGATCGTGAATAGTGCGAACAATCGTAAACAGACGCTATTATTTTCCGCCACGCTACCAGAAGAAATCTTGTCGGTCGCCGATCAGTGGCTAAACACTCCCAAAACGGTAAACGTTGAGCCCGATGCGATCCCCATTCATTTAATTAAGCAAAGCGTCATCTACGTCGAAAACATTAATAAAGACCTGTTATTGATTCAGTATCTTTTTGCAACACCTCGAGCACGCACATTGATCTTTGTACGAACAAAAAAAGATGCAGAACGAGTTGCCAAGAATATCAACCTCGTCAATCTGGATGCGCTTCCTCTGCATGGTAACAAGAGTCAGGGACGCCGACGGAAAGCGATAGACGCATTTAAATCCAATGAAGCGCCGATTCTGGTGGCGACCGATGTTGCTGCCCGGGGACTTGACTTCGAAAACATTTCTCACGTCATTAATTACTCGTTACCTGAATATCCCGAATTCTACATTCATCGTGTTGGTCGCACGGGACGCGCCGGAGCCAAGGGAGAAGCGATCTCACTCTGCGCATCCCACGAACGATACTACTTACAGCAAATTGAAGCACTGGCCAGAATCACTCTAACGGTCAAGCAGTGGAACTTTGACGACTTTGGAAAATTCCCTCAACTTGAACGTGCCCACCAAAAACGTAAGAACACTCAGAGGCCTCAGGGAGCAAATAAAGACTCGGAAACCCTTGATCACGAAGAACCAGAGCAGTCTGGCTGGGTCAAAGGGAAAAAGAAGAAGAGAAAGAAGAAAAAGAAACGGCAATCGAGAGTCATCACAATGGATGATATTAATCCGAAAGCGGCTCACAACAAAGCGGCTGGAAAGTTCTCGCCAAAAAAACGCTCTCTGGATTAGTCGGACACTTCTACAAACACGCTAATTTGACAGGCCGCATTCAATGGCAATTCTGAAACTCCAACAGCCGTCCTAGTATGCCGCCCCGCTTCTCCAAATACATCAGCGATAAAGTCACTAGCGCCGTTCATTACAACTGACTGCTGCTGGAATCCCTCGGCACTTTGCACAAATCCTTCTAGTCGCACGACACGTGTGACTCGTGACAACTCTCCGATACAGGATTTGATCTGAGCCAAGCCATTGAGAACAGTTAAACGAGCCGCTTGAGCACCTTGTTCTGCAGACAATTCTGCTCCGACTTTACCAGCAAACTGCACCTGCCCTTCTGCAATAGGAAGTTGACCGGCGGTCATCACGAGATTCCCCGTTTGAAGACATGGCACATAATTGGCCACTGCTAAAGGCGCTTCCGGTAATCCGACATTCAGTGAGGCTAATTTTTCTTCTGGAGTCATGTTCGTTATTCTTATCTGGATTTTAATCTTGTTGTTACAGACGGCATCGATCATTTAGGTGCGCTATTAGGAGGTAAATTAAACCAGCCGCTGGTGCCAACGTTAATAATACCTTCACAAACGATCGAAGGAGGAACATTTATTTTGAGGTATAGAACACTGTTCTTCTCCGGTTTTAATGAGGCCTCCTTACCGATCAGAAAAGGTTTGCCTGGCTTCTTGTTAGTAAAGTAGACGCCGATTAATGCACCTAGTGGAAACTCCGGATTCATTCCATTCTTCTTTACATCGCCGTGGTCGAAACCTTTCGCTGAAGGTTCTTCCACAAGCGTCATATTATAACTCCCCGCTGTCAGCACTCGAAAGTCGCGTCCCTGATAGGCCATCCCTATGGGCATCCACCCCTTTGAAGTGTCCAACATATGAACCTGTTGATTGGCGGCAACCAACTTTTCATTGAGGTCTTCGATCTTCTGATCTACACCGGCAATACGGCTATCCAGACGATGGATTTGCTCGTACATATTCTTCGCCTTCTGTAGATCGCCATTTTGCTCATACTCAATAGCGATTTCCATAGCGTCTTTGACAAACACCTGGATCGCTTTTCGGGTACGTAAATCTAACGCATTAGACTCTCCATCCTGAGCGGCTAGCTGACCAAAAGAAACAATTACCAACAAAACAACCGAGAAGGCACGCGGCATGATTCACCTCCATTTAAAGTAGATTCTCTTTGAATTATAGGCTTGAGCCTTTAATGGCTAAGCCCCCAATTCCTCTTCTTGAATAAGAAATCACGGATATAGACCGAGGTATGCGTTAGAATTGTGAAAGGAATCTCTTTGCTAAGGTCCCCCATCAAAATGCACTTAAATACACGTCGTACATTTATACAAGCTTCGGCTGCCGCTTTTTCTGGCATGACATTCATGCCTGGCGCCGTCACTTCATTCGATCAAACAACAACGGCTGCGACGCCTGGCAAAGCCAAATCCACGATTTTATTTTTCCTTTGTGGTGGCCATTCGCACATCGATACGTTCGACCCGAAACCAAATGCCCCTACGGAATATCGCGGTCCTTTTGATGTACTGCAAACATCAGCTCCTGGACTTCTCGTTTCTGAGCACCTCCCCATGACTGCAAAACTAGGGCATCATCTTGCAGTCATTCGCTCCATAGACGGAACGGTCAATACGAACGACCATCATGCCGGTTACTATCACAACCTCACCGGCCATGTCCCAGACGAGTCGTTCAAACGCTTAGGGAATAATCGAACACCATTCCCAGATGACTGGCCTTACATGGGAACCGTCATTGGGATGAAACGAAATCAGGCCGGTTCATTACCCAACGCAATTACCCTGCCCCATATGCCTAGTCGGAAACCATATACTCGCCCCGGACAATTTGCCGCTAGGATCGGTACCGAATATGACCCGCTTTACCTTAACGGCAACACCGAACAACCACTCGAGTTTACGGCCCCAGCACTAACGCTTCAGGGCGACGTCACTGCCGAACGGATTAGTAGCAGAAATGGCCTTCTTAAACTCCTAGATCGTGATCGACAGGCCTTGGAACAGTATGCGTCTACTCAGGTTTGGAAAAAGCAGCAAGCCCGTGCCTTGGAGTTACTGCTTTCAGCCGGCACCGCTAATGCTTTCAGTCTCGAGGGTGAATCGGAAGCAACTATCGAGCGTTATGGAAAGAACGTGAATGGCATGTCACTTTTGATGGCGCGGCGGCTCGTCGAGGTTGGAGTGCCTTTTATAACCGTGTTCTGGAAAGGCGAAAAGAAGCTGGCCGACAAATGTAAGAGTGGTGGTAGCTGGGACACACACGGGAATAATTTCGGCTGTCTTAAAGACGACCTCCTCCCCATGTTTGACCAAGGATACTCTGCACTTCTTGAAGATTTGGAACAACGCGGCATGCTCGACCAAACTCTGGTTATGGTTACGAGCGAAATGGGACGTAAGCCTAAGATCGGCGATCCTAGAAGCGGTGGAGAATCCGGCCAGGGACGAGACCACTGGACCTACTGCCTCACGGACGTATTGGCCGGCGGCGGTATCCGAGGGGGACAAGCATATGGAGCGACTGATCGTCTTGGTGAATTCCCTGCGGATCTCGAATGTTCTCCAGCTGACGTAACCGCGACTGTCTATAAAGCGATGGGTATCAATGACCTAACGGCCACCGATACAGAAGGAAGAGTTTATAATCTATTGGAACATGGCAAACCTTTAGAGCCTCTCCTCTAAACTCCCCCCTTCCCTTCATATCTACTTTAGCCTTATGCTCATTCAATTCCTTCGACACCTCCCTTTTGTCATTCTCTTCACAGCCCTTCCGGCGGCAGCTTACGGGCAAAACACATCAAACGGGGACCTAGACGCCTTACCGGATGTAGCTGAAGAATTTGAAATACGGTTCGTCGCAAAGGAACCGCTTACTCGGAATCCTTGCGCAATGGCATTTGACGTCCACGGAAGACTCTTTATTGGCATGGGACCACAGTATCGAAGTCCCACACCAAACACCCCTGGCGATTCCGTCTATCTAATGATCGACTCGGACAACGACGGTGTTTTCGACAAGAAACATCCGTTTGCTTCTGGCTTCAACAACATTCAGGGACTCTGTTGGCATGGAGATGACCTTTGGATCGCCAATGCCCCCGACTTAACGATCGTCAGAGATACGGACAACGATGATGTAGCAGACGAATATATCCGGCTTTACACGGACTTAGGAAACCTTGAACATGGTCTCCATGGATTAACATGGGGTCCCGACGGCCGCATGTATATGTCGAAAGGCAATTCTAAGGGACACAACGGACCTAAACACTACGCTCCATTACCATTTCGAGACCTAGCCGGTGTCGCAGCACCTTCAGGAACTTCGATCTTCCCGAAGCCTGTTGTTTCCGATGCAGCCAACTATGTAAAGACTTATCATGACCCTGCAGATGACTGGGGACGTGAGGGTGGAGTGCTATCCTGCCTGGAAACCGGAGAAGATCTCCGTATTGAATCACGGGGATACCGTAATCCATGGGACATTGCCTTTGATCATGAGTTCAACTTCCTAGGAACCGACAATGACCAAAATCAGGGTGATCGATTGTTTCATTCGTTTTACGGAGCACATTACGGCTGGGGACACAACTGGAGCGCGCACTGGACCTGCGAAAATCACCTCCCAACCCCCGAACTAGCTGGCCCGCTGTTTGGGGGGTCCGGCACAGGTATTACCTATTTCGATTCACCGGCATTTCCGCCCGCATTTCGCGGCGTATGGATGTTCAATGACTGGCTGCAAAGGAGAACACACTTTTTCAAGCCACAATGGAAAGGAGCTCACCTCACAACCGCGGCCAAAGAATATGACGTGTTAGTATCCGGAGGTGATTCATTATTTAAACCAACAGACCTGGAAGTTGGTCCCAATGGTTCTCTATACATCCTAGGGTGGGGACGCGAGTATGGTGTGCAGTGGAATGACAAACAGGAGCAAGTAAATGAAGGCCGAGTATTTGAAGTTCGCTGGCGACACAATAAAGCAAAAGAAGAATTATTAGCCAAACATCAACGTTGGCAAAAGCCACTTAGCGATTGGACAACCAAAGAACTGATTAGCGGTCTCGACGACATCTTAGCCGTCCGACGAATAGCAGCTCAGGAAGCTCTTATCTTGCGTAAGGACGGTCCCAGCGAGATCCTTCTAGCCTTCCAAGACCAATCAGACGAGTCGCATGACATGTCCATCCAGCAGGCTACATGGGCCATCTGGGCCTTAATAAGAAATCCTTACACCCAAAAGGAGCAAGGACATCAATTTATGAATCTATGTTTGCATGGCCCAATTCATATTCGCATTCAGGCGATGCGAGCCTTACGTCAACACACAGACAGCATTACCAATATCTCAAACGGCCAAATCCCCTTAGATTCTGACACACTAGAAATCCTTGAAACTGCACTCTCCGACAAAAACGCACGCTTACGATTTGAGGCATATCAGTTCATCACCCAAATTGACCACCTACCTCCCAAAATACACCTCCCCTTGCTCGAAGCGTTGAAGGTTGAAACCGATTACATCTGTTTTTATGCAGGTTGGCACGTTCTCAAACAGCATTACTCAAGTACAAGACTCAAAGCGTTGCTATTGAATGATGATTCGAGACTGCAACTTGCTGCTCTATTAGCTGCTGCAGAACGCCGAGAAACTATTACTGAACTTATCCCTCAAATAATCCAAAGTGATTCCGAACGCTTGCGTAACACAGCCGCACTTTATACTACTCGAAAGAGTGGTAATTCAATGTTCTATATCAATAACCCCGGAGGCGAATTCACCGATACAATCAGCGTCTCATTGCTGAGTTATTTAAAACCCTCCCAAATCTACTACACCCTTGATGGTACTAATCCGAGTAATGAGAGCCCGCGTTGGCCTGGCAGTTTGAACATCACACGCAGTTGCACTCTCAAATTCGCTGTATATTCCGGGGACAAACAAATCGGCCCAATTGCCGAATACCAGTACGAGAGGCTTACTGCTCAAGCAACAGTAGAAAGGCAAGGAATCTTAAGTATCCTTTCTGAAACCAATCGGCTATACAGGGTATCCCGACAAGGCCCTCAAAAGGATACCAAGGCATACACGGATCGCGACTACATCCTTACCGACGTACCTAAAACTCTAGAAAATACCGTGTTTATACAAACACCTAATGATGACTCCGAAGAATTTCGCGACACGCTGGTCAGCATTGAACTCGCAATTCCTTCCACGATTATCATCGCACATGACACGCGAATTACTGAACCTTCGTGGCTATCCAACTGGGAGAAGATAAAGGGACAATTGACCACCAACGACACCACCTTTGGACTATTTCAAAAAAACGTACCCGCTGGAAAATTGACTCTGGGACCTAACCGTCCCGACACTCGAGGTAGTGCCAGCCAATACCTAATCTTTTTACAGCCAGGAAATTTAAAGCAACTAGCTGACGCTACAACACAAGAGGCTGTCACTGCAGCAATCCCAACTGCTGATGCTCAACGCGGCAAGGCTCTGTTTTTCGCAACAGGTGGTGCTGGGTGCTTCAAATGCCATGATGCCAAGCCAGCCGATACGCCAACTGGTTTCGGGCCTAATCTGTCGTTTCTCAAAGAACAGCGAAATCCCAATCATATTATTAAGTCGTTACTAACGCCGAGTTCCGAAATCAAAGAAGGATTCGCTACGCAGGTGATTATTACACATGACGGTCGTACTATTACCGGCATTCTTAAACATGAAACCGGCGAATCCATCACTCTCAATCAACCTAATGAAAAGTCGGTAACAATTTCGAGAGACAAAATTGATGAAAGAGTTTCGCAAAAGGTCTCCGCGATGCCCGCATTCGATCGCTTACTTACGCCACAGCAAATAGCTGACTTGGTTAAATATCTGTTAGAGCAATAAAAAGAGAGGAGCCTCATACTGGACCCCTCTCGCGTGATGTCGTTAATGACCTAATGGGCCGCTCGACTAATATGTAAATATTGCGTCCATCGACAATGTGAATGTGTCGTTTTCCTGAAAGTCTCCGAAGACGCCTGGGACACTGAGGTCCTCACTTTTCGTATCAGACCAATCCCATCTTGCTTCGGGGCGGAATGTCCAGCGATCGTTGTGACGGTAATTCAGTCCGAGTGAAACGTTCACATAATTCCCACCACTTACATGATCTGAAAATGCGCCTGGCATAACTCGCGAATTGTCTTGGTCGCGAAACCACTCGACACGCAAGCCCGTAGAAAGTTTTTCACCCACTTCGTAGGTTAGGTAATTAGTAATACCATACCATCGAGCACCGGATACACTAGCAGACGAAGTATGTAGTTGCATTCCGTCTCCATACCCAACATCGGCTGTCAGTGCATGAGTCAGATTGTCGGTAACGTTTCGTGTGTAGTTCAGGGTAATAATCGTAACATTACCAATCAGCGTATTTCCGTCATTGTCCAAACCTATGAAATCATCACCGCTGTGGAAATTGACTGAGAACGCATTATCTTCCAGATTGAAACCAATTCCTCCAGCAATTGAAAGATCCCCTTCGGCGTCATCTTCCCAATTATCCCATCCTCGAGTAAAGCCGAAGCTAATATCCATAGCATCGAAAAGCTTCGTAGAGGCCATCATCCCAGTATGCGTAAATGGTTGTCCATACATCATGCTCATCGTGTGGGTGTAGAAGAAATTCTCCAGAGGCATCACGGATTCATAACCAACATTTGTATAGAAGTGCCCCATACGCAAATCCATTCCCTGAAGCCAAGGCGTATGGACGTCTAAATAAATCTGGGGCATGGCTAGGCCATAATATGGCTGAGGATTACCGGCGGTTCCTCGATAATCCTCGTCTGCTGATGGATCTGGTGTGCTATTCCAACGCTGTGAGCCGTCACGTCGCACTTCCAATCCTGAGGCCGTAGTGAATCCATGATCGGTCCCGAACATAAGATCTACTCGGGCATCCAGGCTCCAGGATTCGTTGTCGTCTTTGGCTGTGCCACCTTCTAAAACCAAATATAACTGATTTAGCTGCAACTCCTGGTGCTGGTCGACAAAACCAAGTGGCGTGTTTCTACCACTAGCCGGTTTGGCTGAATTCCAGGCGTATCCCATTTCCAGCCAACCGGAAGGCCTAAACCACGCATCATTTTTCTCGCGTCTGACAGTCGCGCGATTCTGTAGTTTGTCGGCGATTTTATATGAAATAGGGTAAAAAGCAGCGGAAGGCCTATCCCAGTCCATATCTACTTCAGGGCGATACTCAGAACCTAACTTGGTCATATAAGAAGAGTCGGTAACGAAAAACCGATTGGTTTGCGCAGCAAGATTACTAGTGATAGTAAGTAGGGCCGCCAAAGCCAAACTGCATTTAGTAAAACGACGATAAACCATCGCCCAATCCCCTTAAATTGATTTAAGCACGTCCAAATACGCAGTTACTTCCGCGAATTGCAGGACGTTACAACAGGTCTAACAGGTATTATCGGAATATCCGTTATAACAGCTTGCGTTTTTTATCCGTGTTTCACCGTTAGAGATGATTTTAGCCAGGCGAATAAAGTAAAAACTCCCTTGTTCACTGGGTTTTCATTAGTCCTTAGTAGTATTTTTTTTTCGAGCATGTCACCAATTTGCATGACAAACTACAGCAGCTGATTACACAAAACGAGGCTTTGACACACTACAACGTGCCAAAGCCTCTGAGTTTCATATTCGATATCGGACAGATACCAAGCTACGCAAATTAGTATTCCAACAGCGAATCGATATCCAATTCTTCGTCTTCCCCCGAGTCGTCAACGGATTGCAACTCTTCCATTGCACTATCCACCGATTCTGTCCAATTCTGTTGAACCGGGGTCGTATAGTACTCTTGTCCATACTGTTGTATACCAACAACTTCGGCTGCCACTGACGTCAAGACAGCATCGCCGAGATCTTTGTTGACTGTGGCAGAACTGAATCGAGCGTAGAAATCATCTAGCCCTACTTCGCCTTCAGCCTGCTCTCCTTCCGAGGCACTCTCGGCATTCAAGGCGTTAACAATTTGAAGCACATCAATAGGCGTGATGGCGAAGTCACCATTTGTATCGTATAGATACTGGTCACGATTTAGGAATTCACCTAACTCCCCAACATCATCCCCAAGCACAAGTACTGATCTCGAGCCTTCATCATTAAGACTATTGATCGTAACCAGAGCATCGATTGGGCTAATGTGGCCATCACCATTTACATCCAAGGCATTTTCCGGATTTTGATAAAGCGAAAATCCGAACAGCTCAGCGACTGACAATTCTGCCTGCCCAAGAGGATTAACATCCAGAATCTGAGCAGCGGTAAATCGGTCTTCAATCAGACTAACTCCGGGCGTTGAAGAACCTACGTTATTATCAACCGATCGCAAATCAAACCCAGTAAGGAATCCATTCAAATCGCTATCCAGACATACGTCGTACTGATCAATTGCCAAATCAATTCCCATGAGATCATTAAAGATCTCAGGCATAACTCCGCGATAACCAAGCTGCGTCTGCAACACCCCGGCAGCTGTTTGCTGGAATGCCTCTCGTGTCACAGTTCGATCAGTTGCGGACAACACCCCTGGCATACTGACTGCCAATTCGATCAATCCATCTGTATCATTCGCAGAAGGAACGACCACCAAATAGTCTCCCTCATCCAACTGGAATACACCATAGGAACTGGTAGCGTCAGTCGAAGTAACATGATTAACTTTCAGTGGAGAGACTACATCGCCGTCAGCGTTGACTACCTGCGGAACGCCAATCTCCAAGACTTCTCCTGCTGCCGTTGCAGCCGTGAACTGAATATCAAGTGGCACTCCATCACTTTCCACACTGAATTGCCATGCGGCATAGCGTAGCCCACCACTTAGATCGACATCTCCAGGCTCAGCGATAATATTACAAACACCGACAAAGTTTCGGTCGTTTCTGTCGTCATTTACAATATCGATCCTAGCTTCAACCGTCGGAGTATCATCGGTATCTAAATAGGTGACATTCCGCCCGCCGGCATCGAGCACACCTAACTCAACCGTCAAGTCTTCATGACGTTCAAATTCAACATCTCCCAGGACGCTAACATCTATATTAAACGTACGAGCATCTGTTTTAAGATTCCCAAAGGAGACCGTACCAGCGTTGGCCGTATAGTCCTCCCCTGCGATAGCGGAACCGTCTTGCGTTGTAAACGGTGTGCTGACTGCCACATCGACAGGATTACTCAACACCACCATGCTAGAGATAGTCAAAGTACCACTGTCTCCTTCTTGGGCAGCACCATCGACGATTTTGACTGTTGCCGAATCGTCATTGAGGATCGTGACTTCAGCTTCGGCATCACTAAAGGTGACATCACGACGGCCTGCTGCGATATCAGACAAGTGGATTTCAAAGACTTCATCGAGCTCCACTACTTCATCGCCATTCACTGGTACTTTAATCTCAACAACTTCACCGGCACCACCAGCGAAATTGAGTACGCCTGTCGTATTTTCATAATCGTTATCGCCATTAAACAGCGTGGTCTGGTCTGTTGCTGACCCTACGTCAACCGTTTGGTAAGACAATCCGAGTGGAACGTCGACAGCGTTATCCAGAGTTACCTGTAGAACGGCGTAAGCCTGCCCTACATCTCCTTCTGTAATGGTCGCGTCGTTAATCGAGAGCGATGCTGAATCATCATTGTCGATCCATACATAGTCTTCGGATTTAGTAATGGTCAGATCACGCCCCAAGGCATCCGTGGCATCGATACTAACAACGAACCACTCATCCAACTCGACAATGCTGTCCCCATATACAGGAATCGTAATTGTTTTAGTCGACTCACCAGACACGCCACCATCATTAACAGCACTAAAGTTCAAAACGCCTTCGGTGTCATCGTAATCATGATTATCGGCAACGGCGGCGTTAACGAAGTCATAGTAGCCTACTGGATCCGACGGATCTTCATTGTCAGCGGTGCTATTAATACCCAAGTACTCGGGGCCGCTCGAGGCAGCCAATGGGGCTCCTGTACTGGAGTTGTAATCACCATTTGCTGTAGAGAAGCTCAACTGTACCGGAATATCAACTGGATTTGACAATGTCACTGTCAACGTTGCATTGACTATCCCGTCGTCCGACTCTGTGAAGTATTCCTGGTCCGCCTCAATCTCAATCGTAGCCGAATCAGTATTTACAATTGTGATTTCACCACTACCAACAATGGAAGTGTCGCCGCCCGTTTCTAAAATACTATCGGAAACAGAAACATCGCGACCACTGGCAGACGCCTCTGAGATTCCCACATATAAATTCTCCGTCAATTCCACAATATCGTCATCAGAAATACTTACTGACACTGACTGTGAATCAGTTGACAATGTGGCAAAAGTAACGGTTCCGGAAGAACTTACGTAGTCGTTTGAAGCAGCCAGTGCTGAACCATCAAGTGTTTCCCAATCTAATTCCACCGCAGCGTCAACTGGTGCACTAAGCGAAACAGTGAGCTCTGCAGATCCATCTTCTTCATTAACAACAACATCATTAATTGTCACAGAAGCAGAGTCGTCGTTGAGGATACTTACATCTGCAGTTGCGTTACCCAGAACAACAGACCGTCCATTGGCAACCAATGAGGAGAGAACAACTTGCATCGCCTCGTCCAACTCAACAATTCCGTCGTCACTAACATTAACCGACACAGTAAACTGCAGTGCTGACCCACTGGCATTAGAGAAGTTTAACGATTCATCTACATCAGCGTAATCACTTTCCGAAGCGTCTATACCAGACACTTTAGCGGTACCCTCTACGTCATCAGCATCAACCGACACAGCCACATCTACCGGATGGCTAAGCGTCACGGCAAGCTCGGCTACACCGCCAGCTTCAGCGATCACCTCTGACGCTTCAATCGTCACAGTAGCCGCATCATCATTTTCGATCGCAGCTAACCCAGTATCATCCGCAAGAACAACATCGACTTCCCGTCCATTGGCTGCAACATTCGAAAGAACCAGAGAGAAGGACTCGTCAAGTTCGACTACCTGATCACCATTAATCCGCACGCTCACCGTCTGAGTTTCACCGGCTGTCCCAGCAAACCTCACGTTACCAGCGACGATCGCCTCGAAGTCGGTGTTCCCATTGTTACCATCATCAACCGAAATCGCTGTGCCATCGGCCGTATCGACTTGAACATCAACCGGAGTGTCAACCGCCGTATCAAGTGTCAGCGTGAAGGTTGCCAGACTATGCCCGTCATCACCTTCGGTCACTGTAATGTCGTTAATCGAGATCCCGGCTGAATCATTAT
>CEUV01099829.1_pt1 | contig 82727 bp, 76 predicted proteins | sample 356401 | NCBI WGS metagenome assembly CEUV01 (sample SAMEA2622710, study PRJEB7988) | marine metagenome | isolation source: saline water (ENVO:00002010), including
GTGCTGGAGGACTTGGAATTTGATGTTTTCGTATATTTTTTTGATACCCCATTTAATACCCCACCCGAGTTTGTTTTGATTATGTTTTGATGTTCTGGATAATAAATTATACTAACGGTTATAAATTATTCACTGAGTAGGATGTTATATTCAGAATTCACTATTTTATTTCTGGGCGTTTTGATTATTATATTTATAATACATTTTGAAGAAAGAAATATTAAATTTATGAAAAAAATAGTTATAACTAAAAAAAACAATCTAGAAGAAGAAATAAACTCTGGAGCAATGATAAGAATGGCTGGAGTTTCAGAAGGATTGAGCAATGCAAAAAACATACATATGGCTATTGCAAGTATCCCTAAAAATAGGTGCTCTACAACTCATTATCACACTAACTGTGAATCTGCTATATATGTTTTATCAGGAGAAGGATTATTTCTTCATGGAGAAAATTTAGAAATAGAAGAGAATATAAGTGAGGGTGATTTTATATTTGTTCCTGATGGAGCAATGCATCAACCTGTAAATACAGGAGAGTCAGAATTAAGACTAATTGTTGCAAGAAATACTCCTGTAGAAATTGTTGAAGAAGCTCCAGATTTAGGCAGAAAAGACTGTTAGAATCCTAGTTTTTTTTTATACTATAATAAAAACTGCTTGAGACTTTATAAAAAATGAAAAACATATTACCAAACATACTTGAATCTGGAAAAGATTCAGACACAGCCATATCTATACCAAATAAGGAAAAAATTAGTTATAAAAAACTTAAAATATTGGTAGATGAGTTATCAAAAAAAATAACATCATTTGGAACACAAAATGAAAAACCAATAATAATAGTGTTAAAAAATAATGCAGAGTTTATGATTAGCTTCTTAGCAGTCACCAAGACTAATTCCATTGCGGCTCCGCTAAACCCAGATTTTACAGAAGAAGAGTTTAATTTTTACCTTGATGATATAAACCCGTCATTAATAATAACTACTAAAGGACATCCAGTGATTTCTCAAGCAAATACAAAAGGTGTTCCGGTTTCCACTGTTTCATTTGATAATGGCAGCATAGATATTGATTTTCAAAGTGAAGAATACGCAGAAAAAGATATTTCTGAGCCTAATGAAAATAATTCTTGTTTATTTCTTCACACTTCTGGAACAACAAGTAGGCCAAAAGGAGTTCCATTAAAGCATAAAAACTTACTTAAATCCTTAGACAATATAATAAATACCTACAATCTTTCAGGAGAAGATATTGCTCTTGTCGTAATGCCTTTATTTCATGTTCATGGACTAATTGGGGTAGCTTTATCGACACTAGCAAGTGGGGGGCAAATAGTAATTCCTGAAAAATTCTCTGCAAGTAATTTTTGGGGATTACAAAAAGAATATAATGCTACTTGGTATTCTGCAGTCCCTACTATACATCAAATTTTATTGATTAGAGCAGATCAGGATCAAGCTCCCAAAAAATCATTTAGATTTATACGATCATGTTCTGCAGCGCTAGCTCCATCAGTACTAGTAGATTTAGAAGAAAGATTTGGAGCCCCTGTACTTGAAGCCTATGGAATGACAGAGGCTTCCCATCAAATGAGCTCAAACCCTATGCCTCCTGAGGAAAGAAAAGCTGGTAGTGTAGGAAAGCCGACTGGAGTAGAAATTAACATTATGTCCATGGAAAGCATGGGAGATATGTTAGAAACGAATAAAATTGGAGAAGTAGTAATTAAGGGTGAAAATGTAACAAGTGGGTACCACAATAATAATGACGCAAATAAAGACTCATATGTTAATGGATGGTTTAGAACTGGAGATCAGGGATTTATGGATGAAGATGGTTACCTAAATCTAACAGGAAGAATCAAAGAATTAATTAATAGAGGAGGAGAAAAAATATCTCCTCTTGAAGTTGATGCTGTCCTATTAAATCACCCAAGCGTTAACGAAGCTGTATGCTTTGCTTTTCCAGATGAAAAATATGGTGAGGTTGTACATGCAGCGTTGGTAATTAATTCTGAAGTAACAGAAAAAGAGATACAAGAATTTTGTTCGAACTCCATAGCAAGTTTCAAAATTCCTGAAAAAATACATTTTGCCGATGAACTGCCAAGAACAGCAACTGGAAAAATCCAAAGAAGAAACGTAGCAAAACATTTTGCTGAATAAATTATAAAATCAACTTGGAGAAATCATGAATATAGATATGAAGAACAAAAAAGTTATAATCACAGGTGGTTCAACAGGGATTGGGAAAGAAGTTGTAAAAGTTTTTGCTAAGAATGGAGCAAAAGTAGCTATTTTTGACGTAAATAATGAAGCAGGTATAGATCTTACAAATGAGTTAACTAAGGAAGGTTTTGACATCAGATATTGGAACGTAGACGTAAGAGATTCAAATCAAGTTTCAGGAGGAGTCTTAGCTGCCACTCAATGGCTTGAAGGTATAGATATATTAATAAATCTAGCAGGTGTTCTTCAGGGAGCATCTTTAGAATTAGACGAATTCCCAGATGAGGTTTGGGAATCAGTCATAAGTATCAACCTTACAGGAAGTTATCTTATGACAAAACATATAGCTTCGATAATGCAAAAACAAAGAAGTGGTATCATTATCCTTACCAGTTCAGGTGCAGGTGTTTTAGGTAGTTCCTCTTCATATGCATACGGATCTTCCAAGGGAGGGGTTCATGGTTTGACTCTAGTATTAGAAGATAAGCTTGCAAAATATGGCATAAGAGTTCATGATATATTGCCTGGTTCAGTAAATACTCCATTAAAAAATGCCCAAATAGAAACAACTAGAGATATAACCGGTGATGAAGATTTATATTTAGATACAAAAAAAATATTAGCTGACCCTACAGGTGTTGCAAAAATAATATATTTTATGTGTTCTGATGAAGCTTCATTATTGAAAGGTTCAATAAGAACAGCATGAGCATAAATCTATCTGATTACAAAGGTGTAGCTTTTGATCTAGATGATACTTTGATTGATCGTAAATCTGCTTATAGTAAATTTATTGAAATTATGCTAAAAAATTTTGAAATATTTAAAATTTTTTCAAAAAATAAAGCTCAAGAATACTTTTGGAATCTAAGTCCTAACAATTCATTTAACATTTCAAAAGCACTTGAAAAAATAAAGAGAGATTTCTCAGAATTTCCTTTGAATTATGAGGAATTTTATGACTTTTATTATGTAAACATGAGTCAAATAATAAAGCCATATGATGGAGTTGGAGAGTTTTTAGATAAACTTTTAGAAAAAAAAATAAATTTTGGAATAGTTACAAATGGAAGCCATTATCAATATGAAAAAATAAAAAACACTGGGCTTGAAAATAAGTATAATTTTGTAATTGCTGCAGAGATATTTGGGCACTTAAAACCAAAAAAAGAGATATTTATAGAAACTCTTAGACAGTTAAATTTGACTCTAAAAGAAGTTGAAAATGTCGTATTTATAGGCGACAATCCTTATACAGATATAATTGGAGCACAATCAGTAGGATTCAAAACTATATGGATAAGTATGGGGAGAGAATATCCTAAAGATTTACAACCGCCTGATTATATAATAAAAAATTTTAAAGAATTAAGAGTTTAGAAAGTTGAATTTATGAAACCGCAGGACCTAAAAGACAAATTAAAACAAGGTGGAAGTGTTTTTGGAACAATGATCAATTTTATTGAAGGAGTAAGGTGGGCCCCTGCATTTTCTTCAAAAGCATTAGATTATGTAATCATTGATGCTGAACACGGATCATACTCTAGAGGAGAAATTGCTAGAATGGTTAGCGCAGGTCAATCAGTTGGCCTCACTGTAATTGTTAGGGTAGCAGATCCAGATCCTACTCTAGTAGCTATTGCATTAGACGCTAAAGCAGATGGTGTTCTAGTTCCTTATTGTGAAGATTCAGAGACAATACAAAGATGTGCATGGAAAACATATCTACATCCACTCAAAGGCAAGGCTTTTGAAGATGTATTGACTTCAGAAAAATTTCCTAGTGAAAAAACCAAAGATTACCTCCACAAAAAAAATGGTCATAAAATATTTATAGTTGGTATTGAAAGCATAACTGCAGTCAACAATTTAGATAACTTAATAAATAAAGGTCCTATTGACGGTGTATTTGTAGGGCCAAATGATTTATCAACATCAATGGGTATTCCTGATGAATTAGAAAATTCAGATTACCTTGATGCGCTAACAAAAATAATAGATGTATCTGAATCTCATAATATTCCTGTAATGGTTCATGGCTTTACTCCAGAAAGAACCCTAAAAACTATGGAACTTGGAGCTAGATTTGTGCTTCATAGTTCTGATGGAGGAATGATTACTCAATCAATAGATAGAGAATTTAATTCGATTAGAGATGAGAAATTAGGTAATACTAAAAACGATGCAATTTAGATGCAACTAGTTTAGTTGAAATCTAGCAAAAGCTTCTGCATACTTAGTATTACATATACTTCCAATATCTTCTCTTCTTTTTGCCATGAATTCTTTAGCCCTTTCAGGGTCAGGAATTTGGCTTGTATGGGCTAGCAGTGCTTTTGTAGCTGTATCTAAGTCTGATTGTTCAATAGGATTAAAAAACCAATTTTGATTACTTCCTGAACTCATATTAAACATATTTATCCAAACTTCCTTCACTTTGTGAGGTTCATAGCCTTCTTCCAAAAGTTCTGGAAACGTAAGATGGTCCCTTGCACTCGGGAACACCGCTGACAAAGCCGCTTCCCCTGCTGCAAAATGATCTGGATGTCCAAGATAAGAACTGCTTATCAAGTCTCTGTTCGGATTAGTTGTAATTAGTACTGAAGGTTTATACTTTCTAATTTCTCTAGAAATATCTCTTCGGACATCTAATGTAGGTTCTAAATATCCATCTGGGTAACCAAGAAATTCTATTGCTTTTAATCCAAGTATTTTTCCTGCATCTCTTTGTTCTTGCTCCCTCATTTTAGCTAGATCTTGGCTAGAAATGGTCCTATCTTCAGTTCCTTTAGAACCATCGGTACAAAGAACATATATCACATCCCATCCAAGTCTAGTCCATTTAGCTACTGAAGCAGAGCAACCCCACTCTGCATCATCAGGGTGTGCTGTTACAACCATAGCCGTTTTTTCAAGATTTTCAGTCAAATATAACCTCCAAAAAATTAGTTACCATATAATAATAATTATAGAAAAATAATAAAAATAGACCTTATGATGTCATATTTAACTTTTGGAAAAGGACAAGACCTCATTTTAGGCCATGGAATGGCTCAAAACAAAAATTTGTGGCTTGAAAATGGCTGGGTGAAAGAACTCTCCAAAATTAGGAGAGTTCATATTTTTGACTTTCCGGGACACGGAGATAATTTAAGTATGGATGAGTCTAATTTTTCAGTTCAAAAAATGGCAAATCATATTTTAGAAATTAGCAATGATATAAAATCTGAAAGCTTCGATTATATGGGTTTTTCTATGGGCGCAAGAGCTGGTTTTGAACTTGCGTCTTGTAAAAACAACCTTAATAAAATTATCTCATTAGGAATGCATCCTGGAGCTCCATATTTAGAGAAAAAAAGATTTAATAAGCGAGCTAAAGCCATGAAAAATCTAGGAGAAAAAACAGGAGAGAGAAAATATATTATATATAGTAAGATTTTTGAAAAAGCTCTAAATTGGGAAGGAGCTATAGATAAAATTAGCTGGAAAAATGAAAAACACAAAATAATTATTGGTGAAAATGATGACAATTATGAACTCACCAAATCTATAATGAAAAATAAAGACAATAAAGTCTTATACACCTTAGAGGGAGTTAATCATAAAAACACATTCAATGAGCCTAAGCATTCATTGAGTGCTATAATTAATTTTTTACAGGATAATAGATGAACAATAAGCCAAAAGTTTCAATAATTATGGGAAGCAAAAGTGATTTAGACACCATGAGTATGGCTTCCAAGGTACTTAGAGAATTGGAAGTTAGCCATGAAATAAAAATTATTTCTGCTCATAGAACTCCAGATCTGATGTTTGAATTCGCAAAAAATGCACAAAACAGGGGTATAGAAATTATTATTGCTGGTGCAGGAGGAGCAGCACATTTGCCAGGAATGGTTGCAGCGATAACTGAGCTTCCAGTTATAGGAGTTCCAATTAAATCTTCTAATTTGAATGGGATTGACTCCTTATTATCAATAGTTCAAATGCCAAAAGGGGTTCCTGTAGCAACAGTTGCAATAGGAGATCATGGAGCTGAAAACGCTGCTCTTATATCAGCCAAAATCTTAGCACTGAACGATAATAAAATATCAAAAAATCTTCAAAAAAGAATTTCTAATACCAGTAACTCAGTGAAGAAAGATAGTGATATAGGCAACTGGCCATAGATATAAAATAATGAAAAAAAATACTATAGGTATTCTTGGAGGAGGACAATTGTGTCAGATGCTCGCAGAATACCTCATTAAAAACAATAAAATTGTATATTTTATAGACCCTTCAGACAGTCCTCCTGCTAGTTATACGTCTGCAAAGCATATAAAGAAAGCTTATGATGACAATGCAGGATTAGATGAACTAATTGATAAATGCAACGTAATCACTTACGAGTTTGAAAATATACCTTTAGAAAGTCTTGAATATTTGGAACAAAAAATAGAAATAGTTCCTAGTAAATTTGTGTTATCTATATCTCAAAACAGATTAAATGAAAAAAGTAATTTTATTAAATGTGGAATCAGAACTCCAAAATTCATACCTTACAATAATAAATTAGGTCTAGAAGAACAACTAGTTTCCGCAAAAATAAATTTACCTGTAATTATAAAAACTAACAGATTAGGTTATGACGGAAAAGGTCAGTTTCACGTAAATAATAAAGATGAAATTGATCAAATAATATACCAATTAGAAAAAAATATTGACTATATAGTTGAGGAAAAAATCAGTTTTAAAAAAGAAATTTCAATTGTTATTGGAAGAAATAGAAAAAAGGAGATTTTTTTCTTTGATCCAATAGAAAATATTCACAAAAATGGCATTCTAGACACATCAATTTTTCCTGCAAGAATAGATGAATATACTAAGAATAAAGCTATAGATTTATCGAAGAGGTTCGTTAGAGAAATAGACCTAACAGGAATAATTGCAATTGAAATGTTTATAGATGAAAATAATGATATTCTCTTCAACGAAATAGCTCCTAGACCTCATAATTCAGGACATCTCACTAGAGAGTCTCACCTACTTTCTCAATTTGGTTTATTAGGAAAAATTATTTGTGATGAAGGAGTAGAAAATCCTGAAGCAATAAGTACAGCCTTAATGAAAAATCTTTTAGGAGAATTTTTTATCAATAAAGATCATGAAAAAATAATTTCAAAAATGAATAAGAATTCAAATTATTTTATAAAAATGTACAACAAGAATGAAGCAAAGATTGGTAGAAAAATGGGACATATAACCGTAATAACAAAGGATATAGAAAAGACAATTATTAAAATTAATCAATTAATAGATTAGAATTATGAAAATTCAATATTTATAACTGAGGAGACTTATGGAAAAAGAATTAAAAGGTAAAGTTGCTATAGTAACAGGGGCTGGAAGATTGAGAGGAATTGGTAGGGCTGCTGCGGTTGCTTTAGCAAGACTTGGAGCTGATGTAGTTGTAACAGGAACAGGAAGAAAACCTGAAAATTACCCTGAAGATGAAAAAGCTATCGGTTGGAAAGATGTAGAAAGTGTTGCAGACTTAATAAGAAAAGAGGGTTCTAGAGCATTGCCATTAGTGGCTAACGTAACAGATGAAAATGACGTAAAAAATATGATAGATAAAACTATCAAAGAATTCGGTAGAATAGATATTCTAATAAATAATGCTGCATACGCTAGAGCAGAAGACAGAGTCCCTATTCTTGATTTGGACGAAAGTGTTTTTCAAAGAGTTGTGGATATAAAATTGACTGGAACTTTTTTATGCACAAAAGGTGCTGTTGAACATATGATCAAGCAAGGAGATGGAGGTAAGATAGTCAACATCTCATCTACTGCAGGAAAAAAAGGGCAAGAAAACTTCTTAGCTTATAATGCTGGTAATTTTGGAGTAGTAGGAATGACTCAATCATTAGCCAGAGAGCTTGGTAAGCATAATATAAACGTAAATGCAGTTTGCCCTGGAGCTGTTGATACATCAAGAATGGATGTAGTAAGAGATAATTGGGATCAAATGGCAGCTGCAACACCTATAGGGCGAAATGGCACGGACAAAGAAGTAGGAGATTTTTGTGCTTATTTGTGTACCGAGGCTGCTTCTTGGATTCATGGTCAATCCATTAATCAAAATGGTGGTTCAGTTATGGAACACTAAAAAAATATTAAACTGAGGAAAATCATGGAAAATGAGCTTAATGGTAAAGTAGCTATTGTAACAGGAGCCGGAAGGCTAAGAGGTATTGGCAGGGCCACTGCTGTAGCTCTGGGCTCTTTAGGGGCAAATGTTGTCGTTACAGGAACAGGAAGGGACCCAGAAACATACCCTGAAGATGAAAAAGCAGTTGAATGGAAAGACATAGAATCTACTGCAGACCAAATTCGACAGAAAGGATCTAAGGCAAAGGCTTTAGTTATGGATATTTCTAAAGAAGATGATGTTGATAATATGGTAAAGCAAACATTAGATGAATTTGGAAGAATAGATATCTTGGTAAACAATGCAGCTCCTCCTTATGGAGAAGACAGGGTACCAGTAGTTGAAGTAGACAATGAAGTATTCAAGAAAGTTTTCATGGTTAAAATATATGGTTCGTATTTATGTTCCAAAGCTGTTGCAAAAGTTATGATTGCTCAAGGAGATGGAGGAAGAATTATCAATCTGTCATCCTCAGCTGGAAAAGAAGGCAATGCTAGAATGGCTGCTTATAATGCTGCAAACTTTGGGTTAGAAGGTTTTTCTCAATCATTAGCTAAAGAATTAGCTGAAGAACAAATTACTGTAAACTGTGTATGTCCAGGGCAAACAGAAACTGCACGATTGGACCCACTAGGAAGAGGGGCTATATGGAAAAGCAAGATAGAAAGCATACCAATGGGGCGAGTAGGTACAGACGAAGAAGTTGCAGATTTGATAGCATTTCTAGCATCTGATAAAGCAAGATTTATTACAGGGCAAGCAATTAATATTAATGGCGGGTCAATAACATCTAGATAATTCGACAAATAATATGGAAAACAAGATTTGTTGTGAACAGTTACTCTAAGTTTATTTGACAGGCTCTCAAAATATTTTAAAATAGAAAATGTGTAATTATTTAACTATGTTTTATGAAGTTAGTAATTAATAAAAATTAGTTAAAAAAAATAATAAAATAAATATATAGGAAGGAATGATTAAGTGGCACTTAAATTAAAACCATTAGGAGACAGAATTATCATCGAACCAAATGAGGAAGATGACTCAAAGAGTTCTGGAGGTATTATTATTCCTGATACTGCAAAAGAAAAACCTCAAAAAGGTAAAGTTGTTGCTGCTGGGGCAGGTAGAGTTAATGACGACGGAAAAACAATTCCGCTATCAGTAAAAAATGGTGATGAAGTCATATATTCTAAATATGCAGGAACAGAATATTCTGAGGGTGGAAAAGAATATTTAATAGTTAGAGAAAGTGATATTTTAGCTATTGTTGGATAAGCAATTTCTAAAAATCTAAAAAAAAACAAATTAGTAAACGGAGAGAAAAATGCCGGCAAAAGATTTAAAATTTGGAGCAGATGCAAGATCTAGACTTAAAAGTGGTATAGATATTCTTGCAGATACTGTAAAAGTAACACTCGGGCCAAGGGGAAGAAACATAATTGTTGACAAAAAGTTTGGTCCTCCTCAAGTTAATTCAGATGGTGTAACAATAGCTAAAGAAATTGACTTAGAAGATTCATTTGAGAATATGGGAGCCCAGCTTCTTAAAGAAGCATCAAAAAATACAAATGATGATGCTGGAGACGGAACAACCACAAGTACAGTTTTAGCTCAAGCTATAATTGCTGAAGGTTTCAAAGTTGTTGCTGCTGGAGCCGATCCTATGGCTATAAAAAGAGGAATAGATAAAGCAATACAAAGTGTCAGAGATTCTATTGCTGATCAATCTACACCTGTTTCAGGAAAAGAACAAATTGCTAATGTAGCCAAACTATCTTCTCATGATGATGAAATGGGAAATCTTATTGCAGATGTAATGGATAAAGTAGGAAAAGATGGTGTAATCACAGTTGATGAATCAAAAACTCTTGATTATGAAACGGATTTTGTAGAAGGAATGCAAATTGATAGAGGTTTTTTATCTCCTTATTTTGTAACTTCTCCAGATACACAAGAAGCTGTTCTTGAAAACCCGTATATCTTAATTACTGATGGAAAAATATCTGCCGTTTCAGATCTTGTTCCTGTATTAGAAAAGGTATTACAAGCAAAAAAACCTATGTTAGTAATTGCTGAAGACGTAGAAGGCGAAGCTCTTGCAACACTAGTTGTAAACAAGCTAAGAGGTACTATAAATGTAGCTGCAATAAAAGCTCCAGGATTTGGAGATAGAAGAAAAGCTATGTTGCAGGATATTGCAATACTAACAGGAGGAAATGTTGTTTCCGAAGAAGTTGGTAGAAAACTAGATTCTGCTACATTAGAAGACTTAGGAAAATGTGCAAGGGTAGTAGTAAAAAAAGATGATACAACTTTTGTTGACGGAGAAGGTGCCAAAGCTGAAATTGAAGGAAGAATGAAAGAAATTGGCAGTCAAATTGAAGAAACAACATCAGACTACGATAGAGAAAAGCTTCAAGAAAGATTAGCTAAGCTATCAGGTGGTGTAGCTATACTAAGAGTTGGTGCTGCTACTGAAATAGAAATGAAAGAAAAAAAACAAAGAGTAGAAGATGCTCTTTCAGCTACAAGAGCTGCAGTTGAATCTGGTATTGTGCCTGGAGGTGGAACTGTTCTTATTAAGGCTTCAACAGCTCTTAGTAAGTTAAAGCTTAAAGATCCCGATGAAAATACTGGAGTTGAAATAATCAAAAAAGCTTTGTTAGAACCAGTAAGGGTTATTGCAGAAAATTCAGGTTTTGAAGGGGCTGTAATACTTGAAAAGATTTCTACAAGTAAGCAGGAAAACTATGGATTTGATGCTCAATCTGATAAATATGGCAACATGATAACAATGGGTATTGTTGATCCAGCAAAAGTTACAAGAGCAGCAGTTGAAAACGCTGCTTCAGTTGCGGGTATGATACTTACTACAGAAGCTCTAATAACTGATGTTCCTGAGCCTGAAGCTCCTATGCCTGGTGGAATGCCTGGAGGTGGTATGGGTGGTATGGATATGGGAATGTAAGTTTCTGAAATCACTGAAATAAAAAAGAGTCACTTTAGAGTGACTCTTTTTTTTAACTGTTCATACTATCGTATAATTTAGTCAATGATTCTATCCAAGCTTTTTGGACATCAGGATCCCAAGAAGGATCAAAGTCTGGATATTTATCTAAGATAATCTTGACTAAATTTAAATTTTTTTCAACTGTATTTTTTTTAGTTGGTAGGTTTGTCACATTTGCTTTTATAGATGATTTAGATTTTTCATTAGATGAAGTATTATGCCTTCGAGCTAAAATATGGGAAGATAATTGAATTTCTGAAAACTTTGCAGCTTGAATGAAAAAAGATTCACATTTAACTAAAACTCCTTCTTTAGTTCCAAATTTTCTAAAACCTTCTCTCAACTGGGATCTAGTAGCATTTTCAAGGTCTAAATCAAAAATATGCTCATAAAACCTAAATAGCAACTTTCTCATAATTTTTTTCTGTAACGAAGAATCTCTTGAAACCAAATCCTTAAAATCATCTGAAGGAACTCCATTTATATCTATTAGTTCAAAAAACTTTATAGCTGTCATTAATTGCGTACCATTAGAACCAGAAAATCTATTAAGCCATACACTTCTATCAATTCTACTTGGCATACCTTCAGATAAAAATTCCAAAAAAGTTTGGAATGTTTTGAATGCTACGTATGGGGGAATATTATTTTTAACAATTTTCATGTATTCCAGTTCAATCTTACAATGTACTAATCATTATATTGAAAAAATTCTAAACAAAAAGGGTTTTAAGAATGATTATTTCCCAGCTAGGACAATTTTTGAAATTAGAATTTAGAATCAAGAAAATTAAGTTATAAATAAAAAAATTGGGGCAAACAATGAAAATAGAAACAAACTTAATTAAAATACAGCCTGATCATCCTGTGTTTAGGTATGAACCTGTAAAAAATTTATTAAATAAAAGAAACTCATCTCAACAAAAACCGATTGTAGTTAAAGATAAGAATGGTTTTCTGTTATTCAGCGGAGAAAAGGTTTATAGAAATGCAATTAAAAACAATAAATCAAAAATTGACTGCAATATTAAAGAGAAAATAGAAGATATATCGTCAATAAATTTGTCAGAAATATATTTTTCTGGCCTAAAACCCCCTACTGAGATTGCTAAAGAATTTATCAATTTTAGAAAATCACATAATATTTCACAGCAAGAATTAAGTAGAAGGACCGGGATAACTCCAGGAACAATACATCATTATGAGTCATTAATAAAAAAATTAAATCCGCTATTGCTAAAAGCTCTAGATAAAGGAGATCTTACTTTTAAAGAAGCAAGATGCATAGCAGATATTGATGACTTTGACCTACAGCATGAAATTTCTAAGCCCTTTATATCAGGTGAAGTATCTAGTGTTTATGTGGAAAAAATCATAGGAAATATAAAGAAAAATCCTAAAACTCCAATTGAAAAGATATTTAAATCTGTAATAAATGGAAACGAAATTAAGCCCGCTGCAAAGAAAGAAAACGAAATTGTAAACAGTGATTCAAAAGGACTTTCTATTGAAGAAAAAATTCTGCATTTTGCTATAGAGTTGGATTCCGTAAAAGAGGAAGAAATACCTGAATACAGAAGACTAAGAGTTATATCGACTTTAAAAATACTTGACTCAAAGATAAAATCAACCTTAAATCATATGAACAGTTCTTTTGTAGAAAAAACAAAAGTATACATCAATAGTAAGTAAAGAGGGAATTATGTTAGAAAGATTTCATGTTTCAGATGAAGATGCTATTAGAATCAATCATAAAAAAATGCACTCTGTAACAAAACAAGTTTTTATGAAGATGGGATTATCAGACGAAAATGCTGCACTTTCAGCTGATGTATTGATCTATGCGGACCTTAATGGTGTTGATACACATGGAGTATCAAACATGCTTAGATCTTATGTTAGGATGTACCAATTAGAAAAAATTAACCCTAGGCCAGATATAAAAATTGTTAAAGAATCAATTTCTACAGCTGCTTTAGATGGTGATAAAGGACTTGGTTTACACACAGCTCCATATGCCATGAAGTTAGCTATAAATAAGGCAAAAGAATCAGGTGTGGGTATTGTTACTCTAAATAATGCTGGACATCTAGGAGCTGCAGGCTTTCATGCTAAATTGGCTGTTGATGAGAATATGATAGGTGTTTGCATGAGTGGAGGTGGTGGCTTTGCTATGCTTCCTACATTTGGAGCTGAACCTAGATTTGGAACACAACCTATAGCATGGGCAGCGCCTGCTGAGAAAGAAGCTTATTTTATGTTTGATGCAGCAATGACTCAAATAGCTGGAAATAAAATCAAGTTACTAGAGAGACTAGAGACTCCTGTAGCTTCAAATTGGCTTGCAAATGAAGATGGATCCCCTATAAATGATGAAAAATTACTCTCTAAAGAAGATTTTCATGAAGATGGTAGATTAAAAAATCTCCATATGCTTCCTTTGGGAGGCGAAAGAGAAAATGGTTCTCATAAAGGTTATGGCTTTGCAGCGATAGTTGATATTATGTGCTCTATGCTAGGAGGTGCGCAAGCAGGATTCTTGGGAGGAAGTGGACATTATTTTGCAGCATACAATATAGACTCATTTAGTGATAAAAAAACTTTTAAGACAAATATGGATGATTTCTTAAGAGGTTTGAAGGAAACTCCACCAGCACCTGGTCACGACAGGGTTTTATATCCAGGATTAGCTGAATTTGAATCAAGAAATGATAGAAGTGAAAATGGAATTCCGTACCATCCAGAAGTAATTGAATGGTTTGAATCTATAACGTCAGAACTAGAAATAAAATTAGACTGGTAACATTAGAAGTGAATAGCTTCATTGTTGGTATTAGCAGCTGCCTCTTTTATTACCTCTGATAAAGTCGGGTGAGCATGAGTTAGTCTGTGTAATTCTTCGTTGGTTCCTTCAAGATACTTTAGCATGCCAATTTCTCCGATCATTTCAGTGGCCTCAGCACCTATAATATGCGCACCCAATATCTCACCTGTATCAGAATCAGAAATAATTTTAGCAAATCCATTATAGTTATTAATTGCTATAGATTTTCCTGCAACTTGAAAGGGGACCTTTCCAACTGAGTAATTGAGACTTTGTTCTTTTGCCTGATCTTCTGTGATCCCTATGCTGGCAATTTGTGGTGAACAATAAGTACATCTAGGCATGTTAGTATAATCACTTATTCCTTGAACATCCAACCCCTTAATTGTTTCTGCAGCAACGATTCCTTGATCAAATGCAACATGAGCTAGAGGAAGCTTTCCAGTAACATCTCCTATCGCATAAATTCCATTTATATTAGTTCTCATAAAATCATCAACAACTATAAAACCGTTATTGTCTATTTCAACTCCAGCATTGCTTAGACCTAATTGATCGCTATTAGGTTGTATTCCAACTCCCAGCATAACTTTTTCAAAATCTTTAGAAAATGACTCTCCGTTTGATTCATAGTCAAGAGTAACAGATTTACTATTTTTTGTTACATTTTTAATGTTAGAAGATGTAAATGATAGAATACCTTGTTTTTTAAATTGCCTTTCTAGCTCTTTAGAAATATCAGAATCTTCTTTTGGGACCAACCTGTCCATAATTTCAAAAAGTGAAACTTCTACACCATACGCATTAAGGAAATAAGCAAATTCACAACCTATAGCTGAAGCGCCAATTATTGCAATAGATTTTGGTTTAGATTTCAATTCTAGGGCTTCTCTAGATGTAATTATAAGTTCTTTATCTATTTCTAAGTTAGGTAGAGATCTTGGCCTTGCTCCAGTCGCTATTATTATATTGCTTGCAGTGTACACTTCGTTGGCAACTTCAACTTTAGAAGAAGAGTGTAATTGAGCAGTGCCATTAATAAGTTCAATATTGTTTTTTTTGATTAAGTAACCTATACCTTGTGTTAATTTTGATGAAACTTCTCTTGATCTTTCTATAGCTTTAGAAATATCTGCTTTAAATTCTTTAAAAGAAAAACCCCATTCTTCTGGATTTTTTAATTCATTTAGAAGTTCAGCATTCTTAAGGAGAGACTTAGAGGGTATACATCCCCAATTCAAACAAACTCCACCTAAACCTCCTATACCTGAACCGTCATCTTTTTCTATCAAACCAACATTTAATCCAAGCTGAGAGGCTCTAATTGCAGAATGATAACCTCCAGGTCCTGCGCCAATAACTATCAAATCAAAATTTTTTTCTGACATAAAAAATCTTCCTCAAATATTTTAATATTAAAATTATTCTACTCTAAAGAAATTATAAAGCTTCCCTATAAGTACCCCAAAAATCAATCCAAATATAAAAAAAAAGAAAGTAACAATAACAACCAATAAAATAACTGGAATAGGATTTGCTGGACAAGTTGTAGAAGCTGGACAAATATAAATGTAACTTATCAACGAGTAAATAATCGAAAAAATAAAACCCAAAATTGTAAATGAAATAGAAGAATAATAAATTGTTTTTGGAAGTTTTTTAAATTTGATCATTTTTTTCTGACTAAAGAACAATAATTATTATATAAATATACCATTATAAGAAATTTTTATGAGTAAAGTATCTAAACCTTTTTCAGGCCTATCATTAGTAATTGGATTATCTCTTGGACATGGAATTAAACATTTTGGCCAAGGAGCCTTAACTGTTATTGGTCCTTTGTTAAAAGCTTCAATGGGCCTATCCGAAGTTTCTTATGCATTAATCTTTTCTTCAATGAATGTTTCTAGTGGGTTATCAAATATACCTGCAGGAATACTATCTGACATGTACAGAAAAAAAATAGCTTGGTTTCTTGCTATTTCCATGTTTACCATTTCTATAGGATATCTACTGATTGGAATAACTAAAATTTATATCCTAATATTACTTGGAGTCATACTAATTGGTTTTGGAACGAGTTTTTGGCACGCCCCTGCTTTCGGTACACTTGCAGCAAGATATCCCGAAAGAAAAGGCTTTGCTTTATCAATGCATCTTACAGGTGCCCAAATAGGTAATACAATTGGACCTCCTATAATTGGTGGATTGATCTCAGGGGTTACTCTTGGCTCAGTCATAAAGTTCTCAGGCTTTGGATGGGAAAATGTTGCTATCATGATCGTTATTCCTATGATTATAACAGGAGTTCTTGTACTAACCATGTTTAAGTCTGCAGGTTCAGAATCAACATCAAACTGGTCATTTCAAGAGTACTGGGACAGAACTAAAACATTGTTAGCAGACAAAATTATTCTTGGATTGATCGTTTTAGGAGCAATGAGAGCAAGCATTCATACCTCTTTTCAGTTATGGCTGGCCGTTTATCTAAAGGAAGAACTTGATTACTCTGCTTGGGTTATTGGTTGGCATATAGCTCTTATTACTGCAGCCGGAATAATTTCAACACCAATAATGGGAATTTTGTCTGATAGATTTGGAAGAAAGCCTGTAATACAAATTTCTATGACATTGATGGCAATATATTTATTTTTGTTTCTAATTTTTGATGAAGGTTTAGGGCTTGTGATTCTAATTGGATTGTTAGGTATGTTTTTTTTCTCAGTCATGCCTATAGTGACAGCCGCAACAATGGATAGAGTCCCAAAAGGAAGCGAAGGAAGTGGAACTGCTCTAAATTTCATAGGAATGTCATTGATAGGATTTATGGCTCCTGTTATATCGGGAATTATTTATAAGACTTATAATTTTGAAGGAATAGCCATTTTCTCTGGCATAATTGCAATATCTGGGATTTTATTATGCACATTCTTACCTATGAAAAAAATCAATTAACATTCGAAAGAAATTTTTCAGAATTAATTAAAGATTGAGTTATTGTTTGTATATATTTCTTTGTAACTTCTTTAATTTTTATTAAATTTTGATCCTTAAACTTAATACTTTTTACATCAGGCCAATTATTTTTTGATAAAAACCTCATTGCCTTGATTGAATTTTTATCTACAAGTATGTAGCTATCTGTTTCAGTAGAATATTTTTTGTCAACTAGACCTCCGTTTACAGATGAAAAAAGATGATCTCCTTCGTCAAGTAAATTTCCACTAATTTGGCAATTATATAAATCAGGTAAAAACCCTGAAAATGAAAGAAGTTTTATCTCAAACCACCTCATAAGGAGTTCGTTTTTTTTCTGAAAAATTTGATCAAGTGTATAAGACAAATGATAATATAATTCACTATCAGGATTATTCTCTACAGAAAATTTTTCAGTCAACTCTAGAAAATAAAATCCTACAGAAATCAAAGAAAGGTCATTTTTTATTACTGAATAGTTTTCTAAGGTTTCTACTTGTGAAAGATTACTCAGATTTTCTCCGACAGATATATATGCATTAACCTTTGAAAGTATATCAAGGTGTCCGCCCATTCGAGATTTAGGTTTTCGAACCCCTTTTGCTACGACACGAATAATACCATTATTTGAGGTTAAAATTGTGAAGATTCTATCTGCATCTCCAAAATCAAAAGATTTAAGAACAATAGCTTCTGTTTGAATGAATTTTTTTCTTTTCTTAAAGGATTTCATTAATATTAATTCTAGACCCTAAAGCATGCGTAATTGTAGTTTCATCTGCATACTCTATATCGGATCCTGAAGGCATGCCTCTAGCCAATCTAGTCACTTTTATCTCTTTTTTTATTTCTAAAATCTGCTGATTGATATACATAGCAGTTGCTTCTCCTTCAAGATTTAAGTTTGTTGCTATAACAACTTCAGACACAGAATTGTCTTTTTGAATTCTATTTAGCAATTCTCTTATTCGAATCTCTTCAGGACCAATTCCATTTGCAGGAGACAGCGATCCATGTAAAACATGAAACATACCCTTATATGCTCCTGATTTTTCTAAAACATAAACATCCATAGCCTCTTCAACAACACAGATTATAGATTTATTTCTATTTTCATCTGTACAAACATTGCATGTTGTTTTTTCAGATATATTTTGACAAAGCTGACAAAATATAATTTTATTTTTAATGTCTAAAAGAGATTCAGATATACTTCTTACTTGTTCTTCAGGCATCTTAAGTGTTGCAAAAGCTAATCTCTGGGCTGTTTTAGGTCCTATAGAAGGGAGTAGCCTAAATGAATCTATCAAGTCATTTAAAGCTTCAGGTATAAATGGTGATCTGTCTAATGGGACCATGCTATAAACCAGGGATATTTAACCCACCTGTAACCTCAGACATTATTTTTTTTGAAGCTTTTTCAGCTTCTTTAATTCCTTCATTTAAGGCTTTAGTAAGATTTTTTTCTAGGTCTTTGGAAGAAACTTGACTCAAGAATTCGTCATTTATTTTTATTGATTTTACATTCGATGTACCTTGAATTGTAATCTCAATATTGCCATCTTTAGATGTTGCAATAGTCTCTAGTTTATCTATTTTTTTCTTCAAGCCATTCATCTGTTTCATTAGACTTCCTGCTTGTTTTAATTTGTCCATATTGAACATTTGTTATCCTTCCTTTTCTTCTTCAACTTTGGCTCCCATAGCTAAAGCAGATTTTACAATTTCATTTTCCAACAAGTTCGTTTTTGTATTATTTTTTTGCTCTTCGTCTGGCTCTTCTAAAACTAATTTTATTCCTTCTCCATAAATTTCTGTAACTGACTTTCTCACAGCATCACGAACCAAATCAATTTGCCATTCAGCCTGAAAATGATCATGCAAGGACTTACTCTTAAACTTTAGTACCAACTTATCCTCAATTTTTTTTGGAATCTCAACATTTCTAAGCAGTGCTCCTAAAACCATCTTTCCAAACTTAGCCCTGCGTAAATCAAAAAGCACTTTCTCCCAATCTAATTTTTCCTTTGAATCATTTTGGGGTTGCGGAGGAGAGGTTGTAATCAAATTATTAGAAGGCTGAACAACTGGCTTAGATTCAGGTTTAGTCAATTCAGTATTATCGCTATTAGGATTTTTCTCTTGGTCTTGAGTTTTAAACTTATTAAATGACTCTTTTTTTTGCACCGATGGGATATGCTTAGTATCAATTTGAACATCAACCTCTTTTTTTGATTCTAGGGGCATTCTTTCTTCAAACATATAGGTCAAATGAATCAAAGATGAATCAAGCAAAGAATCAAAATGCTCTGTTCTAATTGATATCATCTCAATGAATTTCTCTAAAATCAAGATAAGTTTTTTGGGTTCAGTCGATTGAAATGTATCAGCTGTCTTATTAATAAAATCAGAGGAATAACCTTGGATTTCACTAACTCCATTCGATGTAAAAACTCCTAATCTTAAGACATCAACAATAGAATTTGATAAAGACTTAAAATCTATCCCTCTCAATCTCAGCTCTTGTAATTTTTCTAACAAAGATTGTTTTTCATTATCTAATATTAGAGATAGTATTTCCAAAGATAAATTTTCATCTATTATTCCAAACAAATCTCTGGCATTCTCAATAGTTATCTCATCAAACGCTGTAGAAAGTTGTTCAAGTAAATTACAAGCATCTCTCAAGGAGCCAGATGCATTATCAGCTATAAACCAGAGTATGTCTTCGTTACAGTTTATTTCTTCTTTTTCAGAAATTGATTTTAATCTCTTTACTACTTCGGAGTTTGAAACATTTCTGAAATCAAACCTTTGGCATCTTGAAATAATAGTTTCAGGAAGTTTTTGGTATTCAGTAGTTGCGAGTATCATTATTACTTGAGGAGGAGGCTCTTCTAAAGTTTTCAACAATGCGTTGAAAGCCTCATTTGTCAGCATGTGTACCTCATCTATGATGTACACTTTATATTTTCCAACAGAAGGCATAAATTGCACGTTATCTAACAAAGAGCGGATATCGTCAATCCTTCTATTTGAAGCAGCATCTATCTCAATCAAATCTAAAAATTTTCCTGAATCAATTTCTTCAGAAATATTAGAGTCTAAGAGAGGTTCCCCTTTATTATCTACTCCTAAATTAAGAGCTTTCGCCAATATTCTAGCAGTTGAAGTTTTCCCAACACCTCTTGGACCAGTAAATAAATATGCATGAGCATTTCTGTCCTTGAGTAAAGAGTTTTTTAGAGTAGTTGTTATATGATCTTGACCCATTACATCAGAAAAATTTTTGGGTCTCCATTTTTGATATAAAACTTCTCTTTTAAAACTCATAATTTACTCAGAAATAACCTTATTTAATATTTTCTCAGTTTTGGAGAACATAATTTTTTCTTCCAAAATTTCTTCATGATTATATCCTAAAAGATGAAGAGCTCCATGAATAGCCATTGTAGATAATTCTTTTGCAAAACTTACGCTATTTTCTTTAGCTTGAGACTTTATTTTAGGAATAGAAATATATATCTCACCTATACCTTCTTCTGATTTTTCACCTGGAAATAAACTTTCTGATTTTTCTAAAGAACCATCCTTCCACCCCTCATAAAAATTAAAAGATAAAACATCTGTTTCATAGTTATTGTTTAAGAATTTATAATTAAGATCTTTTATTTCTGAGTTATCAACAAGATAAACATCAATTCTGTAGTTTTTATCAATTTTTTCATATTTTTTTGTATGATTAACTGAGTTAATAATCAAGTCAAAATAGTCTTTCCAATCAGTATCTGACTGACAAGAAACTAATACTTGATCTTGAAATTTAGAATCTATCAATTATCTACCGCTTATTCTCATTAATATATTTTCTCTTAGCACCCTGATTCTTGAATAAAAAGTTGCATATTCAGAATCAATATCAACAATATCTGAAGTATTAGCTAAACAAAAATTTATTTTTTCCCTTAAGTCATTTTGAGAAAAATTTTCAATCTCTACAGATGTTTTTATTTCAAAAAGCAGTGGTATTACATTTTCTGCAAAAATACTATTAATTTTTTGTTTTTGACTCAAAACGCCCTTAATTTGTATATCTTCAACAAGATTATCGATTTCAGCTAAGAGGTCTTTAGTTAATATTTTAGGTTTTTTTTTCATCTAAATAAGAAGGATAATTTGATTTTTTAAAAGTTATACAAATATTATATTCTAAACATCAAATAGTTTTAATTTGAGTATCGAAATACTAAAGATATAAAGATAGAATTAAATATAATACAAGAAAGATATTTTGGCTAAATCAAATAAAATTTCAATAAAGGGTGCAAGAGAGCATAATCTCAAGAATATCAATTTAGAAATTCCAAGAGAAAGGTTTGTAGTTATAACGGGAGTTTCAGGTTCAGGCAAAAGTAGTCTTGCATTTGATACTTTATACGCAGAAGGCCAAAGAAGATATGTAGAATCTTTATCAGCCTACGCAAGACAATTCTTGGGAAGGATGGAAAAACCAGATGTTGATCAAATAGATGGTCTATCTCCTTCAATTTCTATTGATCAAAAAGGGGTTTCAAGAAACCCCAGATCAACTGTTGGGACTGTAACTGAAATATATGATTATTTTAGACTTCTATATTCAAGAATAGGTATTCCACATTGCTATAGTTGTGGAAAGCGAATTGAAAAACAAGATGTACAAAAAATCGTTGAGAACATATGCGATTATGACAATGAGACCCGCTTTATGATTCTTTCTCCTATCATTCGGCACATGAAAGGACAACATCTAAATGTAATTGAAAAAATAAAATCAGAAGGTTTTTCAAGGTTAAGAATTGATGGAGAAATATTTGATATTGATGAAGAAATAAAGCTAGAAAAAAACAAGTGGCATAACATTGAAATTGTAATAGACCGACTGATTATCGATTCGAATATAGATAAAAAAAGGATTTCATCATCAGTTGAAACAGGATTAAAGTATGGCAACGGTGTTATATACGTTAATCAAATTGGGGGAGAAGAAATAGTTTACTCTGAAGATCTTGCATGTACAGATTGTAATATTTCATTGTCTGAATTAGAGCCAAGAAGCTTTTCTTTCAACACACCATTCGGAGCATGCAGCAAATGTACAGGCTTAGGCTTCTCCCTAGAAGTTGATCCAAACTTAATTATTAGAGATCCTAATCTTTCCTTGAAAGAAAAGGGAATGGAAGTCGTAGAAGATGCAAGGATTGTCCTAAGCTGGCAAAAAAATAATTTTTTCTCTATTTTAGAAGAACTAAAAATAGATAAAAATTTACCCATAAAAAAAATAAATAAATCTATACTAAATTTACTTTTATACGGAATTATTGATTCTGAATTTCCTAAGGAAAAAAACAATGAAGAGTTAGAATACTTGACTCGATATTATGATGGATTAATACCATCAATAGAAAAAAGATATCTAAACTCAGATTCTGAAAAAATAAAAGAAGAAATACTAAGATTTATGTCGGAGAGCCCATGTTCTGATTGTAAAGGACAAAGGTTAAAGCCAGAATCATTATCTGTGTTTGTTCTTGGTAAAAATATCATGGAAGCTACTGGAATGTCCATTTTGGATTGTTATAACTGGATAAATAAGGAGGATGATCACCCAGCACCTCTTAGTATAAGCGAACAAAAAATTTCTGAAGAAATCTTTAAGGAAATTAATTCTAGGCTGTCTTTTCTTATTGAAGTAGGGTTAGGCTATATTAGCTTAGACAGAATGTCCTCAACTTTGTCAGGAGGAGAAGGGCAAAGAATACGATTAGCTACTCAAATTGGAGCTGGGCTAACTGGGGTTATGTATGTTTGTGATGAACCATCTATAGGATTACATCCAATTGATAACGAAAAGCTAATTAAGACTCTTATCAACCTAAAAGATATTGGGAATACAGTTATAGTGGTAGAACATGATGAATATGTGATGAAATCTGCTGATCAAATAATTGATATGGGGCCAGGTGCAGGTTCATATGGAGGAAATGTTATTGCTCAAGGATCTCCTTCCGAAATAATGAAAAATAAAGATTCTCTAACAGGAAGTTATCTTTCAGGAAAAAAAGAAATTTCAGTTCCACAAAAAAGAAAAAAAAGTAAAGAGCAAATTAAAATAATAGGGGCCACAGAAAACAATCTTAAAAATATAGATGTGTCTATACCTTTAAATAATTTTGTCTGTGTTGCAGGAGTGTCTGGCTCGGGCAAAAGCACTCTTATTAATGACATTTTGTCAAAAGCATTATTAAAAAAGATAACAAAAAAGTCAGTTAAAGAAGGTAAATATAGTGAAATTCAAGGGATTGAAAGTATAGACAAAATAATTGTAATTGACCAGTCTCCAATTGGAAGAACTCCAAGATCTAACCCTGCTACTTACACAGGTTTATTCACACCAATTAGAGAGCTTTTTGCAAAAATGCCTGAGGCTATGAGTAGAGGGTATAAGGCTGGAAGATTTTCTTTCAATGTAAAAGGAGGTAGGTGTGAAGAATGCTCCGGAGCTGGATATAAAGAAATAGAAATGCAATTTTTGCCTGATGTTACAATTCCATGTGAAATATGTAAGGGAAAAAGGTATAACAATGATGCTCTAGAAATAAAGTTTAAGGGCGAATCTATCTCAGATATTTTAGATAAAACAGTTGAAGATGCAATAGATATTTTTGAAAATATTCCAAATGTAAAGAAAAAACTAGAAACACTTAATAATGTGGGATTAGGTTATATAAAGTTAGGACAGCCAGCAACAACATTGTCAGGAGGCGAAGCTCAAAGAATAAAGCTTGCAACAGAACTTGCTAAAAGATCAACAGGTAATACTTTTTACATACTTGACGAGCCAACAACAGGTCTTTCCTTTGAAGATTGTTCTAAACTACTTAACGTTCTTCATGCATTAGTAGAAAATGGGAACTCTGTTGTTGTTATAGAACATCATTTAGATATGATAAAAAATGCAGATTGGATAATTGAACTAGGGCCTGAAGCAGGAGATAAAGGTGGGCAAATAATATCTGAAGGAACGCCAGAATTTATAGCATCTACCAAAACTCCAACTGGAATATTTTTAGAACAACTACACAATATAAAAAAAGATAAGAATGCTCAAGGAAGATTAATAAAAACAAAAAAAATAAAAAACAATAATAAAAAAGCAATTAAAAATGAATTTCTACCTGAGCGTCCTAAAAACTTAAAAATAAAGAAAAGAAAATATACTCTTAGTAGGTGGCGAAGAAGAAGGTTGTCCAGAGTTTAACTAAATAAACCAATAAAAGACTCAACTACATCAACAGCTCTGTAATTATCTAAAAATCTCCATACATGGAGAATATACTCTTGAAGCATTTTTAATCCAAAAGCAAAAATTAGAACTAAAACAATATTTTTTGTACTATGAGACTTTGTAAGTTTATTCAATAAAGCTATACCTATAAACCAAAATTCAAAAATATTAGGAAATAAAAATAAAATAAACCTTTCTTCAAAAATTTCAAATAAGACAAAACCTATAAGTCTAAAAGTATATAATCCAATACTAATATTTCTGACTTTAGGTGACCACCTAAGAGAAATTATTAAAAAAAATGATATATAAAATAAGTCTAAGAATTTATCCAGTGCTTGATAATTCCTTACTCCTCCTAAAGAAATTAGATTCATCATAAAAAGATCAGAAAAATCAATAAGAATAACTAATAAACCTCCATAAAAATTAAACTTAAACACTATCAGAGAGGCAAAAATTCTAACAAAAGATATTATTATTTCTTCAACTGTCATATATAAATAATCTTATTAATTAGTATCAATAATATATCAACAATCAACTTATCTAAATGAAAAAAAAATATAAAGCATGTAGCTGGTAAAATGTTTTTATGAAAAATAAAAAGAAATATGTAATATCAATAGACCAAGGAAGTACGTCCACAAAATCTATAATCTATGATGATAAATTAAATTCCATTGCCAGTAGTCAATCTAAATTAGATGAAATATACCCCAAAGAAGGTTGGGTAGAACTTGATCCTAATCAAATAATAAAAAGCGTCTTATATACAATCAAAGATGTTGTAGAAAAATCAGAAATTGATAAAGACAAAATAATTTCAATAGGTATAACCAATCAAAGAGAAACTATAGTATTTTGGGACAAATCAAACTTAAAGCCTGTAGGTAATGCGATAAGTTGGCAATGCTTAAGAGGAAAGGGTATATGTGACAAGCTAAGAGGGAGTAAGTTTGAGAAATTGCTTGTAGATTCAACAGGTTTAAAGTTAGACCCTTATTTCTCTTTTTCTAAAATTGTTTGGTCTATAAAGAACAATGAAAAAATATATAAATTATTAACGCAAAATAAATTAAGTTTTGGAACTGTTGATTCATGGTTAATAGCTAATATGGTTGAAGGAAGTCCTCATAAAATAGAAATTACAAATGCCTCAAGAACAGGCTTATACAATACAAAATCTGAAAATTGGGATAAAGAATTATTATCTTTTTTAGAAATTGATAGCTCTTGTCTTCCTGAAATTTTGAGTTCTAATGAAAACTTTGGAAACATAAAAAAAGAAATCATTGGGAAATCATTGCCTATAAATGCAATTCTAGGAGATCAACAGTCTTCTTTATATGGGCATAAAGAAAAGGAAAAGTTTGAAATAAAATGTACCTTCGGGACTGGTGGTTTTTTACTTATAGATACGGGAAAAAAAAGAGTTGAAAGTAATATCAATTTTCTTTCAACTTTAGCTTTCAAGAAAAAGCAAAATACAAATTATGCATTAGAAGGAAGCATTCTGTCAGCGGGATCAACGATTGAATGGTTGAAAAAAATAGGAATTATAGAAAATTTTGATGACATTGAAAAAGCTATTGAATTTAGCAAGCTAAATCAGGTCATGGTTATCCCAGCAATAAATGGACTTGGTGCTCCATTTTGGAACGGAAATGTTCGGGCAAGTTTAGAAAATCTAAGCTCTAATACAACTAGAGAAGATATTATTAGGGCTACATTTGAGTCAATAGCATTTTCTACGAAAGCAATAATAGAAATTATCGAAAAAACAGTAGACATTGATATAGATGAAATGAAAATAGATGGAGGAATATCTAGAAGTAAGTTCTTCTCACAATTTTTAGCAGATTTAATAAATAAAAAAATTAAAGTTGCAGCTAACAGTGAAATTACTTCATTGGGGGTAGCAAAGTTATCCCTAGAGTCATCACAAGTAATAAAAAGTAATTCTAATAGCTATATAGATTTCAATCCAAATAAGAATAATTTAGAAATATATAATAACAAATATGAAAAATGGAAAAAAATAATTCTAGAAAAGACTAAGGAGAGTTAAATGTATGTAGGAACTCAAGTTGCACCGAGAGATGTAAGTGATTTGGAGGTTTGGGCACAACTAGGCGTTAATAATATTTGTGCTGATCCTTTTTATGAAGATGAAAATGGAAAGTATGTTTCAATTAATCCTCATGATTGGACTGTGGATATACTAGAAAAACATATTGAATTATTAAGTAATCATGGACTTAGCCTTGATATGGTGCAAATACCTCTTTCTTCAAGACCCCTAGAAGAATCTCAAAGTCCAAATATCATGCTAGGAAAATCTCCTGAAAGGGATAAAGAAATAGAATCAATTCAAAACCTAATTTCATTATGTTCAAAAGTAGGTATTCCAGCAGTTAAATACAATATGAATATTATTGGCATTCCAAGGTCTGAAAGCGAAAAAGGAAGGGGTGGCTCAATAAACTCTACATTTAGATGGGAAAAAATCAATCAAAATGATCCTCCTGGAATCGCTGGAGTTTTAGATGTGGATACAAACTGGGAAAGAATTGATTACTTTCTTGAAAGAATAGTTCCAGTTGCAGAAGAGCATAAGGTTAGATTAGCATGTCATCCCCATGACCCATACACCCCTGATGGATACAAAGGAGTCTCAAGGGTTCTTGGCACAGTAGAAGGATTAAAAAAGTTTATATCAATGCATGAAAGCCCTTATCATGGTCTAAATTTCTGTCAGGGAACTATTTCAGAGATGCTAGGTGATCCTGGTAATGAAATATTCGATGTCATCAAATATTTTGGCGAAAAAAAGAAGATATTTAATGTTCACTTTAGAAATATTTTAGGAAAAAAATTAGATTTCATGGAAGTTTTTCCAGACGAAGGTTCAATAGATATGATCAAAGCTTTAAAAGCCTACCAAGAGGTAAACTATAAATATATGCTAATGCCAGACCATGTCCCTAGCATATCAGGACCAAATAAAACCGGAGTTGCTTTCTCATATTGTTATGGATATATAACCGCAGGGCTACAATCAATAAACGAACCAAGAGAAATACCTTGGGTAAGAAAAGGTTAATTTTTTAATTGTTTTAGACTAAGGAGCAGGTTGAATAAGCTCTATTCTTATACCGCCTGGAGCTCCAATAAATCCAATTTTTCTACCATCTGGTTGAGGTAAAGGGCCTTCTTTATGAACAGCTCCCAATGAAACTAGACGTTCTATATCAGCTTCAATATCATCCGTGTCAAAACCAAAATGTTCTAAACCGTAATGAGCATCATCATCAGCAGGGCCTAATTTTTCATTAGTTCTTTCACTAGAAATATTTATAGCTAACCCACCTTCAGTTTGGGTAATTATAAATGTATCTCCAACGGGCCTTACGGTTTCAGAAATAATCTTCACATTAAAGGCTTTTACAAACCATTCTGCTGTAACTTTTGGGTCTTTTGACTTTAGATGAATATGATTTACGTTATATGGCATTATATGCTTCCTATGCTTTTAATTTATTTTCTTGGTTTACAGATTCTATAACATCTAGTACAAATGGACCTTCTTTTTGAAGGGTTATTTCTATTTTATTTTTTTTGTAAATTTCTAACTCTCTTTCTCCATCTAAAGCAATTGTTCCTGAGAAGTCAGACAAATAAAATTTTTTATCATAAGAAAAAAGCTCCCAATTCTTAACATTAATTTCTGATATTAAACCTGGTGCAATTGGAGCGTATATCTTCTCTCCCTGTTTTCCAAATTGCATTCTGAGAGCATGATTTTGAGGGATCTCAGTAAGCTTTGATCCTATAGCAGACAATCCAATAGAAACAGGATTTGATTGAGTAAGATAAAGCTGATCAAGCACCTTAGGGTCCCAAATAGCCTTTGATCCAACAAAGTTTTGATTGCTAACAGCAAGATCAATTAGAGCTAAATCTTCATATTTATCATCAATAGAAATAGTAATAATTGGTCTCTGAAAAATTAGTTCTTTATTATTTGAGCCTTGTAGAGAATTTACATAAAACCCTGCTGCCAAACCTGCAACTGTTGGGTCAATCATTATAGGAAAAGCATTATTTGTTCCGGTAGAAATAGGAATTATCGGCACATTTCCAACTTCTTTGGCTACTAACCTGTTAGTTCCATCTCCACCAAGAACTAAAACACAAGCACAATCTAGCTCTTTGATAAGCTTAGATGCATAAAGTGTTTGTTGTGGGCCATCAAAGTGCTTTGTATCTAAGAAGTTTACTTCAATGTCATTTTTTAATTCATCAATGCAAGGTCTAAATAATCCTGACTTATCTGGCATAAAATATATATTTCTAACGCCTTTATAAGCAAGGCCTTTAACAAACCTTGTAATAATGTTAGCTTTTTCTTGATTAGAAATAACCCTTCCAGAAGCTACAAGCCTTCTTATATCTTTTCCTGCAGAAGGGTTTGCAATTATTGCTACTCCCTTCAACTTATATGCTTTCTATATTTCTGATCAAAGATTCTAAGAAGTTTGCAGCAGGGACACCGTCTAATGCCCTGTGATCAAAAGTTAATGACAAATATATAAAACTACTTTCATTAATATTTTTTTCGCTATCCAAAGAAAGTTCTTTGGCAATCTTTCCAACTCCTAAAATGGCAACTTCAGGAGGGTTTATAATCGGATTGAAGTGCTCAACATTATATGAGGACAAATTTGAAATAGTAAAACTAGATCCATTAATTTCATCAGGTAAAATTTTATTATCTTTAATTTTTTTTGATAATTCTCTTATTTCCTTGCTTATGTCTAAATAATCCTTATCTTGTGAGTTCTTAATTACTGGAACGATTAAACCATCTGAGATAGCCATGGCAACACCTAGGTTTATATTGCTCCATGTTTTCATTTCATTATTTTCAAAGTGAGAATTTAATTTAGGATGTTTTTCTAATGTGTCTGAAACAATTTTTACTAAAAGATCATTAATTTGTGGCCTGATTTTATGAGGCCTCCATTCTGAAATCAATTTTTTTTGATAAAGTAATAAATTATCCACATAAGCCTTAGAATTTAGCGTAACCTGAGGATTGCTTGCACTTGAATACATTCTTTCTGCAATAATTTGCCTTACATTATTATTCATCAATGATTCGCTTAGAATCAATGAAGAGTCTGAATTATTGCTTTCTAACTGTCCGGATTCAGAGGCTTTTTTTACATCATCTTCGGTTATTCTTCCCGAAGGGCCCGTTCCAATAACATTAGCTATGTCAACATCTAATTTTTTTGCTAAATTCCTTGCTCTTGGAGAAGCTACAGATTTATTGTTAGAGCTATTTATTTTTATCTTTTGAGGATTTTCTTCCTTCTTTATTTCAGGCTGAGTTTCTTTTTTTTCAATATCTGAAAGATCTTCACCATCTAGCAAGATCATGCCTAAGACAGTTCCAACGGGAACTAATTTACCTTCTTCGACGTCAATTCTTCCCAAAATTCCGTCAGTAGGGGCTTCAACAGCAGCATTTACTTTTGTAGATTCAATTTCAACAAGCTCATCTCCTTTATTTATTTGGTCTCCCTGAGTTTTTAGCCATTTTACAACTGTTCCATCATTCATGGCCATTCCCCATTGTGGTAAGTTTATTTCTCTTGGCATTTTTCCCCCTTATTCCATGGTCTTCTTTACCGCTGTTATAACTTTTTGTTGGTTAGGATAAACTAATTTTTCAAGTGATGGTGTGTATGGAATATGAACTTGCTCTGAAGCAACTTTCATTATAGGTGATTGCAAAAACCAAAAGCCTTCCTCTGCTACTATTGAGGAAATCTCTGATGCTGCTGAGCATACCTTATGGGCAGGGTCAACAACAATTAATCGTCCTGTTTTTTCAACAGAATTTAATATAGTATCTTTATCTAATGGAACCAAAGTCCTAGGGTTAATAACCTCTGCAGAAATCCCCTCTTTTTCAAGTTCAATTGCAGCTGATAATGATAAATTAACAGATCCAGCTATTCCCACAATCGTACAATCTGTTCCTTCTTTCATTATTTGAGCTTTTCCAAAAGGAATATTTTCATCTGTAACTTCCCCCCTGGTTCCATATAAATTTGCATCTTCAAAAATAATTACAGGGTCATCATCTCTGACTGCGGTTTTTAGCAACCCCTTAGCATCTGAGGAATTTGCTGGAACTGCAATCTTTATGCCAGGCATATTCATAAACATAGGGTATGGTCGATCTGAATGATGAGCTGCAGAGCCACTTCCATACATCATAGATGCTCTATAAACAACTGGCAGGGTGGCCTGACCTCCAAACATATATCTCATTTTTGCTGCTTGTGATATCAGTTGATCCATAGCAACCCACATAAAACTTGTTACCGTTTCAACAATAGGCCTCATTCCAACTAAAGAAGCGCCAATGGCTGCTCCAAAAAAACCATTTTCTGAGAGAGGCGTATCTAGAACTCTGTCTTCTCCAAATTCCTTTAGAAGATTAGCTGTTGCCCCATAAACTGAAAGCCTTATATCTTCTCCCATAATAAACACATTCTCGTCTCTTCTCATTTCCTCTGCTATAGCCTCATTTATGGCTTCAGCAAAAATTTTTTCAGACATAATTACTCCTTAATCTCTATGGATTTTGTATTGGATTTGCCCACATATCCTCAAACAACTCTTCTGGTTCAGGAAATTTACTATTTCTGGCAAATTCTACGGCTACTTCTATTTCTTTTTTCGAATCAGATTCAATTTTATTGATCTCGTCTTCTGACAAAACACCTCTGTCAATAAGTTTTTGAGAGTGGATTCCTATGGGGTCCCTTTCTCTCCATTTAGAGATCTCTTCTGAAGTTCTATACTCACCTCTTCGAACCCTTCCTAAGCCCAGGGAGTGTTCTTCAAACCTATAAGTTAACCCTTCTATCAGAGTAGGGCCTTCCCCATTTCTAGCTCTCTTTACAGCCTCAGTAGTTGCCTCATACATAGCTTCAACATTTTGACCATCAACTAAAATACCCGGCATATTGTATGCCTGTGCCCGGTCAGAAACATTTTCTACAGCCACGGAATTTTGATAAGAGGTAGTGATTGCGAACTGATTATTCTCACAGACAAATATAACTGGTAATTTCCATATTGAAGCTAAATTCATTGATTCATGGCATGCACCTTGATTGGAAGCTCCATCACCAAAAAAAACTACCGAAACAAAGTTATTTTTTGAAATCTTAGAAGCAAGACCAGCTCCAGTTGCAACAGGAACAGAGGAGGCCACTATTCCTGATTCTCCTAAAATGCCCACAGAAAAATCTGCTAAATGCATAGAGCCGCCTTTTCCTTTGCAATAACCATCTACTCTTCCATAAAGTTCGGCCATAGCTTTCTTAACACTTCCACCTTTAGCTAAAGGGTGTCCGTGAGATCTATGGTTACCTGCAATGTAATCAGTATCTTTTAAGGCTAAACACACTCCAACTGCAACAGCTTCTTCTCCAATATAAGGATGAGCAGCTCCAACAAATTCCCCAGCTTCGTGAACTTCCATAACTTTTTCTTCAAAATTTCTAATAGTCCACATTCTTTCAAGCATTAGTTTTTGTACATCATTGGTTATTTCCATATATTTATCCTAAAATTTTTATGTCTTGGGAAATATCTTCATGTTGGGAAATAATATTGTCAAGTTTTTACAGTTTCTTTTTACTTTAGATATAAACAAGTTTGATTTTTCCTCAAAAGAAAGAATGTTACATTGAACCTTTATAAACAAAATAAAATCATATAGTATTTACATATTCAAGAGGCAAGAATCTCTATATATATATTGCGCGCGCGCGCGGGAGGCCAAAATGGCTAAAAAACCAACAAAAAATAACCATCAAGGATCTGAAGATTATAGTGCTTCCGATATCACCGTAATGGAAGGATTAGAAGCCGTCAGAAAAAGGCCTGGAATGTACATAGGTACAACTGGACTAGAAGGAGTTCAGCATTTAATTCACGAGATAGTCGACAATGGTGTAGACGAAGCTATGGCAGGGTTTGCAACAAAAATACAAGTGATACTAAATAAAGACAAATCAGTTACAGTGTTGGATGATGGAAGGGGAATCCCTGTAGATGTACACGAAAAAACAGGAATGTCTGCAGTTGAAACAGTCATGACAACTCTTCATGCAGGAGGTAAATTTGGAGGCAAGGGGTATCAAGTTTCAGGTGGGCTTCATGGTGTAGGAGCCTCTGTGGTAAACGCTTTGTCCAAATGGTTGAAAGTGGAAGTAAGAAGAGATAACAAAGTATGGAATCAATCCTATTCCAAAGGGATAGCTGATGGTCCTTTAGAAAGTAGACCTCAAACAAAAGAAGACCTTCCTGGAACAGGAACGTCCGTCACTTGGTTGCCAGATGAAGAAATTTTTCCAGAAATAGATTACTCTTACGAAGCCATTACAACTAGATTTAGAGAGATGGCCTACTTAAACCAAGGATTAAATATTCACTTTATATCTAATTATCATGAACAATTATGGCCACATAATCAAGTTTCATTTAAGTTTGAAGGTGGAGTCCAAAGTTTTGTTAGAAACCTAAATAAAAAAAGATCAGCAATCCATGAAAATATAATGTATGCCAACGAAGTTGTTGACGACATAGTTGTAGAAACAGCCATTCAATATAATGAATCTTTCATTGATAACACATTGTCATTTACAAACTGTATAAGAACTGCAGATGGAGGAACACACGTAACTGGATTTAGGTCTGCATTGACAAGAGTCATAAATGATTATGGTAAAAAACAAGGATTTTTTAAGGAAGACATTCAATCTTTGTCCGGAGAAGATGTTAGAGAAGGTCTAATGTGTGTTGTTTCTGTAAAAGTCAAAGACCCTCAATTTGAGGGACAAACAAAAGGCAGATTAGGAAACCCAGAGGTTAAAGGTGCTGTGGAACAAACTATAGGTAAAAGGCTTAGTGAGTTTATAGAAGACAACCCAGAAGATGCAAAAAGAATTATAAACAAATCTATGACCTCGGCTAGAGCAAGAGAAGCTGCAAAGAAGGCACGAGACCTAATTATAAGAAAAAATGCTTTAGACGGAGGGTCTCTACCAGGAAAATTGGCAGATTGTTCTGAAAAAGATCCTTCTAGATCTGAACTATATATTGTGGAGGGAGATTCCGCTGGAGGGTCCGCTAAACAAGGTAGAGATAGAAATTTCCAAGCAATTTTACCCTTGAGAGGAAAAATATTAAATGTAGAAAAAGCTCGTCCAGAAAAGATGCTAAATCATGAAGAAATAGTTGCTTTGATAACAGCAATAGGTACTGGGCTTGGCGAAGATTTTAATCATGAAAAGTTACGTTATCACCGTGTAATAATAATGACAGATGCTGATGTTGATGGAGCTCATATTAGAACATTATTGCTTACTTTCTTTTTCAGAAACATGCCTGAACTTATTGGTAATGGAAATCTATATATAGCACAGCCGCCATTATATAAAGTGTCTAGAGGAAGAAGCAGTAAGTGGATTTACTCTGATGCAGATCTAAATAAATGGATTTCTGAAAAAATTTATAATAATTTTTCAATAATTCATTCTGAAAACAAAAAAGAAATAAAGGGAGCGGCAATAGGAAAGTTTATCTCTGATGTGAAATCTTTTGCTGAGTCAAAAGAAATTGCAAAAATATTAAATGTTGAAGAAGATGAATTCTTCAAACTTGCATCTAAAAGTAATGACTATATTTTAGATGCTCCAAAAGTAAGTGAAGAAAACATTCAACCAGATTTATTTGAAGCAACTGTATCTGATGAAGAAGTTACAGAAGAGGTAATTCAAGAGGTTAGTGAAACCATTTCTGTGAACAGCCATCCCTCTATAATTAAAGCGCAGAACATTTACCCGGAAGTTAAGGCTTATCTTGAAGGTAGTTTTTCTATAAAGAAAAATGATGAAATTATAGAAAATAACCTATCTTGGGATGCGGTAATTCAAAGCTTAGAAAATAACGCAGATAAATCAGGATTTAATATTCAAAGATACAAAGGTTTAGGAGAAATGAATCCAGATCAATTATGGGATACAACTATGGACCCTGAGAACAGAGTTATGCTAAGAGTTTCTGCTGAAGATGCTTTGTCTGCGGATGATATATTTAGAACACTTATGGGAGACGATGTTGAACCCAGAAGAGACTTTATAAAGACAAATGCGCTTGAGGTAAAAAATCTAGATATCTAATTTTTTTACTTTTTTCTCGCTTTTATTAAAATAATGTGTTTTAGAAGTTTTGTTATTATTTTTTTCTGAAACTTGATTCATTGCTTCAATTCCATTGTTCCCTAGAGCAAGCATGCTTCCAACAGAAACATAAAGCACATCAGCAGCTTCTCTGCTGAGCAGGGTAACCGATCTGCTTTGTTCATCTTTATTATATTCAGCAATTAGTTCTTTTATCTCTTCTTGAAGCAAAGGCTCTCTTTCTGATAATAATTTATAGGGACTACTGTCAGAATCTAATAAATCCCACCTAGCATGAAAATCATAAACACTTGTAGCTATAGACCTTATGGCATCTATAAATTCTTCTTTAGAAAACTTTCTACTCAAACAAACTCTCCTTGGGAATTAATTTCAAAAATAGATTCATATTTTATACCTTGATTTTCTATTTTTTCTCTTCCTCCCATTTTTCTGTCTAAAACACTTAATACAAGCTTAATTTCGCATCCAAAATCAATTACTGATTCCACAGCCTGAATTAATGATCCGCCAGTAGAAATAGTGTCGTCTAAAACTATTACTGATGAGCCAGATTTAATATTACCTTCGATTTTTTTTTGAGTTCCATGATCTTTTTTATCAGACCTAACAAAAAAGCCTTTAACTGGCGATATATTTTCAGCTGAAAGTGCAACAACAGCTCCAATAATTGGCACTGCTGCTACAGCAGGGCCACCTACAAATTCGACATTGTTTTGATTAGCCTTGTCTATTACCCAATCCGCAATAATTTTTGAGGCAATGGGATCCATAGAGAGAAGCCTTCCATCAAAATAAAAATTGGATTTTAGCCCACTAGACAAAGTAAAGTCGCCATAAACTAATGCCTTCAGTGTCAACGCCCTGTCATAAAGTTCTTTTTTCTTTTCATTTTCCATTTTTATATAAATTATTATCGGTTATATATTTAACTATTTCTATCGGTGTATCATTATCAATTGTCTTATTTGAAAAAATTTTTTTTCTTATTATCGTTGAACTTAAATCTGAAATATGGTCAAATAAAATGACATTATCAAATTTACTTGTTTCAAAGTTAGTATCAGGTCTTTTTATAACCAAAAAGTTATAATTTTTTATAAGTTCATTTCCTTTTTTCCATAAATTAATTTCTTTGAAGGAGTCCATACCTACAACGATTGTGTCTATTTTTGGGGCACTTGATTTTTGGTTCAAAAAATTAATTGTGTCGTATGTATAACTTGGAGACGACCTGTGAATCTCAAAATCAACAAATTCTAGCTTAGAAAAATATTTTAAGGCAATCAAACACATTTCATATCTTTGTATTGGTGTAGCCAGTGGTTTATTTAATTTCATATATGGATTACCTGCAGGAACAATACAAAACCTTTCAGGATTAAATTTTTGATTAATTCTTTTGATTATTTCAATATGACCATAATGAATAGGATCAAAAGTTCCCCCAAAAACAAGAGAATTTATTTTTTTAGTCTTCCCATGAAAATTCATAATCTGAAATTAATAATTTATCTCCTTTTTTTATTCCTAAATCAATTAATTCTTTTGCAACATTGGAATTTTTCATTCTATATTGAAATTGAACCAAGGCTTTCCAATTATTAAGGTCTGATCCTTTTGCTAATTGCACAAATGCAGTATCTAAAATTTCATAGCTATCTCTAATTTTTTTTACTTTTATTTTAGTGTCTTTAGCAAAGGTTATTGTAGGAACAAAATCTAAATCAGAAAAATATTCAAATCTATTTTTATTAGAATAAACATATTCAATAATATCGTTTTCATCAGAATTATCGGTAAAAAAGACAGGAACATTAAATATTTTTTTTAAAGAATCACAAGTTGATTTTTTTTCATCCTCAGATAGTTTATGTGATTTAGTTAGAACAACTATAGTTTTTTCAAGTAACGACTTTGTGTCAAAATCTGAAAAGTTATCTATGGTGCTCATAACGTAATCATTTACAGCTGAATTAGAATCTATAATGAAACAAAATAATTTAGCAGAACGAATGTGCTTTATATATTTCATTCCTAAACCCTTTTGGTTTTCAATTCCAGGTAACTCAACAATTTTAATATTAGAATATTTATACTTACATACAGCTATAAATGGAAATTTTGTAGTGTAAGGATAATCCTTAATTTCTGGCTTTGCGTTAGAGACATTAGTTAAAAATGTAGACTTACCTGAATTAGGTGGACCTAATAACAACAAATCAGAAGAAATTCTTAAATCTAATTCCAGTGTATGCATTGGAACAGATTCCCCTCCTTCGGCAAGTAAAGGTTCCTTATTTTGAGAAGAGACAAATGAAGTGTTGCCTCTTCCTCCGGCACCACCTGAAAATAAAATAATTTCTGAGCCTTCATCTAAAATAGTGGCCAAAAGTTTTCTTTCAGAACCATAAACTTCCCAAACTAGACAACCTAAAGGAAGATCAATTATCAAATCTTTTCCCTTTGGACCTGATTTGTTTTGCTTTGAGCCATCATATCCATTTTCAGCTAAAAACTTTTTTTTAAAAGAATATTTTTTTAGATCTGATAAATTAGGATTCGACCTAAGAATTACATTCCCACCATTTCCACCGTTTCCACCGTCAGGACCACCTCTAGAATTATTTGAATCCTTATTAAAACTAACAGAACCTTTTCCACCATCACCAGATTTAACTTTAATTATTAAACTATCTATCATATATATATATTAATAGTATTTAATAATATTGTTGAAACTGTTTATAACAAAATAGCTTTTATCTAAATTATATTTTTAAATAAATGTCTAATAATGTTCAGAAAATTAAATAATTGTTCAATAAATTAATTATTTAATATACTTTTCTCAATTTCTGACTTTAATTGAACATTTTTTGACAGCTCTTCTTTTATTTTGTTGACAGAGTAAATAATTGTTGAATGGTTTCTGTTTCCAAGTAACTTTCCTGCTTGAGACGTAGAAAAGTTTGATTTTTCTATAAGTAGATATGCAGCAAATTGTCTTGCATAGTTTGTTTTTTTATCATTTTTTCTGCTTTTCAAGTCACTTTCATCAATCCCAAACATATATTTTATAAGAGCAAATATTTTTTCTATAGAAATGGTGATGTCCTTTATATTTTCTAATTTATAGTCTGATATAACGTTAGTGACCATTTCTTGAGAAATGCTTTTATTTAATAATTCTGAATGAGCTAGAAGTGATTTAATTATCCCTTCGATCTCGCTGAATGAATTAAATTTTTTCGATGAAATATATTCAACAATCCCATCTTCAAATTCAGCAGTGGATTGTTTGAGTTTTTTTGATATGTATTTTTTGGATGTTTCTTTGTCTGGGCTCTGAATTTTTACAATTAGACCAGATTTAAGTATTGAGGTTAATCTTGATGACATATTAACTTTTGTGGGATGATTGTATGAGGTTACAATGACTTGTTTTTCAGATAACTGTAATTGATTAATTATATGAATTAGTGATTCTACTGTTTGTTTTTTTCCAGCAAAAAAATCAATATCGTCAATTATAAATACATCACAATTCCTGTATTTTTTCATTTCTTGTAAATTATTGTTTTTTATTGACTTTACAAAATCGTTTGTGAAATGTTCACCTGTTACAGAAACTATATTTAATCCTTTTACTTTTAATGTTTTAGCTATTGCTTGTATAAGGTGTGTTTTTCCTAAGCCCCATTCTCCATATATATAGAGAGGGTTATATAAGCTACCTGGCGCCTCACAAACCTTTTTAGCAGCAGCGTATGCAAGAAAGTTTGAGCTTCCTGTTATGAAGTTATTGAAATTAAATCTAGGGTTTATCCAAGAACCCTTAATATCACCTGATTGTCTATTTTGAGAGTTTTCAACTTCATTTGTAGAGAGGACGTATTTTGGTTTAAAGTGTTTACCTAATGTTTGCCCTAAAGCATCATAAATAGACTCCTCTAATCTTTGTGTAAGCATTTCAATTGCAAAAATACTATCAACAGATATTATTATTTCTTCGCCTTCAATAGCCAGAGCTTTAGTATTTTTTAACCAAGTTTTAAATGTACTCTCATCTACAACTAACTCAAGATAACCTAAGGCACCTGACCAAATATTTTTAGCATTTATATTTTCCAGAATAGTCTCCTAAAAATTTAAATAAATTTAAATATAAATATATTTTTTTTAGCGATTCTTTTGCGACGAAGAACTTTTTAATAAGCTTCTAAATTTAGGATAGAAGCTTCAAATACCGCATTTAAAAAAAATAGCATATTCAAATATTAAAAAAAGTATAAAAAAAGGAATTAATTTTTATTTTTTATTTTTTTAGTAGAAAAAATAAAATTTTTTTTATGTAACAAGATTACATTGAAATATTTGATACATAAACGCTTATAATTTTAATAAATAAATAAATTTTATGAAAATTATATTTTTTGGATCTTCAGACGAATCAATAAAATTATTAGATGAAATATCTAAAGATCATACTATATTGGCAATAGTATCTAAACCTTTACCTAAAAATTCAAAAAGAAGAAAGTTTACTAATCCAAAACTTTTTGAATATGCCAGTAAAAATAATATATTATTTCTTGATCCTTTTATATTGGATGTTTCTTTTGTTGAAAAAATCCATTCTCTTGAGCCTGATTTATCTATAGTCATTTCTTATGGAAAAATACTTAAGAAAGACTTAATAAATATTCCTAAATATGGAACAATAAACATTCACCCTTCGTTATTGCCTAAATATAGAGGGCCTTCACCAGTTCAAGCTACCATATTAAATCAAGATAATGAAACAGGGTTTACTGTTATTCAAATGGATGAAGGCGTAGATACTGGGGACATATTGTATATAAGCAAAAAATATGATCTTGCTTTGGAAGAAACCTATATAGAATTATTAAGATTTCTATTTAATGAATCTTCAAAAATTATAAATAACTTATTATTGTCATTTGAGAACAATATGTTGTCACCCCAAAAACAAATTAATAAATTAGCTACTCATACTAATTTGATAGAAAAAAAATCAGGTAAAATTGACTGGAATAATGATGCTTCTAGTATATATGCAAAATTTAGAGCCTTTATAGAATGGCCAAAGATATACTCAGTATTTAACAAAAAAAGATTTATAATTCATGATTTGACCACTTCAAATTATAAATCAACCAGCCCTGGAGTTATAGAAAAAATAGATGGAAAAATTTGTGTTCATACCTCTACTGAAATGATAATTTTGAGTCAAATTCAATTTGAAGGTAAAAAAATTATAGATGCTTCCACTTATTTCAATAATTTTGATTTATCGAAAATAAACTTAAAGACTTACTAATTTCTAATTGATATCCTTATATAAAACATAGAAAAAAATGAATAAACAAACCAAAAAACTATATAAACCTTCATCAAATGGAAGATTTGGTAAATTTGGAGGCAAATTTGTCCCTGAAACATTAATGTCTTCATTAAAAGAAATTGAAAATGCTTTTGATGAAATATCTAAAGACCAATCTTTTTGGGATGAATTGATTCTTCTTCAAAAGGATTTTGTTGGTCGACCAACACCAATCTATTTTGCTAAAAATTTATCTCAAAAATTGAATCAAAACATTTGGATAAAAAGAGAAGACCTGGCACATACAGGAGCGCATAAAATTAATAATGCATTAGGACAAGGACTTCTTGCTAAAAAATTAGGAAAGAAGAGAATAATTGCTGAAACAGGAGCTGGCCAACATGGAGTGGCAACAGCAACAGTATGTGCTATGCTCAATCTGGAATGCATAGTTTATATGGGAGAAGAGGATATAAAGAGACAATCTCCAAACGTATATAGAATGGAAATGTTAGGTGCTAAGGTTGAGTCCGTAAAATCTGGATCAAGGACCTTAAAAGATGCTGTAAATGAAGCAATAAGAGATTGGGTTACTAATGTAGAAAACTCTTACTATATTATTGGAAGCGCGGTTGGTCCTCATCCATACCCTTACATAGTGCGAGAATTTCAATCTGTTTTAGGATTAGAGTCAAGAACCCAGATATTAGAAAAAACAGGAAATCTTCCAGATTATGTAGTTGCTTGTGTTGGAGGAGGCTCTAACGCTATAGGAATTTTTTCAGGATTTATGGATGATACGTCTGTAGAATTAATAGGAGTAGAGGCTAGTGGTGAAGGTGTTGAAACAAAGAAACATGCTGCTACTATGACTAAAGGATCTCCAGGGATACTTCATGGTTCGCTAAGCTATGTACTTCAAGATGAATATGGTCAAATCCAAGAGGCTCATTCTATATCTGCAGGTTTAGATTATCCTGGTGTAGGGCCTGAACACTCCTATCTTAAAGACATAGAAAGGGCTAAATATTTTTCAGCAACTGATGAAATGGCCCTTGAAGGCTTCAAATTGTTATCTGTAGAAGAAGGAATTATTCCAGCATTAGAACCTGCCCATGCTTTAGGGTTCTTGTTAGACTGGTCTAAAGAAATTCAGCCTAATCAAAATATTCTTTTCTTGCTTTCAGGAAGAGGGGACAAAGACATGGAAACGGTTTCAAAAAAAATAGATTCCAAATAAAATTTTAGTATAATCATACAAAAATAATTTTCAGGGAAAAGGAAAAATGCATCACAAAGGACCTCTTCAAGACATTGTTGTAGTAGAGTTTGGAAACTTTGTAGCTGGTCCAACGTCTGGTCAACTACTCACAGACTTAGGTGCTACCGTTATAAAAATAGAACCTCCTATGGGAGAACCTTGGAGGCACTCCTCACCAAGCTCACCATTAGGAGAAAGTCGTACATTTATAGCACTTAATAGAGGGAAAAAAAGTGTTTGTATAGATTTAAAAACTGAAGAAGGGCAAAAAGTCTGTCATGACATTGTGTCAAAAGCTGATGCTGTTATTTCAAATAATAGAAAATCAACATCAGAAAAACTTAAATATGATTGGAATTCACTTTCAAAAGTAAATCCTAAATTAGTTTATGTAGAATCTACAGCCTATGGTCCAAAGGGAGAAAAAGCTGCAGAACCTGGTTTTGATCTAATTATGCAAGCATACACAGGGATTATGTCTACAGAGAATAAAGTCTATCATGGGGCTCCAAGTGCTGTTAGGTCCTCTTCTTATATTGATTATTCTACTGGCTATGCAATGGCTTTAGGGGTTGTCTCAGGTGTGTTACAAGCAAGAGCTACAGGAAAAGGACTTCTAATGCAGACTAGTTTACTTGCGCAAGCATTATCAATGCAAGCAATGCAAGTAACAAGAGTTGAAAACGACCTCAGCCCTGGTCAGAAATGGATCAACGAAAAAAAGGATTCAATGTTTGATAATAATATAGCTTATGAAGATATTCAAGAGGATTATTCGGTTCAAGGGGGAGCACCCCAAATAGCTCAATATTATAGAGCATATAAAACTAAAAATGGAGCATTGGCCCTTGGATGTTTAGCTATGCATGCAAGAAAAAGAATCGCCTCTTTATTTAATTTGGAAGATGTTAGATTTAACCCTGCGAATAAATTCTCTCCAGAAGAACTTTTTGAAATTGGTAAAAACTTTGAAAAAAGCATGGAAAAAAAGTTTTTAGAAAAAAATACTGATGAATGGATTTCATACTTAAGATCACATGATATTCCTTGTGAGCCAATGCAATTTACTGAAGATTTAGTTACCAATAAACAAGCTTTAGAAAATAACTATGTAATTGAATTGGATCATGGTACTGGGTCAAAAGTTAAATCTAGTGGACCTATATTTGATGTATCAACGGGTAACGCTGACTTGAAACCTTCTCCTCTTTTAGGAGAAAATACAGAAGAAGTACTAATTTCTATTGGTTATGAAAAAGAAAAAATAGACTCTTTGTTTCAAAATAAATCAATTGGAAAAAATATCTAATAACTCTCCAAAAGCTTTTTTGTGTAGATAGATAGTTTCATTTTTGGCCTTTGTGATTCGTGCTTATATCTTAAGCATTTTCTTTCTTCGATCTTTTTGGGATAAGTAGAATTTACGTGACAATCAAAAAAATATCCACAATGAGTCGGTATACATAAAATTTTTTTATTAATTTGGGGCCCGCCATGTCTTGGGTTAGAGATTTTCATAAGCAAATAGAATGTTAACCTTAATTTTATGGATATATTTTTTTATATCCAATTATTTGTCCTATTTTTTTACTGAAATATACGAGCCAATAACAACAAGTATAGTGGCAAATACAAGCTCTATTCCTGGGGTTTCATTTAATATTATCCATGCTAAAAATACTCCAAAAACAGGTTGCGAAAGAGAGATTATAGTTACTTTAGAAGGAAGGTAGTTTTTTAGAAGCCATGTTTGACCAATAAACCCAAATCCCGCTATGATAATTCCTTGATAAAAAAGAGCTAATGCCAAACTTCCTGAATAAATGTAATTTTCGGTTTCTAATATTGTTGAGAAAATAAAAAAAGATATAATTCCGATAATAGCCTGAGATAGAAGAATATTTATCTGGCTTATACCCTGAGCTATTTGGGAAATATAAATTTGTCTTGCACCTAAAAGCATTGCAGATGTAAGCATTAGTATGTCTCCCAAAAAGTAATCACTCTTTGAGTCTCTTAATGATTCCCAAAACAAAATAATGATTCCTGCATAAGCAATAATCATCCCTAAAATTTTTAATTTAGTTAGCTTGTCGTTTGGCACAAAAATATGCGAAAAGATTGAAGACCAAAGAGGAAAAGTAGTAATCATTATTACTCCATGCCCTCCTGATGTGAAATTTTGACCGACATTCATAAATCCAAGTTGAATTGAAAATAAAGCTCCAACCCCCAATAAAGGTAAAATTTCTCTTTTATGAATTTGAAATTTTTCTTTGTTATATATTGCCCACAAAATAGCAACTATTCCACCAAGTAAAAATCTCATCCAGCCTAATCTTAATGGAGGAGCGTCTTCAAGCCCTATTTTAATTGAAATAGGGTTTCCTGACCAAAGGATAGATAAAAAAAAGGCTAAAATGACACCTTTTTTATCAGGGCTGACTCTTTTTTCTTTAGATTGTTTCAATAAGACTTAGTAAAGTTTAAATATTATCTGTTTTATTTTTCAAATCATAATTGTATATTTGTATAAATACACAATAAAAAGAGGTTTTTTTATCAAAATGGCTAAGATAGTAACTTTTGGAGAAATTTTATTACGACTAACAACCTTAAACAAAGAAAGATTTACTCAATCAAAAAACTTTGAAATTACATATGCAGGATCCGAAGCAAATGTTGCGGTGTCTTTATCTCATTTTGGAATGAATGCATATTATCTCTCTTCAGTTCCAGATAATCCCATAGGCCAGAGCTGTATAAATACTGTTAGACAATTTGGTGTAAATACAGACTACATGGTTAAAAGCGGAGAAAGGCTTGCTGTCTATTATTTGGAAAACGGAGCATCAATGAGAGCTTCAAATATAGTTTACGATAGAACAGGCTCTTCTTTTTCTAAGATTACTCCTGATTCTTTTGATTGGGACTCTATTTTCCAAGATTGTGACCTTTTTCATTATTCTGGAATAACTCCATCATTGTCTAGTACGACAAAAATCTTAACAGAATATGCAGTAAAACAAGCAAAAGAAAGAAATGTAAAAGTTTCATGTGATTTAAATTATAGATCTAACTTATGGACACCTGAAGAAGCTCAAAAAACCATGATTCCTCTAATGGAATATACAGATATTTTAATTGGTGGAAAAAAGGATCCTGAAATAATGCTTGGAGAGTATGTTGATAATGAAGAGGATGAGTCTTATAAAAAGCTTCTAATATCCTTAGCAAAAAAATATAATTTTTCTAATGTAGCACTCTCTATGAGAGAAAGCTTTTCAGCCGACCATAATGATTGGTCGGGTTTGTTTTATGATAACAAAAATGTTCACTCATCAAAAAAATATGAAATACAAATAGTAGATAGAGTTGGTGCAGGAGATGCATTTACAGCAGGTATTATATATGGATTGTTCAATAAGCTTACTTCTCAAGAGATTGTTGAATTTTCAATAGCTGCTTCTGCGCTAGCCCATACTTTCCATGGAGATTTTAATCTAGCAACTATTGATGAAATTCTAGCAGTTGCTTCTGGAGATGTTACAGGAAGAATTAGAAGATAGTTTTTTTGTTTCTATGATTAGAGCTTTATAGTATTCTTTAAGTATGAAAAATTTTATTTATTTATTTATTTTTATTTCTTTTTTATCGCTTAGTTTTTCTAATGAAAACACATTAATTTTTGCTCAAGGAGAAGGATATTCAAAGTATAAAATTTTTCATCAGGAAGAAATTTCAAATTACAATGTAGAGATTTCACTTTCTCCAATCAACCCGGTAGTTGGACAACAAATTTTTTCAATCTATATTTCTGATGTAAATTCAAAAGAACCTCTAGAAAATCTTATAGTTAACGTTTATGCTACACCTTTATTTGATGATAAGAAAAAAACAGCCCCGGCCCTCTCATCCCCATCTATGAAAGGTTATTATCAAGCTATTTTCCGTATGGAAAAAGCAGGAAACTGGGTAATGGACTTTGAAATAGATGATGGTGATAATATAAATAATATTTCCGAGCAAATTGAAATTTTTGAAAGAAACAGAACCCTTAATAGCGGAGATTTTTCTTACGGTTTTATTGCTATGCAGGTGATTTTTATTAGTGGATTAGGATATGTTTTTTATGCAGCAAGAAGAAGAAGAAAAAAGCTAAATAGCTAAATTTATTCTTGCCATAATTTACCCTTTTTATTAATTATTTCTAAATTTATGCTTGCTCCAATCCCACTTCCATCAGGCAAATCAAATTTTCCTGCATCTATTTTTTCATAAGGCAAAAGAAGCTGATGTCTCCAATCAACTTCATCGACGGCATGCTCTAAAGGAAGCTTAGAGTTTATTGATGAAGTTATTTGCGCAGATGTTAGCAACGATACTGGCCCTGAAGGACAATGCATTGAAATTTTATTAGAGTCTTCTAATCGTTGGTCTAAGTTAATTATCTCGGTGGGGCCTCCACAGAACTTAACATCTGGCATGACTATATCTATAACCTCTTCTTCTATAAGACTCATAAAATTGTTTGCCCCATAAACCATCTCTGCTCCTGCAGTAGGAATAGTTGAGTATGAGTTTATTTTTTTCATCTCTTCTTTATTTTTTTCTGGGTCTACAGGTTCTTCAAACCACTTAACGTTTCTATCTTTTAGTTCATCATGTAAAAAATAGCTCGAATTCAAATCAAATCTTGAGTGACAATCAACAAAAAGATTTGTGTTTTTTTCAAGATTTTCACTGATAGCAGAAATTCTTTCTAAGCCCAAGCTAGCTTCTTCAGGGATTATATCTTTTCTATTGAATGGACTATTGCACTCATCAAATGGAGCGCACTTAATAGTTTCAAATCCCTTCTTTTCAAATTCTTTGGCTTTATCATTGAAAGCATCAGGGCTTCTGTCTACGGGCCCATTGTCATCAGGCAGCATAGATCTATTTATATTTGCATAAAGTTTAATTGTCTCTTTTTTTTCTTTGAGGCTTCTGTTTTTTATTGCTAGATATTCTCTAAGACTTATTTGTAACCTTTTTGAGTACAGGTCTAAGAATGCTGACCTTATTCCACTTATTGCAGTTGCATAGCTTAAGTTTGTATCTGCTAAGTTTTCTTGTGGAATTAGTTCGATTAAATTTTCTTCTGAACTTATTTTTTCATCTCTTAATTTATTTGAAAGTTTAGCAATTATTTGGGATACTGGAGACTGTAGTTGAGTATCTGTAATCTCTGAGATTCCAGAAAGACCATCGTCTGAAATAAACTCCATAAATTTCCATTCGGTTTTTGCTCTTACATGTACTGAGTAAAAGTTTAAGTTTTTGATTTTTATCCAACCATCATTCATACTTAGAACCCTTTTTCTAGGTCACATATGTGTAGGAGAGTTTCATTATTAAGGTATTTTTTCAGGTTTTCTATAAATATTTGCCTTCTACCTTCATACATTTCTGGAGACAAAGCTGATGCATGTTGTGAAATGATAACATTATCTAAATCCCATAAAGGAGAATCTTTTGGAAGGGGTTCTGTTTCTGTGGCATCAATAGCGGCTCCTGCTAAATGCTTTGACTCAATAGCAACAGATAAATCATGTTCGTTAATTATTCCTCCTCTAGATATTATTACTACATAACTATTTTTTTTCATTTTTAATAAGTTTTCAAGCTTAATGAAATTTTTAGTATCCTTAATCAATGGAGAAGCAATAATTAGCCAGTTAGATATTTCTAAAATATCATTTAATTCTCTTGGATGACTAATGCTTTCGTGATAGCCAGCTTGCTGGTCGGTAATAGGGTCTATTGCATAAATGTTCATCTCAAATGCTTTCAGTTTTTTTGCGATGGACTTTCCAAGTTCTCCAAAACCGTAAATGCATACATTTGAACCCTTAAGTTCTACTATTTTTGAGTTCCATTGCTCTACATCCCATTTCCTATTATTTTGATCTTCAAACAATTTGCTAAAAGAATGAGCAAGCCCCACCATTGAACCAACAACATGTTCCGCCATAGGAGTTACATGGGCTAAAGGAGCATTAGTTATTATAGTTTTTCTTCGTAATTCCTTTGAATTATTTATAATCTTGTCAATACCTGTTCCAGGACAGGCTATCCACTCAAGATTTTCACCTTTGGAAATTATTTCTTTGGATGGGAACCCAAAATATACAGTAGAGTTTTTTATATGTTTTAGTTGTTCTTCTTCTGTAAAAGCCTTAACAATATTGGCATCAGGAAACATATCTTGAAGTTTTTCAGGAAAATTTATTCCTAAATGATCACTTCCAATAATTATTTTCACTTTTTGGCCCAAATCAATACAGGATTTCTTGCTGCTTGCGCTTCATCTAACCTTTCAACAGGAAGGTTTACAGGCGCATCAATAATTTCTTTTGGATTACTTTTAGATAATTCGCTTATCATTATCATAGCATCAATAAATCTATCTATGGTTTCTTTAGATTCACTTTCAGTTGGCTCTATCATCAAAGCCTCGTCTACAATTAGAGGAAAATACATTGTTGGAGCGTGAAAACCTTCATCTAACAGCTTTTTTGCAATATCGATAGCCTTTACACCGTCTTCTTTTTGCTGAGAAGCAGATAATACAGTTTCATGCATACAGTATCTAGAAGAAGTTAGTTTATAGTCGTTTTTGAGTTTCTCCTGAATATAATTTGCATTTATTATTGCACTTTCAGAAATTTCTTTCAAACCAGCTTTGCCCAATGACCTTATATAAGCATAGGCCCTTACCAATATTCCAAAGGATCCATAAAAACCATTAAGCCTTCCGACTGTATTTTCAGGTTTGTATTGCTTGTATTCATTTCCTTCTTTTTTTATATGAGGGTACGGTAAGAAGCTTTCTAAATATTTTGCTACCATTACTGGGCCCGACCCTGGTCCTCCTCCTCCATGGGGAGTAGAAAAAGTTTTATGAAGATTTGAGTGACAAATATCAATACCTAGATCACCAAATTTAGTAACACCTAATAGTGCATTTAGGTTCGCACCATCTGCATAAACCAGCCCTCCATTATCGTGGATAACCTTTGTTATTTCTAATATATTTGGTTCAAAAAGACCTAAAGTTGATGGTAATGTTAACATTAGTACGCACACATTTTCATTTACTTTGTCTTTTAGGTCATCTAAGTCTATATCACCTTCGTTTGTAGTCTTAATAGTTACGGCTTGAAGTCCAGCCATTGATGCTGAAGCAGGGTTTGTTCCATGAGCCGAATCAGGAATCAGAGCTATATTTCTATTATTTTGATTATTTTTTTTATGATATTCTCTAGCAATAAGCAAACCTGCGTATTCTCCTTGAGCTCCTGCTAGAGGAGCAAGAGAAACTCCAGGCAACCCAGTAATTTCACCTAATTCTTCTTGAAGCTCAAACATCAACCTTAGGTTTCCTTGAACTTTTTCATCATTTTGGTTTGGATGAGACGCTGCAAAGCCAGGCATTGAAGCTATCTGTTCATTAATCTTAGGATTATATTTCATAGTGCAAGACCCAAGAGGATAAAAATTCGTGTCGATAGAATAATTCAAGGAAGATAAATTTGTAAAATATCTGATAAGGTCTAGTTGCCCAACTTCAGGCAAACTTATATCCTTTCTCAAAAACTTTGAATTTGGAAGTTCACTCTTTTCAACACCTAACTCTGGAAGCTTTATAGCTTTTCTTCCTTTTTTAGACTGATCCATTAGGAGAGGCATTTCCTTATTAATCATTTTCTCCTCCAAGTAGATTTATAGTTTTATTTATTATTTCTGGGGAGTTCAATTCTGTAACTGCAAAAAGAATTTTTTTGCTTTTTTTATCTGAAATGTCTATTCCTCCTTCAATATTATTTTCTTGTAAAATCTTATTAATTTTTGGTAGATCTATTTCAGACTCAATAACAAACTCGTTAAAGAAATTATCTGATATCAATGTTAGTCCTTCAATATTATTTAGTTTTTCAGCAAAATAATGAGCTCTGTGATAGCAGGTTTCTGCTATAGACTTAATACCTTCAGGACCCATTGTTGCTAAATAAACAGCGACCATAAGGCCTATAAGCTGAGTACTGGTACATATATTAGATGTTGCGCTTTCTCTTCTAATGTGCTGTTCTCTAGTTTGAAGAGTTAAGGCGTAAGAAATTTTGTTGTTTTTATCTACAGTTTGACCAATAATTCTACCAGGAAGCTGCCTTATAAATTCTTTTTTGCATGTCAAAATACCTATAAAAGGGCCCCCAAATGATACTGGAACTCCTAATGGTTGTCCCTCTGCTGTAGAGATGTCTACGTTTAGTTGACCAGGTGGTTTCAGCATGCCAAGAGAAATTGGATATGTATGTTGGATTATAAGACCATTTCTGTTATGAATCTCTTCTGCCAGTTTTTCAACATCCTCAATTTCACCAATATAGTTTGGTGATTGAACAAGAAGGCATCCATATTCATTGTCATCTTGTAAGTTCACATCGTTGTATCTTAACAAATTTATATCTTGCCACTTAGAATATGATCTTAAAACATCTAATGTTTTTTCAGATACGCTTTCATGAATTATTACATTGTTATTTCTCTTTATTCTACAAGCCATCAATGCAGCTTCAGCTAGTGCCGTTGGGCCATCATACATTCCTGCATTGCAGACTTCCATATCAAATAGCTGAGCAATCATAGATTGAAACTCAAAGCCCACTTGTAAAGTACCTTGAGAAGCCTCAGGCTGATATGGCGTATAAGAAGTAAGAAATTCTCCTCTTTGAATCATAGCTTTAACTGTTGAAGGGATATAGTGATTATATGCCCCTCCGCCCATGTAACTGGTGATAGTTTTTGAAGAAAAATTATTGTTTGACAACAATTGAAAAAATTCAGTTAATTCTTGCTCTGACAATGCCTCTTTAAGATTTAGAGTTGGTTGCAGGTGTTTTTTAGGGACGTCAATTAGTAACTCCTCAAAAGAATTTACACCAATGGTTTTGAGCATTTGTTGTTTATCATCTTCTGTACTAGGAATATATGGAGAATTTGTCATTAAATTATCTTTTCATAATCAGAAGAACCTAGTAATTTTTCTAAATCGTTACTATTTTCAACTTCTAGTTTTATGATCCAGCCTTTTTCATAGCAATCTTCGTTAACATATTCAGGATTGTTGGTTAGTTCTTCATTTATTTCAACTACTTTCCCTGAAACAGGCACAAAAAGATCAGATACAGCTTTTACAGATTCAATCTCCCCAAATTTTTCAAATTGTTTCAAATCTTTTCCAAGAGAGTCCACATCAATATAAACTATATCTCCTAATGATTCTGCTGCATGCATGGTTATGCCTATAATAGCTACATTATCTTCAATTTTTACCCATTCATGATCTTCTGAATATTTCAGATTTTCTGGAACTGCACTCATTTTTTTCTCCTATAAAATGGAAGCTTTATAATATCTGCTTCAAGATATTTTTCTCTTACCTTAATTTTAACTGTATTCTTACTATTATTGAATTTTTTATTGAGTTTTCCTATAGCTATCGCACTTTTAATTCTAGGAGAATGAGTCCCTGATGTGATTTTTCCTATAATTTTGTCGTTTATATATATCTCATTTCCTTCTCTGGCTATACCCCTATCTTTGATTATTAATCCAACTAGCACATCTTTACCTTCTTTTATTTTGTCTCCATTTATATACTCGTAATTAATATAATTTTTACTACTAGTTTCGAGCAACCTTCCTAATCCAATATTATATGGATTTGATTCTTTTGTGATTTCGTGTCCATATAAATGAAGGCCAGCTTCTATCCTTAGTAAGTCTCTTGCTCCAAGCCCACAAGGATTTATAGATAATTTATGTAGATTATCCCAAATAGCATTTGCGTGACTATTTTGGAAAATTATTTCAACTCCATCTTCTCCTGTGTATCCAGTTCTGGCAACAAAAACAGAGGCACCTCCAATATTAATTTCTTTATGCCTATATCTGCCCAAATTAGCTAAGCTATTATTTGTGATGCTGTTAATTTTTTTTATTGCATTGGGGCCTTGAATAGCCAGCATCCCTGTTTTTTCTGTAATATTTTCAATGATTGAATCGTTATTAATACTCTTAATCCACTTTAAATCTTCTTCAGTATTTGAAGCATTTATTACTAATAAAAATTTTTCATCAGATATTTGATAAACAATTAGATCATCAAGAATCTCTTCTTTGTCATTGATTAATAAAGTATATTTTGCAATTGATGCGTCTAAAGAATCTATGTTTATAGGCAACATTTTTTGGATTAGGTCTCTAGAATTCTTTCCAGAAATTTCCACTCTTCCCATATGTGAAACATCAAACATACCTGCATCATCTCTAACAAAATTTGATTCTTTGATTATTCCATCCGGATAATTAATTGGCATCTCCCATCCAGCAAAATCAACAAGCTTTGCATTATGTTCTTTATGTTTTTCTAAAAATATAGTGCTATACATCTAATTAAATTCCTCTTGTACTATGATATTTTGTTTATATATCCCAGGCAATTCAAATCTTTGAGGAAACTCTTCAATTAGAGGAATATTATCGTATAGTTTATTATCAATCTGTAGTTGTTCTAAACTGAAATTACAATTATCTGTTGCATCAAGCCTTACAAAATAGTTTCCCATTCCATTGGGTTTAATAAGTTGATTTATAGCGTATCTATTTTTATTGATTTTTTCAGAGCCCATTTGTGATTTAGACAGGGCAACTAAGCATTCTCCTAAACCTAAATTGTATAAAAATTGTCTTTGGCTCATTATAAATTTATTTATTAATCCTATTTCATTGAAATCATCACTAATATCTTTCATATCTACCTGAAAAGTTATGTCAGACTTCCCTGGAGCAAAAAAATAATCGTTATAAAAATTATGATTATTTATTACACTCATAAATGACTTTTTCTTTCCATTATAAAATAAATCTTTTTCGGTCATTCCATAGTCAATAGTTAACACATAACCTTCAGAAATAATTGAGCTAAACTGTTCCTTTATTTCATAGTCTTTACACATTATTTCTGCATCAGCATTAGTTATTTTTTCATTTATTTTACTTAGTCTTTTTTCTATACAATTACATGAAGCCAAGTCTAATACTTCAACAAATTTATCGTTTTTTAATTCAACATATTTTTCGTATATTTTTCCGTCTTTAATTGAGACTAAATGATGAGGTATTGCATCAAAAAGTTCATTTGATAAGATTATGCTTTTTGATTTATTAAAATTTTTATAATTTTCAACTTTATAAATGTAATTAGATTCATTTCTATCTATAGCTTTATATGTATAGTTTTTTTGATCAAACAAACTCAATGCTTTTGTAATGTCAAATGCCAATGTACCATTTCCAGCTCCAAATTCATAAATTGTAATTTTTTCATCAGTATCGAAGCTTTTGATAAGATTGTCTAATAAAAAAGCTATTAGGTATCCAAATAGAGGGTGTGTAAGAGGAGATGTAGCGTAGTCCTTAAAGTAAGAATTTTGCTCTTTTCGTGTGAATGAGTAATATCCTTTTTTTCCATATAGGCATAAATCGATAAATTCTTTTGAAGAGATTCTTCTTCTTTTTGATAATAAATCTTTTAAATAAGCTTCAAAATTAATTTAGTTTAGTCCCTTTGATCTATGGGTATGTATTCCTTAGCTCTTTCTCCAGTGTACTGAAGCAAGGGCCTTATAAGTATGTTGTGACGCATTTGTTCTAAAATTTGAATAGTCCAACCAGGGATTCTACCTACTGCAAATATAGGGACAAATAAGTCTTGAGGTATGCCTATTAGATAATATACAGCTCCTGCAAAGAAATCTACATTGGCGTGGATGCCTCTTCGTGCATAAGGAGTCATAGCTTCTTGAACTGCTAGTAAAATATCATACCAAGCTGTTTCGCCCATTTCTTCACTAAGCTTTTTAACTCCTTCTTTGAGGTGTTTGGCCCTTGGATCAGCTGCCTTGTATACTCTATGTCCAAACCCCATAACTCTCTGTCTATTAGCCAATAGTGTCTTAACATGGTTTGCTGCATTTTCTGGTGTTCCAACGTCTTTTGCTAACTCCATTACCCCTTCTGCAGCCCCTCCATGAGAAGGCCCGGATAGTGCTGCTATGCCTGCAGTTATGGCTCCAAAGAAATCAGCATTCGTTCCTGTTACTACCCTAGTTGTAAATGCTGAAGCATTACATCCGTGATCAGCATGAACAACAAAATCTGTGTCCATTAGTTTTGCAGTATCTTCACTAGGCTCTTTACCTTCAAGCATGTATAGAAAATTAGCAGCATGAGATAAAGTTTTTGAAGGAGGAATTGGGTCTAATCCTTTTCTCATTCTATTGTGTGCCATGACAATAATTGGCACTTGAGAAGTGAGTCTTATTCCTTTTCTTATAATTGCGTCTTCTGAGAAATCATCTCTATCTTCATCAAATGAAGATAGAGTAGAGATAGCTGTTCTCAATACATCCATAGGATGAGAATCTTTTACAATATCAATTACATCATAAATCTCTTTTGGGAGTACCCTGGAATCCTTTAGGGATTTATCAAAATCATTTAGCTGTTTTTGATTAGGTAAATCTCCATACATTAATAAATAAGAAGTTTCTTCAAAATTAGAATTTTCAGCAAGGTCATGTATATTAAAACCACTATATTCTAATACACCTTCTTTTCCGTCAATAAAGGTTGTATTGGTTCTGTCTAAATATACTCCTTGCAGACCTCTGTTTAGCGATACTTCTTTTTCAGCCATTTCATTCCTCTTTGAACAAAACTATGTAGTTTTCAATTTGATTCTATATTTTTATTTGGTTATATGATACCGAATAATAGGTAAAAAAAAAAATTATTTTATAATGAAATTAATTTTTCTATAAGTTCGTCTTTACTAAGGCTACCTAAATCTCCAAGAGATCTAGTTCTTACAGATACAGTATCAGATTCTATTTCTTTGTCTCCAACTATAATCATTACGGGTATTTTTTTCATTTCGCTATTTCTAATCTTTTGACCAAGTCTTTCATTGGTGTTATCTAAATGCGCTCTATAACCATGACCTGTAAGATTATTCAATAAATCTTCAGAATAATCTTGATGTTTATCAGAAATAGGTATGATGTTAACTTGTTTTGGGGCTAACCAAAAGGGTAAATCTCCACCAGTATGTTCCAATAGAATTCCTATAAACCTTTCAATCGAACCAAGCATAGCTCTATGAATAACTACAGGCCTTTCTTTTTCTCCATCAGAATTAATAAAGTCTAAGTTAAATCTTTCAGGCAAAGAAAAGTCCATTTGGGCTGTTCCTAGTTGCCACTCTCTACCCATTACGTCAGGAATAAAAATGTCTATTTTGGGGCCATAAAAAGCTCCTTCGCCTTCTACTTCTTCAAAATTTGAATCAAATTCACGAATAACAGTTCTCAATTGCTCTTCAGCTATATCCCACATTTCATCACTTCCAGCTCTTTTTTCAGGCCTTAACGAGAGTGTCATTCTTGGTTTATCAAATCCAAATGCTGAATAACTTTCTCTTAACATTTCAAGAAAACTTTTTATTTCAATGCCTGCATCTTTTGTAGAGCAAAAGATATGTGCATCGTCCTGAGAAAACGATCGAACTCTAGTTAAACCATGGGTAACTCCAGATCTTTCGTATCTGTGAAGTCTTCCAAAATCCGCTAATCTTAAGGGTAGATCTCTGTAAGATCTAAGTGTGGATTTGTAAATAACGGCATGTGCGGGGCAATTCATTGGTTTAACCCCAACTTCATTTTCATCTATTTCCATCATATACATATTATCTAAGTAAAAATCGTAATGTCCTGAAGTTTTCCAAAGGTCAGTTGAAAAAAGTTGTGGAGTTATGACTTCTTGATAACCATATTTGTCATATAAATTTCGAACAAATTCAATTAATTTATTATAAATAAATGCTCCGTTTGGTAAGAAAAATGGATTTGCAGGGCTGATAGGGTCTAAAAAAAACAGATCTAAAGAAGTTCCTAATTTTCTGTGGTCGCTTTCTATAGCCTTCTGTCTTTTATCTAGATAATCTTTTTGAAGCTCCTCACTTTCCCAAGCTGTACCGTATATTCTTTGAAGCATTTTATTGTTTTCATCACCTCTCCAGTATGCACCTGCTGTGGATAATAACTTTAATGCTTTTATTTCTCCTGTCTTTTCAATATGCCCACCTCTACATAAATCTTTAAACTTACCGTCAGAATGGCTGTACTCAGTAATTATTTCTTCTTCAGACATTGAGTTTATTATTTCTATTTTGTAAGGATTATCTTTGTAAACCTCTAAAGCTTCAGCCCTAGAAAGTTCATTGCATTCAAACTTAGAGTTTCTTTTCACTGATCTTTTCATTTCTCTTTCGATGGCAATAAGATCTTGAGGTGAGAATGTAATATCTATATCGAAATCGTAATAAAAACCATCTGTGATTGGAGGTCCTAGTGTGATTTTGGCATTAGGATATAATTTTAGTACAGCCTCAGCCAATAAATGAGCTGCTGAATGTCTTAAGTTATTTCTATATACTTCTAGATTTTTAGTTTCCATATCCACATTATATTATTTTTATTTATACCTAGGGACATTATGTTTTTTCAATATTAAATCTAGTTCTTTTATTAATTCATTTGAAGGTTTTTTTGAGGGAGGCCTAGGTGGACCGGATTTTAAGCCTACTAACTCCATAGCAACCTTGATAAATGGACCTTCTCCTCCGGTTTCCTGAACAACTTTTCCTACCCACTTCATCCAATCAGACTTAAATCCTCCCAATAGATTTTTGGCTTTTGTATAGTCTTTTTCTTTAAGTGATTCCCAAATCATTTCAGGATATTCAGGCCAAAAACTACTAAGATGAGTAATAAATCCAGATGCTCCATAAATATTACTCAAGATATGATTCCCTGAGTTATCAATCATGTTTATTTTACTTGAGTATCTTTCTAACCCATCTCTAAAAAGCTTTATGTCTTCGTGGCTCCACTTAATAGAGTTTACGTTTGGTATTTCCACTAGATGATCTAACAATTCAAAGTCCATAACAAATCCATCCCACCATGTATGATAAATCATTAAGTTTACATCTGTTTCATTTGCTACTCTTTCAAATAGATCTATTACATCCTGTTTAGTTGGCATGTAATAATAAGTTGGTCCAAGTTGGCAACCATATATTCCGTTCTCTGAAGCAGCTTTAGCCATCTTTATAATTTCTCTCCAGTCAGTATGTTGGATTGAAGTTAGAACAGGGACTTTACTGTCGACTGATTTAACAGCTACTTTCATTAGTTCTATTCTTTCTTCTACATTTAGCACAGGATGTTCTCCTCCTGCTCCACCTATGAGTAATGTTGAATTTTCGTTTTTTAGGCCTTTGTCGGTCATAAATTTTAAGTTTGTTTCGAAGGCTTTATAGTCTATTGAGAAATCATCCTTAAATGGTGTTGCAACAGCTACCATTGGGCCTACTATTAATTTATCAACTGGCATTATATCTCCTTTAATTTAATAATTTATTTGTAAGAAGCGAGTACTTAAATGTAAGTTTCATTACATTTGTTACTTAGAATTTCTGAACAGTCACAATTTATACATTTACATGGATTGCATTTACAAAAATCATTTTTACACTGTTCTGTTTTCATAGCTTATATTCTAATCTTTTTCGACGATAAAAAAACATTATTTTGATTTTACTTTTAATAGAATAGCCATAATCAATAAAACTAGTAAAAATAAAACCCCTGGAATTATTATAGAAATCTTAATATCTGAGAAAAAAATCAAATAAATAGTAGCAACTATTAGGCTTATAAAGCTAACAAATAAGTTTATTTTGTAAAAATTCATATTTTTTTCTCTATTTCTTCTACTATATATTTTGCATCTTCTGAAACACCTATAAATTGAGCTGATTTTGACGAATACATCCATTGTAGTCCCATAAAATAAAGGCCAGAATGATTAGTCACTCCTCGATTTTGTATAGGGTGATTATTTTCATCTGTTATATTTAGATCAATCCAATCAAAATTATACTTAAAACCCGTTGCCCAAATTATACTTGTGTTGTTTTCAGTAGCATCAAACTTTGAAATAGATTGTAGCCTTGTTTTTTCAATTCTTAGATCGGGTAGAATTTCTTCTTTGGGAGCCATTAATTTAGTATTTTTTATATATTTATCAACATTCTTTGCCCAATTAAGAGCATGTTCATCTGAAAATTTTATATTTTTGTATAGATCATTATTTATATAGACGAAATTATCTTTGCAATCTTTGATTGACCCACATAGTTTTAGCCCTCTTTCATGTAAATCAAGTAAGTTGATATCATGACCTCCTTTACTTCCTGAGGTATGTGAGCTACAAGACCATCTATCCTTAAATGGAACATCTTTTACAGTTTTATCAAAAGATCCCATTTCATAATTCCACCATGAAGAGTCTTTTCCTCTATATCTTCTTGGCCTTCTGCCACATTTACTTACCGCAAGCCAAACTTTTTTACCAGAGTCAAGCAAATCTTCTGCTATTTGTGCCCCTGACTGCCCTGATCCAACTACAATTACATTCCCGTCAGGTAATTCTCTTGAGTTTTTATAATTTGAAGAATGTATTTGAAATATATTTTTATTTAATTTATTATGCATTTCAGGAATATGAGCATTTCCGAATGCTCCACTTGCTATAACAATATTTTTGGCTGAAATTTTTCTTTTTGATGTAGTTAATACGTAATTATTTTTATACTTAGAAACATTTTCTACATCTTCGTTCTCATAAATTTTTGAGCCTATAAAATTTCCGAAAGCCTTTATGTAACTTACCACTTCTGATTTATTGAGAAAGCCATCAGGGTTATCCGAAGGAAAATGATCCGAATCAAATCCAAATTCAGGTATTTTCATAGCCCAGTTTGGGTTAACAAGATAAAAATTATCCCATCTCTCATGGTTCCAAGTGTTTGCGATTTCTCCTCTTTCAATAACTACGTGGTCAATTTTTTTCTTGGTTAAAAAGTAGCTAGTACATAATCCAGCTATGCCTGCTCCAATTACAACAACTTCAATATCAGGATATTTTTTATTATTTTCCATCTCTAGACTAGTGGGTTAAATATTTTGTGTTTTTATGAAATTCGAAACGCTTTTTCATTACTTTTACAGCTTGATCATAATTATCAATTAAGATAGCGTTTCTTTTATTTTGGATTGCAGCTTCCCCTGTTGTCCCAGCTCCTGCAAAAAAATCTAGAACTTTATCATTTTTGTTTGAGTGAACCCTGATAATTCTGTTTAATACTCCCATAGGCTTTTGAGTAGGATAACCTGTTTTCTCTTTACTATTTGGACTCACTATTGTGTGCCACCAAGAATCTGTTGGTGTTTTACCTTTTGCAGCTTTTTCAGGACCTACTAAGTTTGGGGCAAGATAGGGAATCCTGTCTATTTCATCATAATTGAAAGTGTAATCATCTGGATTTATTGCATACCATAGGATGTTATCGTGTTTAGCAGACCATTTACTTTTACTTCTTGCTCCGTAATCATATGACCAAATTATCTCATTAATGAATGACTCTCTACCAAATATTTCATCGCACATTACTTTTGCATAGTGTATTTCTCTATAATCGAGATGTAAAAAAAAACTACCGTTAGGTTTCAAAATTCTTTTTGCTTCAATTATTCTTTCTCTTAAAAATTCTATGTAATCATCAAAAATATCTTTATAGCTTTGCTTTCCAAGTATTTCAGTTTTGTAAGTCTGGCCTTTGAATCCAATCCTGTCACCATCATCAGATCTTGTTGTTTTTATTCGAGTCCTTGATTGAATTTTTCCTGTATTAAATGGTGGGTCAATATAAATTAGATCAATAGATTTATCTTTGAATTTTTTTAGTATTTTTAAGTTGTCACCTAAGTGAATTTCTAAATTTGTGTCATTCATAAGATTAGTTTATTACATTGAAATAATAGCACAATGTAATTTATATATTTCTCTACAGAATTTTACAGAGAAACATTCCTAACAATGCACCTATAAAAATTGCGAGCAAATATGAAATAAATAGATTTATTAATGAGTTTTGATTTTCTTTTTTTATCATCTTGTATAATTATTTATTTTTATTGTTATTTTGTCTTATTTTTTCAGAATAAATAGTAAGAACTAAAGTAATGACTCCTATCACAATACCCCAAAAGGCCCCTAGATTTAACCAAAGGCCAAAAAAACCACCAATAACAAAAGCGTAGACTATTGATAAGAGATAAATTTTATTAATCATTACAATTGTTAATGATTTTACAAATTAGAAAAATTTTCAAGAGCTTTATTCCTAGAGTCTTTGAGATCAATGATTGGATGAGGATAATTTTGACCTAAAAAAATATTAGCCTTTTCAAGCTCTTGAGTTGAAGCTTCCCATGGACTGTAAAGATATTTGATATCTAAATCTTTTAGTTCAGGGACATGTTTTTTAATATATTCCCCTTGGGGATCAAACTTGACACCTTGAGTTACTGGATTAAAAATTCTAAAATATGGAGCTGCATCTGCACCTGTTCCAGCAACCCACTGCCAACTTGCTGTATTTGAGGCTAAATCTGCATCAACTAAACAGTCCCAAAACCATCTTTCTCCTGATTTCCAATGTAAAAGTAAGTTTTTTACTAAAAATGAACCAACGATCATTCTTACCCTATTATGCATATAACCTGTATTCCATAACTCTCGCATGCCTGCATCAATAATTGGGTATCCGGTTTCTCCTTTTTTCCATCTTTCTAAATTTTGTAAATTATTATCCCATTCAAAGTTATCAAATTTACTCTGAAGGTTTTCATTTATGATATGAGGAAAATGGAATAGAAGGTAATAAGAAAACTCTCTCCAGGCCAGTTCACTTTGAAAGTGACTTACATCTTTTTCTGAATATATTTTCTTATATTTGTTTGACTCATACCAAACTTTATTAGGAGATATTTCACCGAAATGCAGATGTGGTGAAAGTTGAGAAACATTTTGTTTCATAGGGAAGTTTCTCCCATTTTTATAACCATCTAATCCATCACTCAAAAATATTTGTAATTTTTCTAAAGCTCCCTCTTCACCAACATTCCAATGATTATCAAAGTTTTCGTACCAGTTAAATTTATCTAATAAGCCTAAAGAATTTATTGTCATTATATTATTTTCATCTTTTATTAGATGATTTAAATTTGCATTTTCTCTCGGCAGTCTTGGCTCTGAATGAACTAGACAACCCTTTCTGTAGAATGGAGTAAAAACTTTATAAGGTGTTTTGTCTGATTTTAAGATTTCAGTTGGTTCCCATAATAAAGATGAGTTATATGAGTAAACTTTTATATTTTTATCAGTCAGATATTTTTTAATCTTCTTGTCTCTCTCTATACTCCATGGTTCATAACTCCTGTTCCAAAAGACAGCATTTAATTCGAGTTTTTTTTCAATATCTTTGAATATTTGTATAGGATCACCCTTATAAAAAGATATCTTATTATCAAATTTAGAATTTAATTTTTTTAATGAATTATGTAGCCACCACCTGCTAGCACCTCCCAAATTATTCTCTTCTGAATTTACATTATCAAGTATGAAGATAGGTATAACATTGTTGAATTCACTAGATTTTAACAGAGCAAGATTATCTGAAATTCTAAGATCATTTCTAATCCAATAAATGGAAATATCATTATTTGTAGACATACATAAAATTTTATATATTCGAAATAAAAAAAATCGTTTAATAAAAAAAAAGTTAAATAAATTTGACTAACTTAGCTAAAATCAAACTCTCTTCCTACTTTATTCGGTAATTCGACAGGTGTTTTGTCCTCTGTTTCAATCATCCAATTAAGAAGATGGTTTTTCATCTCATTAATTACAGAAGAATATTTACTTTTGTTAGCTAGATTTCTAAGTTCCCAAGGATCGTTAGTTAGATCATATAATTCGTCAACGTCTCCTGAATTATCAGTAATATATTTCCATTTATCTGTTCTCACCATTTTTCTTCTTCCTTCTGCCTCTCTAGCCCAAAGTGTTTCTAGCAGAGTTTTGTATCCAAAAGGTTTCTTAAATTTTTTCAAATCTTTTAATCTAAAGCTTGGACCTCCTGCTCCATATTCTGAAAAAGCTATATTTTTTGAAGGATTTTTTGTTATTTTTGGTAGTAAGCTTCCGTGCATCGATCTCATATCTTTATCTGACAAGAAATTTTTTTCATCTTCTTTTTCTGATTTCCATGCTTTTCCTATTTCTGAAAAATTTCCAAGCCCTTGAAGGTAAAAAATAGTTGGAATTATATCAATGGTGCTTACCACTTTTTCTTCAACTTCTCCAACAGGGAATTTACCTTTATTCCAAGAGATAATTAAAGGCACTTTTACTAAACAATCGTAGAAAACACCTCCTTTTACAAACATTCCATGTTCGCCCATGAAATCTCCATGGTCAGATGTAAAGACTATTATCGTATCATCTTTTAAGTTTAGTTCTTCTAATTTATCAATTATCTTTTTTATCTCATCATCTATAAACTTACACATTGCTTGATAGATACTTATTTGAGCTCTGATTTCATCTTCTGGTTCATCTTTATGTCCCATTATTTCGTATAGAATTTTGTTTCTTTCAGGGGATGATTCGTCATCAAATTCACCTTTTCTTTGAGGAGGCAGTTTTACGTATTCTTTTGGAAACATTTCTACGTATCTTTTAGGGGCTTCATAGGGTTCATGGGGGTCAGGAAATGATACCCATAGAGCAAATGGATTATTTTCTCTTGAAAAAGATCCTTGAGCGTACTTCTCTAAGAATTTAATACTTTGATTTGCAATCAGTGAAGTTGAAAATGTGCTTTCATCATTATTTGAAGACGAATAGCATATCTTTTTTTTAGTTTTAGACATTTCTAATCTGTTTTTATTAGCTTCATTGATTATATTTTCATCTTTAATCCAATCCATTCCTGTATTGCCAACATTTGCTCCTACATAATCACCTTTAGGTAAGCCTTGGTGACTAATTTCTAATCTTACATCAAAAAGATCAAGATCTGATTGATTGACATAGCAATGGTTTTTCCCGATCAATCCAGTTGTATAGCCCGCTTTTTTCCATACTTTGAAAGCATGAAATTCACCTTCAGGAAGAAGAGTTTCGTTTCTTCTACAACCTGTATTATGAGGATATTTTCCTGTCATGATTGATGTTCTTGCAGGAACACATAAAGGTGAAGGTGTTATTGCATTTTCAAATTTTATTCCTTCTTCAGCTAGTTTTTCAATTTGAGGGCACTCTATTCCAATTTCAGAATAAATTCTTAATATTGATGCTTTCATTTGATCAGCCATTATAAAGAGTATGTTCGGACGTTTTGACATAATTAATACCTTAAAATTCAGTAATTGTTGATTCTATGAAACGTTCTCCATTTGGATCGTCATTTATATAGTAAGCAGTTATCAGTTTGCCATCATCCCTCAAAACTGATCTTGTATATCCAATATCATGATTACCGCTACTTTTACGCAAGCAAATAGGTTTACTCCAATGATTACCTTCATTTTCAGAGATCACCGCATAAATACCGTATGGCTCCTTCCGTGAACCAAAAGTAATTACGAGTCTACCGTCATCTAATTGAACAAGAGAACCAGGGTTGCCCCCTTTTCCTGTTGAATCAACGGGTCTGCTCAAGTATTTCCAAGATAAGCCATTATCCTTAGATATGAAAAGATCAATCCAGCAATTTTCTAGCTTAGACCCCTTACTTCTAATAGCTGTTAAAATATTTCCATTTTTTAGTTGGATACTTGAAGGCATAATGTCGTAACCTTCAGGAAATTCATTTATCCAAGATAAGAATTCTAATGTTTTTCCTCCATCTTTTGTTATACATGAAAAAACTCTACCTTCTTTACCATTAGTTTTTGTTGCAGTAAGCATTATTACCGCCGTTTTATTATCTTGAATAAGCCAATCTGTTCTGGCTGCTATGCCTGACTGATTAAACATAGGTATTTTATAAGGTCCATTCCAATTTTTGCATCTATCATTTGATATGTAATACCAAGATTCTGCTCCTTTAGAAAGACCTGTTTTTCCACACATAACAGCAAAATCTTTATTATTAAAATCAAAGCTTTTAGGTTCTTCAAAACGAATTTCTTCTAGAGAATCTATTACATCTTGATTCATATGCTCGTAAGCACCTAAACCTACTCCATAAGGAATTGGGCATTCAGATACAGACCAGGTTATTCCGTTATCAAGACTTCTTGCTTGCATTGTTACTAGTGGCTTAGACCTATCTCGCGCATGAAACCCTCCTTCAATATTAGGATATCCTGAAGTAAAAATTAGCACGATTTCATTCTCCCATTTCCAGATTCCATAATTTGCAGGCCAACCAGCATATCTGTCAATATTTCTATAAATTTCTTGATTTAAATTAGAAATATAAGTTTTCATGGCCAAGGATAATTCTTTTTCTAGCTATTCTAATATTAGATTGTATATTTTTGCTAACTTTTTCTTGATTCTATAAAGCTCTTAATAAATACTATCAGAGCAAAAGAACACGTAGAAATCATAATTATCAGTCTTATAAGACCTAAACCTCCTTCATCTAATGATTTAGGAAGCCTTGTGCCTATAAGAGCAATTAATATAAGGATTGTTAGCAACACAGCTATGTGAGCAAATATCAAATTTAGTTTTTGATTTTTTCTTGAAAGAAAATAACAAATGAAAATAAGTACACCGAATATTGATGGTATTAAAGCTGTAACTGAAGACACATCAATAAATCCCCATAATCCCATTAGAATCAAGGAAATTGAATTTATAAAATTTGCTGTTTTTGTGTTCATAAAAACCCCTTTAGTGAAATTACCCTAAAAATACGTCTGTTTCATCCTCAGATTCAAAAACATTATTTAGGAAATTTAATTTATCTTTTCGTGATTTATAATTTTTTAAGTTTTTATCTGTACTTACTTTTTTTTCTGAATAAATTTTTCTTCTAAAAATTTTCATATAATAATTATTTACCTCTAATCATTTGAAGTGTTGAAAAGAAAAGGGTTATCATAATACCGACAATAGCTAACCCTGTAGGAGTTGCTAGATCTCCTATAGGCAGAGCAGCTGTATTTATTCCAGGTATAAGCTTTCTTAGTCTGTCACCTTCATAAATAAATAAATCTTCAACTCTACAGTTAGATATAGCTTCGAGTTCTATTGAAGAAGGAGGCCTTAAGTTTGGCGTATCATTTAGGATCGGATGATATCCTTCATATGATCCCGGAAGAGAGAATTCAGATATGGCTTTTGACACACTTGAGTCTACATCAAATCCATTTTTCTCTATCATGTAACCAAAGACATTCTTATACTCATTTATCATGCAAGCTCTTTGACTATCAGAGGGTCGAGATAAGTAGTCAGGGTCACCAAAAGATCCATATTTTAGTAAGACACTAAGCCCGCCCTTACCTTGTGTTGCTGATCTTATCTGAGACTCACAATTTTGAAGAGCAATCTTTTCATCTGAGCTTGGTCTTACTTGTGGTTCCCAAATTAAATTATTAATATAAGAAGATTTTATGTAATTTTCAGTTTCCCCTTTTTCTCTTGCTAGATTCGCTACCATACAATCTTCAGCTACGGAACCTCTTGCTAAGTCAATTAACTCTAGTCTAAGAATTTCTATTGGGTTGCCATTATTTGAAACTGGTGACTGTGTATTTACATTATTTATACTGGAGGTGTTATCTGATAAATTTTGTCTGAAATCAGCAGCAGCTTCTTGAAAGTCTACATTTGATTGAGTAAATAAACTGCTCTCAAAAACTGGTTCATAATCATATTGATCGTTATAAAATTGATCAATCCATTCAAATTCAGGCTTTTCTTCTAAGCATTCGTAAACAGCTCTTAGTTCTATATCTGTATAATCTCTTGCTAGAGGTTTAGAACTATTTAAATTCCCTCCACTATAGAAAATTTTTGTGATTATGTGCATAGCTGACTCATCAGCGAGACTTACTAAATCGTCTCCAAATCCAGAGTTTTCAAAAGCGTTTTCAGTACAAGCTAAAATCTTTTCAAAATTATTTCCTGGATAATTGTCGATACCTGTAAATTTAATTTCATCAATAAAGAGAGTATATTGCCATAAGTAAGATGCAATAATTACATCCGAGAGATCAACCTTGAATCTATTTGAACAGTCTAATATTGCATGATATTGTTCTTCGCCTAATGGTCTATTGCTATACTCAGTTGGATCTTCATGATCCATAAATCCCATAAGCATAGTATCATAAACAGTTTCAGCCTCATTATTTGTCATATTAGAAGGGAATTGGATAAATTCTTCAAGAATACATTGTCTAAAATCAGGTTCTGCTAATCTTACAAAAACATCTTCTAATGTTACTCCTTGGTCATTACTATAAAATGAAGCATTATAGTCTTTTAGCCATTCAAGATCATTGTTACATCCAATTACGATATTTAAGACATCATTTCTTCTTTTAGCATTAGGTTCTTCTTCAAGAAAATACCAACCATCTGTTCTTCCAACTACATATTCAACAAGTTCAAATACAATACTTTCAGCTTGAGGACTATAAATTTGATTTGCATCTGATATTGTATCAACCATACAAAATTCTCCTGGGATTTCTTGAGACCCTACTATATAGTCAGCAAGCATTTCTTGTCCATTTGGATAATGATTTACATTTGACCCAGGAGGAAGAGGCCATATATTTTCTAAATGATGATACAAACAATCATATGCACCTAACATTTCTTCTCTAGAAAGAGATCTTTTTCCTTCCTTAACAGAATTTAAATCATCAAGGATTATACTTCTTCTGAGGTTTAAAGTATCTGAAAGATGTGGGATCACACATTTATCTAAAAATATATTAAGGTCAGGCCTAGATTGGTAAGCAGCAACATTTTCCCAAATTCCACTTAGTAATTTACTGAAATTTAATTGCATACAATTTGTTACAGCATCATAATAAAAATCAGGTTCTTCAAGTGGTCTTACTCCAAGAGTGAAAGCAAAATCCATGTATGCTTGTTCATAGCTCATTCCAGTTGCAAGCTCAACTTCTTTAGCTATACAGTCCATCTTTTCTAAGCTGTCATCACTATAAATTAATTTAAAGTTGATAAATGGACCAATAGGAACTTCATCGGGTGATGGTGGTTGCCAACTGAAAGTATCCCCAAAAATATCAGCTACTGGTCCTTGTCCAACCTGCTCAAATAAATTCTGTATTCCTGTTTGTTCCTTTTCTTTTTCTAATCTTTTTCTTTCTTCTTCTTGTCTTTGTAGTTCAAGTTCAGCTTCTTGTTTTGCTCTTAGTAATTCTTCTTCAGCCCTTGCTCTATCTGCCTCTCTTCTAATTTTTTCAGCTTCTTCGTACATTCTTTGAGTCTCTTTATCTGCTTCCCACTGGGCATTATAATATGGTCCTCCAGGTTGAACTAAAGGAGAATTTACAGTAAAAAATTGGTATTTACATCTGATATATTGTCTACCTGGTTCTTGCCGCACGTTTCCTCTAAATAAAATATGTGTAACCTTTGATTTTGGGTCGATATTATAAAAGTTAGTAACTTTCTGACCCCAGATACCCGCAGATCCAGCTTCTAATGCATAATGGTTTTCTATGTAAACTGAATCAAAATTTTCATAATCTTCCTCAGGGTTCTTACATCCTTGAAACCATACGCCTTGACCTTCATAAAATTCTGCTGGAGCTACAGTCTGTGTCATTAACTGATAACTTGTATCTAAGCTAACATCACAGAAGACCTCACCTGTCCCTGGGTTACTTCTACACTCAGATTCTTCAAATAAAAAGTCACCACCTGACGGAGGCATTTGTGCAGAGATATTACTTTCAGTATTAATCCCGGAAAACAGGAAAAATAATAAAATAAAATTTACAGTTATGATCTTTTTTATAATCATCATAAAATTATTTTTTCTTCTTAGATATTACACTAATTGCAATACTCTTGTTTATAGAGTTATTATTATTTGATAATTTTTAGACACCGAGTAAATCACACAATTCCGGAAAGTTTTTGGTTGTGTAATCAGGCATATATAATTCATAAAATTCAGATTCATCGTATGGTAGATCATATCTGTTAACATATGCTCCTCTATAACCACTGATTCTTGCCCCTAAAGTGTCAAAAGAATGCGCTGCTACCATCATTATCTGTCTAGGCTCAAGGTTTAACTTTTTAGCAGCAAAACGATACACGGCAGGATGAGGTTTAAATTGTCCAACTGTTTCTGCAGATAAAATTGAATGAAAATCAAACTTAATTTGATTTTTAGCTAAATGTTCTAAGTAACTCTGTTCCCCATTTGAAAGCATTACAAGATCATATTTTTTATTTAATCTGTTCAATCCTTCAATTGCATCCGGGAATGGAGATAGATACTGATATGCCTCCATGAATTGATCTATTTGTTTATAAGTAAATTCAACCTTTAAGTTTTTTAGACTATATATTAAGGCTCGTCTTTTTACAGCCAAGTAACCACTGTGCCCAAGCATATATAAATTATCTTGGTATTGTTCAATACGTTGTCTTAGTCTCCATTGAGCCCAAACATCAGAACCTTTTAAGTTTTCTGTATTACCACATTCTTTTAATAGATTATCCAAAGGCGGTATGAGGCTACCCGCAAGGTCAAGTACAGTTCCAAATATGTCAAAGGTTAGTGTTTTGACATTTTCTACAGGGCTTTTAGTCATAATTTACTCCTATTTACTTAGGTTAGGATTATTTCTTTTTTATTTTTATAGCTTTAGGCAAGTCTTCATAATAAAAAATATAGAATATTAGAGGAGAAACTAACACAACCCAAAGCCACCAACTATCAATTATGGCAATATATAGAACATAACTATATACAATCCAAAATATAGCTCTAATTATTATTTTTTTTACTACAGGATTCATTATTCCTCTCTAAATAACTATAAAAAAAGAATTTGTAGGTATTTATTGTGGATATCCTAATATACAGCAATCATAAATACCTAATTTTATACTGGTGGGCGATACAGGACTTGAACCTGTGACCTCGTCGATGTCAACGACGCGCTCTAGCCAGCTGAGCTAACCGCCCAAAAAACTATTATTCTTTTTCTTCTTCAGTATCTGAATCTTCATCCAGATTTAGCATGTTATCTAAATCTATTTCTTCAGATTCATTTTCATCGCTATTTTCTTCTGTATCTAGATTTAATAAATTTAATAAATCTTCAGTTGAGTCAGAATCTTTATTGCCATTTCCTTCCTCATCACCAGCAATAGCAGCTAATGCTTCTTCAAAAGTTGCAGGTGCCTCTGTCATTCCTGTTAGCCCTGTGCCTTCTGACGAAATGCTATCTTTATCAATTCCTAATAATTCTAGACCCTCAGGAGACTGATCCATTCTAGCAGGAATCAATCTTCCGATGATAACATTTTCCTTTAATCCAGATAATTGATCAACTGATCCATTTACAGCTGCTTCAGTTAACACTCTAGCTGTTTCTTGGAAACTAGCTGCAGCCAAGAAAGAATCTGTAACTAAAGACGCTCTTGTTACTCCAAGAAGAACAGGTATAGCTTCAGCTGTTTCCTTGTTTTCATTGAGCATAGCGCTGTTTAGTTCTTCAAAATCAAACTTATCAATAAGCTCTCCTGGTAGCAAACCTGTGTCACCAGCATTTTCAATTCTTACCTTTCTAAGCATTTGTTTCAATATAACTTCAATATGCTTATCATGTATATGAACACCTTGAGACCTGTAAACTGCTTGAACTTCGTTAACTAAGTAAGTTTGAACTTCTTCTACACCTTGAATCCTTAATATTTCATGTGGATTTTTAGGACCAGATGTTATTGGATCTCCAGCTTCAATCTTTTGTCCATCTGATACTAGCAGTTCAGATGCAGCAGGGATTGCATATTCTCTTTCGTTTTCATCTTCCCAAGTGATTGTTATCTCATTTTTAGATACACTAACTATTCCTTCATAAGGAGCAACAACATCTTTCGATATTTCTTCAAAATCATCTTGTTTTTTTAATTTTGAAACTAATGATTTCTTTATAGAAATAATAGTTTCTCCTACACCTATTCTTTGTCCGGTTTTTACAATTGCTCGGTGTGTGTCAGGAATTTGAGTTGTTACAGAATTTTTTTCAGTATTAGAAATCCTAACAACTCTTAGTTCACCTACATTACCTAACTTAACATTTCCTGAAATTTCAGAAAGTATCGAAACTCCCTTTGGAATTCTTGCTTCAAAAAGCTCAATAACCCTTGGTAAACCTGATGTAATGTCTAATCCTGCTATACCACCTGTGTGGAAAGTTCTCATAGTCAATTGAGTACCTGGCTCTCCAATAGACTGAGCAGCAATAATTCCAACAGCCTCTCCCATCATAGAAGGTTCTCCAGTGGCTAGAGATGCTCCATAACATTTTTGTGAGATACCTTTTTTGGCAGTTGATGAAAGAGGTGAATAGCACCAAACTTCGTCAATACCTAGGGCTTCTATTTCTTTAGCAAGAGCAGGGGAAATTATAGTTTCAGTATCTACAATAACCTCTCCTGTTTCAGGATGTGTTACTGGGATTGAAGGGAATCTACTAACAATTCTGTCTGCAAGACTTGAGCCCATATTATCATCATCGGCTTTAATTCTAATGCCTACAGCATTTTCATCATCAACAGTATTTATTATCAAGTCTTGTGCAACGTCGGCTAAACGTCTAGTTAAATAACCTGAGTCAGCTGTTCTTAGAGCTGTATCAGCTAGACCTTTTCTAGCTCCATGAGTAGAAATAAAGTATTCCATAACACTTAGTCCTTCTGCAAATGAAGATCTAATAGGCAATTCAATAATTCTACCTTTAGGATCTGACATTAAGCCTCTCATACCAGCCATTTGCTTAATCTGTGCTAGGTTTCCTTTAGCTCCTGAGTCAGCCATTGAGTATATTCCAGCATAATTTGGAAGAGAATCTGAAACAGCAGATTCCATTTTTTTTGAAACATCTTCCCATACATTTATAGAACTTTGGTATCTTTCTGCTTGTGTGATCATACCTTCCATATATTGCTCGTCTAATTTTCTGATTTTTTGGTCAGCTGAAGAAAGCAAAGATTGTTTTTGAGGAGGAGTAACAATATCCTTGATCGCAATAGTTGTTCCAGAAACCGTGGCATATTTAAAACCTATGTCCTTGATATCATCAAGCACTACTGTGGTAACATCTTTTCCTAAAAGACCATAACAGTCTGCAACAAGATCTTCGATTAAAGATTTTGTAAACTGTTGGTTTCTAAATCCTAGCTCTTCTGGAATAATTTCATGCCATAGTAATCTACCAACTGTTGTTTCAACATACTCATCATTTATTTTTAGTTTTATTGGTTCTCTTAAAGTTAAATTTTCAACTTCGTGAGCAAAAATAGCAGATTCTCTTGAATCAAATATTGAAATCTTATCTTTTTCCTCTTTTTTATCCATACCTGTTAGATAGTAAATACCTAGAACCATATCTAAGTTAGGAGCCACAATTGGTTCTCCTGATCTAGGAGCCAACATATTGTTTGTTGATAGCATTATTTTTTTTGCTTCTAACACAGATTCTTTTGACAAAGGAACATGAACCGCCATTTGATCTCCATCAAAGTCAGCATTGAAAGCTGTACACACAAGAGGATGAAGCTGAATCGCTGAACCCTCTACAAGTACAGGTTGAAATGCTTGTATTCCAAGTCTATGAAGAGTTGGTGCCCTGTTTAGTAAAACAGGGTGGTCTTTGATTACTTCTTCCAAAATATCCCAAATTTCAGGCTGAGATCTTTCTGCTAATCTTTTAGCAGACTTAATGTTGTGAGCGTAACCTTTGACCACTAAAGAATTCATAACAAATGGCTTAAATAACTCTAATGCCATTTTTTTAGGCAGGCCACATTCATATAGCTTTAGCTGGGGACCTGAAATAATTACAGATCGTCCAGAGTAATCTACTCTTTTACCAAGTAAGTTTTGTCTAAATCTTCCTTGTTTACCTCTTAGTAAATCTGTTAGAGATTTCAATTTATGATTGTGAGATCCTAGTATAGGTCTACCTCGTCTGCCATTATCGATAAGAGCATCAACTGCTTCTTGAAGCATTCTTTTTTCATTTCTTATAATAATTTCAGGAGCTTGTAAGTCTAGAAGATGTTTTAGTCTATTATTTCTATTGATAACTCTTCTGTATAAATCGTTAAGGTCTGATGTTGCAAATCTTCCACCATCTAATTGAACCATTGGATGTAATTCAGGAGGGAGAACGGGCAAAATTGTTAAGACCATCCATTCTGGCTTATTTCCACTTTGTTTGAAGCTTTCAATAACCCTTAGTCTCTTTATAGCTTTTTTTCTTCTTTGACCAGATGTTTGTCTGATCTCATCAATTAGAGATTCAGTAGCTTTTTCTAAGTCAAACTCCTTCAAAATCTTAAGAATAGCTTCAGCTCCCATTTCTGCTACAAAAACAGGACCATATTTGTCTCTATATTCTCTATACTTAGCTTCTGTCAAAAGTTGCATAACATCTAGAGCTTCCAGTTCTTCAATTCTAGTCTCTAGAATATCTTGCTCTTCTTCAATTAGTTCTTCGTACTTTGACCTAAGCAATGATTCAAGTTTTTCAGGATCTTTAAGTTCAGATTTTTTTACTTTTACTTCAAGTATTTCTAGTTCTTTCTCAAACTCTTTAGATTCTATAATTTGATCTAACTTTTTCTTTAGATCTTCAATTTTTTGTTCCATATCTTGTTTGAAAAAGTTGATCGCATCTAATTTTTCATCATTGTTGATAGATGTAACTATGTATTGTGCAAAATATAGAACTCTTTCTAGATTTTTAGGTGATACATCAAGTAGTAATCCTAATCTTGATGGAGTGCTTTTTGAAAACCATATATGAGCAACCGGAGCAGCAAGCTTGATGTGCCCCATTCTTTCTCTTCGGACCTTAGCCCTTGTAACTTCAACACCACATCTGTCACAAATAACACCTTTGTATCTTATTTTTTTATACTTTCCACAGTAACATTCCCAATCTTTGGTAGGACCAAATATTTTTTCACAAAACAAACCGTCTTTTTCAGGTCTTAGTGTTCTGTAGTTTATTGTTTCGGGTTTTGTTACTTCTCCATAAGACCAGGCCCTAATCTGTTCAGGGGATGCCAAAGATATTCTTATAGAATTAAAGTCTGATGATGATTTAGTTGTCATTTTTTTTCTCCTTGTTTAAGCTCTCTAACTGGTTTAGAAATTATTTTTCTTCTTCAGAATTTTCTTCTTCAGGTAATTCTTCTTCAGCAGAATTATTAGTATCTTCAGGAAGAGTAATTTCTATTTCATTGTCGTTGTCTTCCTCAGATTCATCTTCACTTGATTCATCTGATAATTCGTCATCAATTTCTATATCAGTATCTTCATCAAAATCAGAAATATCTAACATATCGTTCCAATCTATTTCTCCTGAAGTAGCCCCCGTTCTTGTTGGGAGCTCTTCACTTAGACTCTTATTTAATAATTCAATTGAAAGACCTAAACCTTGCAACTCTTTCAATAAAACGTGGAAAGATTCAGGTACTCCAGGTTGGATTACTTGCTCTCCTTTAACTATCGCTTCATATGTTTTAACTCTTCCTACAACATCATCTGATTTGATTGTTAGCATTTCTTGAAGAGTATAAGCTGCAGAATAGGCTTCTAATGCCCAGACTTCCATTTCTCCGAATCTTTGACCACCGAATTGAGCTTTACCACCTAATGGCTGTTGGGTAATCAAAGAGTAAGGGCCAGTAGACCTTGCATGTATTTTATCTTCAACTAGGTGAATTAGTTTCATCATATATACACTACCAACAGTCACTTGATTTTCAAATGCAACACCTGTTTTTCCGTCATAAACCTTTTGTTTTCCGAAAATTGGAGCTGACATTTTCTTTTCTCTAGAAATCTCTAAAGCTTTTTGCATAAGTTGAGTTGGTTTTAGGTCATCTATTTTTTCTCCAGCAACTTCCTGCAACCAAATTGACAGACAAGCATCTCTAGCAACTCCATGGTTTGATGGGGCATCACTCCATAATTTATCTCTTTGATAACCTCTTTCTTCTAACCATTCGTCAACAATCTCCCAGTCAATTTCATTGTTTTCTGATTTTTTGTTGTCTATGGCATTTGAGACAGTAACAAACCAAGCTCTAGCTAAATGATCTTCAATAATCACATCATTTGCGCCATCAAAAACAGGAGTTCTTGCTTTGAATCCCAATATTTTAGCAGCCCAGCCTAAGTGTGTTTCCATTATTTGGCCTAGGTTCATTCTACTCGGAACACCAATTGGATTAAGAATTATATCAATAGGAGTTCCATCTTCAAGATATGGCATGTCTTCTCTTGGAAGCACTCTAGAAACAACACCTTTGTTTCCATGTCTTCCTGCCATTTTGTCTCCTTGTGTTATTTTTCTAGTGTGAGCAATCCAAACTCTTACTATTTTTTGAACACCAGGTAATAATTGATCTCCATTTTCTTTAGTAAGTATTTTTACATCTATAACTTTTCCATGTTGACCATGAGGAACTCTTAATGAACTATCTTTTACATCTCTTGCTTTTTCACCAAAAATTGCTCTAAGCAATTTTTCTTCAGCAGTTAACTCAGTTTCACCCTTTGGAGTTATTTTTCCTACCAAAATATCTCCTTGGTTTACTCTAGCTCCAATTCTTACTATTCCTTCTTGGTCAAGACTAACTAAAGCCTCTTCTCCTACATTTGGAATATCTCTTGTGATTTCTTCAGGACCTAGCTTAGTATCTCTAGCTTCTATTTCGTGCTTCTCTATATGCACTGAAGTAAATCTATCATTTCTTACTAAATCTTCGTTTAATACAATCGAGTCTTCGTAATTTAGACCTTCCCAACTCATAAATGCAACTGTAAGATTTTGACCCAATGATAGTTCTGCTCCATCAGTTGAAGTTGAATCAGCTAAAGGTTGCCTAAATTCTACTTTTTGACCCTTTCTAACAACAGGAATTTGATTAATACATGTTCCTTGATTTGATCTTCTGTATTTGTACATTTCATGAACATGATCGTTTCCATCAAGGTCAGTTACAATTACTCTGTCAGCATTAACGCTACTTACTACACCTTCTGCTCTTGACTCAATGACTTGACCTGAGTCTATTGCAACTCTTCTTTCCATTCCTGTACCTACTAAAGGAGCTTGAGGTCTAATACATGGAACAGCTTGTCTTTGCATGTTTGAACCCATTAACGCTCTGTTTGCATCATCATGCTCAAGAAATGGTATAAGGGCTGTCGAAACTGATACTATTTGCATGGGTGAAACATCCATATAATCAATATTCTCAGGTGTTTCGTGAGCAAAACCTTCCTCTTCTCTAACCTCAACTTGAGTTGAAATTATTTGTCCTTTATTATCTACTTGGGTTGTAGCTTGACCAATCCTAAAATCTTCTTCTATGTCAGCTGTCATGTAAGATACATCGTCAACATTTGATGAGGGGAATGGAACCACAGATATATTTTGCTTAGCAAGCTTAGAAATATCTTCAAATGCTTGTTTACTTACAGCCTTTCCAGATTCAACTATCACCTTGCCTTTGTCATCTGTAATATCATTTAAAGGTATTCTTCCAATAATATCTTCATCTTTACTTCCACATTCACTTAAAACTTTTCTGTAAGGAGTTTCTATAAACCCAAACTCATTAATTCTTCCAAATGTAGATAAAGAACCAAGAAGACCAATATTTGGGCCTTCAGGTGTTTCAATGGGGCAAATTCTTCCATAATGAGAGTGATGAACATCTCTGACATCGAATCCTGCTCTATCTCTAGATAGTCCACCAGGACCTAAAGCAGAAAGCCTTCTTTTATGAGTTAGTTCTGCAAGTGGATTTGTTTGATCCATAAACTGAGACAATTGCGACGCACCAAAGAATTCTCTAAGAGCTGAAACAATAGGTCGAATGTTTATCAATGCTGCTGGAGTAGTATTACTTGGATCGATCTGAGTTGACATTCTTTCTTTTACAACTCTTTCCATTCTCACCAAACCAACTCTGATTTGATTTTGAATTAACTCTCCTACCCCTCTAACTCTTCTATTTCCTAAATGGTCAATATCATCTTTTCTAACTTGCCCATTGTTTATTTGAATAAGCCTTCTGATAATACCAATAATGTCTTCTTTTGTTAAAGTTCTATCTTCTGCGTTTAAGTTCTGATCAATTTTAGCATTCAATAATTTTGCGCTAAGTTTATGCCTACCAACTTTACCTAAGTCATATTTTTTAGGGTCAAAAAACATTCCGTCAATTAAATTTTTTGCATTTTCAACACTTGGAGGTTCTCCGGGTCTAAGTCTTTTATAAAATTCTATGAGAGCTTCATCTTGTGTTACATCTTTACCTTCTCTAGCAAGGGTTGCTTTTATAAATTTATGTGTAGAATCAACGTCAACATTTTTGAATTCATTTATTATTTTTTGATCAGAATTCCAACCTATTGCTCTAAGTAAAGTGGTTATGTTAGCTTTTCTTTTTCTATCTACTTTTACAGAAATAATATCTTTATTAGAAGTTTCTAATTCTATCCAAGCACCTCTATATGGAATAAGTTTAGCGGAGCATAATTCTCTACCTGTTGCTGGATCTGTTTCAGTAGTAAAGTAAGCACCTGGAGATCTTACTAATTGAGAAACAATAACTCTTTCTGCTCCATTAATTATGAATGTCCCTGTCTTCGTCATTAAAGGTAGGTGTCCAAAAAATAGCACCTGTTCCTTAATTTCTTGTGTTTCTTTAATTACAAGTTGAACAGTGATATACAATGGTGCTTGATAAGTTATTTCTTTTTCTCTACATTGTTCTTCTGTAAACTCGGGCTCTCTTATTTCATGGTCTATAAGTCTTACTTCGAATCTGCCACCAGAAAAATCTTCTATAGGAGATATTTCTTCGATTAGCTCAACTATTCCAGGCCCCTTTAGCCATTCAAATGATTCAGTTTGAATTTCTAAAAGATTAGGAACATCAACTACATTGTCGATTCTGTTGAACCATTTTTTATTATCTACACTTGAGGTGTTTCTATCTGCTATTACCATCTAATTTCTCCAGTTGCATTAAAACAAAAAACCCTCTCAACGATTTAGGTCAGCTCGCTGAGCGGGTAATAATTTTTTTACTATCTAACTATGATAAGATTTATTACAATAATAATCAATAGATTTAATTACAATTTTTAAGAGGTATCATTTGAGCTTGTCAAATAAAGCACAAAGTAAAGCAATAATGTATAGCCATCCTACCTGTGGATATTGCGACTTGATGAGGGAAGAACTTTTAGAAAAATCAATTCAGTTCGAAGAAATAGATGTTTCAAAACAACCAGAAATGTGGGAAGAAGTTGAAAAACTTTCTGGGGGGGACAGAATAACTCCAGTATTAGTTAATTCTGACGGTAAAGTTGAAATTGGTTTTAGAGGTATTGGTTGTAACTACAACACTTAGTTTTGAATTTTTCTAAAAAATATTTATATATTTCTGTTACCACTATCCTATTATTAGTTGTATCAATCTATCTCATTCTTTCAATTTACATTACAACTATAGCTATAAAGGCTACGAGGAAAGTACCTGAAATCAATCCTTCTTCTGTAGGCCTTGAGTATTCAGAAGATATATTTATTACCGAAGACAAGATTAAATTATCAGGATGGTTTATAAAAAATAAAAACCCTCAGACAGTAATTATGATTCATGGGGTTGATTCGAATAAATCTGATGGCTATATGCTTGATCTAATCAAAGATATTTATGATATGGGTTATTCTGTTTTTGCTTTTGATTTGAGAGCTCATGGAGATTCTGAGGGTAAGAATCTTGGGTTGGCTTATGTTGAAAGAAAAGACCTTAAGGCTTCAATTAATTACCTAAGAGATTACCATGCAATTGAAGAGATGGTTTTATACGGAATTAGCTATGGAGGAACGATTGTTCTTTCTAACTCGTCTATGGATCCGGCAATAAAAGGAATAATTGCTGATAGCCCCTTTTACGACTTACCTGAATTGATGGCAGCTGAAGTTTCTTCAAGAACTTTTATTCCTGAGTCTATTGCTAAATTATTAAAATTTGGAATTATACGTAGTATTGATTTTATATATGATATTGAAACTAACGATATTATTTCTGGCCTGAATTCTATAAATGACTTCGAACGTCCTGTTTTGCTATATCACTGTTTAGATGATGATAGAATTCCAATATCTCATTCTGACATGATAAGTGAATTTTCTCCTGAAGGTTCAAAATATCAAGTTTATGAAAAGTGTGAACATGCCAAAGGTTATGAATATTATGAAGAAGATTATCTCAATAATTTAAAAAAATATATAGAAATTTCTTTTATGTAATTAAATCAAATTATTTTTTTCAATCAATCTATCTATCTCTCTTAAGTGTTGATCAGTAGGCTTTAAGCCAGGTTCTCTTGAAAAAGCTATAGATTTATCAAAAATACCTCTTCTGTATAAAACGTATTTATTTATAGAGCTTGCAATGCCTAATCCTTGATTCAATATCTTTATCAATTCAGAATGAGCACTATAAATATTATGCGCTTCTTCTTTTTTATTCTCATTCCATAAATTCCAAACCTTTATAAACATATCTGGCATTACAGAGCTTGGCATTGTTCCTGAAGAGCCCCTCCTTAATTCTTCAATGAAGAAGGAGCCACCAACTCCTCCAAAAAGAATAAGGGTGTCTCTTGAAGAGTTTTCATTACAATAGTCAAATCTGGGGATAGTAGGAACGCTTTCGAGTTTAATATATGAAATATTTTCGTGATTTTTTGATAACCTTACCGCTGATTCTCCTGAAATAGGGGAGTTTCCTTGATCCTGCAAAAAAATAGGAATATTCACAGCCTTTGCAATGTTTATGAAATGATCCTCTATATATTTTTGGGGAGCGTTATCAAAAACAGGAGGTTTTATCATCAAACCTTGTGCACCTAATTCTTGTGCTTTTTTTGACATATATATGGTGTACTCTGTGCTTTCTTGACCTGTGTTCATAATAATCGGAACCCTTCCTGCAGACTGATCAACTACAGCACTCAGTAGCTCAAATTTTTCTATATCATTTAACTTGAAAACCTCACTGGCAATTGCAATTCCTATCCCGTCAACACCTTGTTCTATCAACCATTCTGTTTCTTTTCGTACACCTTCAAAAGAAATTTCTCTTTTTTCATTGAAAGGGGTTTGTAATATAGGGAAAACTCCTTTGAAGCTTAAATGTCTCATAATATTCCTTTCTATAAATAGTCTTTAAGTATGAAATCAAGTTCATTTTTATCATCTTCATCCATTGCTGGGGACGGATATCTTACATTTGAATAACTTGTTATTTTTCGTTTTCTGAGTATCTCTTTTCTTATAGACAATGATATTCCCGCAGTGTTTTCATAGCGAATTAATGGTAGCCATTTATAAAAAATATCTTTTGCTTCAGTAATTTTATCTTCAGAAAATAGATTATATATCTCAACTAATATTTCTGTAAAAGCAAAACCTGTCATAGTCCCAGAGGCTCCTCTGTTGAGCTCTTCAAGAAAAAACAATCCTCCAAGGCCTCCAAAAATTTTTAAGTCTTTAGATCTAAGTTTGTCTATTTTTGAGATTTTTGATGGGGTAGGAGGGTCCTCAAGTTTGATAGAGTTTACTTTATCCAAGTTTTTATGTAGATCTACCATAAATTGTGGACTCATATGAACCCCAGATTGCTCCGGCAAGTCTTGAATTACAATTCGTGTGTTTTTTTCAATTGAATTATTTATATCTTCGTAATACCTAAAAAGAACATTTTCATTTGGCTTTTTCATGATTGGGGGTGCTACCATAACTTGTTCTGCTCCAGATTCTGAAGCTGTAGCTGCATAACTTGTTGCAAGATAACCGCTTTCTGCGCTAGCACCAATTGTAAGAATTAAGCCAAGTTCTTTTGATAGTTGAGAAATTTCTTCTATTAGGAAATTTCTTTCATGCTCTGATAATCTATGTGCCTCACCCATAACTCCTAATAAAACTAAACCTTTACAACCAGATTTTTTAGCAAATTCGCAAATATTATGCATTGATTTTATATCTATAGAATCTTCATCGTTGAAAACTGTGGGCATCATAAAATGCACTCCATTATTATCCATAAATTCTCCCTATAAATTTTTTCTTAGAATAACAGCAATTATAGAAAATATAATCAATAAGATAGCTCTAGGTATTAAAAACTTAATTTTCTCTTTGTAATTCATTTCTATTTAACTATAATTTTCGTTAATTAACTTTTTATTAAACTCTAAAATAGTTTCTAATAAATATAAACAATTTGATAAAAAATGACAGAGCAAATATATAATTCAGATGCTTATAAACAAGAACTTGAATCAAAAATAATTGAAATTAATGAAGATTACATAGTTTTAGATAAAACTATTTTTTTTCCAGGAGGAGGAGGGCAACCAAATGATATTGGTTTTATCTCATCAGGAAAGGATGATATAGAAATTAATAAGGTTTCATGGAAAGATGGAAAAATTGCACATTTTTTTGCTGATTTAAAGGGGTTATCTGTTGGAGACACTGTCTTATGTAGTATTGATTGGGATCGAAGATTTAAGCTTATGAGAACTCATACAGCTTTGCATATATTGTGTGGTGTTGTATGGAGAGACTATAAAGCTTCAGTAACTGGAGGAAATATGGAACCATTGAAGGGAAGAATGGATTTTGAATTTCCTTCACTATCTGCGGAACTTAGAGATGAAATTCAAGAAAAGATTAATCTTGAGGTAAAAGAGGATAGAAAAATCTCTGTTGATTTTTTACCCAGAGAGGAAGCATTTCAAATTCCTGATCTTATTAGGACTAAAGTTAATTTACTTCCTGAATCATTAAAAATTATAAGGACTATAAATATTCATGGACTGGATCTTCAAGCTGATGGAGGAACACACGTATCTAGTACTTCCAAAGTAGGTTACATAAAAATAACTGGTCATGAAAGCAAGGGTAAAATAAATAAACGCCTAAGGATTGCTGTTTTAGATAACTAATAATTTGTGCATTCATAATTTTATGAATGCACAAATACTTAAAATTATTTAGATCTTATAGTTAGTATTCCAAGAGCTACAATTCCAATAGTAGTTCCCAAGTATGGGATAATCATTAGATCGTTAGTGTATTCTCCTATAAGACAAAGAATTACTCCCACAATAGTTACAACAGTTAGTAATATAGCAATTATTTTATTAAATGTGTTTGTAACATATGCACTGATGCTCACAAGTGCCATTCCTAGAAACAGCAGTATGCTTCCACCAGCTCCAAATGCTTGACCTCCAGCCCACATTGAGGCTGCAGTTCCCATGCCAGCTCCTCCAGCTATAGCAGCAGCATTAGCAGCAGCTCCATAGAACAATCCTTCTCCAAAAACTACAATTACACCCATAATCATTGCCATGCCACCAGTTAGAGAATAATTAGCGACACTATCATTAGAGTTCATAGAATTAACAAAGTATCGTATTCCTAGAACTTGCATAATCAATCCTATGCTCAATAGCAAGAAATTAATTTGAGCCCAATCTGTGTTTGCAGTAGCTAGTAATCCAAGAACAGCTTGTGTATCTGACCATGAAACTCCAGCATTAGGATTTAAAGGACCTGTAAAAGCCATAATTAATGTCAATATTGGTCCCACAATCATCATTATTGATGCGAATTTTTTAGAAATCATTTTCCCTCTTTTCTAAATATATTTATCTAAAATTACATCTGTTCTGTTTTTTATACATAGAGGATTTATTACAAATTTATGTTGTTTTGTACTAATCTAAACTCATAAAACTTAAGGAATAAGCTTATTTTTTCTTAGTTCTTCCCATAAATTTGGATCTATTTCAAAAGAAAGCATTTCTAGATTATTTATAACCTCTTCAGGACTTCTTGGACCTGGAATAGTTGAAGCAACTGAATTATGATTTAGCCCAAATTGTAGAGCTGCAGATTTTAATGGAACTTTGTATTTATCACAAATGATTTTTATTTTTTTTGCTTTGTTAATCACTTCTTTTGGAGATGGCTGATAGAAATAAGTAGATTCCTCATTTAAATCTGAAGCTAATATTCCGCTATTATATGGTCCACCTATGATTATACTAATATCTTTATCTATACATTTTGGGAGTAATAGATCAAGTGCTGAATAGTCTAATAGAGTGTATCTTCCTGCTAGTAAAAAGCAATCAAACGCTCCATTTTTAGCAAAATCTAACAACATTTCCCATTCATTCATACCAGCACCAATTGCTTTAATTACCCCTTTAGATTTCAATTCTAAGAGTGTTGGTAAGGTTTCATTTAAAGCAATTTCATAATTATCATCAGGATCGTGAATATAAACTATATCTAAGCTATCAATATTAAGTCTTTCCAAACTTTCTTCAATTGATCTTAGTACACCTTCTCTTGAAAAATTAAATACAACATTATTTTTATAGCTAGATGCTTTTAGATTAGTTTCTATCGCTGGAGTAACCAAATCATTTGAATAATGATGTTTTGCTTCTTCTTCAGACAATATTAGACGTCCAACTTTACTTGAAATTACAAAACTTTCTCTATCTATTTCAGGTAAAAATCTACCATAATGCTTTTCACTGTTACCAGCGCCATATAAGGGAGCTGTGTCAAAGTAATTGATCCCTAATTCATAAGATTTTTCTAGAGTTTTTCTTGCAGTCTTTTCGTCAAGGTTTCCTAAAGGAGCGCCACCCATTCCAATTGTCGTAATTTCCAACCCAGTGTTACCTATTATTTTTTTTTCTAAATTTGCAGACAAAGTAATTTTACTCCTAAGCTCTTTTTCCATTCAATAGAATACCAATTAAAGTTTTTCTGACAAAATAATGATAGGTAATTAATGAAAA